>OJIS01000742.1_pt1 | contig 9939 bp, 2 predicted proteins | sample 1595671 | NCBI WGS metagenome assembly OJIS01 (sample SAMN05416814, study PRJEB24817) | seawater metagenome | isolation source: Sea water | place: Canada:Atlantic | collected 2013-07 | reverse complement strand
AGATCAGCCTCGGTCTCGTGGGCTCGGAGATGTGTATAAGAGACAGGCATTGTGCCATCAACGATGTCGTTGTCGACGCCAGTCACGGTGAAGTTCACGGGCGTGGCCCAATCCTCGGGCTCGACAATGATGGAGGCAGGGGACACAGTGGCTTGCGCCGTGTCGTTGACGGTCGCCGACACAGTGACCGCCATCAGCGGGCGGGCGGTCAGAACCACGTTGATGGAGAAGGAACCGCCGGCTTCCGTCGTCTTGGCCGTGCTCGTCGGCTCGGCAATGGCGCCGGCGACGTCGTTGTCGAAGTTCTGCGCCCAAAACGAGGCCTGGAGGCCGTCGTAAAGCGAGTCGTCCGAGGTGACATTGACGGTGCAAAGCACCATCTGCGGGCCGTCGACGAAGTCGTCGTCCACACCCTGGTACACGATGCGCGGCTGCTCGTTCCACTGCGCGGCCGCGAACTGGTACACGACTGTCGCACCGAACGCCCCTGCGACAGATCCAAGCTGTTCAGTGATGACCACTTCGGACGTGTCGTTGCAGACCACGGTGGCTGTGACATCCGCAAACGGTTGGGAGTTGAGGCGCAGGAACAAGTCGCCGTTGTCGACCGTAAACGACGGGCTGCCGTTTTCGTCCGTTGCGAGCGCACTGGCCAGCGGTGTGTTCCCGCTCTCGACCGTTGACAAACCAATGGCAGAGACGTCGTTGTCTTCGTTGACGGCGAGCACAGTCGCGGAAGCCCCGGTCAGGACCCCGTTGTCCAGGGCGCTCGCGAGGCTGATAACCTCGGCGCTGAAGCTGAAGGAGATGTCTCCGTCGTCAAAGTTGTCGTCCACGCCGCACGCTGAGATAACCACGGCCGCAGCAGAGCAACTCGTCGAAAACGAGAAGTCTTCGGGGTCCAACGTCAGGTTCGTGGCGTTGATGGCCACTCCCTCCAGTGAATTGGAGCTGTTGACGAGCAGCCCAACGGAGCCGTACGGACGCGCCGATAGTCCCACAGTCAAGTCAATGCAGCCGCCGGCTTCGGTGGTGCGCGCGGGCGCCGATGACACGATCGACAAGGACATTTGGTCGTCGTCCAAGTTGGACACGGACTCGACCACCGACATTTGGTCGTAGTTGGCGTCCGCCGAAGAAGCTGCGAACGACACGTTGTAGCTCACGGTGCCGTCCACGAAGCAATCGTCTTGGCCCGTCACCGTCACGTTCTGCGTCGCGTTCCACGTGGCGGGCGTAAACGTCAGGCTGGCCGGCGTCGTGACGCCTTCATCCTCGTTGCTGCTCGCCGGGTCGACAACCACGTCCGCCACCGGTTCGGACGTCAGGCGCACGCCGAACGTCCGCGTACCGCCGCTTTCCGACGTGGCGGCACCCGCTTCGACGACCACTTCAAGCGCCGCGAAGTCATCGTCGGTGTTGACGCCGTCCACGGAGAAGTGGAACAAGCCGTCATACACCACGTCGACGGATGTCACAATGCAAGAAATGGTGTACGGCTGGGACCCATCGGCCACGTCGTCGTCGACGCTGACCACCGCAAAATCCTGTGGTGCCATAGTCGAGAACACCAGCGCCGCCGGGGACACCGTGGCTTCGCTCGTGTCGTTGCATGTGCACGCCACGGTCACAGCACTCGTCGGTACCGACGCGAGTTGTACGGAGATGGCGTGCGTCGCCACCGAACCCTCCGCAGACGCCACCGACGTGGTCGACGGCACCACTCCCGCAACGTCGTTCTCCAGAACAGCCACGGACGTCGTGACGGCGTCCAGCTCGAAGTACACTGGGTCCGCGACCTCCCCGGCGTCGGCATACGCCGCAGCAACGGACGTCTTGAAGACAATGTCAAAGTCCAGCTCGCCAAAGCCGTTGACGGTCTGGTCTTCGTCGGCCACGTAGACGCAGTGCTGCTCGACGTTCCAGTTCGCAGACGTGAACGTGAAATTCGGCGCCGCGATTGACGCCGCATCAGCCGGCACGACGGAAGCCACGACGATGACGACGCCGTTCTCGGGCTGCGACTGCAGCACCAAAGAAAAGTTACCCGTGCCACCCTCGGAAATCTCCACGAACTCGCTGGCGGGGTGCACGACGACGGCGGCGACATCGTCGTCCACGGTAGCCGCCAAAATGCAGTGGCTCAGGTCATCGTAGGCAGCGTCGGCTGAGGTGGACGACGCGGCGACGCAGTACGTCTGGGTGCCGTCCTCAAAAAAGTCGTCCACCGACGACAGCAGTGTTTGCTGTGCCGTCGACCAATTGCTCGCTCCGAACACCAGCTGCTGCGGGACAAGCGCACCCTCGGTGGCGTCCGCGGACACGGACACCGTGACAGTGTCGTACGGCTGTGACGACAGCGAGGCCGTGAAGCACGAGGTCGCGGCCGATCCCTCCGCGACAACGGGCGCCGAGTCGATGCACGACGAGAAAATCAGGGACGCAAAGTCGTCGTCCTCCGTAAGGCCGTCCACCTCCGCGTCCACGCTCCCGGCGTCGTATGCACCGTCCGACGACGTTGCAGTCAACGTGATCGAGAACGCCTGCTGGCCGTCGGCGACGTCGTCATCCACACCGGCGACGGTGACCACTTGAGAGGTGTTCCAGTCGCCCGAGGTGAAGGTCAGGATTGCACCGCCGACGACAACCGCTTCCGTCGAGTCGTCCGATGCGGCAGCGATGACCACGTCGTCGAACGGCTTGCTGGTAAGCTTGACCGAGAACGCTGCTGTGCTGCCGTCTTCCGCGACCACCAGCTGCGTGGCGTTGACAGAGAGGCCGGCTTCGTCTTCGTCGACGTTCGTGAGGGAGAAAGCGCGGGCGCTGAGGCTGGCGTACTCCACGGCGTCGCTGCCTGTCGAATCCAGCGAGAGCGAAAACGCCACGTTGCCGTCCACCTCGTAATCCTTGAGGCCGGTGACGGTGAAGGTCTGAGCCACGCTAAAGTTTGCCGGGGTGAACACCAGAGTGGCAGGCTGCACCACCGCCTCCGTGCCATCGCTCACCGAAGCCGCGATGGTCACGTCGTCGCTGGGTTCAGTCGCGAGTGCGATGGACGCCACAACGTTTGCCTGGCCACTCTCGTACGTCTGCGAGCCGTCGACGCTGGCCAGGACCTCGGCCGTGTCGTCGTCCGTGTTGGTGAACGCGAAGGTCGGCAACGCCAGCTGGTGGTAGTCAGTGTCCGACGACGTCACCGTCATCGACACGTCGAACGTTTGGTCGCCATCGTCCACATCGTCGTCGACGCCACTGATGACAATAGGGTGCAGGATGTTCCAGTCGCCTGGGGCGATGACCACGCTGAGCGGGTCCACGCTGCCTTCGGTGGCGTCGCTGCTCGCGGCCGAGACGGTGACAGAGGCGGCTGGCATAGACGTCAGACGGACCGAGATCGTCTGCGAGGCGCCAGCTTCGGACGTCTCAAGCCCTGTCCGTGACAGTTCGACCGCGGCGACGTCGTTGTCGATGTTGGTGACGGCGATGTCGCGGCTTGCGAGCGCGGCATAGTTCGAGTCCGTGGTGTCGGACACGAAGATCGTCACGTTATAAGCAACGTTGCCGTCGACGGTGTCGTCGTCGACTCCAAGCAACGTCAGCGGCTGAGGCACACTCCAGTCGGTGGCGCTGAACGTGACGCACGAGACGGCGTTGGGGGAGAACACGCCTTCGGACAGGTCGGAGCTCTCACCACACAGTACAACTGCAGCAACGGGCATCGACGTCAGCACGACATCGATTTCCAACGCGTCACCATCCTCGGACGTGGTGCGCGGCGTCGCAACTCCTCCGGACAGGCGTCTCGCCACCACGAGCGCAGACTCGATGCTGTCAATGCTAAACCCAGCCACGTCAATGTCCAAATTGTCGAAGCTGAGCGTCGAAATGGAGATGCCGTCGTACGCGGCGTCGTTGGAAGCGGCGGCAAAGCTGACTTCGTAGGCAACGGTGCCGTCTTGGACGAAATCGCGCACGCCGGCAACGTTCACGCACTGCTCCGTCGCCCAGTTGCCGTCGGTGAACGACAAGTCGGCAGACGCTGCGCCGCTGACAAGGCCTTCCGCAGTGTTCGAGGAAGCAACGGTCACGGTTGTCGTCGCCACCGGTCGGCTCTCAAGCGCCACGCACACCGAGACCGCGTTGGAGCTGGGGTCCTCCGACGTCACCAGCGTGTCGTTGTACGTCACCACCACACCTGCGATGTCGTCGTTCAGGTTCGACATGTCGAAGGCCGAGCTCAGGCCAGCATACCCAACGTCTGTTGAGGACGAAGTGAACTCAACGGAGTAGGCCTGGTCGTCCGCCGCGACGTCGTTGTCCACGCCAGTGATTCGGAAGGTCTGCGGTTGATCCCACGTAGCGCCCGTAAAAGTGAGCGGGCCTGCGGAGCAGACGCCGGCGCCAGTGTCGGACGAAGCGCAGGCGACTTGCACGGTTTGGAGCGGCTGCGACTTGAGCACGATCGAGAAGGTCGCGGGGTTGAAGGGGCTCGCCGGGTCCTCCGACGTCAGCTCGCTGCTAGCGGCCACGTCCAAGCCGGCCGCGTCGTCGTTGAGGTTCTGCAGCGCCACAGAGATGTCGGCCTGGGCGTCGTAGACACCGTCGGCCGCCGAGCCGATGCTCATGGTGAGGGTGTAGGCGGTGGGGCCCGACTGGGCGATGGAATCGTCGCGACCCTGCAGCTCTACCGTTTGGTCGACGTCCCAGTTTGCCGAGGTGAACGTGAGGGTCGCGCCGTCGGCGATGTCCGCGGGGGCCCCACTGGACAGCGCAGCGGACACCGTGACTTCGCCCGTCGGCTCCGTGTCCAGGCGGACGGAGATCAGGGTCGAGGTCTCCGGGTTGGCGGTGGTGTCGCTTTCGTACGTCTTCGCGGAGAGCGGGCTGTAGTTAATGCCGGCAATGTCGTCGTCCGTCGCAGTGCCGCGCACAAACACGCGGCTGATGCCGTCGTAGTGAGGGTCGGTGGAGGAGGTGGAGCACGTGATGGAGAACGCCTCGGCGGGGCGGTCCACATCGTCCTGCGGCGCGTACAAGTAGAAGTCCACGACCATGTCGGTGATCTCGGAGCTGCCGGAAGGAGTGAGCGTGGGCTCGTCCACGGCCACCACCACACGCGCGGCGTTGGACGACACGCACGCGAACGTCACGGCCGCCGTGGGTACACTGAGTAGATACATCGAAAACGATTGGCTGCCTTCGAGGCCGGCTTCCTCGAGGACGACGTTGTTGACCTGGCGGAGCTGCGACTGACTGCCGGCCGCCGCCGCGATGGTGACGCCGAAGTTGTCATTGTCCTCGCAAAAGGCCGTCACGGTTTGCGTGGGCAGGCCGTCGAAGTTGGGGTCGCCCGACGAAGTCTCGACCACAACCTGGAAGATGGTGGCGTTCACGACGTCGGCGGTGCCGCTCTCGTGGACGAGGTTCTCAGCACAGGACACGACGAGCACGTTCGAGGTGGCGCTGCCCCAGTCACCCGGGGCGATCGCCGCTCCGGCAATGGTCGGGGCGGCGCCAATGGAGTCGTCCCACTCCAGCACGTAGCCGGAAACGGTCACCGTCGCCGTCGGGATGGCGGACAGCGTCGCAGACAGCGTCGTGGAGCCGCCCTCTGCCACTGCGAGGTAGCCGGAGGAAGGCACGCCCAAGGCAAACGTGGCGACGTCCGTCTCGAATTTCTGCACCAGGCCGGTGGCCGCGAGGCCGTCGTAGTTGGAGTCCGTCGACGACGTGGACACGGAGACCTCGCACAGGATGGTGGGATCGATGATGTTGTCGTCCACGGCTTCCACGGAGAACGTGACGCGCGCCTGCCACAGCGCGGGTGCGACGTCGATGACGAGCTCGCCGGAGCCGCCGTTGGCGCCAGAGATTTGGCAGTGTTCGGTGTCGTTGAGCACGATGGTGAACTCGACGACGGCGGCGGGGCGGGATTCCAGCGACATGTCGAACACCACGGCATTGCCGCCCTCGTATACCTGCTTGGTTCCGTCGGCAAGGAATGACACCCCGGCGACGTCGTTGTCGTTGTAGCCGACGGACACGGTCTGGACGCTGAGACCGCTGTAGTTGGGGTCGTCCGTGGCCACGGCGCCACTGATCGAGAACGAGGAGCCGGCCGGCTCGTCGACGTCGGTGCCTACCGCGGCGATGACCAGCGACTGCGGGGAGTCCCAGTTGTCGGCCGTGAAGACGAGGCGCGGCTGTTCACAGATTTGGCCAAGGGACGGGTTGGAACCGCCAACCTCGAACGCAATCGTGACGACGGAGGACGGCTCCGACGACAGTGCGTACGTGATGGTTTGGGTGGCGTCGTTCGAGCGGTCGCACGCGTCCACGCCACTGTCGGCCTCGCTCACGGACAGCACGCCCGTGGTCGCCACGGTGATGGCGGCGTAGTCGTCGTCCTCGATGTTGACGGTGATGTCGCTCAGCTCCAGTCCGTTGTAGGCCGAGTTGAGCGACGCAGCCTGAAAGCTGACGGTGCTCACCACGGTCGACGGGGCGACCTTGTTGTTCTGCGCTGCCTGGATGTGGATGGACTGGACCGTGTTCCAGTTCTCGGCGGTGAAGCGGATGTAGGAAACGGCCGTGCCGTCGCCGTCGGTCACGCTGACCGTGGCGGCGTCGGCGGAGACGTGCACCAGCACGTCGTCGTCATACACTGGCGTCTGCGCTTGCACGTAAATCTGCACGCCGCTGCCGCCTTCCAGAGCATCGATTTCGGTCGGGGTGATGACAATGCCGGGGGACACGCATTGGTCTGCTCCGGGGTCGGACAGGACGCCAGCCTCGCACATGGACACCAGAGTGGCGCCGGGGCTCGCGATGCGGCCCTGCACACAGGTGAGCTGGCAGTTGTCGCCGTGGTCTAGGTCAAAATCGCAGCCCTCCGACGCCGGCTGCAGGTAGGGGTCCACGAACGCGCCGTTGGCCGACAGCGCTGTGCAGCCCTGTGGCATGCAGCCGGGGGTGGAGGCGGTGTAGTCGTACACCTCGCCCGGCCCGCAGATCTCACCCAAGTCGATGCGGTAGCAGATGGGCTGGCCGTCGGAGCCGATGTCGGCGATCGCAGCCGTGGTGGAGTCCGGGTGCGCGTAGAAGGTCGTGGAATCTCCCTTGTCGAAGCCGACCTGCGCGTGCGTGCTGCCGGAGACCTGCCCCAGCGACCACTCGACGTCCTTGAAGTACAGGCAGGCGTAGGACTCGCCTGTCGACACGGCGTCCGTGGCGAGCACGACCTGGAACGAGTTCAGCTTATCCGTTTGGAACGAGTAGTAGCCGACCTCGTGCCACGTGGTGACGAGAATGGAAGTCGCAGCGAAGTCGGGCTTGTACAGTGCGCGGATGTGCTGGCCGACGTTGGCCACGTACAGCTGCCCCTCGGGGTCGTCGTCGTTGTCGGCGCGAACGATAGCGTAGCCGAAGGCGTTCCCTCCGTCCGAACCGCACCCGCCGATGCGGTTGAGGCTGGAACCGGAGCCGCAGCGCACGTCGACGTCGGCCCAGAAAGCGGCGATCATCGGGAAGGTGGAGTACGGGATGGGAACCGGCGTGTAGGCCAGCTCGGCCTCGCCGAACGAGAGCACGCCGTTCGCGCAAATCCACACGTTGGAATATGCCAGGTCAAAGATGTTGATGGGGTAGTCCACCAGGTAGCACGCGTCGTCGATGGACGGGTAGTCGTAGCCGGTGCGGAAGTAGCTGTTGGCGGTGGACGAGGAGACCGAGCTCAGGGGGCCGCTTATCTGGTTCATGCCGCTGTACTCCCAAGGCACCAGGTAGTTGTGGGTGCGGACGAACTCCTTGCACGTGCAGCACGCCTCGAGCTGCGGGATCAACCCGCTGGCCTCCTCTGTGAAGCACGCGATGTTGGCGGTCCAGTCGCCCACCTCGCCGTAGGGGCTGCAGTCGAAGTCCAGGAAATCCTGGCACGGCTCAGCCGGCGCCTGGCAGTCGCAGCCACCGCAGTTGCAACCGAAGTCCGCCTCCATTTCGTCACAGCTGTACGTAGAACCGGCGTCCAGCAAGTCGTCACAGCTGTCGCCGTCCACGCAGGTGGACGGGCAAGCGCCGGCAGTCGGGTCGATGCAGACGTACGGGACACTGGTCCCGCACGTGTAGTCGTCATCGACGCAGGTGTCCTCGCAGCAATCGCCACCGTCCCAGTCACAAGCCGCCTTGTTGTACTTTGGGTTGTCGCAGTAACCATCGCCCACCCAGTTGCGGTTGAAGCCGTAGCCGACCACGGCCCGGCAAGCATTGCGACTGTACGTCGGCGAAGAATAGGATGACGCCGTCGCCAACGGCACCGCACTGAGGGCCAGTACGATGGCGGCGAAAGTCGTCTTGGCGTTGAACATGGCACCCGCAAGGGTTGCTCAACCAAGATCAGCACGTCCGCGCTGGCCAAGTTGATTTCCAGCGGCCGGTTGGGTTTGTTGTTGTTTTGTGTTGTGTTGTGTTGGTGTTGGTGTTGGAGGAACGAAGTCCGCCAACTTTGGTGTGTGTTTGGTGTTTTGTAGTTTTGTGATTGTTTGGGGGTACCCGTGAGGGCGTTGTGGTGTGTGTGGTTGGTTGGGTGTGTTTGATGGGACAAGCAAACAAAGACAAGCGAGCAAGCAAACAAACACACCAAAAAGAACAGCAAACCAAAAACCGGGCCAGCGCGTTGCTTGCACGCTCCGAGGGGTAATCTCGTTGACTCCCTTCCAGTTTCACGACGCAATTGCGAAAAGAGACTGTGTCAGAGGAGTCACGACCAGCCTGATCACAAGCATGCGACGACACCGTTTCGATGGCGAAACTCTCTGGGGGGGATGAAGCTTCATACGTCGTCGCTGTTGACGTTGCACGCGCTGACCGTCATGCCGTCCGTTCGCCCGCCGCCTTGGCGATCCGCCCGACCAGCGCCGGGCCGGCTGTGTGCTGGTTCGCTGTTGTTGAGCCGACCATCGATCAAGCCAACGTCGCGGCGGAACGCACACGTTCGTCAATATTTTGCACAACTGACCAGTCAGCAGACACCATTCAGCCGGCCAAGCCGTCAAACGGGCTACACAAAGTCGCGACACAAACAGCCAACGAACACCCAACGGAACAAGCAAGCGAACGCACGAACGCACGCACGATTGCACGAACGCACGAACGAACGAACGAACGCGTGAACGAACAACGAAGAGGACGAACAAGTTTTGGAGAAGAGAATTTTGCTGTCTCATGATGCGCTTCAGTTGCTCAGCGGGCAGGCTGCGGAACTGTTGCCGTTGTTGAACAATGTAAAATTGTCAAAAATAACACCATAACATGTTTAGTGTCCCATCCACAATACAAATTTAGGCAAATAATGACTAACCAATAATAGTCATTACACATAAAGTAAAGAGTCTTTGCCCCCCAATAATCAGAAGTATTGGGAAAAGTCACAAACTTCATAAGACGTATGAGCATGTGAACTGGTCAATTTCGCCCAAACACTAAAGGTACATCTATAGCCAAAATGTACCTATTCAAAACAGCGGCAACACTCATTGTTATGCAGATAGTGAAAGATAAGAATGATAACAACGGCAACAAATATATAAACTGATTTTCAGTGGGTGCTGGTGGGTATTGCAACACTAACGTAACGACGCGTGCGATCTTGCGATCTTTCAGCCTCCGCTGGCTTCAACCTCTGAAGTTTACGGTACAAACCGGTTGGTACGTTAATATGTATTTTAACTGCAAAATACTAGACAATTGTTCCATTAATTGCAACGAGGCCTCTACCGAAAAACCCTTTCGTCGCTTTCAACCCCTTTCCCAAGTGATTGTGACAATGTGAACACACCGAACACCTCGCCGGCCAAACGCGCGTTCCCCCCGAACCCACGACAAACAGACTTGAATCTGTCTCTTATACACATCTCCGAGCCCACGAGACCGAGGCTGATCTCG
>OJIS01000738.1_pt1 | contig 9998 bp, 10 predicted proteins | sample 1595671 | NCBI WGS metagenome assembly OJIS01 (sample SAMN05416814, study PRJEB24817) | seawater metagenome | isolation source: Sea water | place: Canada:Atlantic | collected 2013-07 | reverse complement strand
TCTACACAGAGTAGATCGTCGGCAGCGTCAGATGTGTATAAGAGACAGAACCACATCCTTACAAAAGTGTATTGGACCAGACAGCTTCGCACAGGCCAGAAAGCGTATCAGACTTGAGCGTCAACTCTTACTGCTCAGGTGCTTCATGTCCGCGTCAAAGCTTCGCCATACCCGTCTGACCCGTGTCGCGCACATGGGCCTTGCCCTTGCGGTTATCGTCCAACTTCTGACAAGCCTCGTCCTTGTCGCACCCGCACCGGATGCGACCGGAAATACCTGGTTTGAAGTGCATGAATACAGCGGATTAACGGCCTTCACCTTCATGGCGTTGTTCTGGCTGACTTTGACCATGCGCCGCATCGGGACGTCACCCGGCCTATTGTTTCCATGGGTGAGCGTTCCGCGCATTGCCGCCCTCTGGGCCGATATCAAGACCCATCTCGCCGCACTCGTGAAGCTGCGGATGCCAACATTCGATGAGCATGGAGCGCTCGCCTCGGCCGTTCACGGGTTGGGGCTCTTGTTGATCACGGCAATGGCTGCGAGCGGTACAATCTACTACTTCATCAACACCGGAAACCCGGACGCCGACGGCCTGGTTGGCGTCGTGATGTTCATCCACCTGTCGCTGGCGAACCTGGTGTGGGTTTACCTGATCGGGCACAGCGCCCTCGCTGTCATCCACCATTTTTCCGCAAATTTGCGCCTGACCGAGATGTGGTCCCTTCGCTCGGGCGACCGCCCGAACTGACCCTCAAACCCTCAATCCCTCAATCAGTTGGATCAACAATGTCTGCTGAAACACGCTATACAATCAACAAGATAGCCGAAGTGACGATCCTGTTCTGGATTCTGAAAATCATCGCCACGACCCTTGGCGAAACACTTGGCGATTTCATTGCGCAGACCCTCAACCTTGGCTATGTCATCGGCCTTGGCGCGACGGGTGTCCTTCTGATCGGGCTGCTGATCGCGCAGATCAGGGCCAAGCATTACCACCCCGCGCTGTTCTGGGCCGCCATCGTGGCGACAACGACGGCCGGAACCGAGATTTCGGATCTGATGGACCGGACGCTCGGACTTGGCTACCTCTGGGGCTCAGTCATTCTGACAGTCGGCCTGCTGGCTACACTGATGTACTGGTACAGGCGAGAAGGACACCTGAGCGTGGATCCGATCGTCAAGCGCGATACAGAGATCAAGTTCTGGGTCGCGGTCGTGTTCTCCAATTCGCTCGGCACCGCGTTCGGCGACATGCTGGTCGACGTCGTCGGATTGAGCTTCTGGCAAGGCGCCATCGTCTGCGCCGGAGTGATCGCAGCGGTTCTCGCGCTGCACTACACCAAAACAGTAAACGATATCGTCCTGTTCTGGCTGGCTTTCATCTTCACCCGCCCATTCGGCGCGACCTTTGGCGACCTGCTCACCAAACCGACCGACCACGGCGGCCTTGATCTGGGCACCTACAACGCCGCTGGCATCTCGGTTGTGCTGATGGCCGTCCTCATCTGGGTCTCCATGCGCCTGCGCCGCGCGCGCGGCATCGACTGATACCGGCTTCAAACCCGGGCGAAACGTCAACAAGAAAGGAATTCGAAATGGACCTCAAAGACAAATCCTGCATCGTCACCGGAGCCGCACGCGGTATCGGCGCGGAAATAGCCAAACGCTTCGTCGCGAGCGGCGCGAAGGTCGCCATCGCGGATCTCGATCTCGCACAGGCAGAGGCGACAGCGGCAGAACTGACCGCGATGGGTCCTGGCTCGGCCATGGGTATCGCGATGAACGTTACCGACGAAGCGGCCGTGAACTCGGGCGTCGCAAAAGTTGTCGAGACCTGGGGTTGCGTGGACGTATTGGTGTCGAACGCCGGAGTGCAGATCGTCCACGAGCTTCAGGACTTTCCATTCGATCAATGGAAGAAGCTGCTGTCGATCCATCTCGACGGAGCTTTCCTGACGACAAAAGCCTGCCTTCCGCACATGTATGAACGCGGGTCCGGGGCCATCATTTTCATGGGATCGGTGCACTCCAAGGAAGCCTCCCCCCTGAAATCCGCCTACGTCACTGCCAAGCACGGTCTTCTGGGCCTAGCGCGCGTCATTTCCAAGGAAGGCGCCAAGCACGGGGTGCGTGCCAACGTCATCTGCCCCGGCTTCGTCAAGACGCCGCTGGTGGAAAAGCAGATCCCCGAACAGGCCAAGGAGCTTGGCATTTCAGAGGATGAGGTCGTGAAGACTGTCATGCTTGGCGGGACCGTCGACCACGAATTCACCACCGTCGAAGACGTCGCCGAAGTGGCGCACATGTTCGCGGCCTTCCCCACAAACGCCCTCACCGGCCAATCGCTGATCGTCAGTCATGGCTGGTTCATGGAATGACCCCGTCCCTTCAAAACCTGCCAAATGGCGACTGAACAGTTCGCCCGGCAGAGTCACAATCATCAAAAAGGAAAAATCACTATGACTGCAATATCCACATCTCCGGCGGCGCACGAAAACCGCGTCCCGAAAGTGACGTGGGACTTCTGGGTTATCAAACTGCTCGCCGTCACCATGGGTGAAACAGCAGCGGACTTCCTCAATGCGCAACTCGGTCTTGGCCTCACGAAAACTTCGATACTCATGGGGGTAGTCCTTCTGGTATCGCTGTTCTTCCAGTTCAAACAGAAGCGCTATGTTCCGGTCTACTACTGGGTCGCCGTTGTGTTGATGAGCATCGTCGGCACCCTGATCACCGACAACCTGGTTGACAACTTCGGCATCGCGCTTTCCACAACGTCAATCGTCTTCACGGTTGCCCTGGCTGCGACCTTCGGCCTTTGGTATGCGAAGGAAGGCACCCTTTCGATCCACACGATCTTCACGAATTCGCGTGAAACGTTCTACTGGTTTGCGATCCTGTTCACCTTCGCGCTTGGCACTGCATTCGGTGACTTCCTGGCCGAAGCCCTCAGCCTTGGCTACCTCACGGCAGGCATCCTGTTCGGTGTCGTCATCGCGGGAATTTTCGCGGCCTACAAGGTGTTGGACATCAACAGCATCCTGGCCTTCTGGGCGGCCTACATCCTGACACGTCCTTTGGGTGCTTCGATCGGAGACCTGTTGTCCCAACCCAATGACGCAGGTGGTCTTGCCCTTGGCCCAATCCTGACAAGCGCTGTCTTCCTTGTCGTGATCGTGGTCACCATCATCTACATGACGGTCAGCCATGACGGCAACGAAGTCGTCGTGGACGACGCCACCTGAGACCATCAATCGGGCCTGTGGGACTTGATCCTTCGGGCCCGATTTCCGATCGCGACATTCGGATATTCTCAACAACCGTCCCGCTCGTCGGTTCCGAACCCTCCTCACCCGGCCCTGTTTGAGGATGGCAGGAGCAAACATGCCATAGACCGCCTTTCCACCTTGTGCGATGTCGTCTTGGCAAAGCGGCTGGAAAGATGGCTTTTCCGGTGCAGACAATTTTCCGGAGCGCCCTTCAATGCCTCAATCTCTTGACCAGATCATTCCCTCGCTTCAGGCCTTTGGCGTCGGGGTGTATTGGGTCCTCTTGTTTGCCGCGATGGGCGAGGCGGTGATCTTCGTGGGGATCGTCTTGCCCGGCTCGCTGATGGTCATAGCGGGGGGATTTCTGGTTCGCGCCGGTACCATCGACTTCTTCGATCTGGCCTGGTTCGCCGGGATCGGCGCAATCATCGGAGCCGAGATCAGTTTCCGTCTAGGCCGTCTCGGGGCGGCCGGTCTGGAAGGAAAGTCGGCGATCCGGGGTACGGCCTACATGGCAAGGGCCAAGAGCCTGCTTGGCCGATACGGGGGCTTCGCGATGGTTGTGGCCCGGTTCCTCGGGCCCGTCTCGGCCTTTGTCCCGGTCGGGTGCGCGCTGGCAGGCATGCCCCGGCGCAAGTTCATTATCTGGAATGTGGCAAGTGCGGTGCCTTACGCTCTCATCCTTCCGGCGATTGGCTACTTCATGGGGGATCTGCTGGCCATGATCGGTCCGCTGACCGGTCGCGTGTTGCTGGTCTTGCTTCTCATGTCACTGACCTTCGGACTGCTGTGGTTTCTTGCAAACAGAATACGCCGCAATCTGCCCAACCTGCTTGCAGCGGGACAGCGGTTGCATGATGTGATCGCCCAATCAGACGTGGTACAAGCCCTCGCCATGCGCTTTCCACGGATGTCCGATTTCATTGCGCATCGCTTTGACACCACCCGGTTCTCTGGACTGACGGCAACGCTATTGGGTGCCGCCGGACTCTACGTGGCAAGCGTCTATTTCGACAGTGTGATGGATTTCATTCAAGCCGACACGATCGTCGCGGTCGATCGGCGTGTCGCGGCCCTTCTGTTCGCACTGCGTGATCCCATGCTGATCTCCGTATTCAGTTACGTGACAGCATTCGGCGATGCGACCGTCATTTCTGTCCTGCTGGCCGGATCTGTCGCGGCGTTTGTGCTCAGGCGCCAGTGGGCGGCGGCGCTTGGAATGGTGGTGGCTGTCGCCGGCAATGTCGCCACGGTGGCCTTGCTCAAATCACTGTTTTCACGCCCCCGACCCACCTTTGCCTACTACGCCGAGACCAGTGGCAGCTTTCCCAGCGGCCACGCTGCGATCTCGGTCGCGTTCTATGGCATTTTGGCCTTCACCTTGTGGCGGCAACGGCTGCTCGACCCGATCCTCGCGTTGTTCCTGTTCCTGCTCTTGGCCTTCGCCGTCAGCCTCAGCCGCGTCTACCTGGTGGTGCATTATCTCAGCGATGTCGCCAACGGAGCATTGGTTGGGGCGATGTGGGTGCTGATCGCGATAGCCGTCTCGGAATGGTGGCGGTCGCGATCTCCCGCGTCACCCGCCACGGCGGATCGCGTTGTCTTGCCAGCCTTGGCTGTTGTCGCTTCTGTCCTTTTTGCAGGCTATTCTGTTGCGACCTATTCCCATCCCCTGGCCGATCGCCAAGCTCCAGAAATCTCTGTGGTGTCCAACCCGGACGCCATCCCGGGCTTGATCCCGATGACGACGCAAACCCTGATGGGAGCGGAGGGCGCCGCGATTTCGCTGATCTTCCTGACCCCGACCATGGACGGCGTCGCGGCCCGGATGACGGGGGCGGGCTGGACCAATGCACCAGTTCCCGGTCTGAGCGCCGCAATCAGGGGTGCCCTGGACGACGACGCGCCCGATGAGCCGTTGACCCCAGGTGCATCGGTGTTCTGGAACAGCCAGCCCGTCGCCGTTGTCCTCACGACGCCCATCATCGCAGGCTCATCCGACCTCGCTATCCTGCGCCTGTGGCGCTCGAGCTTGCAGTCGACCGATGGCACTGCGGTTGTTGTCGGGTCATTGCAGATACCAGGGACGGCGGATCTGCGACAAATCATCGGCATGGTTCAAGTCGACGCCGGCGTTGCGGTTCAGCTCGACCCTGTACCGGTGATGATCGACCTCCGCCAATGATCGGGCCGCCGCCAGTTTCCCGGCGACGGCCCTTTTGTCCGTGAGTGATCGGGCAGTTCGCGCGGCGTCGATCAGTCGGCCGCTTCCGCGCCACCGGCATCCTTGTTGATCTCGACCGTCACCGGGGCAAACCCCTCGGCACTGACCATCACCGTCACCAGTTTCGCGGCTTCGCTGACCGCGTAGCTGCTGTTGGGATTGGCCCGGAAATGGCCATCCGCCTCTGCATCGTCGAGGTGAATACGCGCTTCGCCCGCCGCCGAAACCGTGAAACCCTCAAGGCTGCGGAAGTAACCTTCCGTCGTACCGACATCCAGATCCGTGATCGTGTAATAGATGCTGAACCCGGTCAGGTCGGTCGCGCCGGGATTAAGGATCTGAAGCTCAAGGTGATCCGGGGCGTCGCGGTTCAGTGCGTAGTCGAAGTTGTCCTCCACGAGGGCCTCACCGATGGTAAACGGGGCCGCCGGCCCGGCCGTCGCAATGGGGTTTTCCGCAAAGACCGGGTCTTGGTCTTCAAGGTCGCCGACGCCGTCGCCATCCGTGTCGGCCATCAAGGGATCCGTGAACAACAGAGGTTCGGCAACGTTGGGCACGCCGTCATTGTCAAGGTCGGCCTCAGTGGCCAGGGCGGGCAGCGAGGCGAGGCCAATCACGAGGATCGTCGCAGTCATGGTGGTTTTTGAAGGGAGGTTCATGTCCATTATTCCTTTGTCAGTCGATTGGATTTGAGGGGGAGGGCAAACATCAAGATCGTGAGCCCGAGGAAGGAGAATATGATCCAGAAGATTTCGCCCTTTTTCTCGACCAGGATCGGGCCGAGGGGGTTTCCCGCATAACTGTCCTTGATGCCGAGCACCGCGAAACTGAAACGCTCGAAATGTTTGGTCAGCGACACCGCCTCGATGCCTGTGCGGATCATCTCGAACGTGCCGTAGCTGGCGCGAATGCGGGCTTCCTCGTCACGCGGCACCTGAAGCTGGCGGAACACACCGCCTGCTACCTGGTTGTCCGGGTCCATCGTGTCACCGATCTGCGGAGCCACCAAAACCAGCAACAGCCAGATGACGAAGGCCACGAGCAGTGCGTTGCCGGTGTTTTTCATCCACAAGGACAAGGTGAAAGACATCACGAAAAACGTGGCGGCGTAGATCGTCGCCATGGCCCAGACCAGCAGCACCCGACCCACATCGCCGAAACCGATGCCGACGCCACTGGTTGCCGCCAGCAAGACAAGTCCGAGCACGAAAACTGCCAGGAGGCTGCCCCCAAGAAGCGCTATTGCCGCCACGAATTTGCCTGCCAGAAACTGCCATTTCTTCAATGGACGTGTCATGATCAAGGCCAGCGTCTGACGGCCCCGCTCACTTGATGCCGCCCGAAAACCCGCGAGAATGCCAAGGACCGCGCCAATGATCTCGATCTGTTCGATGGCGCCGCGCAGCAATTTCAGCGGAAAGAAGTTGGGCGCAGCCAGGGTTGTCGGGTCTCGCCCGAGTTGCACCAGAAGCGCGCGTGCCTCCTCGTAGGCAGTGACATCGACCGATAGGGATATGGCCCCGGTCACAAGCGACACCAGTGCCGCAATCGCAAGGAAGCTGGTGACGATCAGGATGAAACGATCGCGCAGGGCATCTGAAATATCCTTGCGGGCGATAACCTTGATCGGTGTCGTGGGATCAAACATTGTAGTCGCCTTTGGTAGGATCCATCCGTGCCATCGCCCAGATCGCCACCGCGGCAGCGATCACCAAGGTCAGAAGCAGGTCGGCGAACGGTGGGATGGCGGAGGTCACGACAGCGGTTGGAGGTAGAAACTCCAACGCCTGAGCGGATAGATACTTGAAGCTCTCGGCGATCGAGAACGGTCCGATCAAAAGGCCCGACCAATCAAAGAACGCCGAGTCCGGGGCCGGTGCCAAGGCGGAGATCGGATTGATTGCCGCAGTGGGGAGAATATTCGCCGTCAGGGACGGCAGAATGAAGGTGACCGTCAGCCAGATGGTCATCGGCAACAGCAGGGCGACGGATTCCGTCCGGGCCAGGGCCGCCGACGCAAGTCCCATCAATCCGAACAGGATCATGTACCCTGTGCTCAGTGCGAAAAAGGCCGCCAGCCGCCCCCACCCGCCCAAGGTCAGAGTGAATTCCGGCAGGACCAGGAACGTCCCGATACTGATGAGGGCCGCCACGCCCATCAAGGCGCAGGTCACGATGACAAGGGCCGTAATCTTGCCGGTGGCATAGGATTTCTGCGCAAATGGCCGTGACCCCAGTAGCGGCATGACACCGGATTTTCGATCCATCGCGATCAGCTGGTAACCAATGACAATGGCGGCCAGTGCCCCGATCAGGCTGACGTAGATCGACATGTTGCGCAGCAGCGACAAGGGCGAAATCGTCGTGACGGGGTTGGGCGGAATGGGCGATCCCGCCTCGGTCAGATAGATCACCGCGTCTCCGTAGATCGAGTTGACGGTGCTTGTCGCCGACCACCCCAGATAGGCCGAGATCAGAACCAACGCCACGAACAGTCCGCTCAGAAGCGCCACCGTGCGCTCCCGAAAAATGAACAGCGCCGATTGGCGTGCAATCAGGCGCGGAACGGATCGATAGGTTGCATCCGGCATCACGCCGCCCGCCCCGAAGTGTTCAGGGGCGTGACCGAAAGGTAGAGTTCCTCAAGCGATGTATCGTCCCCGAACTTCTGAACGACGGCCTCCATCTTGTCGTGATAGACCAGCGTTCCCTGGCTGAGGACGCCGATCGACGTACAGGTCTTTGCGATCTCGCTGATCAGGTGGGTGTTCATGAAGATGGTCATGTCGGCTTCTGCATTCAGCCGGACGATCAGATCACGCAGCATCTTCATGCCCATCGGGTCGAGACCGGACGACGGCTCATCAAGAAACAGAACCTCGGGGCGGTGCAGGATGGCCTGTGCAAGGCCAACACGCTGCCGCATCCCCTTGGAAAACTCGCCGACACGCTTGTCGGCAAGCCTGGTGCTGTCGAGGAAATCGAGAATCTCGTCAACGCGGTGTTCGGGGGCTTCGACCTGGGACAGCCGCGCGAAGAACAGCAGGTTCTCGCGAGCCGTCAGGGTATCATAGAGGCGGACGTTTTCGGGCACGTATCCGATCAGGCGGCGCACCTCCAACGGCTCGCGGACACAGTCCTTGCCGGCGATCAGGGCCGTACCGCTTGTGGGACGGGCCAGCGTCGTCAGCATGTGGATGGTCGTTGTCTTGCCGGCACCGTTATGGCCGAGAAAACCGAAAATCTGCCCTCGGGGGATTTCCAGCGTAAGATCCCTGACCGCCCGGAAAGTCCCGAACTGTTGGGAGAGGCCGCGAATATCGATCATCTTGGTGTCCTGACTGTATAGCTGCTTGAGCATTCGTAAGGACAGTAGGCGCCGCTTGGCTGTACCGCGCCCGTCGCGTAGATTACAGTTTTGTAAGACAGGCATTGCGACAGTGACATTGCTGGGTGCCAATGGCAGAACAGTCCAACCGAAAGAGGTGATCCGATGGCTGCTTTGGGAAGCGCGTGGCAATTCTGGGCGTTATTGGCCGCACTCTTTGCTGCGCTCACGGCGATCTTCGCAAAAGTCGGCATCGAAAACATCGCCTCGGACTATGCGACGTTCCTGCGCACACTCGTGGTTATCGTCGTGCTGGGGATCATCGTGGTCGCCACACGTCAAGTTCAACCCCTCAGCAGTATCTCGCCACGCTCGGCCATCTTTCTGGTGCTCTCGGGGTTGGCGACGGGCGCGTCGTGGGTATGTTACTTCAGGGCGCTGAAGCTGGGAGAGGCATCGCAAGTCGCGCCGGTCGACAAGTTGAGCGTCGTGTTCGGCGCGATTTTCGGTGTCGTGTTTCTGGGTGAACACCTTTCCGTCGGCGGTTGGGTTGGAGTCAGCCTCGTTGCGGCGGGTGCCGTCGTCATCACGCTGAGCGCGTGATAGGTCGCCAGCGCAACGAAGGATATCTTGTTGCCGACCGCTCCATCGCTGCGGATATTGTGTCAATCAGCATGAAATCCGGTCCAGAGCCAGACATTCAAAAGGCCCCGCCCGCTGCGCGGTCATCTGGCCCGAGGCATCACGCCTTCCAAGAGCGCAGGCGTTTCAGGCCAGCGGGCTACCTTGGATCACTCCCGTGTTATGAAGCGCTGGCATTCGATACCAGTTTCGATGACGTCACGCTGATGGGTGAGCCGGTCGAGAAGCGCGAAAGCTGGATCGGATCGCAGAGATGCGTGAATAGGCTAACCGGTCAAGGGAAGACCAAAACCTGAACAGGGTATCCGTCCGGCGTGACCGCCTTTGACAATCAAGTTGGCTGCCAATTCCAGGGTGCGAGTTCGTCGATGCGGTTGATCTTGTGATCGGCGATGTGGGTCAGCACCCAGGTCAGTCGGGCTTCCGGATCGACGTTGTTCATCTTGGCTGTCTCGATGAGAGTGTAGGCGATCCCTGCGGGACTATCCTGAATTTTGTGCTCTGGCGTGGTAACTGCTCTGAAAGGAGACCC
>OJIS01000737.1_pt1 | contig 10000 bp, 13 predicted proteins | sample 1595671 | NCBI WGS metagenome assembly OJIS01 (sample SAMN05416814, study PRJEB24817) | seawater metagenome | isolation source: Sea water | place: Canada:Atlantic | collected 2013-07 | reverse complement strand
TACACAGAGTAGATCGTCGGCAGCGTCAGATGTGTATAAGAGACAGGTGTTGCATGTGGAGCGATTGCAGGCATCGGCTGCACGGGGTGGGACGGGCGATATTGCGGACAAAGCTGTCCTTGATCCAAACGCATCAAAAGTCCGCTTTGCCTAGCACTTGTTGAGTAGCGCTCTGGACAGGCATTTTTGCAAACGGTCTTTGCGATCTTCTCTGGCGCTTTGACGCTCAAGTTTCGGTAAGTTCGGATCATCGCTGAAATGAAACGCCTACGGAAACAGGCGGTGACGGTCATTGGGCTCGTCACCGACCGGTCGCCCTTTGCCTTCTGTCAGCAACTGAACAGCGAAACAGGAAAGGAAATCTCAATGTCCCTGAAGATCATCGGAACCGGAATGAGCCGCACAGGCACCCTATCTACCAAGACGGCCCTGGAAACCCTCGGGTTCGGGCCCTGCCACCATATGATGGAATTGTTCGCAAACCCTGCCCAAGTGGAAAAATGGATCGAGGTCGCGCGTTGCGAATCCATCGCATGGGATGCTGTCTTTGATGGCTATGGGTCGCAGGTCGACTTTCCCGGTGGTCGCGTCTGGCAACAGACCATCCATGCGTTTCCGGATGCCAAGGTACTGCACACCGAACGCCCTGAGGAAGACTGGTGGGCCAGTTTCGGCAAGACAGTGCTGAAGGTCTGGGCCAACCACGAACGACTGACCCGGAATATGCCCCAGCATATCAAGGATATCTTTGTAAAGCTGACGCCTTTCTACATCGACGACACATTTGGTGGCATGCCAGACAAGGAGATGGCGCTGACCGCTTACCGGCGGAACAACCGTCTGGTCCGCGAGATGGTGCCCGCAGACCGTCTACTTGTTTTCACGCCATCTAATGGCTGGGGACCCTTGTGCGATTTTCTAAATGTTCCGGTCCCGACGACATCTTTTCCGCGTAGCAACGGCCGCGACGAATTCTGGGACAATTTCGAGGAAGAGCCTGCTGACTGAGGTGGCGTGTTGGTCGACCCCCAAAAAACCCTTTTCATGAAGGAATCAACCATGACCAGATTTGCACTTGCGGCGTTGTTAACGCTGGCCACGCTTCAACCTGCGACAGCACGGATAACAACAGATTCTGCATGGATGATCGTCCAGCATGACGTTGTCGATCTCGAAGCATGGCGTGACGTGTTCGACAGCGGCTTTTCCGTGCGGCAAAGCGCGGGCGAGTTACAGTTTCAGGTCCTGACGATGAATGGTCCGCCCGCGACGGTTCTCGCAATTTTTGAGTGGACCAGCGAAGACTCGGCTCTGGCATTTGTCAATGATCCTGTCGTCCGCAACGCGATGACATCAGCCGGGGTCATCTCGGAACCTGTCATCACTTTGCGCGACAACGACCCACGGTGGTGGAAGACGACAGGCGGGTCCACCACGTCGCCGGCAGCACAGGCACCGACAGACTGACGGCAACATTGGCAGGCGGAACCTTGTCAGGTCCCGGAAAGCAGTGCGTGTCTTCCCCTAAGGTAGGGCACCAGTGCGTCAAGAACCGCACGCACCTTGGCAGAGCCGCGGGCGGATTCGTGATAAAGAACCCAGCACTCCATCTGGTCAAACGGCTCGGGAAAAACCCGCTCAATGGTGGCGCACGCGTCGCCGACAAAACAGAACAGCGCTCCGATCCCCCCGCCTTGCTCGATAATCATCCGCGCCGAATCCGTATTCTCGACTCGTGTCGTTGGCTGATCGGGTTTGGCGAATTGTTCTATGTAGCCAAAAGCCCGTGACCTCACCATTGCCGACCCGTACCGCACCAGTTGATGCGTGCTGAGCTCTTCTGGCGTTTCAGGACGCCCGAAGGTCGAGAGATAATGCGGCGACGCATAGAGGCAGCTACCCCAAGTAAAGGAGTGCGCGATAACGAGGCCAGGATCGGTCGGCACAATGGTCCTAACGGCGATATCCGCGTCACCCTTGGCAAGATCAACACTGGCAAGAGAGCTCATCAACTCGATATGCAAACCCGGGATAGCATCGGTCATGTCGCGGACAAGTGGATGCAAAAGATGTACTGCGGTCTGGACGCAGGCGATCCGTACTGTCCCAACGGGCGTTTCCCGCATCGAGCGGACGGAAGTCGTTGTGGCGCTGATCTTGGCATCCATGTCTTCCGCTGCATCAAGGACTGCGCGGCCTTCGGCAGTGAACTGGAACTTACCTCCCCCTCGGATGATCAGCGGTGCGCCAAAGACATCTTCGGCAGTGGCAAGGCGGCGGCTGACGGTTGACGCATCAATCCCAAGCAGTTTTGCAGCACCAGTGACCGAGCCGCCCTTGGCCAGTGCTAGGATGATCCGGAAATCGCTCCAGTTCGGCTCTGCCATCTACCGCGCGTGCCTACATTTCATGCTGAATCGCTGCGAGTTTGGCCGTCACATGTTTCGCATGGTCTTCGACGTAAGCCTTATGGATGTCGCTCGATACATATCTGCGAAACGCGTCCATATCCTCAAAGTCCGCGACAAGGGCGGCGTCGTGGTGGTTCGGGCCGCTGCCGACGTTCTTGCCGAGGGTGAAGGAAAGCACCTCTTCGCTAGTCTCGCACAAGTTCGTCACGGCGGCGCGCCAAGCCGTTAGCTGCGCCTCCGAAGCTTCAAACTTGAATGAAACAAGTACGATATGGCGTAACATGAATTCTCCTGCCAATTTCAATCAGCTTGGACATCTGCAAATACTTTATCAAGTGCGAACAAACGTCGTTGCGTGTAGCCCCAGCATTTCTAGCAATCCTCGAACGCCGAAGCCGACATTCGCTACAATGCAGAATGACTGCAAGATGGGCTCCCGGACGAAGCCGCTCGCGCGGCACTGGCGCTTTTGGCTGATGTTTCGCATTGTTCCTGACGCCGTGCATTTTGTGAACTGACGAATCTGTTTGACGATTGGGGCTTTCTCAGTCGACAGAGGAGGTTTCAATGACGGAGGAGAGAACAACCCCGCTTCGGGAGCGGATGATCGAGGATATGCGCATTCGGGGTCTGGGACCGCAATCTCAGCGAGCACATATCCGGGCGGTGAAGGATTTCGCCGGGTTTCTGGGGCGGTCACCCGATACGGCGACGACGGAAGAGCTTCGCGCATACCAGCTTCACATGACGGATACCGGGGTCACGCCCTCGGTCTACAATGCCCGCATCACCGCCCTGCGCTTCTTTTTCTCGATGACCTGTGGTCGCGAGGAGATGAAGCGATACATGCAGTTCCGCACGCAGCCGCGCAAACTGCCCGCGGTGCTCAGCGCCGAGGAAGTTTCGGAGCTTCTGGCGGTAGCACCCGGGCCCGGGCTCAAGTACCGCGCCGCGCTCAGCATTTCCTACGGCGCAGGTTTGAGAGCCTCCGAGGTTTGCAATCTCACCACCAGCGATATCGATAGCGACCGGATGCTCATCCATGTCGTGCAGGGCAAGGGGCGGAAGGATCGCAAGGTCATGCTGTCGCCCGATCTGTTCGATCTTCTGCGGGACTACTGGTGCGAGGCCCGGCCCGAGGGGTGGCTGTTTCCAGGCAAGCCGAAGATCAACCCGATCTCGCCACGCCAGTTAAACCGAGCCTTCACCTCGGCCAAGCGCATGGCCGGGATCAACAAGCCCGCAACCTTGCACACGCTGCGGCACAGCTTCGCCACGCATCTCCTGGAAGCGGGGACGGATGTACGGGTCATCCAGGTGCTCCTTGGTCATGCCAAACTGACGACCACCGCCCAATATACCAAAGTCGCCACCAAGATGATCCGGGACATAGCCAGCCCGTTCGAGGCGCTCAAGCAATTGAACCTGCGGGCCCGCAACAAGCGACCGGGGTGAGACGCGGGCCTTGTCCCGCACAAAGCTGGAGGTCGCTGACATATTCCGCAGATACGGCCCCGCGTGGCGGCGGGCCAATGCCGGGCATGTCAGTCTGAGCCAGCTCAAGGTAATGTCAGCGATAGAGGCCTGCCGGACAGAGGCGCTTGGCGGGCATGTGGCGGCGTGCACCAAATGCAGCCATCAGCAGATCGCGTATAACTCGTGCAAGAATCGCCATTGCCCGAAGTGCCAGGGACCAGCCGCGCGCGACTGGATCGCGGCGCGGTCCGAAGACTTGCTTCCGGTGGAGTATTTCCACGTGGTCTTTACGATCCCGGCTGAGGTCGCGCGCATCGCCCTTTGGAACAAGCGCGCGATCTACGGCCTGTTGTTCAAGGCATCTGCCGAGACAATGATGACCATCGCTGCAGATCCCAAACGGCTGGGCGCGCGCGTCGGCATGACCAGCGTCCTGCACACTTGGGGATCGGCGCTGACCCATCATCCGCATATCCACATGATCGTACCCGGTGGAGGATTATCACCTGACGGCACAAGGTGGGTCGCTTCCAAACCGGGCTTCTTCCTGCATGTCCGAGTGTTGTCTCGGTTGTTCCGACGCTTGTTTACCGAAGGGCTGATGGCGCTGCATCGGACCGGGCGGCTTGCCTTCTTCGGCGACCTGAACGAGCTATCAGATGCGAGGGCCTTTGCCGCCTATCTCACTCCGTTGCGCAAAACAGAATGGGTGGTCTATGCCAAACCGCCCTTCGGCGGACCCGAAGCGGTACTGGCCTATCTCAGCCGATACACGCACCGTGTCGCGATCTCGAACCAGCGACTTGTCAGTGCCAGTGCCGACACCGTGTCGTTCCGATGGAAGGACTACCGCATCAAACGAGGGGACCGCATAAAGGTCATGCGGCTCGACACACACGAGTTCATCCGCCGGTTCCTGATGCATGTCCTACCTGACGGCTTTCACCGCATCCGCCACTACGGCCTGCTTGCTTCGGCACAGCGCAAGGTCAATATCGCAAAGGTCCGCGTCCTGATCGGGGCAAGCACACCACAGCAAGAACTTCCGCCCGAGGATGATCCCGCACCACTCACCCTGCGCGAGCCGTGCCCCTGTTGCGGTGGCTCGATGCGCATCATTGAAACGTTCCGGCGTGGGCAAGTTCCCCGATCCCGCGCTCCACCAAGGGAACAGGCCGCATGACCGAGTGCCCGTTCATCCCATCCATTGCAGACCGGTTGGCTCAGCCAAACCGATCAAACCCCTTTGTGCGCAGCGAACCGGAAAGTCGCGTAGAAGCCGCAAACCGCCAGCAACCCGGGTTAAATCCAAGGCAAACGCTCCGGTGGAACGGGGAAGCGACTGCTTTCAACCCGTTCAATCCTCCCAGAAACGCCCCCGAAACGGCCACAGACCCAACCGGCACCGCACTTTCCCCATAGACAACGCCCGGCCCCCGCGGCTTCCTCCCTGAGAGATTTTCCAACGCGGGCCACACGCACACCAAGCCGAAACCTCGCACCATGGCCCGCATCAGAAAATCTTCATCATACCGGACCTTCGCGGCGTCTCGCACATTCGACTGCTGTGGAGAGACCGCAATGGACCATGTCTCTTCAGGATTGACGGGGCGACATGACAGGCGCGCCGTCACCCCGGCAGGGGCGCGGCGGGCAGGCCGCCCAGGATCATCACGCGCAATTCGCGTTCCAGCTTGCGGCGCATCGCATCCTCGAATTGCTGGTGGTTCAGCGCGTATTCGACGAAGGCGCCCGGCCCCTGGATGATCTCGGCCTCGTAATATTCGCGGATCTCGCGGCTGGCGCCGCCGATGGCCAGCCCGTTCACCGTCACCGCGTCCAGTTCGAAATGGAGATAGGCGAGGTCGGGGGTGAAGCCGTCATTATTCTGCCCGTCGCCCGCGATATCGAGGGTCTGAAACAGGCAGGGCGGCGCGGTCTCGAACATCTCGGAGGCATAGGCCAGCGCATAGCCGATCGCGGTCGGAAACTCGCCGGTCGAGCGTGGCGTGGTCTGCAACTCGTCGATCACGAGGGCCAGTTCGGCCTCGGTCCGGATCAGCCGCCAGGGCGAGATCACCTGCTGCTGGAACCGGCCCGACCATTCGTAGATGCCAAGCGCGACGGGGCCGGGACCGGCAAAGAGCGGCTCCTGCACCTCGGGGGCAAGCAGCGCCGCGATCAGCCCGTCGCGCTGAAGCTGGTGTTCGGCCTCATCGACCGAGGCCGAGACATCGAGGCCAAGCAGGAGCGCCAGCCGGCACGGCTGCTCCTGCGCCTGCACGGGGGCCGCCAGCAGGACAAGGCATATGAGCGCCCGGATCACCAATGGCCGGTGTTTTCCATGCTGGCCCAGGGCTCGCACGGGTCCAGCGCGTCCCCCGCCTGCAAGAGCTCGATCGAGATATTGTCGGGGCTGCGCACAAAGGCCATGTGGCCGTCGCGGGGCGGGCGGTTGATGGTGACGCCCGCCTCCATCAGGGTCTGGCACATCTCGTAGATGTTGTCGACGCGGTAGGCGAGGTGGCCGAAATGGCGGCTGTCATCGGGCAGGGCGTCATCGCCATCCCAGTTCCAGGTCAGTTCGACGGGGCAGTCGGGCTGGTTCGGCGGCGCCATGAAGACCAGGGTAAAGCGGCCCTTCTCGTTCTCTGTCCGCTTGGTCTCCTTCAATCCCAGAAGCTGGTAGAACGCCATCGACGCTTCGAGATCCAGAACCCGGACCATGGTGTGAAGATACTTGATAGACATGAAACGCGCCCTTTCTGAACGATACGGTTTGAGGGAATGGTAGCGCGTCGGGAACCGCTTGGCACCCCGGTCGGAGGATAAACTTCGCGTGCGGGGCGGCGGCGGCGGAGCATGGCCTGTCCCCCTTGATCTTGCGGCCCACGGGTGGGCTGATGCAATATGTTGAGGCAGGCGATTCCCCCGACGCGGGCAAGGCCGGGGGCGAAGGGGACAGCAGACGATGCGACAGTATCACGACGCACTGAGAACGGTGCTTGAAAAAGGCGAGACCGGCACGGATCGAACGGGGACCGGCACCACCTCGTATTTCGGGCTGCAATGCCGCTATCCGCTGGCCGACGGCTTTCCGCTGGTGACGACCAAGAAACTGCACCTGCGGTCCATCATCCACGAGCTTCTGTGGTTCCTCTCGGGCGATACCAATATCCGGTATCTGAAGGAGAACGGCGTTTCGATCTGGGATGAATGGGCCGATGAGAATGGCGATCTGGGGCCGGTCTATGGCCACCAGTGGCGGCATTTTCCAAAGGTGGAGAGCGGGGTCATCGGCGAGGTCGACCAGATCGCGGGGCTGATCGAGGCCATTCGCGCCACGCCCGACAGCCGCCGGTTGATCGTCTCGGCCTGGAACCCCGGCGAGGTCGACAAGATGGCGCTGCCGCCCTGTCACACCATGTGGCAGGTGCGCATCATCGGCGGCAAGATGCACTTGCAGCTTTACCAGCGCAGCGCCGACATGTTCCTGGGCGTGCCGTTCAACATCGCCTCCTACGCGCTGCTACTGGCGATGCTGGCGCATGTGACGGGCTATGAGGCGGGCGATTTCATCCATTCCATCGGCGACGCGCATATCTATTCCAACCATATGGAGCAGGTGGCGACGCAACTGGCGCGCCGCCCGAAGCCCTTGCCGAGATTGCGGATTTGCCGGGATGTAGGCTCGATCTTCGACTTTCGCTACGAGGATTTCGCCTTTGACGGCTATGACCCGGACCCGGCGATCCGCGCGCCGGTGGCGGTCTGATGCTGAGCCTCATTGTCGCAAGGGGCCGGGACGGGGCCATCGGGCGGGACGGGGACATCCCCTGGTCCATCCCCGCCGACCTGAAATTCTTTCAGCGCGAGACGCTTGGTGGCGCGGTGATCATGGGCCGCCGGACATGGGAGAGCCTGCCGGTGAGGCCGCTTCCGCGCCGGATGAACATCGTGGTGTCGCGCGATGCCACGCTGACCGAGCATGTCTGCGGAACGGTCGAGGCGGCGCTGGAGATGGCGCGGGCGGGCGGTCATGCGCGCATCTACGGAATGGGCGGCGAGAGGATCTATGCCGCGCTGCTGCCGCTGGCGGATCGCTTGTTGGTGACAGAGGTGGACATCACGGTGACGGGCGCGGACGCGCATTTCCCGGCCTTCGAGGAAGCGGACTGGCGGGAATTGGGACGGCTGGAGTTGGAGAGCGACGGGCCGGGCGCGGTGATGCGGGAGTTGGTGCGGGTGGCGGGGTGACCCCCGCCCTGCGCGTGACCTCACGCACGGTAGCGGACCAAGAGGCCGATTAGGCCGAACGCCGGTTCCATGCTAGGCTGAACCTTCGCCGGGTGCATTTTGCCCCGGCATATTTTCAAGGGGAAGTTTGATGAATGACTTGATGACACTGGCCGCGGCCGGTCTCTTGGTGATGACGGTATCCGCGCAGGCGCAGACCACTTCCGTCGGGCACGGTGTGTCCGAGAGCGAGGTTGTCCCGATCAGCGAGAGCCTCATCCTGATCAACGCACGGACGATGTATACCGACATCGTGTCCGACGACATGGACAACCCATTGCTGAATGCGACCGGCCCCTGCACCGGGACGATCCTGATCAATGCGGGTGTCGTATCGGGCGGCGGCTATTGTCATTATACCGATGCCTCGGGCGATCAGGCCGTGGTCAGGTGGGACGCCGAGGGAATGAGCGCCGAGGGGCGCACCCTGGGAAGCTGGAGCGTCGTTGGCGGGACCGGCTCGTGGATGACGCGCACGGGCGGCGGCGGTTTCGATGCCGGGACCGGTGCGGACGGTGCCTATACCAACAATATCTCGGGCGGTTTCATGATGAACTGAGCCCGATGGGGCGGCAGGCCCGGGCACGGTCTGTGGCCCCGAACGCAAGGCCCGGGAGCCCCCGCTTTGCAAGAGGCGGGGGATTTCGCGTCTCGGTTGGTCTTGGCGGCGATGGCGGGTTGAAACCCGACCCTCCAACGGGTCAGATGCGGGGCAACGCGAGGAGACCGACATGCACCTCTACGGGCTGAAAACCTGCGATACCTGCCGCAAGGCGGTGAAGGCGCTTGAGAGCGCGGGTCATGCGGTGCGGTTTCAGGATATACGGGCCGAACCACTGGAGCGCGAGACGCTTGCGGCGTTTCACGCGGCGTTCGGCGCGGCGTTGCTGAACACGCGGTCAACCACCTGGCGCGGGTTGTCCGAGGCGGAGCGGGGCCGCGATCCGCTCGATCTGATCGAAGAGCACCCTGCGCTGATGAAGCGGCCGGTGATCCGGGACGACACCGGCGCGCTGCATCTGGGGTGGGGCAGGCCGGTTCAGGCCAGGCTGGTCTGAGGCTGCAACCGCGACCGCAGAAGCGCGTCGACCGAGAGCGGACCGCCCCCCCGGACCACGAGGTAGAGCAGCAGGAAGACCCAGAAGGCGCGCTGGTCGAGGATCAGCCCGCCCGAGGCAGCGTCGAACCAGTTGCCGCGATCCTCTGCGCTTACGCCATGGCCGAAGATATCGACCCAGGATTGCGCCACGACAAAGCCGATCATGCCAAGCGCGCCGAGGCGGGTGAGCAATCCGACCACCACCAGCAGCGGCAGGATGAACTCGCCCCAGGTGGCAAACAGCACCACGATCCGCCAGAACCCGCCCAACTGGCTGGCGTCATAGCTCACGGCCTCGGACATGCGGGGCAGGATCTGGGCATAGGCGTTGAAATTGGGCTGGAAAATACCGGCGAGCCCTACGCCAATCTTGGTCAGGCCGGAATTCCAGTAATAGAGCAGCAGGGTGCCGGCAAAGATCAGCCGCGCCAGCGTCGGCATGAGGATGGGGGCGATGCGGGCCTCAAGCGTGCCGAAGAGGCGATCATAGAGCGAGATGAGGGCGGTCATGGTCAGGGCCTTTCGGAGAGGGTCAGCGCGGCAGAGCCGAGGAAGAGGGTCATGAGCGCGGCGATGTCGGCGCGGGGGGCGGCGGCAAGCGTCGCCTCCAGCGCGGCACCGAGCGTTGTGGTGCCGTCGAGCGCCCGGGCCAGCTCCAGCCCGCCTTGCGGCAGCAGGTGCGGGGCTGTCTCTTATACACATCTGACGCTGCCGACGA
>OJIS01000734.1_pt1 | contig 10042 bp, 5 predicted proteins | sample 1595671 | NCBI WGS metagenome assembly OJIS01 (sample SAMN05416814, study PRJEB24817) | seawater metagenome | isolation source: Sea water | place: Canada:Atlantic | collected 2013-07 | reverse complement strand
GAGATCAGCCTCGGTCTCGTGGGCTCGGAGATGTGTATAAGAGACAGCTGCAAGCTCTCAGCCTTTCTCTTTCTAAAAAAATCCAACACACCTCCATACGAATTATGAACTCAATCCAATCGATTCGCCGAAAATTCGGCATCGTCCTCCTCGCCCTCTGTGGCTTCTGCGCCACAGGTAAGGGTGCCGCCATCCAGGACATGAACGCAGATGCGCTCAAGGCCATGAAATCCGGCAAGTGGGCCGAGGCCCACCAAGTGCTCGTCAAGGCGACCAATGCCTTCGATGCGCGCGCGCTCCAACTTTACGGACCAAGCTTCGGCTGGTTCTGGTATCACCGCGGATATTGCGAGATCAAACTCAGTATGTTCGACGACGCCATGAAGTCGTTTGAGAAGTGCTACACCAAGTACAAGAACACCAAGCCCAAGCCCAACGAGGCTCCAAGCAAGAACATTTATAATAAGAAGGCGCTCCTCATGTGGGGACACGCTGCGAAAGGTGCCGAGGAATGGGCGACCTCCATCCGGATGTATAAGAAGTTCCTTGCTGAGCGCGACCCCACCCGGGATAATTATGAGAAAGGGGTCTACTTCATCAACATGGCCATCAATCACTATAAGTTGAAGAAGATCTCCGAGGGGAACAACTACCTCGAGACCGCCATTAAGGGGAAAGTCACTTTCCCAACTCCCAACAAGGGAATCATGGCAGCCTTTAACACCATGGTGGCAGCCGTGATTGAGGAAAAAGACGAAGCCTCTCTCCTCAACTTCCTCGGTAAGAACCGGGCTCATATCAAGCTCGAGCCCTTCGAAGCTCACGAGTTTTCACCTCTCTTCATGAAGTTGGCCCAAGATGCCCGCTCGGCTGAGATGATCCGTTCGACCTTCGAACTCTACTCGCTTGTTCCCAGCACGGTCGCGGCCATCGATGACATCAAATCACGTCTTGCCACTCTCTCGACATACGACCGCACCATTCGGGACGGATCGATGATCGTGAAAAGAGGTGACCTGACTGAAGACCTCACCGAGTTGGAGAAAGCGGACACTTCCGGTAAAGTGAACGAGGTTTACGCCTACTTAAATACCGCCGTCCTCCACGAAGAAGACGGAAACATCCGTGGTGCCTTCGCGGTCTACGAACAAATGGAGCTCTACTTCCCCAATGCCAAGGTGATGCGCGATGGCAAAGTCTCAGCAGGTCGTGAAAACAATCTCTACAATCTGGTTCGGACTTCGGCTCTTATTGGAGAAGTTCTCACCACCGAGCATTACGGTTCGATTTTCCTCAAGGACTTCCCTGAGAGCAAATACGTCAAGGAGGTGCGTCGCATGATGCTGACCAGTCTCTTCTTCAATGGTGAATACGAAAAATGTGTCGAAGTTGCCGAGGTCATGCTTCCCAAATTGACCAACCCATCGAAGCAACATGACGTTTGTCTTTTTGTTCTCGGTGGCAGCAAGCACTACCTGGGACAGTTCGTTGACGCCCAGCCGCTCTTGAACGACTACATCAAGATCTACGATAATAAGGACGGCGATAAACTCCGTGTTCTTGCGGCCTCGTATTTTAAGGCCGCCAATTATTCACGACTTCAGGAGTGGACCGAGTCCGCCAGGCTTCTCGATGTCTTTTTCGAAAGGTATCCAGATCCCAAGACCAACGTCTACTTCCCGTTCGCACTCTTTGACCGGGCCAACTGCTACTATGCTGAGAGCCAGTATGATCCCGCTCTCGAAAAGGTGACCCAGATCGAGACGGACTTCCCGGGTGTTTCCGTGATGGAGCAGAATCTCGCTCTAAAAGGCAATATTCTCGAGGGTCTGAAGAAGCCCGACGAAGCCGAGCAGTATTACCTCAAAGCGCTGGCCTTGGCCGAGCAAAAGAAGAACGACATGGTGGCTGGCGAGTGCCTTTTCTATCTCACGTCACTCATCGGTAAGGAGAAGATTGGCAAAAAGCCCAATCCCCGCGTTGCTGAAGCCGTTCCTTACTACAACGAGTTTTGGGAGAAGTATGGCAACGATTCCCCCTTCAAAGCGAAGGTGGCAGTGGCTGGTATTCCCGGAATGCGTAAGATCGGCAAGATCGACGAAGCTTTGGAGCGTCTCCAGACTGTGATTTCAGGGATCGCCAAGATTCCCGGAACTCCGGGACTCGAGGAATCGATTGGTTCCTACACCGATGAATATCTCGAGGAGAACACTCCCGAGCAACTCAAGGATCATTACTATTCATTCCCGGGAATTGATTCCCGCGATATGGCAACTCGCGCTCTTCTCCGTATTGCGATCATCGGCGTGTTCGAGGAAGTCCTCGAAGCCGCCGACCCGGCCAAGGAGGCTGGAAAGGCACGTGATGCCGAGGCCATGATCGGAGTGCTCTTCAAGGAACTTAAGAATGACTTCTCACCCAAGGACCTCTCGAACTTCATCCTCGTGAGGGTAGGTGACTTCATCCGCACCAGGACATCCCAGCCTCAAGAGGCTCGTATCTACTACGAAGAGGCTCTTGGCCGTGCAGATGACCAGTCGCACAAGTTTGCGGCCATCTTTGGCCTTGCTGATGTCTACTCCAAGGGCACCAGTGCCCAGAAGTCCGAAGCAATCACGCTCCTCAAAAGAGTCATTGATGATTCCGACGATCTCGGAGAGCAGGAGGAGGCTCTTTATCTCACGGCCTCCATCCATGCTGATAATGGCGACTACGACGCGGCCATCGCTTCTGCCAAGGAATACCTCGGAAGTGAGAAGAATTTCCGTAGTTACGCCGTGCCTTGCCGGATGCTCCTCGCAGCATCTCATGACAAGGCCGGACGCGTCGATGATGCCCTTTCTGCCTACCAGCAGGTTTGGATCTCAAGTATGGGAACGATCAAATATTCCGCTCCTGCAATGAAGCGTTGGATGGAGATTCTCTGGGGCCGGGGCGGCAGCAACAAAGGCAAGAGCGATCGTCAAATCTCCTATGAAGGAGGTTACAAGTATCTCAAGATGACCGCGCTTGCCGTGCAGAAAGCTCCTGCCAAGGAGAAGGCCATGTGGGACAAGGTGACCGAGCTGGTATCGACCTACGAAGCAAACTCCGATACCACCAAGGTGGTCGAGAAAGAAGACAAGTAAGAAACGAAAACAGAATTCAAAACAGAATACAGATATGAAAACGATTCTTACGACAGCCCTTTTCCTCGCCGCGACCTTCGGTACCCTCTTCGGAGTGGAGCCCCGGATCCTTATCATCACGGACAAGGATACTTTCTCCGGATATATGTTGGACTCCAATAAGTCCAAGTTCTTGTGGAGAGAGACCCAGCAGACTCTTGTCAAGAGAGAGCAAAGTCTCCGCACCTGCACGGTTTACTTCCTGCAAGCTCCTGAGTTCACCGAAGCTCTCGAACTCTACAAAAGTCGCAACTACGAGGCCGCAGCGGCCAAGTTCGCGGCTTGTGCCGAGCTCTACAGCAAGTTCACCGAGGTGAAGGGAAACCCGTCTTCGATGTCCTCCTTCTACGAGATGGAATGCTACCGTCGCCTGGAGGACCTTGAAACTCTCTCTGAACTCGCCGGGAAATTTGATCCCGAGAGCCTTCTTTATAGCTATCAGAAGGTGCAGTATGAAATCTACGGAGTATTTTGGGACGCCGTGCGGACCAAGAGCTGGAGTCGTCTCGATGCGATCTGCCGTGACGAGAAGTGGCGCGGCCGCAAGCTTCCAGGAAGCCTGCGTGCTCAGATCGCCTACTGTCACGGTCTTGCTCTGGAAGGAGCTGGTCAGCCCATCAAGGCGCTCAATGCTTACAACAACGCCTTCGTCGCTGATTTCTCAGCTTCCGAGGAACTGACTCGTAAGTCTTCCTTGAACTGCCTTCGCATCCTTCTCGACCATAAGGACGTTAAGACCACCATGGAGCTCTACTCGGGTGAAGATTACAGCGATGACTCCAACGGAGCTGCTCTGATCAAGGAGGCGACAGCATTACTGAAGCTCTGGGACAAGGTCCTCGGAGCCGGTGAGGAGATCCCTGCCAAATACAAGATCTTCCTCAAGTATCCTCCCAAGAACGGCTAGATCGCCTCTGGTTGACTTTCAAAAACGGCGGTTCCCTGATGGGAGTCGCCGTTTTTTGTGATTCGTTGAGGCCAAGGCTTGACGCTCTCCCGAGCGTCAAGTGCTTCGCGAGGGCACTCTGGAGAGAGCCCTTCCTCCGGAATCTCGCTCTCCCGAGCGTCAGGAGCTTCGCAGGGCATTTTCGAGAAATGCTTTCAGAGGTCGGTTGGCCGAGATTGAAGGCGGGAGCCGCGGTGGGGGCGACATGATCTACTCGGGAACAGCGGCAAGCTTGGCTTCAGGATAGATAAACTCTTTTCCTTCGTAGTTTCTCAAAACAGTCCGCTCTTCGTTCGATTCAACGATATACTGGGGATTGATGGGGATTTTCCCACCGCCTCCGGGGCCATCAACAACAAACTGCGGAATGGCGTAGCCGGAAGTGTGTCCGCGGAGGCCTTCGATGATTTCAATACCCTTTGCGATGCCGGTGCGAAGGTGGGCGGTTCCTTGAATGAGGTCGCCCTGATAGAGGTAGTAGGGGCGAACCCGGCACATGAGGAGCTTTTGGACGAGGTCCTTTTGAATCTCGACCGAGTCATTCACCTTATCGAGGAGAACAGATTGATTCCCCATGACGATTCCCGCATCGGCAAGGCGGCCAAGAGCATCGTGGACCTCGGTGGTGAGTTCTCGCGGGTGATTGGTGTGGATGGAGATGAAGAGAGGGTGAAATTGCTTCAACATGGCGCACAGCTCGGGCGTAATGCGTTGGGGGAGGAAAATGGGGATACGGGATCCAATGCGAATGAACTGGATGTGCGGGATGGCGTGGAGCCTTGTGAGGAGCTTCTCGAGCTTGGAGTCGGAGAAAAGAAGCGGATCGCCGCCGGAGAGCAGGACGTCACGAACCTGTGGTGTTCGTTTGAGATACTCGATGGCCCTGTCCCACTGGGTTTCCAGCTTTTGGTCGGACACGCCGGAGACGACCCGTGAACGCGTGCAATAGCGGCAGTAGGAGGCACAGCGGTCGGTGACCAGAAAGAGGACCCGGTCAGGATAGCGGTGGACGAGACCCGGAACGGGCATGTGGGAATCTTCTCCACAGGGATCCGCCATTTCCGAGGGGTCGGTATAGGTTTCCTCGATCCGTGGGATGACCTGACGGCGCATGGGGCAGTCGGGATCCGTGGGATGGATGAGATTGAAGTAATGGGGTGTCACCGAAGTGGCGAGCTTTGTGCCCGTGAGTAAGATCCCGGCCCGCTCTTCTTCGCAGAGCGTCAGATGTTTCTCGATGTCAGCGAGGGAAGAAACCCGGTTCTTTAACTGCCATTTGGCAGAATTCCAGTCATCGGCTGATACGTTTTCATCCGCCCAGTAACCGGGCGCCGGGGAAGTGAAGGAAATGTCGCTCAAAACTAGGAGGAGGATAGATTGATATTTTGAGAAGTCAAAAAGGAGAGTTTGAGTTCGGGGGGAGGGAAGTTCTACGAAGCCGGGTGGCCTGAGAGATTCTGGTGATCAGAGAGGCTTCATTGCTTTGCCCACGTAAGAAGCCGCTAATACCATGGGCTTTGATTGGGGTGGCGGCTGCGTGAGTCGCCCGGATGAAGAAAAACCAAAATTCTTTGCGGGTTTTGCGCTCAATTGCGCATGAAGAAGTGTTGGAGGCAAGTTGACTGGCTCTTTCGGACTGTTTGAAACTACGAATCTGAAGAGGGGCACCAACCAGGAAAAAGATGTGTGTGTATCAAAAACTGGTTGGTGGCCCCTTTCTTTTACAATCCGAATTCCTTGAGCTTGGGTTCGATGGCTTCGGCCCAGATTTCGTAGCCTTTCTGCCTCGGATGGAGGGCGTCGGGCATGATTTCTTTGGTGAGGACACCGTCGGCGGTGAGGAACTTGTCTGAGATGTCGAGGTAGTGAATGCGCTCGCCGTTGTGGAACTTTGAGATCATTTCGTTAATGGTATCGTTATTTTTGCGCTTCGGATCGTCGGGGTTGACGCCACGGGGGAAGACTCCGAGGAGGAGGATCTTGGCCTGTGGGCAGCGAGCTCGAACAGTGGAGATAATGCGCTCAATACCATCCTTGACTTCGGACGGGTCTTGATTGCTGTGGCCGGTGTTGTTGGTGCCGATCATGATGACGGCAGCCTTGGCTTTCTTCTGGTTTTTGAGGTTTCCGTGGTCGAGTCGCCAGATGACGTGCTCGGTGCGATCACCGGAAATCCCGAGGTTCAGGGCCTTGCGCCCGCCATAATATTTTTCCCAGGTGGCTTTCCCTGAACCTTCCCAACCCTGGGTGATGGAGTCACCGATGAAGAGAAGGTCGTGAGGCTTCCTGGCGTTCTTGTTCATCGACTGATGACGCTTCATCCACCATTCGCCCTCGCGAGGCTCGGCGAGGAGGGCCGAGTGCGCGCGGTATTTCTTGCGTGAGTCGGTGAGCTCTTGCTTCATTTCGGTGAGGATTTTTGCGTAGGCCGGATCGTTGTGAACCGACTTCATTTCCTGGGGGTCTTTCACCATATCGAAGAGCTGGTATTCCTTGGTTTTTGGAACCCAGAAGATCTTATGGTCGGAGGTTCGGACGCCATCGTGAGCGGCGACATTGTGCGTGGCTTCGCCGGAGTATCGGTAGTAGATGGAATCGCGCCAGTCGGCAGGCGCGGTGCCGGAGGCCTTGAAGATGGGGACGAGGGACTTGCCCTGCATGCCCTCGGGGATGTCGGCTCCGGCGAGGTCGAGGAAGGTGGGGCCGTAGTCGATGTTTTGGATGAGGGCGTCGGTCACGGAGCCGGGTTTGATTTTACCAGGCCAGCGGACGACGAAGGGCATCATGAGAGATTCCTCAAACATCCAGCGTTTGTCATACCAACCGTGTTCGCCGAGGTAGAAGCCTTGGTCGGAGGAGTAGATGACGATGGTGTTTTCGGCGAGGCCGGTGTCATCGAGGTGCTTGAGGATTTTTGTGATGCCCTCATCCATGGATTGAATGACGGCGAGGTAGTCTTTGATGTAGCGCTGATACTTCCAGCTGGTGATGGCTTTCTGGTCGAGCTTGCCTGCCTGCATGTCCTTGATGAACTGTTTGTTTTCGTCCTCATAGGCTGCAATGAAGGTCTTTTTGGCTTCGTCCGAGAGCCTGTTGAATTGTCCGTTACCGGGGCCGCCGGTGAAATGACTTGGGAAAAGGTTTTTGCCCTGCATTTTCATGTCGTTGCCCCAGGACATGTGGTCTTGAATTCCCATCGCATGCTCTTTTAGCACCGAAGAGCGATTTGAGTAGTCATCGAATAAAGTCTCCGGCTCGGGCATTTCGGCATCGTCGAACATGTTGATGTGACGGAAGGCGGGGGCCCAGTTGCGGTGCGGGGCCTTGTATTGGACCATCGCCATGAAGGGCTTCTTTGACTTGGTCGCTTCGTTGAGCCAAGTGAGGCCTTTTTCGGTGACGAGGTCATTGCAATGGCCCTCGAAGCGCTTGCGCTTGTTGTCCATCTGGATGAAATCCGGATTGTAGTATGAGCCTTGGCCGGGGAGGACTTCCCAATAGTCGAAACCGACGGGATTGGAGTGGAGGTGCCACTTGCCGATCATGGCGGTGGTGTAGCCGGCCTTGCGGAGGAGGTCGGGGAAGGTGGTCTGCAGGCCGTCGAAGTAGGACGAGTTGTTGTCGATGAACCCATTCAGGTGGGAGTGTTTTCCCGTGAGGATGGAGGCGCGTGAGGGGCCGCAGATGGCGTTGGTGCAGTAGGAGCGGTCGAAGCGCATGCCTTCCTTGGCGATACGGTCGATCCCTGGGGTCGGGGCGATTTTATCAAAAAGGCCGCCGGGATAACAGGAGATCGCGTTGGGAGCGTGGTCGTCCGAGAAGATAAAGAGAATATTGGGCCGTTCGGCGGCTGGGAGAGCCAGGGAAAGTCCGGTGGTGAGGGCGAGGAAGTGTTTCATGAAAAGCTTGGAGGGAGGATACGTCTTCGGCGGTTGGAATCTTAAGATTAAGATTTCCGAATTCGGGGTGCGAGCTTAGTTTCTGGACGTATAGCCGATGTTTTTAAGTGTTCACAGAGAAACGATGCGGGCGTCTTGGGCGGCCATTTTGGAGCAGATCAAGCTGTCGGACGGGATGCCGGTTTCAGATTTGGCGCGTGAGCTGAAAATGAGCTACATGGGGGTGAAGCAGCATTGTTTGAAGCTGACCGAGTTGGGGTTTTTGGAGGAATGGCGGGTTCCACGCGCTAAAAAGGAAGTTGGAAGGCCGGAGAAGCTGTATCGACTGACCCCGAAATGTGATTCCTTATTTCCCGAAGCTGGAGTGGGACTGACCCTTGCGGTCTTGGAGGGGGTTAAGCAGATGTATGGAGAAGCGGCTCCCGAGAAGCTGCTGTTTCATCACTTTCAAAAGCTGTGCGAACAGTGGCAGCCCAAGGTGAGAGCCGGGAAATCAATGGTGGAAAAGGCGACCCGCCTTGCCGATATACGAGATAAGTCGGGGTGGTTCAGCAAATGCCACTACGATGCCTCGACGGGGTTCCGGATTGAGGAATTTCATAATCCGATGGCTGCGATTTACGCGGAATATCCCAATGCGGTGAGGATGGAAGTACAGATGATGGAGCAACTTCTGGGAACCAAGGTGGTCCGGAATGAGGTTTCGACCGGAAAAGGAAGAAAGCGCATCGTTTACGAGATCGCGACCCTGGGAGTGCGGCTGGAGGGGGGTGAGATTTCGAGAGCCCCGATGCCTTCGCCGGAGAAGGGTGGGGGAGCCCAGGGAAAGTTGTTTTAGTTCAGGATGTTTCCGATTCGCTGATCTGCGGACCGCATGACGCCAAGCCTCGCAAAAAAAGACCCGCCGTGAGGCTCTGCATCATTTTCATGGCTGCAGAAGCACGGCGGGTGAAGTGTGGAAAAGTGTGACTACTTGAGCGATGCGTGGATTTGCTGGAGAGTCATGACCGCATAACAAGAGACCAGGACGGGATCGTTTTCCATCCAGCGGCTCGCTTTGGTGTTGATCCAGGAACCGTCTTCACGCTGGGCGTTGATGACGGTCGCTGCGAGATCGCCGCGCCAGTCGATTTTGAGGCCGTCCTTGCCGTCAAGGGTAGGGAGGTTCGCCGCGACGAGGCTTTTGGCCATGGCGTGATAATAATAGTAAAGTCCCTGGCCGCCGAGGCCGGGGTTTTCCTCGAGCGTGTAGTTGTCGGAGAGCCACTTGATGATGGCTTTGACCCGGAGGTCACTGGCATCAAGGTCGGCATAGACGAGGGAGAGAAGTCCGGAGTATCCCATGGATCCGTAGCCGCGTAGCGCAACGCGCCCGGTCTTGCTATCGACCGCTTCACCAGCCTTGGAATTGCCGGGGTAGTAGACAAATGATCCGTCGTTGCCGACCTTCTCGCCTTTGTTGGTGGCTTGCAGGTTCTGGCAGCGTGAGACGAAGGCGAGAGCAGCATCCCAGTCGAGTTCCATGGCTTTCTTGTCACCAGAGTCGGTGGCGAGGGTACGGGTCTGGTAAAGAGCCTCGAGAGCGCGGTGGGTGTTTGAGAGATCGGAGTGGGCGTAAGTTCCGCCATAGCCGATGCCGCCATCGAATATTGTGTCATCGGCGCCTTTGACGCCCCAGTCGGTCTGCTGGTTGATCAGGAAATTGCGAGCCTTGATGAGCTGCTCCTTGTATTTCGCCGGTCCGGCAACCCAGAGCGCCATGATGGAGGCGGAGGTGGAGTAGGTCGCCATGCCTTTTCCGTAGATTCCACCATCGACCTTCTGCTGCGAGACGAGCCAAGCGAGGCCTTTTTGAATCGGGGCGGGCGCGGGCTTTTTTGGATCATAGGCTGGATCCAGGAGGAGACTGCGGAGTGCGAAACCGGTGAAAGCCGGAAGGTTGGGATCGCCCCAGTAGCCCTCCTTGTTTTGCTGGCTGAGGAGGAATTTGTTCTGTCTCTTATACACATCTGACGCTGCCGACGATCTAC
>OJIS01000733.1_pt1 | contig 10056 bp, 4 predicted proteins | sample 1595671 | NCBI WGS metagenome assembly OJIS01 (sample SAMN05416814, study PRJEB24817) | seawater metagenome | isolation source: Sea water | place: Canada:Atlantic | collected 2013-07 | reverse complement strand
AGATCAGCCTCGGTCTCGTGGGCTCGGAGATGTGTATAAGAGACAGGCCCAGGCCATTTCGCCATCGACGAAGAGCTCAAAGGTCGAGTTGCCGATCTCCAGCGTCACGGTGGACCCTTCCGCGAAAGGATAGCCGCCGGTGAACGAGACCTCGCCCATCCGGCTCTCGGAGGGCCAATAGCTGACGAAAAGCAGGATCGCGGAGCGGCGCACGGCCACCACGCGCCCTTCGCGGGTGTTCACCGTTTCACGCGGGGCGGAGACCACCCAGCATTGCGTCGGGTCGTCTTCGACAAAGACGCTCCAATCGGTTTCGGCGTTGACGCGGTTGGAGGATTCGCCCCCCCCCTCCTGCGCGATAAGCGGCGTCGACAGCATCAAGGCGATACCCAGTCCCGCAACCCAGTTCTTCATATGATCCAGCCTCCAGCCGTCTCTGCCTCTGGTTGACACTCATGCCCGTTGATCAGGTCTTGCGCCTGAGGTCCACCAATCCTTAACTGCGGGGGAGAGATTAACCCGAAAAAACGCGGCTGGAAAAGCCCCGGCGGCGGAAAATCGCCGGATCGTGAAGGGCAGAGGGGGCGGAATATGGGACAGGCACAGAGTTTGGTGGAGATCTGGCGCGGCGCGATTTGCGAAAGCCAGCATCGCGGCCACGCCGTTATCTGGGATTCGGGCGGCGATATCGTGGCCTCCTGGGGCGATCCACAGGCGGTGATCCTGCCCCGGTCGTCATGCAAGATGCTGCAAGCACTGCCGCTGGTGGAAAGCGGTGCCGCGGATGCCTTCGGGCTGGACGAGGTGCGGCTGGCCCTGTCCTGCGCCTCGCACCAGGGCGCGAAGGTGCATACGGACATGGTGCGCACATGGCTGGATGAGTTGGGGCTGGACCCAGAGGCGGCGCTGCGCTGCGGGTCGCATGAGCCCTATGACAAGCAGACCGCGAACGACTTGATCCGCGCGGGCCAGACGCCGTGCCAGGTGCACAACAACTGCTCCGGCAAGCATTCGGGGTTCCTGACGCTGACCAGGCACCTGGGCGCGGGGCCGGAATACCTGGACCTCGATCACCCTGTGCAACGGGCCGTGCTGGCCGCGTTCGAGGAGGCGACCGATGAGGACAGCCCCGGCTACGGCATCGACGGCTGTTCCGCGCCCAACCATGCCTGCACCATGACCGGGCTGGCCCGCGCCATGGCGAAGTTTTCCGCCGCGACCGGCGATGGCGATGTGCGTGACAAGGCGATGTTTCGCCTGACCCGCGCCATGGCGGCGCATCCCGTCCTGGTGGCGGGCGAGGGCAAGGCCTGCACCAACCTGATGCGCGCGATGGAAGGCCGGGTCGCGGTCAAGACCGGGGCCGAAGCGGTCTTCGTCGCCATCGTGCCGGAGCGGCGGATGGGCGTCGCCGTCAAGATCGAGGATGGTGGCACCCGCGCGGCGGAGGCGGTGGTGACGCAGATCCTGGTGGGCCTCGGAGTGCTGGACGCGAACCACCCGGCGGCGGTGCAATACACGCATGGGCCAATCGTGAACCGGCGCGGCATCAACACCGGCCACGTGAAGCCGATCGAGGCGCTGGCGGGCTGGTCGCTTTAGAGTTCGTCGCGTTCATTCGCAGTCACGTAACGCCCTCTAACCTCTTGATGACGCATGTCCGAGAAGCTCAAAACCGGTTCCCACTTTTGAGCGACATGCTTTAACCCTCGGGCAGGACCGGCAGCACGGTGTCAGGGGCAAGGGCGGTGATCTTCTCGATGATCAGCGGCTTTTTCAGCGGCTTGGTCAGGTAGTGGTCGATCCCGGCCTCGAAGATCCGCGCCTCGTCGCCATCCATCGCGTGGGCGGTCATAGCGACGATGGGCACGCGTGGCAGGCCGGTTTCCGCTTCATGGGCGCGGATGAGGCGGGCGGCCTCCAGCCCGTCCATCTCGGGCATGGAGATGTCGGTGAAGATCAGATCGGGGGGCGCGGATTTGTAGGCGGCCAGCGCCTCGGCCCCGTTACCCGTCATCTCCATCTCCAGGGTCAGCGGTTTGATCATCTTGGCGAACACAAGCTGGTTGGTTTTGTTGTCCTCGGCCGCCAATAAGCGCAGCTTGCGCGGGGCGGGTGCCTGATCGGGGATGATGAGGACGGGCGGCGGTGCATCCTCGGCCTCGCAGGCCGCGATCAGGGCCGCGCGCAGATCGGCAAGCGAAAGGCCCGCAAATATCCCGTCACAGCCCGAATCCTTGCAGCAGCGCGTCACCGGCCCGTCATGCCCGGCGGCGCGCAAGGCCGACAGCGTGGCCTTATCCCCCGCGCAAAGCAGCGCGAGGTCCACCGGCCCTTTCAGGCGCGCCGGGTCCACCACGGTCTGCACCTCGGCGCGCAGTTTCAGAAGCTGGCGCTCAAGAACCGCGCGGCTTGGCAGTTCCGGGCCGATCACGGCGATCCGCTTCAACCCCTCGGGCAGCGGCGGCACCGGCCTTGTGTCATCACCCTCGGCGCGGGCAAGCCGCAGCAGGAACCCGAAGGTGGACCCCTCGCCCGGCACCGAATCGAGCCACATCTTGCCGCCCATCAGCCGGATCAGCTTGGCCGAGATCGCCAGACCCAGCCCGGTGCCCTCATATTTGCGGTTGGCCTGATCCTCGACCTGGTTGAATTCGCCGAAGACATGCGCCTGTTTTTCCTGCGGTATGCCGATCCCGGTATCCTCGACCGCGATGCGCAGGGCGATCTGGCCATCTTCGCCCTCCTCCCCCAGCACGCGCACAGTGACGCGGCCCTTCTCGGTGAATTTTGCCGCGTTTCCGATCAGGTTGGTCAGCACCTGCCGGACCCGCCCCCGGTCGCCGATCAGCTTTTCGGGCAGGAAGATGTCGTAATCGACGATCAATTCCAGATCGCGGCCCTGGATGGTGGGTTTGAGCAGGCGGAAGATCTCGTGAATCATCCCTTCAAGGTCGAACGCCTCCTCATGCAGCACCAGCTTGTCGGCCTCGATCTTGGAGTAATCCAGCACGTCGTTGATGATGACCAGCAGCGCCTCACCCGAGTTCTTGATCGTGTCGGCATACATCCGCTGTTCTTCGTCCAGTTCGGTATCGCGCAGCAGGTCGGCCATGCCGACGACGCCGTTCATCGGCGTGCGAATCTCATGGCTCATATTCGCAAGGAAGGCCGATTTCGCCCGGTTCGCCGATTGCGCCAGGTCGCGCGCTTCGCGCAGTTCCTGCTCGCGCTCGATATCGGCAGTGATGTTGAGGGCGAGGCTGACCATGTCACCCTCGGGCGAGCGCTTGTCGACCAGCTTGACATAGCCGCCATTCCAGAGCCTGAGCGTGCGGGGCGGGATCGGGTCCTGTTCCCAGCGCCCGATCATGTCGTCGATCCAGTCATCGGGATCGGTGCCCTCGACGTCGATGATGCCTTCGTCCACCGCGATGCGCAGGATCGCCTCATAGCTGGCGCCGGGGCCGATTTCGGCAATCCCGTCAAAGACCTGGATAAAGGCGTCATTGGCCGCCACCAGCCGCCAGTCGCGGTCATAGATGGCAAAGCCGTCCTCGATGATGGCCAGCGAATCCCACAGCCGCCGTTCGGCCCGCTGCGCGTGTTCGGTGGCCACCTCAAGATCGGCGCGCACCTTGGTGGTCTGGCCCACGAGTGCCGCGTTTTCCTGGCGCTGTTCGATGACCTGGTCCGACATCGCGTCGGCATGGGCGGCGAGGCGCTTGTTGGCCGAAAACAGCTCCTCCGATTTCTGCGCCAGGAGGCGTTCGGCGGCCAGCCGCGCGCGGCGTTCCTTCGCCAAACGGTCCTCCATTCCGGCAGGCGTCATCGGGCCCCTCTTGTCTCGCGCAGCGTCATCCGCCCGTAAACTGCCGTGAATTTTATTGAGATCGGATTAACGCCGCGGCCTTTCCGTGGACAGACCCCGACCCGACATGCGATGCTGAGACAAAGATTTTTAATATAGAGCGTTTCAGGTTCTCATTGGATCAGGGATCGGTTTTCGCGTTCAGCCCTGAAAGGGATGAGGCAGGGAAAACCGATGCAATCGGAACCTGAAACGATCTCGCTTTTTTGAGCAGGAGGATGCGATGCGAGGGTTTCTGGCCGCGATAATCTGTCTTTTCATCTCGGGCGCGGCACTGGCGCAGCAGGCCCCGGTGGCCGAGCGATTCTATTCGCTGGCGCGCGGCGTGGACTATCCGGACGGCGATCTGGGGCCGATCTTCGACACCAGTTTCGCGGCCTGCACCGCCGCCTGCCTGAACGACCCCGATTGTGTCGGCGCCACCTTCAACCGGGCCAGAAACGCCTGTTTCCCGAAATCCGAGATCGGGGCAAGCGAGCCTTTCGACCTGGCCGATTCGATCACCGTGCGGCAGACCGCGCCGGGGGTGCTGGACCGGCTGCCTGCCCGCGTCGCGGCGCTCGATTTCCTCTCGGAAACCGACCTGAGCCGCGCCCGCCAGCAGGCGGGTGGCCTCGCGCAGGACCACCCGGCAGAGCACTGGACTACGCAGCAATTGCTGGACGCGGCGCGCGATCAGCGCGTGGCGGGCGATCTGCGTCAGGCGATGCGCTTTACCGGCGCGGCGATCACGCTGACGGATGATCCGAACCATTGGGCCGATTACGCCCGCCTCGCGCTGGCCGTCGATACGCCCGCCAGCCGCGAGCGCCGCAACCTCGACCAGACCGCCCTGCGCGCGGCGACAAATGCCGTTCTGCGCGCGGAAGATGGCCCGCAACTGGCCCTGGCGCTGGCCGTGCTGGCCGAGGCGCTGGAAGCGAATGACAGGGGCCGCGACATGATCCCGGCGCTGCGGCTGGGATTGGAAAACGCCGATATGGCGGCGTTGGAGGGGGCGCTGGACCGGGCCGTGCGGCTCTATGGCTTCCGGGTGGTCTCCACCGAGGTTGAAAGCGATGCCGAGGCGCCGCGGATTTGCGCCGTGTTCTCGGAAGACCTGTCAGAAAGCGCCGATATGGGGGCGTTCCTGCAAACCACCACGTCCGGCCTGTCGGTGCAGGCCGAGGGGCGGCAGTTCTGCATCACGGGCGTTGAGCATGGGGCGCGTTACGAGGTGACGCTGCGCGCGGGCCTGCCCGCCGCCTCGGGCGAGACCCTGCGCCACCCCGCCGCCCTTGCGCTTTATGTCCGCGACCGCACCCCTGGCGTCCGCTTTCCGGGGCGTGCCTATGTGCTGCCGCGCGCGGCAAACGGGGCCCTGCCCATCGTCACGGTGAACACCGACGCGGTGGACCTGTCATTGCACGCGATCACCGACCGCAACGTCCTTCGCAGCTTGCAGGAGGAGTATTTCGGCCGCCCCCTGAATGAATGGGAGATCGACCGCTTCACCACCGAACTGGCCGAGACCGTCTGGACCGGCACGGGCGACGTCGCCATGCGCCTCAATGAAGATGTCACCACCAGCCTGCCGATGGGCGAGGTTCTGGCGGGGCTGGAGCCGGGTCTCTACGCGCTGGAGGCAAGGATTCCGGGGCCGGTGACGCGCGACCAGCCGCCCGCGACGCAGTGGTTCCTGGTCTCGGACCTGGGGATTTCGGCAATGACGGGCGAGGATGGCGTGCATGTGATCCTGCGCGCGCTGTCCGATACTTCGGCGCTGGCCGGCATGCCGGTGCAACTGATCTCCGGCTCCAACCGCATCCTGGCGACGTTGCAGACCGACACGGAAGGCTACGTCCATTTTCCCCCTGACTTGGCCGCCGGACGGGGTTCGACCGCGCCCGCCATGGTCGCGGTGGATACCGGGCAGGATTTCGCCTTTCTGTCGCTGACCGAGGCCGAGTTCGACCTCTCCGACCGGGGTGTCGAGGGCCGTGCGCCCGCGCCTGCCATCGACGTGTTCCTGACCACCGAACGCGGGGCCTACCGCGCGGGCGAGACCATCCACGCCACCGCTCTGGCCCGCGATGGTCGGGCCGGGGCGATCGCCGGCCTGCCGCTGACCGCGATTCTGACGCGCGCCGACGGGGTGGAGTATGCCCGGACCCTGCTGGAGGAGGCGGGCGCGGGCGGTTACGTCTGGGCCATGCCGCTTGGCGGCAACGTCCCGCGCGGCACCTGGCGGCTGGATGTCCATGCCGATGTGGATGCCGCGCCCTTGGCGACGCAAACCCTGCTGGTCGAGGATTTCCTGCCCGAACGCATCGACGTGGCGCTTGGCCTGCCGGACGGCCCGCTGCCCGCCGATGCCAGCCCGGTGCTGGACGTGCAGGCCGATTACCTCTTTGGTGCGCCTGCCTCCGATCTGCCCATCGAGGGCGAGGTCGTGATCCGTCCCACCGCCACGCTGGAGGCCCATCCCGGCTACAGCTTCGGGCGGCATGACGACAGGCCCGGTGCGCAGTTCACCTCTCTGCCTTCGGGCGCGCGCACGGATCAGACCGGGGCCGCCGCGCTGCCCTTCGACCTGCCGGAGATCACCGGCGTACCGCATCCGCGCAACCTGACCGTCACCGCGCGCGTCAGCGAAGGCTCGGGCCGTCCGGTGGAACGCCAGATCACCCGCGCGCTGTCCCCCTCCGGCACGCTTCTGGGCCTGCGCCAGATGTTCGAAGGCACCCTGCCCGAAGGCACGGAAGCACAGTTCCAGGCCATCGCCGTGGGGGCCGAGGGCGTGCCGGTGCGCTGGACCCTGAACCGGGTCGAGCGGCGCTATCAGTGGTATACGCAGAACGGCAGTTGGTACTGGGAGCCCGTCACCACGCGCACCCGGATCGCCACCGGCGAGGCCGTGGCGGGCAGCACCCCCATCGACATTGCCGCCCCGGTGGACTGGGGCCAGTTCGAGCTGCGGATCGAGACGCTGGACGGTCCCTATTCCAGCAGCTCGGTCGGTTTTTCCGCCGGATGGTATGGCACCGGCGACAGCAGCGGCACGCCGGACCTGCTGGAGGTCTCACTAAACGCGGAGAGCTACACGGTCGGCGACACCGCCACCCTGCGCATCGTGCCGCGCAGCGGGGGCACGGCGCTGGTCCGTGTCGTCTCGAACCGGCTGATTGACATGCAGGTGGTCGAGGTCGGCGACGATCCGACCGAGATCGCGCTGGACGTGACCGAAGACTGGGGCGCGGGCGCCTATGTCACCGCGACCCTGCTGCGACCGCTTGAGGGGCTGGATAACCGCACCCCTGCCCGCGCGCTTGGACTGGCCCATGCCAGCGTCGCGCCGGGGGATCATGCGCTGGACCTTGTCATGCAGGCCCCCAACACGGCGCAACCGCGCGACAGTTTCGAGGTCGCGCTGGCTGCGCAGAACCTGCAACCCGGCGATACCGTCCATGCCTCCATCGCCACCGTCGATCTGGGCATCCTCAACCTGACCGGGTTCGAGCCGCCCGATCCGCGCGGGCATTACTTCGGCCAGCGCCGCCTTGGCATGGCCCTGCGCGACCTCTACGGGCGCATCATCGAGACCGGCGGCGAGCCGGGGCAGGTCCGCTCCGGCGGTGGCTCGGCCCTGGGGATGCGGATGCAGGCACCGCCGCCGACCGAGGCGCTGGTTGCCTTCCAGACCGGCCCGCTGACCGTGGGCGATGACGGCATGATCCGTGCCCGGTTCGACATGCCCGCCTTCAACGGCACCGTGCGGGTCAGCGCCGTGGCGTGGTCGGAAACCGGCGTCGGACAGGCCACCGCGGATGTGCTGGTGCGCGACCCCGTGGTCGTCACCGCAAGCGTGCCGCGCTTCATGGCCCCCGGCGATTCTGCCCGGCTGCTGCTGGAGGTGACCCATGCCGAGGGGCCCACCGGCGAAATGCCCATCGAGATCGCGGCCTCGGGCGGCCTCAGCCTCGGCACCGGGCTTGCCACCGTGACGCTTGGCGACCAGGAGACCGAGCGCCTGCGCATTCCGCTGCAAGCGGGCGACCGCGAGGGGGTCGAGCAGATTACCGTCACGCTGACCACCCCGAATGGTCAGCGCCTCGCCCGCACGCTGACCCTGCCGGTGCAGGTCAATGACCCGGTGGAATCGGCCACCACGCGTTTCACCCTCGCCCCCGGCGAAAGCTACCGGTTCGATGCCGCCGTGCTGGCGGGCTACCGGCCCGGATCGGGGCAGGCGGTGCTGTCTGCCGGACCGCTGGCGCGTTTCGATGCGCCGGGCCTCTTGGCGATGCTCGACCGCTACCCCTATGGCTGCACCGAGCAACTGACCTCTGCCGCGATGCCGCTGCTCTATATGGCGGACGTGGCCGAGACGCTGGAGCTTGAGACCGCCACCGGCCTTGCCACCCGTATCCAGGACGCCATCGACGCGATCCTGGCCAATCAGGCGGGCAATGGCGGCTTTGGCCTCTGGGGGGCCTATTCCGGCGATCCGTGGCTTGATGCGTACGTGACCGATTTCCTCAGCCGCGCGCGGGCCGAGGGGTTCGAGGTGCCGGACCTCGCCTTCCGCGCCGCCATCGACAACCTGCGCAACCAGGTCGCCACCGCCAGTGACTTCGAGAACGGCGGCGAGGCGATTGCCTATGCGCTGATGGTGCTGGCCCGCGAAGGCGCGGCGGCGATGAGCGATCTGCGCTACTACGCGGATGTGAAGGTGGGCGATTTCGCAACGCCCTTGGCGCTGGGTCAGCTGGGCGCGGCTTTGGCGATGTATGGCGACCAGCCGCGCGCCGATGCGATGTTCCGGGCGGGCTATGCGCTGCTGCGGGGCCAACTCACCCGATCCGAGGAAACCGGTTGGCGCGCCGATTACGGCACGCGGGCGCGCGATGCGACGGGGCTGTTGACCCTCGCCGCCGCCTCGTCCTCGGACGCGATCCCGCTGATGGACCTGGCCCGCGCGCTACCCGCGCCGGGGCGGCATGTCTCGACGCAGGAGGCGGCGTGGGCCCTGATGGCCGCCAATGCGCTCATTGACCAGGCAAGCTGGTCCGGCCTGACGCTGAACGGGGCGGCGGTTGACGGGCTGCTGCTGGAACGGCTTGTTGCCGGAGACCAGACCACGCGAACCGTGAACAATGCGGGCGAGCGCGAGGAAACCCTGCTGCTGACCACCTATGGCCAAACGGCGGGGGAGACGCAGGCGGGCGGCAACGGCTACCGCATCGCGCGGCGCTACGTGACGATGGAGGGCACGCCTGCCGATCCGTCTGAGGTCAGCGTCGGCACGCGGCTGGTGGCGTTGATCACAGTCACGCCCTTCGACGACCGCCGCGCGCGGCTGATGGTCAGCGATCCCCTGCCCGCGGGTTTCGAGATCGACAATCCGAACCTCCTGCAAGGCGGCGACCTGCCCGCACTGGAGGGGATCCCCGTCAGCAACGCGGCGGAGCATACCGAGTTCCGCCAGGATCGCTTCCTCGCCGCCATCGACGGGGTCAACGGCGCGAGCTTCACGCTCGGCTATATCGTGCGCGCGGTGACACCCGGCCAGTTCCACCACCCCGCCGCCTCGGTCGAGGATATGTATCGCCCGCAGTTCCGGGCGCAAACAGACTCCGGCACCGTGGTGATCACCGAGTAATGCGCGTCAGGTGGCTAATCGCTCTGGTCGTGGCCCTTTGGCTTGGCGCCCTCGGGCGCGACCGGGCCGATGCCTGGATCGACGCGACGGTGCTGCCGCCCTTGGTGCCCGCCACATCGGTGGAGGTGCTGGACCGAAACGGCACCCTCCTGCGGGCCTACACGGTCGAGGATGGCCGCTGGCGGCTGCCCGTCACGCTGGCCGAGGTGGACCCCGCGTTCATCGAGCTATTGCTGACCTATGAGGACCGGCGGTTTTACGAACATTCCGGCGTCGATCCCCGCTCGCTTGGTCGGGCCTTTCTGCAGGCCCTGCGCAACGGGCGCATCGTCTCGGGCGGGTCCACCATCACCATGCAGGTCGCGCGCCTGTTGGAGGATAGCGGCACCGGGTCTTGGCGCGGCAAGCTGCGCCAGATGCGGCTGGCGCTGGCGCTGGAACGCCAGCTTTCCAAGGACGAGATCCTGACGCTCTACCTGCATCTCGCACCCTATGGCGGCAATATCGCTGTCTCTTATACACATCTGACGCTGCCGACGATCTA
>OJIS01000732.1_pt1 | contig 10060 bp, 9 predicted proteins | sample 1595671 | NCBI WGS metagenome assembly OJIS01 (sample SAMN05416814, study PRJEB24817) | seawater metagenome | isolation source: Sea water | place: Canada:Atlantic | collected 2013-07 | reverse complement strand
CGAGATCAGCCTCGGTCTCGTGGGCTCGGAGATGTGTATAAGAGACAGCAACTTAACCCGCACGATATCCCCATCCAGAGCGATTCCCATCGCACGTGGAGAAACGTAAAAGCGGTCCTGCTCATTAAAATCAATCCCCATGGCCAGGTTTCCTTCGTCGGTCTTATTTGCAAAAAACCATCCGTGTCCCCCTGGGTTTACTTTCAGCTTTCCGACCAAGCCCTCTTCCGAGCGTCCCTGCCCACCCACCGAATACCGCCCTTTCTTCGCATGAGAAATCTCTCCACTCTCGACCATCGCCACGAGATTCTCACGCAGCGTCTTACGCATGCTTCCAGGCAACTCAAGAGCACGGAACAACTCACTCTTATTGAGTGGTCGTCCCCCCTCCTTACCCAGGAGGGCGATAATGCTCTTTCTCATTTCCTCTGGTTTCGCCATGCGTGGACTTTGAACTGGCTGATCCGTCGCGACAACCAAAGATCGACCTGTGACTGGAATAGTTTTAGGAAAAAAACAGAGTGAACCTCAATCAGAACAAAAAATGTTCTGGCGAATCTCCCTAATAGTGATAACTTGTAGTCACATTGTAAGGTCAAGAAAGGCTTTTATTGCCAACTTGCAAGAAATCACCTTAGTCTCTCCCAAGTCTCACAAACCGAACGATTATCATGATACACACAACACCACATTCCACCCGACGCCGCGGATTCACTCTTGTCGAATTGCTCGTCGTGATCGCCATCATTGCCGTTCTCGCCTCCCTTGGCTTCGCGATGTTCAACACTGCCATTGAAAACGCCAAAAAAACCTCAGCTCGTGTCTGTATGGGGAATCTGGTGCAAGCCTGTGACGCTTTTTACGAGGAATACCAAGCTCTCCCCATGGCCGGAACTTCCGCCATCGACGCCGAGCAAACGACCAACAATCAGCTTATGGCTCCCCTTCTGGGACTTCAGAATGCCATTTCCGAAAACCCAAAACGCATGGCATTCTTCGAATTCAAATCGGCAAAGGGCAAGGGCCAGGGCGCTCATGACGGAATCGAGCGCACGGAAAATCGCGCCGAGCTTCTCGGCCCATGGTTGAACGACCAAAAGACTGACCGTCATTACCGGGTCATGCTTAACTACGATTACGACGATCAGCTTCGTGAGCCCCAGAGCCTCGGAAATGAGATCATGTTCGAGCGCCGCGTCCTCGTTTACCACATGGGTAAAGACGGCAAAGTGGGCGGCAAATACAACGAAGACAACATCTACAGCTGGAACAAGGCCGAATAGATCTCCTCAAAACCTTTCGACAAAGCCGGACTTCTCTTCAAGGAGTTCGGTTTTTTTGTGGCTACATGCAAGGGACTAAAACCCCGTCTCGCATTCCGTGGATCTTCTTCTTATCCGCCGGCACGATCGTCGCCAAGCATCCTCCCAGCTTGGTTTGCCCCTCGCGATCCACAAAATAGTACGGGCAAAGGCGCACCCGCCCCACCATGATCCGGCGCTCACCCGTCTCGGGATCAAAATAGGGATGCTCAATTAATTTGGTCTCCTGGAATTCCTGCATCACCCGGGGCTGGGTCTCAAATTCCTCTTGGGCCTGACTCACGAGGCTCTTCCATTCACTCGAGGACTCATCGTGACCGATCGTCACCCCGCGCGATCCCCAGGCCAACTCACTGAAGCCACTGACCTTCAGCACCAAGCGCCTGTCCTTTTGACTGAACTCACCCACCTCATCCCAGGAACTCACTTCCAGGCGGGGAATGGCAGCGTGTGGAGGGATTTCGGCGGGATCAACGGGCCAACCATAAGGAATCAATTTCTTCAGCATTTGAAGATGACTTCCTCGCAGTTCCGACTCCCAAACTTTGCGGAGCGAAGGTGTCCAAAATAAGGCCAGCCAGAGCTTCTCCTCAAAATGTGGCTTCAGAGGAGGCGTCACTTTCCCGCTCGCCGCCAAATCTCGAATCGCCGGAATCGACTTCCAGTCAAAGAGTTCAAAAAAACGGTAAGCTTCGCGTTCTCCCGGCGACCAGCTCTCGGCCTCATGAACCGAAAATCCCTCACCCAATTCACCCGCTAACCAATCCATCTCCGGACGGTAATCCCCGGACTCCTCGGAGACCAAAATATCGGCCCCTTCACCGTCGAATAAAGACGCAAATCCCTCCAACATTCCATTCGCACCCCCAAAGATCTCAAATCCCGCAGCCGCGTAAGTTTGACTCAACCACCCCAAGGTCCCGATTCCTCCAGGCACGGCATCAAGTTCCGAGGCCGTGAAGCCATCCTCGGTCAGAAGAAGATCCGGCCGAATCACCCGGGGCGTTACCCTCCGCTGGCTTTCCGACCTTTGGTGCTCGAGCATCCAGTCGGGCTTCCCGGCATCCAGAAGCTTCGCGATCCACTCCGGGCGTCTCCCTTCACAACTCAGACGATAGATCTCGTCACTCGCCTGCTGAAACCGATGAAGCGAGTGGCCCAGTCTCGTGAGCATCTTACGCTGCGCTTTGCTCAATTGAAAAGGTTCCGGAGACCAAATCCATTCGCGGTCTGCAAAGAAACCGGCCTTGGGTACAGCTTTCCTCAGATCATCAAGTGTCAACGCTGGCATCTGGCTCAAACCTAACAAGACATTCACGGACATCAACCCCTTGAAAGTTCGCCCTTTGCCCTCCGTAAATTCATCGTCTGTAAAATTTCCATTGTCCTTAGGAAATTCCAGCGTATTCAACTCCCCGTTGCATGTTCTTTCTCACTAAAATGTTCAAACTCCGGGACAAGGCGAACCCGGAAGAGGAAAAGCCCTTTCTCGATCACCTCGAAGATCTCCGGATCATGATCACCCGCGTGGTCCTGACCCTCCTCATCTCGACCCTCGCCTGCTTTATCTACAAGGATGAGCTCATGTCCATTATCCGCAGACCGGTCGAGCAAGTCTGGGTCGAACGGCACGAGGCGAGCCTCCCGGAAGATGAAAAAATCTCGCTCGACGATTGGGAAAAGGCACTCACCTTCTCCCAGGTCTCCGCTCCCCTCGCGCAATACGACTCCGAACTTGCCGATCTTTGGTGGACAAAAGCCACCGACGAGAGAACCCGACGACTCACCGAGGCCGCCATCATTTATAGGGCTTCCCTTCAACTCGATGAAGAGGACCGCGAGGATTTCATCGAAGCCGTCCCGGACGACAAGAGCGAAGCCCGGGAACTCGCGCTCAAACTCTCGATTTCCAAACCGGCCGATAACCTGAATGCCGAAGGGAACCTCCGGCTCATGAGCTCGCTCAAGCCGACCGAAACCTTCATGCTCACCATGAAGCTCGCCTTCTTTGCGGGCATCGTAATTTCCTTCCCCTTTCTCCTCTACTTCCTGCTCCAATTCATCGTTCCCGGCCTTAAGGCGGAGGAACGCAAGGCTCTCTGGCCCGCCCTTTTGATCGGCTTCGGACTCTTCCTTGGCGGAGTTCTCTTCGCCTACTTCTATGTCCTGCCAAACGTTCTCACCTTTTTCTACGAATGGGGACAAAGCATGGGCATTTCCAACGATTGGCGGATCGGTTACTACATCTCCTTTGCCACCACCTTCGTCCTGATTTTCGGACTCGCCTTCGAGCTCCCGGTGGTCGTGATGACTCTTGTGAAAATTGGTCTTCTCAGCCACAGCATGATGCGTGAGACCCGTTCCTACGCCATTCTTGCCATCTTCGTCATCGCCGCACTCATCACCCCGACGCCCGACATGATGACCCTGTCCCTCCTGGCGGTCCCGATGGTCATTCTCTACGAAATTTGCATCTGGCTTTCCTACTTCCATGAGAAGAAAGAGGCCCGTCTTGAAGCCGCGGAAGAAGAAGCCCGCATGAAGCGCCTCCTTGCCAATCCCGCTCCCGACCCGGAAGACGATCCTGATCCTGATCCTGAGAACGACCCCGACAAGCACGAGCACGATCCCTACCATCATGATGAATATCACGATGAAGATGATCCCCATTATCACGAAGATCACGCTGACATGGATCTTCATGAAGAAGGCGAGCAAGAGGACGTCAGTGATGACCACATGGATTACCCCGGCGAGCATCATGCTCCCGAGGAAGACCCTAATCACGACCCGCTTCCAGAAGATGATCCCAACTACGACCCTCTCCTTCCTGATGAGGATATCCCGGACGAGGAAAAAGACCGTAAGTGATTCTGGTCAAGACAGCTCTTTCCCCGTAATTCTCGGGGCATGCAATCAATGACCGGATTCGGCCGCGCCGAACACGCAAGCGATGGAATGATCGCGCGTGTGGAAATCGCGACCGTCAACCGTAAGCAGGCTGACATTCACTTTAGTCTTCCTCGCGAAATCGCCGCGCTGGAGGGTGACCTTCGCAAGCTGGTTTTAGAGTTCGTTTCACGCGGCAGGGTTAACGTCTCAATCAATCTCGAGCGCACCTCCGGCAGTGCTCAATCGCTGGGCCTCGATTCAGCGCGCGCGCAGGCTCTCGAAGCCGCCTTTCAAGAACTCTCTGCCGTTCTCGATCGTCCGATCAAACCAGAAGCCAGTGATTTCATGAGAGCCCCTGGCATCATCACCTTTGAGGACTCCGGTTGGGATCCTGAAGAGGCCGCCACTGCCATCACCCCCGCCCTTTCCTCCGCCCTCGCAAATCTCGTCGAAATGCGAACCGCCGAGGGTGAGGACCTGAAAGTCGACCTCTTTGCCCGACTTGCTATCCTTGAAGACCACGCCAAAGTGATCGAAACCGCGACACCGAAGGTCGTCGAGCGCCAACGTGAGCTTCTTCATAACCGACTTCGAGACGCTGAAATCGAAATCGATCTAAATGACGAGCGCCTCTTAAAGGAAATCGCCATTTTCGCGGAGCGTTGCGATATTTCGGAAGAAACGACCCGCCTGGCGGCCCACATCAACCGCTTCCGCGAATACCTCGAATCCAACGAACCCGTCGGTCGTTCACTCGACTTCCTCTGCCAGGAACTCAATCGCGAATTCAATACGATTGGCTCCAAAGCCAATGATGCCGGGATCGGACAGAACGTGGTTGGGGCCAAAACCGAGCTGGAAAAAATCCGCGAACAAGTTCAGAATATCGAATAAACAGATGAAGAAATCCCTCTATTCACTCGCTCTCGCCGCGATTGCCACCACGACTGTGATACTCCTTTCATGCGCAGCGCCATCGGAGGCACCGCCATCTGCCGGATTCCAGAGCAGCGCCGTTAAGATCACCAAAGCGCTCATCCCGGAGGGGCGCTTTGGACGCAACGGAACCCGCGACATGCGGCCTCGCTACATCACCATTCATTCCACGCAAAACTTTGGCAATGGCGCTGATGCCCGGACCCACGCCCGACTCCTTCAGCGGGGAGGATTGACGTCGCGAAACAATTCCCTGGGTTACCTCACCTGGCACTTCACCGTGGATGCCGGTAGCGTTTACCAATCCTTACCCACCAACGAACAAGGACAACACGCCGACTACGAAGGCAATGGCAATCAGCAGTCGGTTGGAATCGAGATGTGCGAACACCGGGGCAACTCCCGCTCCGCCACCGTCGACCGCACCGCCCGCCTCACCGCCGAGCTTATGCGGCGTTATAACATTCCCGCCAGCCGCGTCGTTCCTCACCAACACTGGCAACGCATCCGCTTCTCTGATGGTAAAGACCTCGGCCACAAGAATTGCCCCCACTTCCTCATGACCAACGGGCAACCCGGCGCAAAATGGCAGGCCTTCATCGAGCTGGTAGAGAGCTACCTTTAAACGAGATAAATCAACACGAGCCCGGGTTTCGCACCCCAACCTCCCACGGCCCAAAGCGATCAAATTTTAATGCAGTCGGGGACAAGGCTCTGAATTTCCACCTCTGGTATGAGGTCACCAAATTGCGGTCGGAGAGCCTCAAGCCTCAACCTCGATATACTTGCTGCGGTGGACCCAGACACTCTGGACCAACCCCAGCAGGAACATACAAATCACCGCAAACGTCCCTGAATAACTCACCAAGGGAAGCGGAATCCCCGTGATCGGCGTCAGCAGGACACACATCCCGATACTCTCAAACATGTGGGCAAAAAACAGCCCGACGACTCCTCCCACGATGATTCTCCCCGCCAGATCCCTGCTGTAAAAAGCAATAAAGAGGCATTGGATTAACAAGAGAGCAAAGGCCGTCACCAAGAGCAAGGCACCCCGAAACCCCTGCTCCTCCGCAATCACGGCAAAAATATAGTCGTTATGCGCAGTCGTCCACGGAATGAGCTTCTTGGCATGAATCGACTGACTTTCCTCGGTCGCTCCAAATCCCCCCATTCCCTTCCAACCCGCCTTGCCAACCGCAGTTGACGCCCAGAAGGCCCCATGAGTGTCGTCGGTATGTTCCACCACTCCGGTATCCACCGATTCCAGATAAGTCTCGATCCGTTTGGTTCCCCTTTCAGAAGCAGTCGGTAACACGACGTAGTAGCCAATCGGCACCATTCCCACCGACATCGCTCCCAGAAATATCAAATACCTCCACGGAATGCCACTCACCAGCATGATCACCACTGCAACCGGCACCCAGACCAGTGCTGATCCCATGTCCCCAAGCTTAACCACCAGTAAAAACGGAATCCCGGTCAAAACCCCAATCAACAGCACCCTGAAAAAAGGCTCTCCAAAAAAGCGATGCACCTTGGGCAAATCCTGTGCGAGCGTAGCAATTGCTATAATGCCCGCTGCAATTGCACTCTGAGCCGGCTGAAAACTAATCGGCCCAAGCGACAAACGGTGAGCTGAGTCACCAGACCCCATCGCCTTAACGGTCAGAGCCAAACCAACCACATACATTGGGACGCCCAGCCATCGCACCCAGCGATAGTCAACAAGCGCCGCCCCAAAATAAACAACCGAGCCAAGCGCAATCCAAAGCTTTTGACGCCCTGCAAAAAATTCACCCCCCGACATTCCGTTCGCCTGGTCGAGATGCCGAGCCCCACTCTCGATTGCAAAAACCCCGAAAATCAGGAGTCCATACATCGTGAGGATAAGAACCCAGTTCATCCCAAGTATTTTCCGAAAAAGAGGTGTCATGAGCGGTGCTTGGCGGAGCTTACCCGCCTTCATTCCGCGGGGACACCCTAAAAGGTCAAGCTCATCAAATTATGGTTTTAACCTATCCCCAAAAAAAGGTCCGACCGACGCTCACAGGAACCCCCGAACCTGTATAGGATGAACAGCAGGCCGGACCTTCAAAACTATAAAATGCTGATGTGCATTAGATTCCATACACGGAAAAAACTGACAAGATAAAAAACGCCTGATGACCGTGATTACATTTTCTGCAAATAATCCGGATCATCCTTCTTCTGGCTTGATGGTGGCGCCGTCGCAGAGGCAAAAGAAAGAACCCCGCCCACCCCGGCCGCATGCGGAGCCTCCAGCAAAGGGGAGCCCTCGGCATCAGGAAAGAGATAGACCCGCCTCTTATCAGCAATCCACCGCCCCAAAATCCCCAGCAACGCAGCCGGAATCAGGATCGCCGCGACCATTAGTCCGTAAAATAAAAGCTCATTCCTGACAAGACTCTCCCAAATCCCATCTCCATCCTCAGCCAAAGGCTCATCTTCGGGTAAGACAAACTGCCTGCCAGCCAAAAGAGATCTTCCTCCCTTGGCGACGACCTTTTCCAACCAGAAAAGTCGGATCGACAGCTGAATCGAGAAACTGTCCAACTGGGAGGAAGGGTCGGACTTCTCCAAAGCCTCCTCGATCGCCATGCGCAGTACTTTGGCCCGTTCATCCTGATTGACGGCCTCGATCACTTGATCAGAAAAAACAAGCTGCGATCTTTCGGGATCCCCCAAATAATAGAAAACAATCGCCACGGGTCGTTCGGGGTCGAACTGGGATTTCACCAGAGTCTCGAGGCTCTCGCCCGCCGGAAGCTCCTGCGGATCGTCGAAGAGATAGAGATAACAATCAATATCGGTATCGCGGGCATGATAATTCAAAAAGCCCTCGCGATCTCGATACTCCTGGGTAGTGAGCAACTTCTGGGGATCATTAAGAAAGCCCTCCGGAGGCTGATGAAAGTAGCTTGAAACAAACTCCTCTCCTAAGAGCTTCGATAATTCCTCCGGCTCCGGTATTTCCTCGGGGAGATCACGAATCATGGGATCGAGCTCAATGACCTCCTGCTCCTCGGAATCAAGGATTTCTCGGGCGAGTGTGCCCATCAGACTGGAGCCCGGAACATATTCGCCCGACTTCAGCGCCTCCAACTCTTCATCTTCCCAATCAGGAAGACCCAAATCCTCCTGGGCCGGAAGCAAGGCCGCCAGAAATCCGGTCAAAATTACCGCTGGTTTCATTTTTGCACCTCCCCGACCGTCTTGAGACTCTGACCACCTTGAGCGAGCACCGACTCAGGGTCCTTCCGGACCTTGCGCCAACCTTTGATTAAAATCGCTTCCAGCTTTTGGATCACCGCCTTAAGAGCCCCAGGGTAATTCCCCTGCAAGAACAGCGGATGTCCCGCGGACAAAGCCGCAAACGTCGAATCCTCATCTAAATAGGGCATTAAAGCATAGCCATAAGTGATCGAAGCGTTCTTCCCGTTCACATCCACCAAAATAAGAATCCCGGTCGCATTGGGCCGGTCCAAGTCCACATCAGTGAATGAGGCCCGGTTGAGCATCCAAAAACCATACTGTCGCAGACTCTTGGTCTCCTCAAACGCACCGAGACAAATCGAGACAAAGAGCTGCGGAAACTTGGCCTCAAACCCTTCCATCACCTTCCTCATGGGCTCGCGATCTTTCATCCGAAACACCCCGGCAAGGTCTGAAAATTTTTGAAGACTGATCTCCTCAGTCCCAAAAACCTCGTCAGCATGCCTCACCGTAAATCCGCAATGAGGGCAGGACGTTGCAGCGGGGTGAATTTTCTGCTCACATCTCGGACACTTCATTATTTGATTAACTGATACGAACTAAAGGGATTCCACATGAGAGACCAAGCATTTTCGGGAGATTCAGCGATTTCACCCCGCCGGTTTTCCTCTTTTGCACTTTTTGCAGTCACCATTTCACTGGATACTACCGATCCCAATCAAGATGCGCTGCTCGATCATTCTAATCTTCCTCTCCCTTCCGATCTTCGGTGGCATTGATTTCGCCACCCAAATCCAACCCATTCTCTCGGATAATTGTTACGCTTGTCACGGTCCTGATGAAAGCAAGGCCGAAGGAGGACTCCGACTGGATAAGCACGATCTCGCGCTCAAAGGCGGCGATTCCGGAGCCGCCATCGTCCCCGGCGACCCACCCAAATCTCTCCTGATCCAGCGTATCAATCTCGCCCACCAAGACGAGGAACACATGCCTCCCTCCGCAAAAAAGGAACCCCTCAGCCCCCTTCAAAAAAGCCTCCTCACGCAGTGGATCCAGGAAGGTGCCAAATGGGGAAATCACTGGGCCTTCCTCCCTCCCCAACGGCCAGCTCTCCCCAAGGTCAAAAATTCCGCTTGGGCCAAGAATAAAATCGATCACTTCATTCTCGCCCGCCTCGAAACCTCCGGCCTCAAGCCATCAAAACCGGCCACTCCACGCACCCTCCTCCGGAGACTCCACCTCGACCTGGTCGGACTTCCCCCGTCACTTGCCGAGCTCAAAAACTTCAAGTTCTCTGATGTCGAAAAACAAACCACAGCTCTCCTTGCCTCTCCCCACCATGGCGAGAAGTGGAGCCGTGAATGGCTCGATGTCGCTCGCTACGCCGACTCGGCCGGCTACGAAAAAGATCTTCCACGCGAAATGCATTTCTATCGCGACTGGGTCGTCAAAGCCCTCAACGACGATATGGGCTACGATGAATTCATCATCAAACAAATTGCCGGCGACCTCCTTCCCAACGCGACCCATGACGACCTCATCGCCACGGGCTACCTTCGAAACTCCATGACCAATGAGGAAGGCGGAGCCAAGCCCGAACAGTTTCGCACCGAGGGAATCTTCGACCTGTCTCTTATACACATCTCCGAGCCCACGAGACCGAGGCTGATCTC
>OJIS01000731.1_pt1 | contig 10060 bp, 7 predicted proteins | sample 1595671 | NCBI WGS metagenome assembly OJIS01 (sample SAMN05416814, study PRJEB24817) | seawater metagenome | isolation source: Sea water | place: Canada:Atlantic | collected 2013-07 | reverse complement strand
GCCTCGGTCTCGTGGGCTCGGAGATGTGTATAAGAGACAGATGGTATTGTATTGCCTGCTGGTCAAATTGACGAACTCCGTGGGCTTCGGCTTCTTGACATCTGCAAGCGGGTAGATCTTGAAGGTCTTCTTGAAGGCTTCAACAGCCTCCTTGGTCTGCCCGGGCTTCGCGGCGATCCGCAACAAGACCCAGTGACGGTAGGTCGATGTCCTGGAGACGAAATAGCCTTCCGGGATCTCCCCTTTGTAGTCAGGCCCCACCAGCAAGTATTTTCCACCTTTGCCCTTATCGGCACCGACCAAGCCAAGGTCCGTGACATAACGGAAGAAGGCATCATTCAGCAATCCGATGACGGGCGTGCCGACCTCGATCACCACGGGGCCATCTTTGACATCAGCTTCCGCAATCACGTAAGGCGTGGTCGTCTGAGGGGTCAGAAAGAGAGTCCGGGCATTCATCAGCTCTTCCGTAATCCCCACGGTCTGGTTGGCTTTAAAACCAATTTTGGTGTGCCCCTGGAGCATCGCATACATCGAGGCCGCAGGCGTTCCGTTGATGAACAACTCCACCGCGCGGGAGGTGTCGACGAAGTCGTTCACCTTGGAGGAGGTTTCCTTCGTGGGAAAACCGTCCTGAAAATTCAGCTCGCCGAGGTAGCTGCTCTCCATTTTGTCCGGGGTGAGCAGTTCCTTGGGAACCTTGGCTTTAAATTCCGGTTCCGCGGAAGCCGCTGCAGTAGCGACGAGAAACATAAGGCTGTTGAGAGATTTTTTCATCTTCATTTTCTTCTATTGGGGAGCTTGGCAGGTGATCAAGGTTTACTGCACGGGCTCCGGCTTGACGGGGTTGATTGTCTTGTCGAGGGCGGCCTGGCTCACCCCGTAGTTGCGGACGATGTAGTTGTAATCTTTACCGCCGGAACTGATGTTGTTGATCTTGCCCTCGGCATTGAAGTGGACGGTGATGGTGCCGTCTTCATTCGGCTTCCAGGTATAGCTATTGATGTGGGTGTTCCCCTCCACCAGATAACCGTCCGTGTCGTAGATGGTGAACGAAGTGAAATACTTGTTTCCCGGATCCTTGAAGGTCACCTGCATGGGGACATTCCCGGCGAGGACTTCCGAAGTGTTGTAGGTATTGGCAACGTCGACCTCGACCTTCATCCCTCCCCATCCCGCCGCATTCGACCAAGTACGGTGCTCCTCGTTGACGGGAGTTTTGCCATCGCCGTAGGTAAACGAAATCCCCGACTCAAGCATCTTCTTGTTATACTCGGCAGTCAGAGCGTGAAGCTGTTCCTGATTGAAAGCAGGCATCACATAGGGCTTTGATCCATTACCTTCCACCTTGAGCCCTTGCTGCGCTGCGTAGGCTTCCTCAAACGAGGCCTTGTCATGACGGTCCTTGACCACGGTTCTGAAGCCGAAGAAGAGATACTTGGAATCGTGCTTTACTTCATAGGTGCCGGGCTCCGTGAAGAAGAAAGGCGTGTAGCCATCGGTATCCAGGATCATGATCGACTGATAGATGCCGGAGTCCGGAATAGTGACACTCATTTCACCATCGTTATGGTAGACCCCGACACTGTAGAGAGTATCAAGATTCATCCGGATGGTGGGAGCTTTCGGCCCAACAGGCGACAGCTCTTTACGATGGACCAGTTTGTTGTCCGAACCCAATTTCACCCAGTTATTGAAGTTTCGGGCGGTCTCCGCCTGATTGTAATTTTCGGAGGTGACGTCGATTTCAGTTCCGCTGACGTCTTCTTTTTTAGTTTCCGTGCAGGAGATGAGGCCCAGGACGGGCAAGGCGAGTAGTAGATGTTTCATTGGTATATCTGTTTGGGTTGGAATTGGTATCACTTCACGAGTTCGATTTCACTCGGCTTCCAGGTCTTGTCGATCCAGGGCTCAAGCGGTCCATAGAGGCGAAGGGCAACGAACCATCCCTTTTTCGGGTCGGTTTCGAGCCAGTTGTTTTCAAATCCTTTTGGGGCCTTTGGTCCAAAGTAGATATTGTAGGAACCATCTTCGTTCTTCTTGATGCCCTCGGTCTGACTACCGACGGTCGGGAACTTCTGAGTCGTCTGAAGCATTGAGCGCGTCTGATTGTCATACATTGTCAGGGCCCAGAAATCCTTTGCCGGTGGATTGGGGGGAAGCGTCACCTTGTAGGTTTTCGAACCATCAAACGGCTGCTTCTTCGAATCCACGAAGGCGATTCCGTAGTCGGAACCCGCGCCAGCCTTGCTGACGGCCATCGCTGGCGTCACTGCCGTATAGGGGTAATGGAACATTACCCGGGCGTCCGAGTTCATGGTCTGGCCATCCTTGCCGTTGAAGAAGACGTTCTTGTCGACCCAGGCCATCACCCAGGCCTTGTCTTCACCGGGATAGACTTCGATGCCCTTCATGACGCTCTCGACCCGGGGATACCAGGCGATCGAGCGGGAAGCGGCGTTGCCGAGCGCCACCGCATCGGTCAGGATTTTTGTCATCCGGGCATCCGGCTTGAATTCCTTGCCCTTCTCGATGCCGATTGAGGCGAAGAGTCCGCGGGTTTCAGGATCCAACATGCCGAGTGGCTCTTCCTGAATGATCTCATCAAGGTGATGGTAGAAAGTCACGTCGTTCGCGTGAATCGTGTTGAAAGACACTCCCGATCCGCTGAAGTATTCCATCTTCGGTGGATTGTCTTTTTGTGATAGCGGGTAGACCTTCAAATTGTCCTTCACGTTCTTCGCTGCGACATCAATTCCCCTGGCGATCGAAGCCCGCATAAAGACCCATATCTTATAGGTTTCCGATTGAACCACGAAATAGCCTTCCGGCACGTCACCTTCGTAGCCCGGAGGAAGGATCAGGTACTTGCCGCCCTGACCCTTGTCCGGACCGGCCGGACCAATGTCCTGCTGGTAGCGAAACCAGGCATCATTGAACGCTCCCAGCATGCCCGCTGGCGCGTCAACTACGGTCGGGCCATCGCGCTTGAGGTCGAGGGTTGGTACGACATACATGGTCGACGTGTTTGCCGTCAGGAAGAGGGACTTGGAGTCCATCAATTTGTCCATGATCATCACCTGGTGGCACTCTTTCGCTCCGATACTGTAATTGCCCTTAATGAGCGCCTGGACGGAACAGCCCGGTTGTCCTTTCAGGAAGACATCGACCCCACGCATCGTGTCGAGGTAGTCGTAGACTTTGTCGGCCGTCGCTGGGAGAGGTGCGCCATCGAGGAACTTGAGGGTCCCAATGGAGGTCTCGACCTCGTTCGGGGTGGAAATGGAATCGAGTTCCGCTTTGCTGACATCGCCGTATGCGGTGGTGGCGGCAAGCGCCATGAGGGGGGCCAAGAGGCTGGATCGTGTTTTCATCGATGGTTTGTTTGGAAGTTTGGTTGTTGATTTTCTATCGAAAGGCTCCACCAATTCATGAAGAGTCCACGCCAGGCTAATCTCCGGGTTTGCGCAGAATCAATAACCCGATGGAGAGGACTGTTGATTGTGATCCATCTTTTTAGGCCGAATATCTGTCCGATCAAGAGAATCGACTTGTGATTTCGTGACAGAGCCGCGATCCTCTCCTCTTAGATGAAAAGGGTCTCCTTGGCACGAGTTGCGGCGTTTCGTCCCTTTGCCCAATTTCTTGAAACAGGAGGCTGCGATGTCGTGAGACAGCTCTCGGCCGCAGGAATTGCTCCGGAGGTTCTCGGGTCCGCTGAAAGCCTGATACCCTTTCTCCCCGCCTGTGAATTCATTCACGATATGAGTCGGCAATGCGGGGAGGAATCGCTGGGCTTGCAAGTCGGGAGCCAGACCTCAATGAGCGAGCTGGGAATGTTCGGCACCCTCTTGTGCCAATCGATGACTCTTAAAAATCTCATTGAAAAAATGGTTCGGTGGATCCCGGTCGTCAATTCCGGCGCCCGGGTCTGGACGGAATCGATCCGTGGTTCAGGGACATTGAAACTCTCTCTTCGTCATGAAGTTGAAAAGGGACGGGTGATTGCCGACAGTTTTGCCCTCCTCCTACTCATCGATGCGGTTAGGATGGCAGCCGGTCCGGAGTGGCGACCTAAAAAAGCGTCGTTCGATCGGGCTGGCGGGAACAGGCTTCAGCAGTTCGAAGCTCTCTCCGAAGCTGAGTTCGATCGGGATGTTGATTACGTGTCGATCGAGATCCCGTCCCATCTCCTCAGTACTTCGGTGCATCCACCTGCGAAGAAGTGCGGGGCTGATTTTGTCGAAGACATCACCCTAACGAATTCGGCACCCTCCGAAGATCTTGTCGGTTCAATCTCGCAAGCGATCAACTCTGGCTTGGCTACGAGAGTCGTCACGATCCACCACGCCGCAGAAATGGCCGGAATGGGAGTGCGAACCTTGCAACGCAAACTGTCCGTAAAAGGTTTGGTCTACAGCGATTTGGTTGATCGGGTTCGTTTTCAAAACGCCCGCAAGCACCTCGCCGAGAACGAACTGAAAATCGCTGAAATCAGTCACGCCCTGGGCTACTCCGATCCGGCGAATTTCACTCATGCCTTCAGCCGTTGGTCAGGAATCAGCCCTTCACTATACCGCACCCAAATGCATCAAGAACATCTGGCGATACCGGGTCAGGTGCGGCGGCATTGATTGCGGTCTATTCAGGCACGGCGTTTTCAATTCTGTAGAAGCGACGTCCAGCCCCGGGGTCACTGAAGTCTTCCAGTGTTCCAGAGCTCAGGAATCCGTCTTCTTCATCCCAGAGCCAGACCGTGCCGATGAAATCCCAATCGATGAGATTACCGGAGGCTTGCACGTCGAAGATCTGCCCCTGCTCTCCGCTTACCTTGACCCTGGTTTGAGTAGAGGTTTTCGTCAGCGCGATCTGGGGCACGAAGGGTTCGCCGCTTGTTTGAATTTCGAAGAGGGTAATGGAGCCGAGGCCGCTGGCGCTGCGGACTCCGGGGTATTGGGTCGTGTCGTTGTCGTTGACTTTAACGAAGGCCAACTCCGCCTTCAGCGTCCGGCCGGGAGGAAGGGTGTTGGCGGGGATCGTCACGCTGGTGGCGGTGCCGTCCAAGGCACCGGTTTCACCCAGATCGGGGGTTTCGAAGAGATCATCATGCTCGCCCTCGATAAAGAGGAAGATGGCATCGTCACTGGTGCCGTCCGGCATGGGATCCCAGCTTATGGTGAACGGCTGGGTGCTGTCCCAATCCTGCGTGGTGGAAAAATTCAGGATGGTGGGAGCGGCAGGGAAGTCTGCGGATCCGGGATTGAGGGTGACGGTGCGGTCTCCATCATGGAAGGTGTGGGCGGTGAGCTCGTAGTCACCAGCCGGGTAGGCGTTGTGCAGGTCTTCCTCGCTCGAGAATGATTGATCTCCTTCGATTCCAAAGAAGCCGTACTCGAACTCCCCGACGTCCTCGACGAGTCCCGCGCCCGGAATGTCGAGGTCGACACTGGAGACGGTGCTGATGCCGGTTAAGTCGACAAAGAAGTCCGCAAAGTAGCTGTTGAGATCAACCGGGGTGTCGCCTGTTTGGCCGAATTCTTTGGCCTTGAACAGTTCGATTTGGAGGACGTCCGGATCATCGAAGTTGCTATTCGAGTCGGTGACGAATTCTCCCTGATGGGTGTCGTAGATGAGGTGATTTCCGGCGACGTCCCGGAGCTTGGCAGTGGAGCTTTGCTCGTTGAGGAACCAGGTGATGTTTCTGTCGGTCGGAAGTCCGGGAGCGAAGTGGCAGAACAGAATTTGCCCATTGGGGCTCCAGCGGTAATTAAAGTCATTGGGATCACCGACATTGGTCCAGGTGATGGCCTCGGCGGGATCGACGTTTCGATCCATCGGTTCATCGAACTCAAAGGTAATGATGGAGTTTGTCGTGACGTCCAGCTCACCCCAGAAGGGTGCCGATTGGATGAGGTTGGGAGCGGTGTTGTCGGGACCAATGGTTTGGATTTCGAGATTCAGAAAGGTTTGGTAGCCCGCGATGGCGTCGACACCCGGGTAGTCTTCGCTCTCATTGACGATGTTTACGACCGCGAGTCGGGCGGTGTAGGTCTTCCCGAGCTCCAGCGTATTGGGTGGGATTGTCAGGGAGGTGGACAGGCCATTCAGGGAGCCGTTCTCACCGGGAAAGGCAGACTCGAAGACGAGATCTTCATTGTTGTCTTCAATTTCAAAGAAGACCCAGGTGTCAGCAGTGCCGCCGGCGATGGGGTTCCAGCGGAAGGTCATCGCCTGGGTGTGGTCGATCGCTTGAGTTTCCTCGTAGTCCGTGAAGCGTGTGGCCGTCGGATAGGAATCCCCGGTGAGGCTGAGATTGATGGTCTGCTCGCCGTCGTTTACGCCAACGAGGGTGAGCGAGTAGGCTCCATTGGGGAAGCTGGTGTTCAGGGCGTTGAGGGACTGAAAGAACGCGTCGTAGAAAAATTCCGAGCCGTCATCCTCTATTGGGACTTCCACTTCGGTCCCGCCGGGAGCGTTCAGGGTCACCCTGGTCAGGGAGTTGGCTTCGGCAGCATCGGTAAAGGTGTCGAAAACGAAGGCGTTGTCTTCGAGGACGACGGAGGTGGGCCCGCTCTGGATGTAGCGTTGGGATTTGACGATGCCGGCAAACTCGGCGTCTTGAGCCCGGAGCACGGGCACGGCGAGCAAGGTAATGGAAAGTGTTGCTAGAATCGCGGAAAGCGGAATGGTACGGGGGAGTGATCGATAGTACATTTGTGAGGGATGAAATCATGATGCCCGTGTTCTATACAAGGTTAATCTTGGCGAAGTTGAACTGTCGGCGACGGGTGAGAGGCTGACTTTGTCTATACGACAAGGGTTCGAAATTTTGTGATACCCAGTGGAGTGACTTGATTTGGAAAACCTCCTTGAGAGCGCTCAAGGTGAAAGTGGGGAGCGGGCCGATTGCGCCGTATTTCGATCTTGGGTAATACCGCTATGAATATACTTTTGGGTGGACTGCTGGAAGGCGTCGTTGAGGGGATCGGAGAGGGGAGGGGGAGATAGAATTCTTTCCCCTTCCGAATGGAGAACGGCCCCGATTCGTCATGCGTCCTTTCTTTTTATCGGAAGATCCATCAAGGTGGACATCATGGCTCACGAACAAAATCCGATCACCCCCGGGAAACAGAGGCTCGCCAGAATCACCGCTCCCATTAAGCGAGGGTATCCTCAATTCCTTGGCTTCGAACTTTTCTTTCGCGTTCTGGGAATCGCCATCTTCACACCGCTCTCTGCCGGCCTGGCCACCCACATCATCTCCAGTTCCAGTAGCGGAGCGATCAGCAACTATGACATTGCCGGATTTCTCCTGTCTCCCATCGGGTGGGCTTATATCACCGCCGTTGCCACAATTTCCTTTGCGCTCATCTTTTTTGAGTTCGGGGGGCTCACGGCATTATCCATCGGCCTGCAAAAAGACCAACGCATTCCCCTTCCCCAACTCTTCCGTTTTCTTGGCACCTCTCTCCCCCGGCTTTGGCGACTCTCGGTCCGTCAGTTTTTAGGGTACCTTTTCATAGCCCTTCCCTGCCTCGCCATCACCGGTGGTGCCTACCTCCTCTTCCTGACCGAAAGCGACATCAACTACTACCTCCAGGTCAAACCGCCGGCATTTTGGTATACGGTGTCCATCGCCGGAATCGCGGCACTTGTCTTCGCGTTTTTCGCTCTCCGTCTCTTCATTTCCTGGATCTACTCCGTTCCGATTCTCTTGTTCGACAAAAGCACTCCGGCCAAGGCTCTCGAGGAAAGCAAGCTCCTGACCCGCGATTCTCGGCGGGAAATTTTCGTCATGCTTTTGAAATGGCTCGGAGTCCTTGCCCTCCTTCTTCTGGGACTGTGGGGAATCATGGCCGTCTTAAAATACCTGCTTCTCGGATTAGCCGGACAAAAAGTGGCCCTCGTTCTCACCATGACCGCCGTGCTTGTGGTCGTTCACTTCCTCGCCAGCGGCATCATCAGTATTCTTGCGACATCCTCCCTTGCCTATCTGATCTCCTCCCGCTTCCTCAAACTCCGTCCAAACACCCCCCTGCCCGATGCCATCGGCGGTTCGGAAAACGCGCTCCTCCAGCAGGCGACCAAGCTCCTGAAAACGAGCTGGGCCCTCGTCATCGTCATCAGTGCCCTCACCTTCATCGCCGCCCATCTCATGATCAAAAAGGTGGATTTCAAAGACGCGACAAGTATCACCGCGCACCGGGGAAGCTCCATCACGGCGCCGGAGAATACCCTCTCAGCCATTATGCTCGCCGTTGAAGAGGGCACCGACTTCGTGGAGATCGACGTGCAAGAAACAAAGGACGGCACCATCGTCCTCGTGCACGACAAGGATCTCCTCCGCGTCTTCGGCATTAAGAAAGGAATCTGGGAAGTCACTTATGATGAACTCAAGGACCTCGACAGCGGTGGCTGGTTCAGCTCCGAGTTTAGCGACCAACGACTTCAGACTCTCGATCAAGTCATCAAGGCGGTCAAAGGAAGGGCCCGGCTCAACATCGAACTCAAGTTCAACGGACATCAAAAACAACTGGCTGCCGAAGTGGTCCGCATCGTCAGGGAAAATGACTTTCAGGATCAATGTATCCTCACCTCGCTGGACTACCAGGGATTACGCCGGGCCAAGGCTGCGGGCCCTGAGATCCGGGCCGGCATCATCGTCACTTCCGCTCTCGGAGATATCACGAAACTGGAAACCGACCTCATCAGCGTGAGTGCTTCCGCGGTGAACCGGGATCTCATCGCCCGCGCCCACGCCAAAGATCTCGAAGTTCATGTTTGGACGGTCAACGACGTCTCCACCATGAATCGGCTCATCGGAATGGGGGTGGACTCCATCATCACCGACTCCCCGAAAATCCTGGGTGAGGTGCTTGCCGACCGGGCTGGTCGCAGCAATGCAGAAATCATCCTCCTTCACCTTGCCGAGATCATGAACCAGAGATTCTAACTCTCCCTGAATGATCCCGTTCCTAAACTGGTTCCGCGATCAGTTCTTCCGCGCTTTCCGGCCTTCGTCGATCAAGTTCCAAAAATGCTTCGAGTCAGCCAGCGCCTCGTCCTCCCCGAGCGGCAACTTTGACCGGAAGAGGAAGTCCGAAAACGTCCCCCGGTGCAGCACCCGATGCACCACCACCTGCTCATCCGCCACTTCGAAATAAAACCGCCACTCCTGCGTTCGGAAGCGATAAAGCGTCTTGCCGTTGCGCTCGATTTTTCCAAACCGCTCATCGTCCAGATGCTCCAAATCATCCCGCGTGACCTTGAACTCATCCAGGAGTTCCAGTTGTCGCAAGGTGTCGAGCTGGGAGATCTCAGCCGCACTGATTTCGTTGAAGACAATTTGTAGCACAGGGCGAGCATAGGCGATTTTCTCCCGCGACTCAAACCTCGCAAAACAAAAGCGTGACTCATGTTTGTTTGAACAGTATAAAACCCGCGATGATTTCCAAGGTCTACAGTGCTGCCCTCAGGGGAGTTGAAGCGGTTGAGGTTGAGGTCGAGGTTGCCGCTCGCGAAGCCGACGGTGCCAATGCCGGCCGTATCAATATCGTCGGCCTTCCCGATGCCGCCGTCCGGGAATCCGGCGATCGCGTGACCACCGCCATCCTTGCGTCCGCCATGAATTTCGTCTACGGCGTCCACACCGTAAACCTCGCTCCCGCCGACCTCAGAAAAGAAGGACCATCGTTCGACCTTCCTATCGCCCTCGCTATGATTGCTTGTGAGCAGGAAGAAGAACTCCCTCACGCCCGTGACCTCATGATCGTCGGTGAACTCGCTCTCGATGGCACCCTTCGCCCTGTCAAAGGAGCCCTCTCTGTCGCCCTCGGAGCCAAAGCCGCCGGCCGAAAACGCCTCCTCCTCCCCGCCGAAAACGCCCGCGAAGCCGCGCTCGTTTCTGGTCTCGAAGTCTATGGCCTCAAATCCCTTCACGAAGCCTGGCAATTCGTCACCGGCCAGGATTCCACCCGTGCTCCCGAACCACGTCCCACCATTGTCCAGTCCAACAACTGTCTCTTATACACATCTCCGAGCCCACGAGACCGAGGCTGAT
>OJIS01000730.1_pt1 | contig 10078 bp, 10 predicted proteins | sample 1595671 | NCBI WGS metagenome assembly OJIS01 (sample SAMN05416814, study PRJEB24817) | seawater metagenome | isolation source: Sea water | place: Canada:Atlantic | collected 2013-07 | reverse complement strand
GAGATCAGCCTCGGTCTCGTGGGCTCGGAGATGTGTATAAGAGACAGCTCCCGCAGGAACCGCACTTAAAACAGACAACAAGATCAATCGTCGAAACATCGCGGAACATACTGGCACGGCATCGCTCACGTTTCAATTAGGACGATTCAAAATTTACACTTTGACTAATCAAAGTCTCGATGCCATTTTCCGCCCATGAACAAGTTGTTTTCCCTCCTTCCCGCCCTCTTTCTGGCGGCAGCCTGCACCAAAAAGGATGAAGCGGCCAAAACCGATGGAACCGTTGTTGCCACCGTGGGTATGATTGGCGATGTCGCCCGCGAGATCGCCGGAGATCAACTTGAGGTTACCAATTTGATCGGTGAAGGAATCGACCCTCACAGCTACCAATCGAGCAAAACTGAAATCGACCGTATCCAAAAGGCCGGACTCGTTCTCTACAATGGCCTCTTTCTTGAAGGCAAAATGGGCTCGATTCTCGAAAACCGAAAAGAAAAGGGCAATCCCGTCGTCGCCGTCGCCGAGGGCCTCGACGAGGTCCCGCTCATTGGAGACGGCGATCATCCCGATCCCCACCTTTGGATGGACGTCTCGATTTGGTCTAAAGTCGCCGGTCAAATCAGTGCCGAGCTGACTGCGTTCGATCAGGACAATGCCAACCTCTACCAGGAGCGCCTTACCCAGTATCAGAAAAAACTCAACGACCTCCACACATACGCGCTCATGGTCTTCCCCTCTATTCCGCCGAACCAAAGAGTCCTCGTCACGGCACATGACGCCTTCTCCTATCTCGGTCGCGTTTATGGCATCGAGGTCCGCGGAATCCAAGGCATCTCCACTGATTCCGAAGCTGGCACCAAGGACATCAACGACCTCGTTAACTATCTTGTGGAGAAAAAGATTCCGGCCATTTTTGTCGAAACCTCCGTCTCTGAGAAATCTGTCAAAGCGGTCATTGAGGGAGCCAAACGACAAGGTCACACCGTCAAAATCGGAGGAAAACTCTTTTCCGATGCCATGGGCCCCACCGGCACTTACGAAGGCACCTACATTGGCATGATGGATCACAACATCACCACCATCGTAAACTCTCTTGGCGGCAGTGCCCCCGAGAGCGGATTCCAGAACAAACTCAACGACTAATATGCGCCCTGAACATCCACCCGAGTTCCCCCTCGCCGTTCACGATCTCACGGTGGCCTACCACCGTAAGCCGGTCCTTTGGGATGTCGAACTCAACATTCCCGAGGGAACCTTGGCCGGAATTGTAGGCCCAAATGGTGCCGGTAAATCCACCCTCCTCAAAGCTTGCCTCGACCTCATCCCCAAGACCTCGGGCGAAGCTCTGATCTATGGGAAGCCATACGCCGAACAACGCGACCTCATCGCTTACGTTCCCCAACGAGAAAGCGTCGACTGGGATTTCCCCGTCAGCGCGCTCGACGTCGTCACCATGGGCACCTACCGCAAACTCGGCTGGTTCAAACGCATCGGGCCAACTCAAAAAAAGCAAGCCCTCGAAGCGCTCGAACAAGTCGGCATCGGCCACTTTGCCAACCGCCAAATTTCACAACTTTCGGGAGGTCAACAGCAGCGGGTTTTCCTCGCCCGGGCACTCGTTCAGGACGCCCAAATCTACTTCATGGACGAGCCCTTCGCCGCCGTTGATGCCGCCACCGAACAAGCCATCATTGAACTCCTCCAAAGCCTCAACGCTCGAGGCAAAACCGTCCTCTGCGTCCACCACGATCTCGCCACCGTCTCGCGCTACTTTGACCACCTCGTCCTACTCAATATGCGCGTCGTTGCCAGCGGCCCCACTGCGGAAACCTTCACTCGCGAAAATCTCCAAAAAACCTACGGAGGAAAACTCAACCTGCTCGATGACGTCGCGCAGGCTCTCAAAAACGTCGGCCGCCACGAATCACCATGACCTGGGAGCTCCTCCGCGACACCCTCTTGCTCGAATACCACAACACCCGTCTCGTGGTCCTGGGGGTTGCCGCTCTTGGGGCCACCGCCGGACTCGTCGGGAGCTTCCTTCTCCTTCGGAAACAATCCCTCCTCGGCGACGCTCTCTCGCACGCCACCCTCCCCGGCATTGGCATCGCCTTCGCCATCATGACCGCGTTGGGATTCAGTGGTAAAAGCCTCCCCGGACTCCTCCTCGGAGCCACCATCACCGGACTCCTCGGCGTCCTCCTCGTTCTCGCCATCCGGAGCACCACCCGCCTCAAGGATGATGCTGCCATGGGGATCGTCCTTTCCGTCTTCTTCGGACTCGGCGTCGCCATTCTTAAAATGACCGAAAAGATCCCGGGCGTCAGCGCTGCCGGACTCGAAGGTTTCATCTACGGAAAAACCGCTTCCATGGTCTGGTCGGACCTCTTCCTCATCATCGGAGTCCTTGCCGTCACCACCACCATCACAATCTGCCTTCTGAAGGAACTCACTCTCCTTTGTTTTGATGCCAATTTTGCCTCGACCCAGGGATGGCCCGTCCTCGTGCTCGACATCATCCTCATGGCCCTCGTCACTGCGGTAACCGTGGTGGGACTCCAGGCTGTCGGACTCATTCTCATCATCGCTTTCCTCATCACCCCGCCTACCGCTGCCCGATTTTGGACCAACCGGCTGGGCTCTATGCTTTTCCTCTCCGCCATCATCGGAGCGATCTCAGGCTGGCTTGGAGCCTCCATCTCGGCCCTTTATTCCAACCTCCCCGCCGGTGCCATTATCGTCATCACCGCCGCCGTCATCTTTCTCGTCAGCATGATTTTTGGCACGGCCCGTGGTGTTTTACCCCGCTACCTCCGCCACCTCAAACTCCAGAAAAAAGTAGGTCGCCAACACCTCCTCCGCGCCACTTACGAGATCCTCGAAAACTCACAGGACAACACCCCGCTTAAAAACCTCCCCATCGCCATGGGGCTCCTCCGCAAGCACCGCTACTGGGCAAAGGGCGAACTTTCAAAACTCATCCGCCAGGCACGCGCCGAAGATCACATCGAACGCCAACCCTCCGGCGAACTCCGTCTCTCCGAATCCGGCTTTGGCGAAGCCTCCCGCATCACCCGTAATCACCGCCTCTGGGAGCTCTACCTCATCCGGCACGCCGACATCGCCCCTAGTCACGTCGATCGCGACGCCGACATGGTCGAGCACCTCCTCGGTGCCGAAATCGTCCACCAACTCGAAGCCGAACTCGAACTCTCCAAGCCCACCATCGAGTCCCCGCACGCCATCTAGCAAGAATCGTAGCCGAAAGCTCCAGCTTTCGGCTCAAGCTTCATCATGAAAAAACACTTCATCATCCCACCTCTCCTCATCGCCAACCTCCTTGCCGGATCTCCAGAAAAACCCTGCATTGAAACTTCCGGTCTATGGTCGGGCGACGCCGTTGTTACAAGACAAGACATCGACAAGATTCTTAACAGTCCCAGCAGCAACCAAGAGGTCATTGGGACAGTGGATCCTGCCAACATCCCCGGAATCCCAATGGCCCCCGCAAAAAGCGTCTCTGAATTTCTCTCAGGAAAACATACCGGAGTCGATAAAACCCAATACAACCTCTTCAACCCCACTCCCAATCACCTTCTTCGCGGACTCTCCCCCGACCGACCCGACGCCACCGAATCCCCCATCACGGTCGATGCCGGCCGCTACCAGATTGAGGCCTCCCTTTTCGACTACCGACGCGACAGGGGCGTGGAAACATTCACCTATGGCCAGATCAATATGAAGGCCGGCCTGACCCACAACATCGATCTCCAAGCGGTCATCGATGTCCGCTCGGAAACCGCCGGCGACTGGACCACCTTCGGCGATCTCACCCTCCGTCTCAAATACAACCTCTGGGGCAACGATGGTGGAGACACCGCCCTCGCCATCATGCCCTACGTCATCGCCCCCAACCGCAGCGATGAATGGGAAGGCGGCATCATCATCCCCTGGGCCACCGACCTCACCGATGAGCTCAGTTTGGGACTTCAGGGGCAGTTTGATTTCGTTCATGACGGCAATGATCACGAGACCGAATTTCTTTTCACCGCGGTCCTCGGCTATCCCCTCATTGGAAATCTCGGCGGCTACACTGAGTACATCGGCGTCATCGCCGAGGACCGCTACGAGTCCTACTATTCCGGCGGCCTCACCTACGAGATCAACGAAAACTTCGTCCTCGACGCCGGCGTCCAAGTCGGTCTCAACAGCAGCTCCGAAGACTTCGGCCTCTTCACCGGCTTCACCAAACGCTTCTAGAAAACCAAACCTTCATCCTTACTTTTTAAGCCTTAGCAATGTCCTGGACCGCAAACGATTTCCACATCATCCTCGTCGGAGGATTGTGCGCGATGGCCTGCGCCCTTCCCGGGACCTTTCTCCTCCTCCGCCGCATGAGCATGATGGGCGATGCCATCAGCCACGCCGTCCTCCCCGGCCTTGCCATCGCCTTCCTTATCTCCGGTTCCCGGGCCAACATCTGGATGTTCCTCGGAGCCGCCATTGCCGGGGTCTTAACCGCCCTCTTCACCCAATGGATCACCCGCTTTGGCAAAGTCGAACGCGGGGCCGCCATGGGCATCGTCTTCACAACTCTCTTTGCCGTCGGACTCGTCCTCATTCGCAAAGCAGCCGACCACGTCGATCTCGACGCCGGCTGCGTTCTCTACGGAGCCCTCGAACTCACGCCACTCAATCTCGTCACCCTTTTTGAAAACGACACCTACATTATCGAGATTCCCCGCGCCGCCCTCGTCATTGGAGCAACGCTCCTCTTTAACATCATCGTCATCGCCCTCTTTTTCAAAGAGTTCACGATGGCCTCCTTCGACCCCAGCCTCGCCGAGACGCAAGGCTTCCGGCCCCGCCTCATGCACTACCTCCTCATGACCATGGTCGCCGTCACCACCGTGGCCGCCTTCGAAGCCGTCGGCTCCATCATTGTCATCGCCATGCTCATCGTCCCGCCTGCGACAGCCTACCTTCTCACCCGCAAGCTCTCCGTCCTCATCGCGGTCAGCCTCATCGTAGCCGTCCTCTCCGCTGTCCTCGGTCAAGTTGCCTCACATCTCCCCCCGCTTCTCGGCCTCCCTGACACAACAAGCTCCGGCATGATCGCGACCGCCTCCGGTTTTCTCTTCCTCCTCGCCTGGCTCTTTGGACCGGAAGGTTTAATCCGCAGAAACAGTGGGGAATTAGAAGAGCCGGCCGACGCGCGCTAACGACTCATCACAGACTTCACCGCACAGACTAAAAACGCCAACTCTTCATCACTCACCGACAGCGGTGGCATGAGAACGATGGTGTTTAAAATCGGACGAGTTAAAACACCCTCCTCCCGGAGCCTTCGACAAAATTTCCGACCGCATCCCTCGATATCAAATCCGATCACCAAGCCAACCCGACGAATCTCCAGGACACCCGGCAATTTTAAAAGAGCCGACTCAAGGAAGGCCCCTTTCCGATCAACGTTTTCCAGAGTCTTCTCCGTTTCAAACAGGGAAAGATTCGCCAGAGCAACCGCGCAACCAAGCGCATTGCCGGTATAGCTGTGACCATAGTAAAAGGTTCGATCAGGCCCCTTGAAACCCTCGTAGATCTCACTCGTCGTGAGAGTCACTGCCAGCGGCAGCGTTCCTCCGGTAAGCCCTTTCGCGAGACACAGAAAATCAGGAACGACCTCTTCCTTCTGACACGCAAACATCGCACCGGTTCTCCCAAAACCTGTCATAACTTCATCAAGGATGAGGTGAATGCCATTTCTCTCCGACCATTGCCGCAATTCCGAGAGCATGCCTTTTGGCCACGGACGCATCTGGTTCACTCCTTGGATCAGAGGTTCGATCACGACTGCCGAGGCCGTATCCACCACGACCGCCGGAAGGGCCTGTAAATCCTCCAAACCGGACACTCGATAAACCTGCAAACCGCATTCTCCGTATCCTTTGATGAAGCGAGAGACCCCACCCACCGAAGCAGCCCCGAGAGTATCTCCGTGATATGCGTTCTCAAAAGCAATGATCCCGGTCCGTTCTTCCTGTCCGTTTTGCTGACGCCACTGGAGTGACATTTTAAAGGCCACCTCGAGCGCCGTGGAGCCATCGTCCGAAAAAAAACAACGCTCCAGAGCTCCCGGAAAAAACGCACAGAGCTTTTCGGCGAGTTCGCTGGCCTTATCGTTCGCCAGCCCAAGATACGAACTATGGCAAAGCGTCGCCGCCTGCCGCTGGATCGCCTCCACAATGACCGGGTGGCTATGGCCGTGGATATTGGTCCAGATGCTCGAATTGGCATCGAGGTAGCGTCGGCCTTCGGTATCAATGAGCCAACTCCCCTCGCCTTTCTGAATCACCAGCGGTTCTTCGCCTTCCCAGATTTCCTGATCGGTGAAAGGATGCCAGGCGTGGGCGTGATCAGCCTCAGCCCACTTATTTCGGGGGACCTTCATTTGCCTTACCGAGCATTTTATCGACCTTCGCGACAAGGTTCCACGCACACCGCTTACGCTGGTATTTCCGCCAGAGAATATCCCGAAGGGCCTCCCAATCCTCTTTCGAAGGTGGGTTCAGCCTTTCCCAGCTATCCTCCTCCTTCGCCTTTGTGTAGAGTTCAAAGCGGCCACCATGGTAGTTGGCCCTCCAATACCGGATCTCCTCCCCTTCCTGTTCGCGCCATTGGTGCCTCGTCATGGGAACAGTCTTTTCCCGATGTCACTAAAATCCAACTTTGAATTTTGAGATTCGCGATTCTCACCGTCTCTTCGAGGCGGACCTCGCCCGCGCCCCGGTTTTGTTTTCATGATTGGCCGGATCACCCAAACTTACTATGAACCCAGTAATCACACGCTCCTTGATTCTCATATGTGGAAATGGACCCCTTCCCCCCGGGCCTTCGGCTCTCGCTTTCTTGACTTCCTTTACCCTGCCTTCTGTGAGCTCTGCAAAGCTCCCCTGGCCCGGGGAGGCTCACTTTGCGAGGATTGCTCGGATCAACTCCCCCGCATTAAAGCCCCCTTTTGCGGGAACTGCGGTGAAGTCTTTGACGGCCGTCTTGACGAGGAATTCCGTTGTCAAAACTGTCTTGGGCTTTCCCATGATTTCGACTTCGCCAGAGCATCCCTCAAGGGACTGGAAACCTCCTTTCATCTTGTCCACGCTGTCAAATACCGCCGCCAGTTTTTTCTGGCTCGCGACCTCGCTCGTTTCATGCAGCAAACCCTCGAGGAAGACGAACGATTTCAGGACTATCGCGATGCCGTCCTGGTCCCGGTTCCGCTGCACTGGCGGCGTCAGCAATGGCGGCAGGGCAATCAAGCTTATGAGCTCTCCCGGGAACTCTCCAAAATAAGTGGTCTCGCCCATTGCGACTCACTCCAGCGGGTCCGCTCCACGCAAACCCAGACCAAGCTCAATCGTAAGCAGCGCCTCTCGAATCTTCGCGGAGCTTTCCGGGTCAAAAGACGCTATCTGAAAGAACTCCGCGGAAAACGGATCATCCTCATCGATGACGTCTTCACCACTGGAGCCACCGCCCACGAATGCACCCGCATTCTCCGACATGAGGCCTTCACCTCAAAGGTCGCCATCCTCACTCTTGTGCGAGGATAGAGTTCGCTTGCCAACTTCTAAAACCAAGAGAAACTATCGCTATGCAACGGCGATCCTTCCTTACCGCATCGGGCGCAGCTCTCGGCTTTTTTGGACTTCAAAAATATCTCACGGCAGCCGAGCCATCGCGGGTCATTTCACCCTACGGAGCACTCGTGGCAGATCCCGACGGCATCCTCGATCTCCCAAAGGGATTTGAATACCAGATTATCTCCCGGAGTGGCTTAAAGATGGACGACGGCCTCCAGGTCCCCGGAATGCCTGATGGCATGGCTTGCTTCGAGGGGAAAGGAAATGAAGTCATTTTGGTCCGCAATCACGAACTCGGAGTCACCTCTCAAAACATGAGCCCGTTTCCAAATAACAAGGTCCCACCCTCTTTCAACAAATCAAAATCCTACGATCATGGTGGGAAAGGAGAAGTCCCGCACATTGGCGGCACCTCCACCGTGGTCTATGACATGAAGAAGAAAAAGGTGGTGAAGGAGTTCCTTTCACTCGTAGGGACTGATCGTAACTGTGCCGGCGGCGCCATGCCCTGGGGATCGTGGATCACTTGCGAGGAACCCGGTGATCTGACCAGCGAACGCGGAAAGCTCCATGGATATTGTTTTGAAGTGAAGGCCAGCGACGACGGCAAGCTCCAGAAAGCAGTCCCTCTCAAGAAGCTGGGCCGCTACCGCCACGAAGCGGTCGCAGCCGACCCGCGAACCGGCATCATTTACCTGACCGAGGATATGAATGACGGCCTTCTCTATCGTTTCATCCCAAAAACAAAGGGTGACCTTCATGACGGCCGACTCCAGGCTCTTGTCATCGAAGGTAGTCCTTCCGCCGACCTCCGCAACTATCGCGGGGGCCGGGACACGATCAAGGAAGGCGTCGAAATGAAAGTCAACTGGATCGATGTCGACGACTACGAATCCCCGGCCAATGACATGCGCTACCAAGGGTTTAAAAATGGAGCGGCCCGCTTTGCCCGTGGAGAGGGAATTCAGTATACCGATGGCTCTTTTTACATCTGCTGCACCGACGGCGGCCCAAACAGTCAGGGACAGATCTACTGTCTCACTCCTGGCAAGACCGACATCCTCTCCCTTTTTCTCCAACCAACTTCAAATGATCTCCTCACGAACGGAGATAACCTCTGCGCCGCACCCTGGGGAGACCTCGTCATCTGCGAAGACCTCGTCGCCGAGCACAAGGGAAACGTCCCCCACCTCCGCGGAATTACCCCCGATGGGAAAATCTACACCTTGGGCAGGAATGCTAAAAGTGCCTCTGAATTTGCAGGCTCCTGCTTCTCACCGGATGGGGCCATCCTCTTTGTAAACATGCAAGGTGATGGCTTGACCCTCGCCATCACCGGACCTTGGCAGAACCGCGCTTGAACCCTTCCCACTGTGAACTATCGCGAGGCCATCGACTGGCTCTACTCCACCCAGACCTTCGGGATCAAACTGGGTCTGGAAGCTCCCACCCGACTCCTGCGGGAGTTTCTTGCCTTTCCGTCTCATCGCACCAAGGTCATCCACGTCGCAGGAACCAACGGTAAGGGATCGACCTGTGCCATGATCGATTCCCTCGGTCAGGGACTCGCGCTACGGTGCGGACTTTTCACCTCGCCCCACTTGATCGACTTCCGCGAGCGGGTCCGTGTGAACGGAATCGAAATCAGCGAAGAAAAAACCGCAACATTCCTCACCGAGCTTCGTGAAATGGTCGCTGATTGGGAAGATCACCCCACCTTCTTCGAACTCACTCTCGCACTCGGCATGAGGCACTTCCGTGACTCCGAATGTGATCTTGTGGTCTTGGAAACCGGCATGGGTGGCCGACTCGATGCCACCACCGCCGTCCCTGCCGATGTTTGTGTCCTCACTCCCATCGCGCTGGATCACACGAAGTGGCTCGGCTCCACGCTCGGTGAGATCGCGCGCGAAAAAGCCGCGATCGCAGTACACGGCAAGCCCTTCCTGTCCGCCCCCCAGGAGCCCGAAGCAGAAAAGGCGATCCGCCAGGTCACCAACCAAACCCAGGCCCCGCTCGAGTTCGTCAAAGCGCCTCTCCTCGGATACTCGCTCGCCCTCCCCGGCCCGCACCAGAAACTCAATGCCGCACTGGCGTGCGAAGCCATGTTTGCTGCCGGCTATCACCTCACCTTCGACAATGTCCAGCACTCCCTTCAGCATGTGCAATGGCCTGGACGCTTCGAGCGTATCAACGACAAGCTCATCCTCGATGCCGCCCATAATCCTCACGCCGCTCTCGCCCTCATCGAGACTTGGCGCCTGGAATACCCGGAACAAAAAGCCGCCATCATCTATGGAGCCGTGGAAGATAAATCAACGACCGAAGTCCTCGCCGAGCTCTCCAAAATTGCTGCGGAATTTCACTTCGTCCCGGTCAACTCACCCCGCAGCCTGCCGCCGGAGGATCACAAGGTCGATCTCCCCTATACCTGTCTCTTA
>OJIS01000729.1_pt1 | contig 10079 bp, 6 predicted proteins | sample 1595671 | NCBI WGS metagenome assembly OJIS01 (sample SAMN05416814, study PRJEB24817) | seawater metagenome | isolation source: Sea water | place: Canada:Atlantic | collected 2013-07 | reverse complement strand
CGAGATCAGCCTCGGTCTCGTGGGCTCGGAGATGTGTATAAGAGACAGGTCCCTTGACTCCGGGGATGCGGTAGTGATTGGCGAGGCGTTCGTTGAGGACGGTGAAGTCGGAGTCGATGAAGTTGGAGACGGAGAGATCTTTTTTGAGCACGTGGCGGAAGAAGCCCTCGGTCTCGCGAACCATGGATTCCTGCAGCATGGGATCGAACTCGGGGTAGAGCTTGGTGGAGGGGGAGGTGAATTCGATCTCGCGGAGGCCGAGCCATTGGCCGGTGAAGTTTTTGATGAAGCGTTCGTGTTTGGGGGAGTTGAGCATGCGCTCGACCTGGGTGTGGCGGACTTTGGGGTCGGAGAGTTTTCCCTGGGCGGCGAGGTCGAGGAGTTCCCGGTCGGGCATGGAGGACCAGAGAAAATAGGAGAGCTTGGAGGCGAGGGTGTAGTCGTCGGGTTCTTCTACACGATTGAGGAGGAGGAATTGCGGGGTGCAGAGGACGGCGGTGACGCCGGCGCGGACAGCTTGCTCGAAGGTGCGGCCTTTGGCGAGGCGGTCGAGGGTGAGCTTGACGAAAGGGTCGGCGGTTTCTTTGCTGACGGGACGGCGGAAGGCGCGGGGGATGAAGGTGCGGATGATGCGTTCGGCATCGATTGCGGGGGTGGTGGAGGCGATGTCGTGGTTTTTTACGCCTTTACGATGGCGCATCCAGATGGGGGTGCCGGGTTCGAGGGTAATGGAGGAAGGATTTCCAAAGAGGGATTTTTGAGGGACGGACGGGAAGGCCTGGTCGAGGGGGCCATGGGTCTCGGCCCAGACCACGCCGATGCCGGGTTGCTTCTCGTGCTTGTCGCGCCAGGTCACGTGGTCGGGATAAACCCAGGGGACGATGTGGAGGGTTTCGGCTTCTGCGAGGAAGGATTCGAATTCGATAATGCGGGGATTTTCGGGAGTGCCGGTGACATCGAACATGCCCATGAAGCGGCGCTTGCCGGGGCCAAAGAGCGGTCCGACGTAGATGGCGGCGGCGAGGGTGCGTTCGCCGGGATCGTGCGGCCAAACGGCGATGCGGCATCGGTAGCGGCCGTCTTCGATGGGGTGGGCTTCGTCGATGCGGACGAGCGGCCAACCGGGTGTGAATTTGACGAAGGAGTTGCTGACTTGAATGACGCCACCTTTCTTTTTGGCGAAGGAGTCGAGGTTGTCCTTGTTGTTGATGACGACGGCGCGGCGGGTGGCGGAAGGGAGCGGCGGGATGCGACGGATGGTGGATTCGAAGGCCGTGTCGGCAGCTTCGAGGTAGCGCTCCATGAGGATGGAGGAGAGGCTGAGTCCATCGGCAACGTTGTCGAAGCCTTGGACTTTGCCGTCCTCGGGGAGGAGATCGGCGAGGGGGGTGTCGATACCGAGGAGGTCCTGAATCGTCAGTTCGTATTCAATACGGTTGAGGCGGCGAAGGGCGATGGGGGGCTCGGTGGTTTTAAGGAGGGTGGCGGTGAGGGAGGTGATGGTCTTTTTTAACTCCGCGGCATCAGGGCGGGGTTCCTTTTTGGGAGGCATATCGCCGTTTTCGAGGACTTCGAGGACGAGATGCCAGTCGTCGGAATCGGAAGCGAGGGTGTCGAGGCGGAGCTCACCTTTTTGCTTCTCGGGACCATGGCATTTGAAGCAATGGTCCTTGAAAAAGGCCTGCGTGGAAGCGCTCGCGAAGGTGAGTGAGGCGAGGAGGAGGAGAATGGCGCGGGCCATGGGCATGAAGATATTACTAGGGGAAATTCGAAATCCGTTCAAATGCGGAGTCGATTGTGTTAGTTGGAGAGTCGATGAAAACTCTCACTCTTTCTGTTCTTCTTGTGGTGCCTTCGTTTGCTTTGCCGGAGGCGGTTTTTAAAGCGCAGGTGATTGATGATAAGATCACGGTGGGATACGGGCTTGCGGTGGCAGATCTCGATGGAGATGGAAAGGTCGACATTCTCCTGGCGGACTCGGATCGCACGGTAGCCTATCGGGGGCCGGACTGGGTGAAGAGTGAGCTGACGGGTAATCTGACGAAGAAGGATCACGTGTGTCTCTGCGCCAAGGACATCACGGGAGATGGCAAGGCCGAGGTTGCGGTGGGGGCGGAGTGGAATCCGGGCGATACCAGGAACAGCGGAGCGGTCTTTTCCTTGAACGGCTCGGCGGATTGCTTTGCGCCCAGATCAACGAAGAAGCTGCATCACGAGCCAACGGTGCACCGGATGCACTGGGTGGCGGAGAAGGGGAATGGTCATTTTCTGGCGGTGCTGCCCCTGCATGGGCCCGGGAATAAGAATGCCGAAGGCGAGGGGATTAACTTTTTGGGATATCGGCCCCAGAAGGATTGGCAGACTTTCTTGATTCACAAGGGGTTTCACCTCGCTCACAACTTCGATCCGGTGACGTGGGATGATTCGGGGAATGAGAGTATTTTGGTGGCCTGCAAAGAAGGGGTGCATTTGCTCTATCCGGCGGATGGGAAGAAATGGTCGGCGAGGTCAATGACAGAGAAGGGTGCGGGCGAGGTGAGGATCGGGAAGCTCCCGAACGGGAAACGATTCATCACCACGATCGAGCCAATGCACGGAAATGAGGTCGTCATTAACCCGGAGGAAACGCGCGGGCTGTGGTCGAAGAAGCGGGTGGTGATCGATGACGGTTTGAAGCAGGGGCACGCCTTGGTGACGGGAGATTTTCTAGGGCTGGGGTATGATCAGGTGGTGGCGGGTTGGCGGCAGCCGGCCGGAGAGGAGAAAAAGGTGGGCTTGCGGCTCTATGTCCCGGTGAACCAGGAGGGCACCGAGTGGAAAATGCACGCCGTCATTGATGATAACACAATGGCTTGCGAGGATCTCAAGGCGGCGGATTTGAATGGCGATGGGAAGCTCGATCTCGTCGCGGCGGGCCGGGCGACCAAGAATGTCGTCATTTACTGGAATCAATCGGCCAAGGCGTCGAAATGATGACAACCCGGCCGGGTGGGCATCGTATACATTTCCTACACTATGAAACGTCGACATATTTTGCGCTCTTCAGCCTTTGCGGGCACCTATTCTCTTCTCTCTCCCTTTGCGCGTGCCGCCGGCGCGAATGGCGAACTCCGGGTGGTGGTCATCGGGGTCAAAGGCCGGGGTTCCAGCCATATTAATGCGGTGCTTTCCCATAAAAAGGCCCGCTTGGTGGGGCTGTGCGACATCGATTCCGACCAGCTCAAGCGACGGGTCACCGAAATGGAGAAGCGGCACAAACTCACGGGATTGAAGACTTACAAAGATTATCGCAAAGTCTGTGAAGATCCTGATGTTGATGCCGTGTGTATCGCGACCTCGAATCACACCCACACGGTCATCGCGCTGACTGCAGCGGCTCATGGGAAGCATGCCTATACCGAGAAGCCGGTTTCGCACAATGTGTGGGAGGGGCAGAAGCTGGCTGATGGTCAGAAGAAATATGGCACTATCATCGCGCACGGTTTTCAACGTCGATCCGAGACCTGTTGGGCCGAGGCCTTTGCGTGGCTCAAGGACGGGAATCTTGGGAAGCTGACCCTGGCGCGCGGATTTTGTTATAAGCCCCGGAAATCGATTGGGAAATTGGCGGCACCGGTCGAAGCTCCCAAGACCGTCGATTATGATCTCTGGTCGGGCCCGCGGAAGATGCTCCCGATTCGCCGGAAACAGTTTCACTATGACTGGCACTGGCAGTCACCCTATGGGAATGGCGACCTCGGAAACCAGGGGCCGCATCAGCTGGATGTTTGTCGCTGGGCCCTTGATGATCCCATGGAGCTGCCGCCCGCCGTTCTGAGCATCGGGGGCCGCTACGGGTATGACGATGATGGTGATACCGCGAACACGCAAATTCTTTATGTTGATCACAAGCCGGCGCCGATTCTTTTTGAAGTACGAGGTTTGCCTAAGAAGGATCTCGATTGGAAACACGGCATGCCGAATTATCGTGGTGTGACGATTGGTAACGTTATCGAATATGAGGGCGGATCGCTTTTGGGAGGCCATGGCGCCAGCTGTAAGGTTGTCGATCAGGACGGCAAGCTGGTGAAGGAATTCAAGGGTGGTCAGAACCATATCCACAACTTTTTCGAAGCGTGTCTTACCGGGAAGCAGAATCCGATTCACAATGCCGAGAACGGTCATCATTCCGCCGCTTTGGCTCACATTGGTGCCCATGCGCTTTCGCTTGGGAAAGAGCTTCCGGCCGAGCAGATCAAGGCTTCTCTCAAGGGGAAGAGCCAGGTTGCCGATGCCGTCGACCGCATGATGGTTCACTTTGAGGCCAATGGAATTGGGGCGACCAATCCCGGTCTTGGTGCTCCGCTGACAACGGACGGTAAGGCCTTTACCGGGGAATTTGCAGCAGCGGCCACAAAGTTGGATCGCGAGCACTATCGGAAAGGTCACACCCTTCCGAATGCCTAATCTGCAGCGCAGGGATTACCTGCCGTCCTGATAGAGGGCGGCAAGCTCCGTGAGCGTTTTCATGGTATAGAATTTCCAGCGGGCTTCCGAATAATTACCGCTCCGGCATTCTTGTGAGAGTGCGATCAGGATCTCCTCTCCAAATTTGCCGACAACCCACTCGAGGAAGGCCGCCGATTCGGGGCCACCCTTCTTATAGTTGGGTTTTGCGGGTTCTTTCGGAAAGTCGCCAAGGAGTCTGGAAGTGATCCCGGTTGAAAGCCACAAGGGGGCGCTCACAGGGTATTTTTGTAATCTGGGAATGAGGCGTTTGAGCATCCATCGGCGTGTTTTTTCAGGGGAAGCCTGCCCGGGTTCGCCGGGCTGGATTTCAAAGTCGCGGGGAGTGTCGGGGTAGTGGGCTGTTCCGACCCTGACGGCGAGCTGCAGCCATTCCTCGAAGAAAATCCGGCGGGCGAGATGCACTTCATCGCGAAGCTCCGGGTGCCCCTGGAAATTGGCTCGAAAGGTCAGCTTGATCTTCTTTTTGCTAAAGGGGAGTTCCACCTCGCGGCTTTCTTCGTGGACGGGGGCGAGGAGAGGCACGGACAATGCGATTTCCCCCATGATCAAAGCGGCGTCTTGAGCCCCGGTCGCGCGGATTCGGACAAAGCGGGTCTTATCCGGGATGGGAGCAGTCACGGCTCCGTTGAAGAAAGAACCTCCGGTAGCCCACTCGGTGCCATCGGTGGAAAATTCAAGGACTCCGGTTTCGAGAGTGCCTTCGACGATATCTGTTTGCCCGGTAGCGACGGAGAGATTGCCGGTGGCCGGCCACGGGAATTCCATCGTGAGGTGATCCCCTTCCGCCAGGCCACCTGCAGACCAGAAGAAGGTATCGTTCCTGCCATCGAATATCATGAGCGGGGGATGACCCTCGCGGGCATCGATCGATGAAGTTACGATCGTATTGTTGAGGGCTTGTCTGGCGGGTGGATCGTAAGCTTTGGAGGCTGTCACTTCACCCAGTCGGTAGCGTTTGTCGAGGGTGTCGAGACGGCTCCGAAAGTCCTCGTACTTGAGTAAGGAAGCTGGTAGCCAGGTGACTTCTGCGAAGGCCGCTATCCTGGGGAAGACAAGATATTGAAGTTTGCCAAACTCGGGAACATAGCGGGTGCGAAGAGTGGCTTGGGCGATGTTTCCTGGTTTAAGTTGGTAGACTTGATGAACGGGATTGAACCCTTCCTCGGCCTGGAGTTTTGCGGCGATCAGGAGTTCGGATTCCTTGGGGCGGGGGTAGACCGAGAAGTCGGTGGTGGGGATCTTGCCGGGGAGGAAGAGGTTCTTCTTTTGCTTCGCGAGGATCGTCTTGAGTTTTCCGTGGAAGGCGGAGTCACGGCTTTCAAGGCGGATCGATTTGGCGGGGAAGATGGTGGCGACTTCGGCGAAGAGGGTTTCGAGAAACTTGAGCGAGGCGTCATTCTTCAAAATGCCGACCTTGCGGTCTTCCCAGGTATTTGCGACTTTGACAGGTTCTTTGCCAAGCTCGGGATAGGACGCGATGAGGGCGGAGGCCCCGGTGGTGAGAGTGAAAGCGGGCACGATTTCGATGGACCTCGACTTCCCGTAGGCGACCAATTCCCTGAGGATTTCCTGAGTGTAAAATCCGCCATACTTGGTCGAATCGCTGCCGGTGGGATCTCCGTAGGGAGGAGTCGAGGCTCGCAGGCTGCCGACTTCGTGAAGCTTTGGGAATTTGAGGCTCTCCATGCGCCAGCCGTGGTCGCCATTGAGCTGGAGATGGAGTTCGGTGAGCTTGTGAAAGGAGAGCCAGTCGATGAGCGACTTCATCTCATTGGCGGGAAAGAGGTGGGCGCTGACGTCGAGGTGAAAGATGCGTCTTGCGGTTTCCGGCCAGTCCTCAATGGTTTGAGCGGGAACGAGGGCCCGTGGGAAGGCCTGCGCGGCGACCGGCAGGAGTTGTGCGAAGGTCTGCACTCCATGCATGAGTCCGGCCGGATCGCTCCCGGTGATGGTGGCGCCTTCGGGCGTGACTTCGATGCGATAAAAGCCGGGTTTCTCCGAATCAGCAAGTGTGAGCCAAATGGCTCGTTTGTACGTCTTTCTGCCAACTTGTTGAATCGTTCTGAAAGAATGGACATAGCCCGTGGTCTTCTGCAGGGCTTTTGTGAGAACTTCCCCGTGACTCTTGAGGTTTTTGGGAGCGATCACCCTGGTTTGGACATCGACGATGAGACTGCCCTGGTTTTCTTGAATACTACGGGGCATCGGGATCAGGTCGCCCTTGGCGAGAGAGCCAATGAGAAGAGAAAGTGCCATGAAAATGCGCATGGCAGGAAGATGGAGGTGCTTTTTATGCAGTGCAAGGCGACAAGCGGAAAGACCATGGCAAAAACGAACGTAAAGCTTGGACATTCTAAAACATGAAACCTTTCTTTCCTGCCCTCTTACTGACAGTATTGCCAGCATTCGCTGACCTCAAGCTCCCGCATTTGTTCAGTGACGGGATGGTATTGCAGCGTGAGACGTCGGCCAAAATCTGGGGATGGACCGATCCGAATGCCCCCGTGAAGGTGAGCTTCGGTGGTGAAGACCATGGCACCCGTGCTGATCAGAATGGTGACTGGCACGTCGAATTGAAAGGGCTTAAGGCAAGTGCCAAGGGTGGTGAACTCATCGTGGAAGCGGCTGGAACGAAGAAGGTGATCAAGGATGTCCTGGTGGGCGAAGTGTGGCTGGCATCCGGCCAATCGAATATGGAATGGCGGGTTGCGAACAGTTCCGGGGCCAAGGAGGAGATCGCAGGGGCCAATGATCCTCTTTTGCGGGTTTTCGTTTCTGCAAACGTCGCTGAGAACAAGCCACAGAAAGATTGGCAGGGAAGCTGGAAAGCGACCAAGCCGGAGAATACCGCTTCTTTTACGGCTGTCGGATACTATTTTGCAAAGCGCCTGCGCTCGGAGCTGAACGTCCCTGTGGGGGTCGTGGAATGTGCCTGGGGTGGTAAGCCCGTGGAAGCATTCACCAGCGCGGAGGCTCTTGCCGAGCTGCCTGCCGGAAAGGCTTTGCTGGCTAAGAAAGCTCAGGCCGTCAATGGATATGATGCCAAGAAGGCGGAGGAGAATTTCCAGAAGCAGCTTAAGGTTTTTAAAGAGAAACTCGCGAAGTGGGAGAAAGATAAAAAAGGCCGCAAGCCACGCGGACCTCGTCTGGCCGCGGATCCAGGAAAGAATCCTTCGATGCCCGCCACGATCTACAACGGCATGATTGCACCGATTGTGGGCTACGGAAATCGGGGTGCCATCTGGTATCAAGGTGAATCCAATGCCGGCCGTGGCACGGCCAGTTCGTATGAAGAGCTTTTGGGATGCATGGTGGCTGACTGGCGCCAGCGCTGGGGTCACGACCTTTCCTTTTACTGGGTGCAGCTGGCGAACTTCCGCGAACCGACCATGGAGCCAGGCGCCGAGAGTGACTGGGTCGTGGTGCAGGATGAAATGCGCCGCGCTTTGAAGAGTATTCCCAAGAGTGGCATGGCCGTCATTAACGACATTGGTGACGCCAAGGACATTCACCCCAAGAACAAGCATGATGTCGGCGCCCGTCTCGCCCGCTGGGCTCTCGCGCAGGATTACGGGAAAAAAGACGTGGTCGTTTCCGGCCCACTTTACTCCGGTATGGAGAAGAAGGATGGCAAGATTATGATTTCCTTCGACCATGCCGACGGTCTCAAGACGAGCGACGGCAAAGAACTTGCGCGCTTTGAAATCGCCGGAGCTGATGGCAAGTGGAAATGGGCCAAGGCCAAGATCGACCATGACAAGGTGGTTCTTTGGCACGATGACATCAAGGATCCGGCCAAGGCCCGCTATGCTTGGGCCGCCAACCCATTGGGTGCCAATCTGGTGAATGGCGAAGATCTTCCCACGAGCTGCTTTACGACTGAGTAGGCCCGTGAAATTCCTTTTGCTTGTTCCGATTGTGCTGGCTCTGCTTTCAGCTTGTCGGGACGAGCTTCCTCCGGCGAAGGCTGTCAGGGCAACTTTCGATGGAAATGCTGGTGAGATTTTGGAGGACAGACGCCTGATCTTTCACGTGTTCGAGAGTGTGAAGGACGATCCGCCTGAAAGACTGCCGGTTTTTATCGGAGAAGACTACGGAGTCATGATCTTGAATCCTGGCTGGGAAGACAATCCGCGCCTTCTCGTGAAATTGGGGTGCCCGGCCGGGGGGTGGGTGAAGGAGCTGGGAACTCTCGAGGAGGTCAAAGAAGCGGTGGCGAAATTACCCGAGGGGTCCTCGGTCGGATACTATGACACCTGCATGTGCCCGCGATCGTGGGGACTACCTGCCGAGCTTTTACAAGAGATCCGCGCCTCGATTGAATCTCGCCTTAGGGTGGTGGAAATGGAAGAGGGACACATCATTTGTCTTTGTCCAAACGATTAGGTTACGTGCCTTTGCTATGATGTCGGTGTCCGCTTGACGCGATAGAATTGAAGAGGTCCTTTGTCCTCACTTTCGTCGGTGAAGGTGACCGGCGAGGAATTGGTCACATTATCGAAATTGGAGTCCGGCAGGTCTTCCGACCAGATTTCCAGGTCGGTGGAATACTGGACCTGGTCATCCCAGCCCACCGCGGTTTCCCAATTGAGGGTGACGTTGCCTGAGAGGTCGAAGGAATGGGTCACTTCGACCTCCGGGATCTCGATGACAGATTGCACGATGATGTCGGCGACGAGGAGGAAGTTGTCGCCATAGCCGAAAGTCCCGATCGCCGAGAGATCCCATTCGAAAGCCAGAAAACCGAAGTTGACCGGGTTGTTGGTGTTGGTGAATTGCTGGTCGGTGAAGAGGGGGATGCCGCCGATGTCGGCCGACCAAGTATTGCTTTCGAGATTAATCGTGGCAACCAGGTTGAAGAGTTCACTGGGGATGAAGTCAACGAGGGTATCAAACTGGTTGGTTCCGTTTTCCCGCCAAATTCCAAACTGGGAGTTGACGGCGTCAGGGTCCTGATTATCGAAGCGAATGGATGCAAGGCGGTTGCCGTCGGAGTTGTAAATGCTGATGAAGAAATCATCGCGTCGGTTGTTCGTGGAATCCTCGATTCCAATCAGGGTGTCGATTTCCACGATCGGAGCTCCACTTGCGACATGATCATAACCGAGATCAAGGGCCACAAAAGTAAAGTCGAGTGCGGGTCGCGCGAATCCAAGCGATGCTGTTTTTAGCAGAGCGGGAAGAACATCATCGTCGATCGACTGGGCCCCCGAGGTGGTGTCATTCGAGGTCCAGCTGGCGTTGGCTGACCATTGGTTGGCCCCGGTGGTGAAGTCATCGAAATCCGTCTCATAAAGCACCTCTGCCCGAAGGTGGGAGGCAATGAGGAGAGGTACAAGAAGCAGTTTCATGAGGAATTGTTCTACGGTTTGGTTGAATTTCTCACAAGAAAGGAATTCCTTGTGATGGGCACAAAAGAGGCAGCCGGTCAGGCTGCCTCTTGGTCAAATAAGAATGAATTTGTATTGGAGCTTTAGCGGCGGCCACCAATTGGACGCTCGGGTGGAGCAACGGGACGTTCCTTGTCCTTGTCCTTGTCCTTGTCCTTGTCCTTGTCCTTGTCCTTGTCC
>OJIS01000725.1_pt1 | contig 10115 bp, 3 predicted proteins | sample 1595671 | NCBI WGS metagenome assembly OJIS01 (sample SAMN05416814, study PRJEB24817) | seawater metagenome | isolation source: Sea water | place: Canada:Atlantic | collected 2013-07 | reverse complement strand
CTACACAGAGTAGATCGTCGGCAGCGTCAGATGTGTATAAGAGACAGGTAATAAAAAATCAATGGACGTGTTTGTCATGGTGCATTCGCCACGCCACCACTCATTGTGGCGTCGCGCGAAGCGACCGGTCCTCAATCAACAAATTCAACACGCTGGGAGGCCCAAGTCGTTGTCGTCGATCTCAATCGTCATGTGGTAGAGCTCACCAAGCAACGGATCACCGCCAATTGCTGCAAGTTGCAGCCGGAAGGCTTCTGTTTCCTCCGCACACTCGTCGTCCATGATTGGCACGACAATGTGGGCAAGTGTCTCGCGAGGTAGAAACTGAACCACACCCTTGGTGTGAACGTAATCTCCACAGATCTCCGTCGTACGGTTGCGGTAAGGCGTGGCGAGGCATACTGACGCCTCATCAGGCGTAACACCAACTGCGGAAATGTCTGACGTGGCGTACCCCACATCCAGGGCGTTGGAGACATCCCCAGACCTAGTCAGCTCCACCGACAACCACGTGATGTGCGACACGGAACGGTACCCAATCGCGTGCACTGCGTGGTCACCGGGATCGGCTTCTTGCACAACCGCCGAACGGCTGGAGAACTGCACCGTGCGAAACTGCGACTCAAACACATACGTCGCACCAGACCGCACCACTCCGCCAGACCTCGGCGCGATTGCAAAGCCGGAGTAGCCGGCACCAGGTGCGCCCACGACCACCCGATCACCAGCAACGGCAACACTGAATCCAAACAGGTCGCCGCCGGCTCGCGGACCGGTAGACTGCAGACGGAGCCTCTCCGTCGATACCGCCCGAGTATCGGGGAAGTTCGCGTTGGCAGCCGGATCCGTCAGCATGTCTTCCAAATCATCGTACGCTCGCAAGGCGTGGGCGTGGTCCTGCGCCCACGACGCGTAGTGGACCTGAGCACCGAACGCGTCGCGGTACTCTTCTTGCCGCGTGTATAAGTAGACTGCCCCGGTGCCGGTGTGCAACAACCGATTGCTGTTGGAGTCCCCATCGCCATCTTCGTCTTCCTCCCCAAACTGGTCCTCCGCGCGGGCGTTGTGGGCACCCACGGCAATCAAGCCGTGCTCCTGCGAGACCGCGACGGAACGGCCGAAGTACGCTTGACTCGCTTTGTCAGACGCCTCCAGTTTGACCTCTTGGGCCCACTCACAATCCCACTTGTTGTTCGTACACAGACAGTGCTCTTCGAAGGACTCACCGGAGCGCATCGCCAAGTTTTGGCGGAAGAAGTCCGGGACTCGGTAGGCACAGTCGCACGCGCAAGGTGCCAGCATGTCGCCTGATGCATGCCGACGGAAGACGTATGCCGCTCCTGCGCTTTGCGTCTGTACGGACAGGTCATCCTCGAAGTCCCCACTGCGTCCCTCCACGCGCCAGGCGAAGCGCACGTCGTCGAAGTTGATGTGGCCCCACGGGCTGCCGGACGCCAGGTCGGCGATGCGCAGCACGGCAGGTTTGCCCACAAACTCGGCCACCTTCCACCTCACTCGGCGCATGGTCTCCGCGCAGTCACCCGTGGCCACGCGAACTCTCCGCCGGTCGACCACCAACTCGACGAAAATTTTGCGCACGTCGCAACCGCCGCCAACCAGGAAACTAATCTCTGCGCCGTTGATAACGAACGGAGTCGAGGTCATCGTTCCGGTCGGCGTGTCGCCCTGCGTCATGCCCCAGTCCGCCACGGGGCCGTCGGCCGGATGGTCTTCAAAGGTGCCGATCCACCAGTCCCCTTGCGGATGAACCTTCACGTTCGACTGCACACCCTCGTAGTCGAAGTAGCGCGCAAACCGCGCCCGTTGCTTCGTGTACAAGAAGAACGGCTCGGCGCCCTGCTTCAAGTGCATGGCGCCGTCCGCCCAGTCACTCACGTTGGCTTGCTGGATCCCGCGCGGTTCGAACTCGTCGCGCCAGACAAGCGTGCACAGTCCCAGGTCCGCAGCCGATGTGGTCGTAGTTCGCAAGAACCCGAGGCAATCGTCACCCTCGGCATCGCAGTGCCGTGTGCACTCCTCCTCCGTGGTCTCATTCGATATCGTTGAGCCCCAATCATCGGGATTTGTGGCGAAGCCGCTGCTATTTCCAAACGGATGCATGTTGGCCCAGCGGCCGTACACGCCTGACGTGCTAAGGTTGATCCCTTGGCGGCCGTACACATCGCGGTAGAGGACGTTCTCTCCGAAGGTCGGTTGGTTGTTGAAGGCGTCACCGGTCGACAGCCACCCAGCAAGGTCTCCGCGTTCGAAGTTCCACGTGGCATGACTGAGTGCCGGGTTGCGCCACGACGACACCACCAACGTGTCGTTGTCCACCGCTACGGCAGCACCGAACCAGTCCTCGACGACGCCGTCCGCCGCTGTCAGCTTGGAGTGCTCCACCCAAAACACGCCGGTTTGGTTGTGGTGGGTGTAGTACACGTTGCGGTACACCGAGTTGTACCAAATGCCACCACACGCTCCCGTTTCGCTCGTATTTGTGCACGGCGTCGCGCATTGGCTCTCATCTGCTGGGGCATGGTCAGGGTACTGAGCGCTGCAGAAGCAGAACATGCCGCGCTGCACCGCGTAGTATTCAAAGTCGCTGCAAAGCGCTTCGCACTTCGCAACCGTCATCGCCGGGTCTCTCGCAGCGGCCTCCACCTCAAAGTCGCGCAGGGTGGCGTCCTCGAAACACCCAATGTACTCCTGGTCATGGGGGAAGAAAACGTACGCCGCACCTTGGGCCGTCAGGCCACCTTCACCCAGTGACCGGTTTGCCACGTAGTTAGCTCGGCGGGCGCCAACTGCAAGTGTTGTCAACGACATGGACACCGAGCAACCGAACTCTTGCTGCAGGATGTACGTTGTCGACTTGCCGCTCACCGTGGGCGCCGCTTGAAAGCTATGGAAGTCACTGGAGCGCAAGCTCTGGTGCAGCGACCAATTGCCGGCGGTTTCATTGAAGTGAAAGACGAAGACCGCCTCCAGTCCTTTCGCTCCCACTGCGGCATACAACCCACTGATGGCCACCGCGTTCTGCCAGCCGAAGAAGGCGGTTGACGCCAACCGCACACTTTCATCGACGTACAACCGGCTTTCTCGCGTCCACACTCCCGTGGCATTGTCGGTGTCCAGGACAAAAACGTAGGCAGCTCCCTCGCCAAAAGCGCCCACGATGAGCTGCATGTTGTCGAGATCCAAATCCACCGAGGCGCCAAAGTATGACCGATTGCCGAGCACACGGCCAGCCTGCACCAGTGGAGAGTCGATGTTAGACAGTTCCTGCGTTTGCGTCCACACTCCCAACGTGTCATAGTAGATGGTGACTTTGCCTGCCCCAGAGTTGGCGTGCATGGATCCAACGACGACCCACTGCCCGGCAGTAGCAACGCACGAGCCAGCGTATTCGCCGTGTTCTGGAACAGCAGAGAAGAGTTTATCGGAGTACGACATCAGACCGACAGCTCCATCACCGTCGTCGTTGATGGTCACGCGAGACCAAAACGAACCAGTCAGCGAAGGAGCGAATCCCGGAAGCCACCACACCACGTTGAGAAACTCGTCGGGCGCCTCGACGATGTCGTCATTGGTCACCATCACCGACACCGTTTCGTGGTGGTTGAAGTCCCGAGCTACGTGCCACACAGTGCCATTCGCCGGAACGTAGTCTTGGCCGGCATCGAAGTCGTAAACCCCGTCGGGCTTCCAAAGGCACGAGTAAGCGTCCAACGAAGTCAAACACTCACTGTGCCCAGTTGCCGTGCCGTAGGGTAAGTACTGCGCCTGGCCGTCCACGTTGGACAGGTACCAACTAGCTCGGCGCAGCAACAAGGTGTCGATTTCGGAGTCGCTCACCTCGTCTCCCGTCGCGTACATAATTGGTATGTCGTGAGGCTCCTCCAGCGACACGTGGTTTTGGGCACTGGCGTCCTCGCTGTTGCTGCCACCGCAGGTCAGACCGACCAACAAACGGTACGACGTGACGGGAGTTGTCGACGGGTCGAACAGTCCCCGCACTGCCACACCGACGGACACTCCATTGACGATGAATTCCAACGTCCCCGACGATGCTGCATCCAGCGTCAGGCGAACGGTCAGCAAGTCGCCGACTCGCAACACAGGACCATACACCGAGCTCCGGAACTCAAGGCCCGAGCGACCATCGCCAACAAAGTCGGAATAGTTCACCAGCCGACCAGTATGTGCCTCATACGCGTACCCCACGCTCGGAAGCCAGTACGCTTCTGTTGCCTCATCAGCCAACCCGTGTGAGTGGTTGGCGAGGTACACGGAGTGAGTCGCGGCCACACCCACGCGCAGCGGCTCCTGTTCCGAACTCAGGCCTTCCACCCGCATTGTCCACTCTGCGACGCCCTCAGACACGCTGTCAACATAGGGACTGAAGACGGTGCTATCCACACTGTCTGTCACCGGGTTGCGGTTCGCTGGCTCGTCAAGATCGTCGGGAGTGTAACACCGCAGGGAGTGTCCGGCGAAGTGCACCAAATTACGACCTTCCACCACCGGTGCCAGGCTTTCAAATAACCCTTGCCCTATCGTCGGCGGTACACACTCGCCGCTGCACCGACGAGACACAATGTCCAGCGCAATAGCGTCCTCGTCAACATCATACGCTGCGGCCTCTACTCCAATGTCCAGCAAGTGAAGGCGGTCCACAAACACAGCTCCGGCATTCAGTGAAGGGGCACGTGAGCTTGCTGCGCGGTTCACAGCACCCACCGCCATGACCCCACGGCGCAGAGCGATTGCCGAGCCGTAGTGGTCAATGTGCTGAGGGTTTTCCGGCAGAAGGACGCCTTGCTCAACGAAGGGATGGTCATCCACCGAAACGTCCGAGGCCACGCGTGCGTCGGTCGTGAACGTGTACACTGCACTCCAAACTGCGTCGTCACGCTGAGGAGCGTCCAAAAGAACCTCGACGTTGACTGTCGTGCCAGCCGCATAACCCTGTAGTTCCGCTGCGAACGTTTCTAGGACCGGCACACCACCAGTGCCTGCGAATCGAGTGTCGTCGAGGAACGTGACCATCCATGCGTATCCACCTTGGGCGTCCGCCTCCTGGGTGCGCTCCACTCGCAGTGCTCCAGTTCCAATGGCCTCCAACGCCAAGCGGACATCTTCCGCCGTTGCGTCATGAGGCAAACGCGGTGTGGAAACGGTGACAAACTGTACGGCTCCACTAGCACCAGAGGCGCAGGGAAAACATCGGAAACCCATCTCCTCCTGTGGGCAGCGCATGGCCGTGTCACGGTAGCACAAGTCGCGCTCTTCCATCGGCGCAACCCGAAACCCGAGTGCAAAAGTAGAACTGCCAGACGTCATTTCGATCCCGCCGCCAGCACGCACAGTGACGAGTTGCACCGAAGCTGCAGCACTCAGAGGCGCGTTGGATGTCTCGCGTGCCGTAACCGCAACAGTGTGTCCATGCACAGCTACACCGACTCCAAAGTGTCCGTCTGGGTACGCATCACTGCTCTCCAGCGTTTGCGCAAGCTCGAACTGAACAGAGTCCGCTCGCCGACTGAAAACGTACGCACGCCCCACTCCTTCGTAATCGGTCGGTGCTCCAACGACGACAAACTCGCTCGTCAGCGAAATAGCCTGTGCAAACCCGCTGGCGCGGGCCAAAGCGGCTGTGACGTTGGCTCCCAAATCCCCGGGGTACAGCAGCCTTTGGAGGAAGGAGTAGTGGCGGTAAGTGCTCGATGCGTTGTACCAACCGCGTTCTTCGTACGTCGTCGGGTCCGCTGCGTGCAACTCGTCCACCCACTGATACAAGAACACCGCCCCCATCCCATCGTACATTCCTGGCGCAGCAATCGCCAGCAGGTCGTCCTCGATCAGCACCGTCGACCCAAACAGCGCAGGGCTGGTTTCGTTGTCTCCATCCGCGTCGGCTCCCGGCGTGTAGCCAGTCAACTGAATATCTGGACTGGTCAAGCGTTGAATCTCAACCCATGCACCGTAGTCCGGGTCATCCGCCGAGTTTTCCGTGTGGTAGATGTACACTGCCCCGGCGCCGTGACCCTCCTGGGGGGCACCGACGGCGATCGAGTCCTGGTGTACAGCCACGGACTCGCCAAAGCCCCAGCCAAAGTCGTCATTCGGTTCCTCGTCTGGCTGCAGCATCTGCACTTCGATCCATTCGTAGGCGTACGCCGTCGCATCGTCGGTAGGACGGGTGTCATCTTGAGCACCGTAGTCGCTGGCGTTACGGCTCAAACGCCGTTCGAACACGTACGCAGCTCCAACTGACTGATTAAAGGATGTGGCAACATCAGCTGTGTGGTTGACGTGTGCGTGGCCGGGTGCTCCCACGACAACCCGGGCCGGTCGGTCTACGGCGGAGTACCCAACCTGTACGGCCGCGTCAACTGCCACGCTGAAACCGAACATGTCGAAGGCGGCGGCGTCGGAAGCCGTAAGCTTGGCTTGCTGGGCCCATGACGATGCGGCGGCAGGCCCACTATTGGTACGCAGGTCCGTCGTCTGCACAATGTTCTCGGGCACGAACACGTACGCGCTACCCGCGCGCGTGCCATCATCACCTCGAATAGCACGCTGGCCGAGTTGTCTCGTCCCTTCATACAAGTAATCGACCGCGATGTCGACGCCTGTGCCCGCGAGCAGCGTGGTGTCGGGCTCCAGCGGTGGCAAATTGCCAAACTCGTCGATCACGTAGCCATAGTCCGTTTGGCGGCGCGTGCGCTTGAACGTAACGGCCCATTCGTAACAGCGTGTGCCGTTGCGACAGATGCCGAAGCGGTCTGTGTTGGTGTCAGATGGCTCTACGGACACATCGACGTCGTCAATAGTGTCGAGCTGCTGCAGCGCGTACTCCATTTCCTCCGCCGTCGCATTGTACCTGGCAACGCACACGCGCATCGTTATTCGGCCAAACACCCAACGCAATGGACGGAAATTGACGACGTGATGTCAAATACAACGCTTGCGTGCAACGTACGGAATGTCCCCGGACGGTCCGGCACCTTGAAAGTACATATTGAACCATTCTCCAAGGGGCGCCTGGCCGTTTGCCAGAGTCCAGACTGCTGCCTCGGTATTGCCCACCGGAAGCAGCCCAGGCACTGAGCTGTTGGACGTGTTGCAACAGCTACCTTCACACAGGCATTCGCCCGCATCGTGCGCTGTTTGGCCGAGGATGCTCAGCTCTGGCACGTCGTACACAGTGTCCGACGATGAGAACGTCACCGTCCATGTGTAGCCTCCCTGGGCGTCTGGAAGTCCGCGATTCACATCCAGCAGGTCGATCGCGGAAAGGTTCCCCAGGTAATCGGTGGTCAGCAGGTTGTTTTCAATCTTGGCCAGTAAGGCATCCCGGGTCTCGTTCCACTCCACATCAACCGACGAGTTGCCTTCGCCCAGCAGAGTGAACGAGCCGCCGATTACTGCTGCGTGTTGAGTCGTCTCAACGATCAACTCTGGGTGATCATACGAACAGTCTAGGCTGTGGTTGGACGTGTTGAAGCGAATAGACGGCGTAAGCTCGTCTGTGTCACATAGCAAGCACTGTGTGACGTTCTCCACCTCACCGAAGGAAAACAACTCTCGACCACGCTCCAACGCGTAGTCCTCGCATGCCTCGCGATCCATGTTGATAGCTTCGAACGTGTAGCTGCGGCAGATCTGACCTAAGATGGGTGTCCACACGTCCAGGCACGTCGTGTTGCCCTCGAGACCTGCCCCGTCGACAGTAATTTCTGGCCACGCGCCGAACTCCGGACACTGGCAGAAGCCCCACTGGCGGTCCGCGTCGAAGTCGAACGTCGTCGAACACCAGTAACGGTCCGGGTCACCTCCGGCAGCGACTTGCCCGCCTTCCGCTCGTCCGTTGGCGCACGAAGTGAAAATCTTGTCCCCCACTTTGAACGGGTACGCGCAGGGTGTGCCGTCGCGGGCAGTTCCTTCTCCGTCCGCGAATGCATGACACCCAAGGTACGTCTCGTTCACTGTCACAAAAGTGATGCGCCATTGGTGCAAGCACGCGCCGCCGTCACATTGCCAATCGTCCAGGCGGGTGATTTCCAGGTCACCGACACCCGCCAAGTCTTCCTCCAGAATCTTCTCCATCTGCACCGCCGAAACATCAAACGGCAGCTGGCGGGATGGCCCCCGACCGTTCCACGACACCGTAAACGTCCCTCCGACGTCTTCTTGGTGGTAAGGTGCCAGGGTGATCGTTTGGATCTCGTGGCTGTGCTCGCGCACCCCGACTTGAAGCACTTGGATCTCAGGCGCCCAAACATTTGACGCCCCCGTAGTCCGCAAATATTGGACTTCGTACGTCGGAACCGATGACCCATAACTGTACCAATTGGGGCAAGGACACAAAACAACGTCAGCCAACAATGGAAGTGGGGGGCGATACAACAACACTAGTACGCCCTCCACGCACGCACCACCCAGCACAACGGCAGGACACGACGGACAAAAACACGTACGCTCCGCTGACAACGACGCCTCCCTCCCCGATTGCGACGGAGCCACCCAACAGTTCTCCGGGCTGTGGCGTAATGGCGCGGGCCACGAACTCCACGGACGGGCGCACTTCTACTTGCACTACTTCGCGCAGATCGCCGTAAACGCGGCGCACGTAGACAGTTGTTGGAAAGCGATCGCCCGACACAGGACGCCGGCCCTCACGGGCATCGGAGCCGTCCACGGGCACCAACGCGTCTGTTGACCCACGGTAATAGCCGTCGGTGTAGAAGACGTTGGACACGTCGCATAGTTCGCAGTAGCCCGTTGCGCCCGCGCCCGACCAAAAGACGGCAATCCGGCACGCGTTGCCAAGATCAACACATTGAGCCTGGCAGTCAGAGGCAGACTGCGTAAATCCGGCGAACAGCACAGATGCCGACGCCGCGTCATTGTCCGGGCAGCGGTACCCACCACCGCGGTCTTCGTCAACAGCAAAGCGCACCAGTTCGTACTGCACGTCGTAGTTGCCAGGCTGAGCAAATCCCATCGTGGAGAAGTTCGCCCACCCGTTGCGCAACTCTTCCTTCCACTCACCGACGCGGACATCAAACTCATCGTGGAAGTTGCGCTGAAAGCATCGCCGCCCCGCGGCGGTGCTCGTCGCCGCCAAACCCAAACCCGCACCGACAACATTGTCAGTGGAATCGTCCTCCGCCTCAGCGGTTGTTGCAGCATCCACGGCCGTCGCATCTGACACGTTCCACGCCGCAGCCGCTTGATACTCCCACCCAGCGGCAAGGTCGACCGTTCCTTTTGCGGAGCAAGGCAGCATCTCGTACGTCACGAGTGCGGTGTCCGCACTCTGCGAGGAGCACTGTCCGCTGTACACGAGGCAGTCGCCTTCGCGCGCGGTCCCCGAAACACCGGATGCGAACTGCTCGCACCACGCGATGTCGCGACACGCGTCATAGCACTCTTCGACCGTATAGTTGGAGCCGAGGACCTCAGCGTGGTCAAACGTAAGGAACTCGTCACTCTGGCAGCCGCCCCCAGCGTACAACACTTTGTACCCACACCCTTCCACGCGCGTGCAGTTCAGAAACTCCGATACTGCCGGTCCTCCATTCCTGCCACGCACTGCAATGAGAGCATAGCTGCAGTTCGCACTCTCGCCACAACCCGCGTTGCACGCTTGCACATCTGCTGCGGTGACAGTGGCGCCCAACAAAGCAGCCATCGACGTGGACGCCGGGCAAGCCGCGGTGGGCACGCCTGTACTTTGCCAGTCATCACAATTTTCGAGGTCCTGCCACTCCAGCGACACCATGACCACATTTCCGGGCGCAACCACGTCCTCGACGAAATCTTCCAGTGCTGCTTGCCACTCGGCGTTCTCGGTGGCATTGTCCTCCACTACGTGAAAGGCACGGGCGGCCAGAACGTCCGTCGGCGTACAAGGCGACGCCAGCGTGACGAATGCGTACCCCCCGCCCGCTTCTTGGCTCCAAAAGTCGTACAATTGCGACGGTCGGTCCGCAACAGCGTCGTCCGTCAAGACGGCGAGGTCGATGCCATTGATGGCGAAGGAGGTGTGATTCCAGTCTGTAGTGACTGCTGTCTCTTATACACATCTGACGCTGCCGACGATC
>OJIS01000723.1_pt1 | contig 10153 bp, 10 predicted proteins | sample 1595671 | NCBI WGS metagenome assembly OJIS01 (sample SAMN05416814, study PRJEB24817) | seawater metagenome | isolation source: Sea water | place: Canada:Atlantic | collected 2013-07 | reverse complement strand
GACTATTGCGTTGCAGCTTTGGATTAACGAGATTGGCTGCCATCTCGACATGCACCCAAGGGTTCGCCACCAGCGTCGAAGCCATGTCGTCCCCTTACCGACAGTATATGTGGCTGCTTCCGCCAACTTCAAGGTTTTCCTGGTTTTGTTTTGTGGTGTCGGGTGGTCAGTTGTACCTATCAACTGGCGGCCCGGGCGGTGTTCTGTTCACTGTTGTGCAACGCGGCGTCCAGGAGTTCGGCAAAGCTGTCGCGGAAATGCCCCATCACACTAGCCGGGTCGGCCTTGATGTTCTTGTCGATGGTGATGCCGAATTGCACCGTGCCGGCGTAGCTGAATATGCTCAAACCGATGCCGATATTGCCGCTTTGGGGCACCCAGAACATAGGCTGGGTGAGCTTTGCTCCCGCCAAATATACAGGTTCTTTTGGGCCCGGCACGTTAGTGAGTACCGCAGAGGCCTTATTGCTGAGCATGGAGAGCGCCCGCCGCTCAAGGACATCCGGGCCGCGCCCGAACAGGTCCAGCAGGCTGTAGGTTACCTGAGCCTGGTAGGAGCGTTTGAGGCGGTTCATGTTTTCCTGAACCTGGCGGAACCGCATGATCGGATCGGTTTCCTCCACGGGCAGGGTGACCAGCACCAGCCCGAACTGGTTGCCCAGGGTTTCGATCGGCTGTCGCATCGGGCGCAGGTTAAACGGTACGGCAACGCGAACACCGCATTCCGGCGTGGCCTCGCCGGTGGCTAGAAAATGCCGTTGCAACGCGCCGGCGGCGGCACACAGCAGCACATCGTTGGCGGTGCCGCGCAGGGCTCTGGCGCACACCTTCACTTCGGCGAGACTCAGCGGGTCGGCCCAGGCGACATGCTTGCGACCGCTCAGGGGTGTTTTCAGGCAGGTGTCTGGTTCCGCCGGGGAGAGGCCCAGCTTGAGCAGGTCGACGGCGATGTTGCCCGCGGTAGTGGCCAGTTTGAACGGGTAGCCCGGCTCGTTGCGGATGGACTTCAGAAACAGGCCTGCCTGGTCGATGGCGGTTTGTCCATTATGCAAAGCCCGGCTGGCGAGCTGTCGTAGACCTTGAGGTGCATGGGTCTTGGATTGGCTGGATGTCGATACCCGGCTGAGTCTCGGTTCCGGCGAGTTGTCGGTCAGCGAAAGCAGCACACGCACCAGTGAAATGCCGTCAGCAATGCAGTGATGGATGCGAACCAGCAGGACACAGCCACCCTGATAGTTCTCGATATAGTGGATTTGCCAGAGCGGGCGCCGGAAATCCAGCGAGGTGCTGGTCAGGTCGCTGGTCAGTGTTTGCAGCTCCTGTTTGCCGCCATCGCCGGGAAGGGCAAGAACGTGAATATGGTTGTCGATATGAAAGAGTGGGTCGTCCTGCCAGTACGTGCGGTCGCCTTCGGTGACGACGCGCTGTCGAAAGCGCCGGAAGGTGAGAAAGCGTTCGTCGAGCGTTCGCTTGAGGCGCTTGAGGGCAATGGGCTGATCAAACACCAGCACCGCTGAAATCATCATGGGGTTCTCGGGGCACTCCATGCGTAGCCACGAGCGATCTACTGCAGACATGGGTGTTTGTCGGCGTGTCATCACTTGCTCCCTTTGGTTCCCGTCTGTCCCTGGGTGGCCGCTGTCCGTATGCGGATTGGGGTAAGGGATCGAGTATAGGCTGATCAGAGAGGGGCTAAAAGAGGATGCAGATGCGACATAAAATGCGGGGAGAAGACGCCGGGCCTGGGGCCCGGCCAGCGGATCAGACGTTGGTTTCGCGGAGGATGCGTTGTTTCTGGCGGTTCCAGTCCCGTTCTTTCTCGGTGGCACGCTTGTCGAAGAGCTTCTTGCCTTTCACCAGGGCAATTTCGCATTTCACCTTGTTCTTCTTCCAGTACATGGCCAGCGGAATGCAGGTATGGCCTGCCTGGTTAACTTTGCCGACGATCTTGGCAATTTCCTTGGCGTGCAGCAGCAGTTTACGGGTTCGGGTCGGGTCCGCGATAACGTGGGTTGAGGCGGCGGTGAGCGGGATGATGTGGGATCCCAGCAGCCAGGCCTCTCCGTCCTTAAGCAGCACGTAGGCATCGGTGAGCTGCGCCTTGCCGGCTCGGATGGATTTTACTTCCCATCCGAGCAGGGCCAGGCCCGCCTCAAAGCGTTCCTCGATGTGGTACTCGTGTTTTGCCTTTTTGTTCAAGGCAATGGTGGCGCTCGGAGCGCCGGGTTTCTTCTTGCTCATGAATCGTTGATCCGGAGTCGGACAGAAAATTTACCGTGCGTAATCGTGCCGGAAAAGCGCGCATTGTAGCCCAGTAGTACCAGACTGGTCACGAAATCGGCGCGATTGACTGAGTCGATGGTCGTATGGGTTGTGATTCCTCCGCTACAATGTGCGCTGAGATGTCGTCAGGGAATGGAATGCCTACTCCATACGAAACACCAATCGGGTCGTGGACCCGGCCAACCACTTTTTTCTGGGCCGCGACCGGGGCAACCTTTGGCCTCGCGAACGTGTGGCAGTTCCCCTACCTGGCCGGCCAGCATGGCGGCGGGTTGTTCATATTGCTGTACCTGGCGTGCCTGTTGCTGGTCACGCTGCCGTTGATGGTCACCGAATCCGCGATGGGAAGATACGCCCGCCATGGATTGGTGCTGGCGATGGATGGTTTCGTTCGCAGCGCGCGACGGTCCCGGGCGTGGATGTGGGCTGGTCGTCTGGGGGTGTTGGCGGCTTTTCTGGTGCTTTCCTTTACGGCTGTTTTCGGTGCCATCGCTCTGGCCTACGTATTCTACGGAGCCATGGGCCGGTTTATTGGCGCCGGCGAGGCTGAAGCCGCAGGTATCCTCTCCGCGTTGGTGTCGGACTCGCGGGACTATCGCGTGTTCATGGGCTGGCACGGATTCTTCCTGTTGCTGGTGGTGTGGGTGTCGATGCAGGGCGTGGTGGACGGTGTCGAGCGTGCAGTACGGGTGGTGGCACCGGCGATGATGCTGATTCTGCTGGCGCTCTGCGGTCTGGCCGCCTGGAGTGGGGATTTCCGCAGTGCGTCGGACTTCATGCTGGATTTCCGCCCCGCCGACGTGACCCTGGACAGTTTGCGGGCGGCGTTGTTTCACGCGTTTTTCACTCTTGGGCTCGGAATGGGCGTGTGGACCCTGTTCGGTGCCTATACACCCGCGGACACTCGTCTTAAGCGTTCTGTGCTGGCTGTTGTGTTGATGGACACCCTGATTGCCATCGGGGCCGGGTTGGCAATCTATTCGTTGGCACCCGATGGTCATTCCATGGAAGGCGAGCGCGGCTTCGGGCTACTGTTCTTGTCGCTGCCGGTGGCCCTGGCGGATTTGCCGGGCAGTCAGTTTCTGGTGGCGGCCGTGTTCCTGGTCATCGTGATGATTGTGTGGACGACGTCTCTTTCATTGCTTGAGCCGGTGGTCGGTTGGTTTCAGGAGTGGACAGGCGCACCAAGGGGCTTGTCCGCCTTTCTGATGGGCAGCTCAGTCTGGCTGGCGGGGCTTGGGTCGTTGCTGTCCTTCAATCTATGGTCCGACGAGCGTTTCGCCGGGGGCACCTTGTTCCGCTGGCTTGAGCTGATCACGGGTGGCCTGCTGATTCCACTGGTGAGTATCCTGATATCCGTCTTCGCGGGCTGGTACCTGACCCGAAATCTGACCTTCACCATACTGGGAAAGGCACCACGCCTGATTGGCCGTATATGGTTCTGGGTGATGCGCTTGATCTTGCCGCTGGTGGTGGCGTATATCGGCCTGCAGTACACCGCCACGTCGCTGGTGGCGTTGTGCGACAGCGGTAGCAACGGATTGTGGTGCGAACCTACCGTAGAGTTGGCGCCAAGCTCAATGACGCCAGCTGCCCCCGATGCGGGTGATTCCAACAATGAAGCCGGTGATGCCGGTGGGGGTGGCGAGCAAGAGATCAATCCGGGCGAGCCAGGCGAGCCAGGAGAGAAGAGCGGTAAGAATGGCCCGGCTGGGCAGGAAAGTGACCCCAACAACGGTGATATCCTTTATCATAGCGTCTGATATTGGCGTCCCGATTAAAGGGGCTCCCCCTTTGCAGGGTCTTCAACTCAAGAGTATTCGCAAGCAGGACGTCCGGTTCCAATGCCCCATCAGATCGACAAGACCGCGCTGGTTATGCACTCGGCGGAACGCATGTTCCACCTGGTCAACGATGTTGCCAGCTACCCCGACTTTCTTCCCTGGTGTTCAGCCAGCCAGGTGCACGAGCAGACAGACCACGAAATCATGGCATCCATGGATATCGCCAAAGGTGGTATCCGTCACCGGCTGACCACGCGCAACCAGCTGTACCTGCCGCATACCATTGAAATGAGCCTGGTGGATGGCCCTTTCCGTAACCTTAGCGGTCGTTGGCAGTTTAAGCCCCTGCAGAATAACGCCTGCAAGGTGATTCTCACGCTGGAATTTGAGTTTTCCGGATCCTTGTCGAGGATGACGTTCGGGCCGGTCTTCAATCAGGCTGCGAATACCATGGTGGACGCGTTCTGCCGTCGCGCAGACCAGGTGTATCTCGGGGGATAACAATGATTCGAGTTGAGGTGGCCTTTGCCAGGCCAGACAGGCAGGAAATCATTAGCTTGAGTGTCGAAGAGGGCACCACGGCTGTGGAGGCTGTGAAGCGTTCCGGCATTGTTGCCATATTTCCTGAGGTCGATCCGGAAAATGGCGATATGGGGATCTTCGGTAAGGTGATCAAGAATCCGTCCGCCCACGAGTTGCGGGACGGCGACCGGGTTGAAGTTTACCGGCCGCTGCAGATCGACCCCAAGCAGGCCCGGCTTAACCGGGCAAAGAAGAAGGGTTAAGGCTTGAGGCTGGCTCAGTAGGCGGGCGTTTCTTCCAGCAGCTGGGCTTCGTAATGGGAATACTGGTCGTTATCGTAGTAGACGATGACCCGTTGTTCCTTGATATCGCCACCACTGCGCTGGAAGGTATACACATAGTACTCCCGGGACGGATCGGCGGGGTTGGTCATCAGCGGGGTGCCCAGCAAGGAGTGGACCTGGCTGCGGGACATGCCCTCGGCCAGTGATGTCAGCTCTTCGTCGGTCAGTATGTTCCCCTGTTGTACGTTGATCTTGTATACGCCTGGGAAAACACAGCCAGCCATGATGAGAGTTAGAATGAGAGCTGTGAGCTTTTGCATCGCCGGGGGAAATCCTCTATCTTGAAATCGCCTGCCAGGGGCAGGTGTGACACGGTCTGACCGTTAACATGCGGCTTCATCATACCGGAAGCCGTGAGGCACACCAAAGAGTGAATCGTAACATGTCATCCGAAAACACCGAATTACGAAAAGTCGGTCTTAAAGTCACTCTGCCAAGAGTGAAGATCTTCAATATTCTGGAGAACTCCGAGGAGCATCACCTCAGCGCCGAGGATGTGTACAAAAAGCTCCTCGAACAGGGTGATGACGTGGGCCTGGCAACCGTCTACCGGGTGCTGACTCAGTTCGAGGCAGCTGGCCTGGTTCTGCGCCACAACTTCGAAGGTGGGCACGCCGTATTTGAGATGGCCGGCGACGATCATCATGATCACATGGTCTGCACTCAGACCGGCGAGGTCATTGAATTCGTCGATGAGGTGATCGAAGAGCGGCAGCAAAAGATTGCCAAAGAACGAGGCTATGAGATTGTCGATCACAGCCTGATTCTTTACGTCAAACCCCTCAAATCCTGATCATTCAGGATTTGTTCCGGAAAAAGAAAAAAGGGGGCGGGGTTTTAGCCCGCCCCAACAACTCTCAGGATCGAGAGGGGAATACGCTTACCTTTCAAACTGTTCAGTGATGCGTAGCCTGGCCTTTCGTGAACATTTCGTGGGCATGGGCAATGGTGTGTTCGGTCATATCCACACCACCGAGCATTCTTGCCACTTCGCTGACCCTGCCATTGTCGTCCAATGACTCGATCTTCGAGTAAGTGGCGTCTGATTCCGTAAACTTGCTGACGAACAGGTGCTGATGGCACTGGGCCGCTACCTGGGCAAGATGGGTGACGCACAACACCTGTCCATTACTGCCCAGGCTGCGAAGCAAGCGACCAACCACTTCGGCGGTGCCGCCACCAATGCCTACATCCACCTCGTCAAAGACCAGTGTTGGTGTGGTGGAAGTTTGCGCAACCACCACCTGAATGGCCAGGCTGATGCGTGAGAGTTCGCCACCCGAGGCTACCTTGGCTAGCGGACGTGCGGGTTGGCCCGGGTTGGCGCTGACCAGGAATTCAATGTCTTCCAGGCCGTGGGGCGCAGGCTCGTCGCCTTTGTTGCGGCTCAGGTGGGTTACGAACTGGACCGCTGGCATGCTCAGTTGGGCGAGCTCCTCCGCGATGCGCTGATCGAGGTTGGCAGCAGCCTGTTGGCGTGCGTTCGACAACTCGGTGGCCAGGGTATTGAAGTGGCTTCGCTGTTCTTCCAGTTCCGCCTCCAGCTTCTCAACGCTGCCCTCGCCGTCGTCCAGCGATGCCAGTTCGGCACTCAGGCTCTGGTGGAATTCCGGGAGAGTCTCCGGTGTGATGCGGTGCTTGCGGGCCATCTGGTAAATAGCGCTCAGGCGCTCTTCCACTTCGGCCAGTCGGGCTGGGTCGGCGTCGTAATCTTCCACAAAGTGGCGCAGGTTGTCGCCAGCCTCGGTGATCTGAATCTGGGCTTCATTCAGCATCTGGATGGTTTCCGTCAGTGCCGGTACCTCCACCGGCAACTGCTCCAGTTGCTGTAAAGCCTGGCGCACCAGATCCGCTGCGCTATTCTCATCTTCCGTGCATAGCAGGGTAGCCTGATGGCTGTTGTGTAGCACCGTGTCGGCATGGCTGAGCCGTTCCTGTTCTTTCTCCAGCTCTGCCTGCTCTCCGTCTTCCAGCGCCAGGCGATCCAGTTCTTCCACCTGGTAGCGCAGTAGCTGCAGGCGGGCTTCTGTCTCATCGGCATTCTGCTGGCGTTCGGTCAGCCGCTGGCGGGTTTTGTGCCAGGCTTTCCATGCATCCCTGGTTTGCTCTCCCAACGCTTCTGCGCCAGCGAACTCGTCCAGCAGTTTGCGGTGGGTCTCCTTGCGCAGCAGGGACTGGTGCTGGTGCTGGCTGTGGATGTCCATCAAGGCGCTGCCCAGATCTTTCAGGTGGGCAAGGGGGCAGGGCTGGCCGTTGATGTAGGCGCGAGAGCGGCCATCCTTGCTGATCACTCGGCGCAGGATGCATTCGTTGTCATCGTCGAGCTCATGGTTTTCCAGCCATTGCCGGGCTTCGGCAATGCGGGACACGTCGAAAGTAGCGGTAATATCGGCGCGTTTGGCGCCATGGCGTACGGCGCCAGCGTCGGCGCGCCCGCCCATGGCAAGGCCGAGGGCGTCCAGGACAATGGATTTGCCGGCACCGGTCTCTCCGGTCAGCGCCGTCATACCCTTTCCAAACTGAAGTTCGACCCGCTCGGCAATGGCGTAATTGGAAACAGTGAGCTGTGTGAGCATGCAGAGGTCCTCCGCTCAATTCCTGAATACTGTGATTACATACAGTGACTGTGAATATATACAGGGTTTTTGCTGTTTGCAAACATCGGCTGGCGAATTTGTGAATGAATGAGGTGCGCAACGGTTGAAACATCCGATACGGGCCCCATATCCGTTCGCAAACATGTTTTTTTCGGCCCATGGCGGTCGGAAACCAAACGTTAACCGGCCGGTCGTCTGGCCGCCGACGATCAAGCAGGAGTAGTCATGAGCGCTGACGAGAATCGTAACGAACAGGTGGAAGAAGAGTTGAAAGACACTGCGGAAGCCGCTCCCGAGGAAGAAACGGCGACGGAAGACAGTGCCGAAGCCGCTCCGGAAAGCGAAGTTGAGGCCCTGAAGGCCCAGGCGCAGGAGTTTCAGGAGCAGATGTTGCGTTCCCAGGCGGAGATGCAGAATGTTCGCCGTCGCGCTGAGATCGATGTGGAGAAAGCCCACAAATTCGCGCTGGAGAAGTTTGTGAAGGAGCTTCTGCCGGTCGCTGACAGTCTGGAAAAGGCGGTTGAAAGCACAGAGGGGCATGAAAGTGCCGGCGAACTGGTGGCCTCTATTCGTGAAGGGGTCGAGATGACTCTTAATCTGTTCATGGGGAGTCTAGGCAAGTTCAATGTGGTTCAGCTTAACCCCGTGGGTGAGCCGTTTGATCCCCAGCAGCACGAGGCCATGTCCATGGTGCCGGCACCTGATGCCGAGCCCAACAGTGTGGTGGCTGTGGTCCAGAAGGGCTACACCCTGAACGATCGCCTTGTTCGTCCCGCGATGGTGGTGGTCGCCAAGGCTGAAGACGCGCCAAAAATCGACGAGCAGGCTTGAAAAGCAGATTAAAGCGCCAATATAGCCAGTAAACAGGCGGCGCACCGGGACTCCGGGGCAACTTTCAAGGCAGCCGGAACTGAATTGAACAACCGAATTGGAGTAATTGCATGAGTAAGATCATTGGTATCGACCTGGGAACCACAAACTCCTGTGTAGCCATTATGGATGGCGACAAGGTCAAGGTTATCGAAAACGCCGAGGGTGATCGCACTACCCCGTCCATCGTGGCGTATACCGAAGACGGTGAAACGCTGGTAGGTCAATCTGCCAAGCGCCAGGCGGTCACCAACCCGAACAACACCCTCTACGCCATCAAGCGTCTGATCGGTCGTCGCTTTGAAGACGACGTGGTCCAGAAAGACATCAAGATGGTGCCGTACAAGATCGCCAAGGCAGACAACGGTGATGCCTGGGTCGAAGTGAAAGGCGAGAAGATGGCGCCGCCGCAGGTGTCTGCGGAAATCATCAAGAAGATGAAGAAAACCGCAGAAGACTATCTGGGCGAGAAAGTGACCGAAGCGGTTATCACCGTGCCGGCCTACTTCAACGACAGCCAGCGTCAGGCCACCAAAGACGCCGGCAAGATCGCTGGTCTGGACGTGAAGCGGATTATCAACGAGCCAACTGCTGCTGCGTTGGCCTATGGTCTCGACAAGAAGAGCGGTGACCGTACTGTTGCTGTTTATGACCTGGGTGGTGGCACCTTCGACATCTCCATCATCGAGATCGCCGATGTGGACGGTGAGCACCAGTTCGAAGTGTTGGCCACCAACGGCGACACCTTCCTGGGTGGTGAAGACTTTGACATGAAGCTGATCGAGTATCTTGCCGATCAGTTCAAGAAAGACAGTGGCATTGACCTGCGTGGCGACTCGTTGGCGATGCAGCGACTGAAGGAAGCGGCTGAGAAGGCGAAGATTGAGCTTTCCAGCAGCCAGCAGACCGATGTGAACCTGCCTTACGTGACGGCAGACGCCAGTGGTCCCAAGCACATGAACGTGAAAGTGACTCGTGCCAAGCTGGAGTCACTGGTTGAAGAGCTGGTCGAGCGCAGTCTCGCGCCGTGCCGCACCGCGCTGGAAGATTCCGGTGCCAAGATCGGTGAAATCGACGAAGTCATCCTGGTCGGCGGTCAGACCCGCATGCCGATGGTTCAGGAAAAAGTGAAGAACTTCTTCGGTAAGGAAGCGCGTAAGGACGTGAACCCGGATGAAGCTGTAGCCATGGGTGCTGCCATCCAGGCGGCCGTGCTCTCCGGTGATGTGAAAGACGTTCTGCTGCTGGACGTTACCCCGCTGACCCTGGGTATCGAAACCATGGGTGGCGTGGCGACACCGCTGATCGACAAGAACACCACGATCCCGACCAAGAAGTCGCAGACTTTCTCCACTGCGGATGACAACCAGACTGCAGTGACCATTCACGTGGTCCAGGGTGAGCGGAAGCAGGCGACACAGAACAAGTCACTGGGTCGCTTCGACCTGGCGGACATTCCGCCGGCGCCCCGTGGTACGCCGCAGATCGAAGTCACCTTCGATATCGATGCCAACGGTATCCTGAACGTGTCGGCCAAAGACAAGGCGACCGGTAAAGAGCAGTCCATCGTCATCAAGGCGTCTTCAGGTCTGAACGACGACGAAATCGAGAAGATGGTTCAGGACGCGGAAGCCAACGCCGACGAGGATCGCAAGTTCGAAGAGCTGGTCCAGGCCCGCAACCAGGGTGACGCGATGGTCCATACCTGTCTCTTATACACATCTCCGAGCCCACGAGACCGAGGCTGATCTCG
>OJIS01000722.1_pt1 | contig 10157 bp, 7 predicted proteins | sample 1595671 | NCBI WGS metagenome assembly OJIS01 (sample SAMN05416814, study PRJEB24817) | seawater metagenome | isolation source: Sea water | place: Canada:Atlantic | collected 2013-07 | reverse complement strand
CGAGATCAGCCTCGGTCTCGTGGGCTCGGAGATGTGTATAAGAGACAGATTCCTGGGTACGGAATATACCCCGATGCTGCATATCCCGTTCAGCTATGGGTTCGCGCCGTTGCTGGTGTTTCTCGTGATGGTGGGGGCCTATTCGGTTCTCGACATCCTGTCGGCCCTGTCCGGTCTCGCGCGCGGAGCGGCCTGATGGAATTGCCGGTCATTCTTTTCACCGTCGTCCTGATCGTCACCTTCCTGATCCGGATCCCGATCCCCCTCGGCTTCTTCGCGGCGACATTCGTCTATCTCGGGTTCGAGGGGATCGCCATCGGGCAGGCCGCCGAGCGCATGATTACCGGCATTCACGACAGATACGTCCTGATGGCGGTGCCGTTGTTCATCTTCACTGCCAATGTCATGAACAACGGCGCCGTGACCGAGAAGGTATTTGGTTTCGCAAGCCAACTGGTCGGTCGCGCCTCAGGCGGGTTGGCCAAGGTGAATGTCGTCGCATCCATCATCTTCTCCGGGATGACCGGGTCGGCCATGGCGGATGCCGCCGGCCTCGGCAACATGGAGATCAAGGCCATGCGCCAGGCTGGCTACACGCCGGAGTTCAGCTGCGCGATCACCGCATCCTCGGCCGTCATCGGGCCGATCTTCCCGCCGAGCATTCCGATGATCCTCTATTCGATGCTGTCAGGAGCCTCGATCGGAAAGCTCTTTCTCGGAGGAATGATCCCCGGCCTTCTGATCGGTGGGGCGCTGATGATCTATATCTCTTTCGTGGCCAGGCGGCGCAATTTCCCTCTCGGCGAGAGCCTTGGCCTTGCGGCCCTGGGGCGTATCACGATTGTCGCCTTTCCGGCGCTTCTGACCCCCGTGATCTTGCTTGGCGGCATCTATGGTGGAGCCATGACGCCGACGGAAGCCGGGGCGGTCGCGGGGCTCTACTCGCTGCTGATCTCGATCCTCGTATATCGGGCCATGGGGTGGGCGGCGCTGACCGAAACCTTCTTGAACACGGTTCGCCAGACGGGGACGATCTCGATCATCGTCGGCGCGGCCTCGGGTCTGTCCTTCGTCATCGCGAACGAACGCATTCCCGATGCTCTCGCGGTGATGATGCTCGATCTGACCCAGAACAGGTACGTCTTTCTCCTGTTGATCAACGTGGTGTTCATCTTGCTTGGCATGGTGGCCAATCAAAGCGTCATCATGCTTGTTTTCATACCCATCACGCTGCCGGCCGTTTCGGCGATGGGGATCGACCTTGTCCATTTCGGGGTGCTGATCGTGGTCAACATGATGATCGGCCTGACCACGCCGCCCTACGGCGGATTGCTGTTCGTGACCTCGGCGGTCTCCGGCACACCGCTGCGCGGAATAATCATGGAGATTTGGCCGATGCTCGTGGTGCTGTTCACAGTGCTTTTTCTTATCACCTATGTTCCGGCACTCGTCCTGACGTTGCCGAACATGTTCGGATGACGGAGATCAACTCATGCCTGGAAAAACGCCCAACATTCTCTTGATCATGACCGATCAGCAACGACCGGACACGCTCGGCTGTTATGGCAACCCGATTGCGATCACGCCCAACCTGGACCGGCTGGGTGCCGAGGGCGTCATTTTCGACAACATGTATGTCCAGAATCCGCTTTGCGTGCCGTCGCGCTATTCGATGCTGACCGGGCGCTATCCGCATTGCAACCGCGTGCGCACGAATTGGCACACCGTGCGCGAAGGCGAGGAAAGCTTCGGCCACCAGATCGGCAGGGCGGGGTATGGCACGGCCATCGTGGGAAAGATGCACCTGACACCCTGGCACGACAATTTCGGCTTCGACGGGCGCATCATCGCCGAGGCCAAGTTCGACGACAAGTGCGATGACGATTACCAGCGCTTCTTGAAGTCGAAGGGGCGATCTCGTGCGGATATGTATGACAAGTCCAGCGAAACCTATATTTCACAGGCGACCGCTGTCCTGTCTGCCATACCGCAGGACGAGCATATCGACACTTTCGTAGGTCGATCCACTTGCGAATACCTGCGCAATGTCGATCGCGACCGCCCGTTCTGTCTCGTGTCGTCTTTCCTCAGTCCGCATAATCCGTACGACCCGCCGGAACCCTACGATCAGCTGTTTATCGACAAGGACCTGCCGCCCCGCAACATGTTGCCGGGCGAGGTCGACCGGAAACCGCGCGAGGCCTATGACTATATCAACAAGATGCTCGGCTGGCCCTACAAGACCGACGAATTGACCGACGAACAGATCCACATCACCAAGGCGTATTATTACTCGCTTTGTACACTCGTGGATGATTGGGTCGGTCGGATCGTGCAGACGTTGAAGGACGAGGGTCTCTACGAAGACACGATCATCGTCTTCACTTCGGATCATGGCGATCTGATGGGCGATCACGGACTGATCTACAAGCAGTGCTTCTACGAGCAAAGCGTGCGCGTTCCGTTCATCGTGCATGCCCCGAAATACTTCGCACCCGCGCGGCGCGATGACCTGTGCGAGATGGTCGACCTGCATCCGACCTTCTGCGAAATGGCCGGTGCGCGCATTCCGCATGGCGTGAACGGTCGCAGCTTGATGCCGATCCTTGAAAGGCAACCCGGCTACGAACACCGCGACGCCGCGTTCTCGGAAAACTATTTCGGTCACATGGTCCGGATGGGGCGGCACAAGCTGGTGACCTATACCGGCAAGCCCTATGGCGAGCTTTACAACCTCGACAGCGACCCAGACGAGCAGATCAACCTCTGGGACGATCCCGACCACGTGCAGACCCGGACTGACCTGAAGCTGCGTCTTCTGGACTGGCTGACCGAAACCGAGGACATTCTGCCGCTGCCCGTGCGTCCCTATCATTACGACCACACGCCACGTGATCTGATACCCGTCCAAGGCAGAGCCATGGAAGACCCGCACCAGCACTGGCACTTGCGGCAGCTGGAAACGCTCTACTCGACGTGGGACTTCCACGAAGAGGGCATTTTGCGTTAGGGGAAATATCTATCTGACATGTTACACAAGACACTCCAATTTCATGAAGGCCCAACACCATGGACAACGGACCGAGCGCCACGACAGACCACCCCAGTGGCAATTCCCGCGACAGAGCCTACGGAAGCTTCACACGCCACCTCCTGTCAAAGGATCTGCGCGCCGGTCAGTTCGTGTCACAAAGGGAATTGGTCGAGTTGACAGGCCTGACACTGGCAGCAGTGCGGGAGCTCATCCCGCGGCTTGAAGCGGAAGGGCTTGTCCGGACGGTTCCCAAGCGGGGCATGCAGATCGTGCATGTTGATCTGAACATGGTTCGCGATGCCTTCCAGTTCCGGGCCTTTCTGGAAGTCGGCGCGATCAGGATATTCACCCAGATCGCGACGTCCGAAACCGTGTCCCAACTCCGCGCCTCGCATGAAGACATCATTTCGAGATGCGAAGCCGCGCAGAAGGCTGGTCAGATATCGGAAGACCTGGTGGCCCAGGCCCAGGCGGTGGACTGGAGCCTGCACCAGACCATTATCGACTCGCTTGCAAACCGGATCGTCGAGGATGCCTATCGCTCGAACGCGATCAAGATCCGACTGATCAAGCAGGAACAGACTCGATTGAACAGCAACCTTGTGATCCCGACCATGCAGGAGCACCTGAGGGTCATCGAGGCGATTGCATCCCACGAGCCGGAGAGGGCCGCCGCCGCCATCGAGGACCATATCGAGAAGGCACGGGTCCGGGCATTGGAACAGCGCTGAACCGGTCGCCTCAATTCGAGCCGCGAAGCGTATTGTCCATGAACGAGTCCGCCCTCGGCTTCGTCGATCCGCCACGCGAACCCGCATGGGAAGCCTCGCGTTGCAGCCAGCCGGTCAGTTCCATCAGCAGGTCGCGCAAAACCGCAACCTGGTTCGGATCGTCACTGCAATCATGGGTTTCTCCCGGGTCTGCGACCAGGTCGAACAGCTCGTATTCCGTTTCATCGCCGCTGCCGAAAACGATCAGCTTGTGGGTCTGGGTGATGCAGGCGGTCGCGTTCATCTGCGGATTCCAGTATTCGTTGCGGCTGTTGATTCCGGAGTTGCGATACGCGCAAAAGGCCGCTGTCCGCTCCTCCTCCTTCCGGCCCTGGGTCAGCGCGACCAGATCGAGGGTGCGGGAAAAGCTCGTGCTGTCAGCCGTGGGCTCATCAAGCCGCGCGGCGGCAAGGCAGGTTCCCGCAAGGTCATGACCCTGAACAAGCGCATCGCAGACATGCCCGGCCGGAACGCGCCCCGGCCATCGCAGGATCAAGGGCACCTTCACGACGGAATCATACAGCGCGACCCCCTTCACCATCATCCCGTGATCGCCGAGCGCGTCGCCGTGATCGGACATGAAGATAACAAGCGTGTCCTCGGCGATCCCGCATTCGTCGAGCACCGCGAGCACCTTGCCGATCTCCTGGTCCGCGAAAGCAATCGACGCGCCGTATCCGAACTTCATCTCCTCGATCTCTTCGGACGAGATGTTGTTGCCCAAGTAGGACCCCTGGCGCTCCCGCAGCGCCGCGGCGGGCAGCGTTTCCTTTCGGACCGGCTTGGGAATCCGGTCCCTTTTGACCCTAGCAGCCATTTCGGGTGGATAGTCCTGATAGGGATTATGCGGGTCGAACAGGCTCATCATGCAGAAGAACGGCTCGGGCTTGTTGGCGTTCTCGCGGATGTATCGTTCAGTCCGCTCAGCGGCCCACCGGGTGAAATGCACCTCCGCCGGGTGGTTCAGGACCTTGCGCTTCCTGTCCTTCAGCTCCGCCAGAAAAGCAGGGTCTCGATCGCGAAGCCAGCTGACATAGCCATTGAACCGCGACTCCATTGAGACGCAGCTTTCGATACACCATTCATAGGTCTCAAAGCCGTCATTGGGATGGCGGTGCAGTTCTTCGTGGGTCCGCCCACTGACATGCAGCTTGCCGAAAAGCGCTGTGCGATATCCCGCATCATCGCGCAGTCTGGCAGGGAACAGGACCTCCTGTTCGGGCAGGACATCATGGAGGCGGTAAACGCCGTGGCCCGGTATCTCCTGGCCCGTCATGATCGATGCGCGAGATGGTGTGCAGATCGGGTTGTTGACCGTGCAATTGGTGAAACGCGTTCCTTGTCTGGCCAATCGGTCCAGGTTTGGTGTGTCGATCCAGTCGGCTCCGTAGCAGCCGATCGCATCGGCGCGGAGTTGGTCGGTCATGATCAGCAGGATATTCGGTTTCATATCTTCGGGCCCTTCGACATCGGTTCAAAGCTGCGCAAGGTCGGTCGTCATTCACCGTCAGGATACGGCCATATCTCGGAAAGTATAGCCTGACATCGCTTTACAAGACCACATTCATCTTGCTAACATGTTAGTGTGCTATAATAGATGGATTTGCATGGTGACTGAAAGATTCGGAATATCTGCGGCCCTGACCCTGCCGTACGATTTGGACGGGGTGATCCAGTTCTCATTGCTGGTCGAACATGCGGAATGGTGCATCTCGCGGGGCTGCTCCAGCGTAACGATTTTCGGAACGACGGGGGAAGGGGCGTCCCTGGGTTTGCCTGCCCGTCACCAGATCCTTGGCGCGCTCTCGGGCGCCGGGCTTGGCCCCCGGTCGCAGATCATCGCGGGCATCGCGGCTGCCTCGCAGCATGACGCGATCGAGCAGGCGCGGATGGCACTGGATTTCGATTGCCGTGGCCTGCTGCTTGCGCCGCCATTCTATTTCAAGGCAGTCAGCGACGACGGGTTGTTCGACTGGTTCGCAAGGGTGATCGACAAGCTTGGGACGCACGCGCGCAACGTCTTGCTCTATAACATCCCGTCCGTCACGGCCGTATCGTTGTCGGTCGATCTGATCCGGCGGCTGCGCGACGCTTTCCCCGACGTGATCGAGGGCGTGAAAGATTCCTCAGGCGACATCGACTATTCCCGCGCACTCCTGTCCGCTCATGGCGATCTGGTCATCCTCATCGGGGATGAGCGCTACCTCGCAGAGGGTGTCGGGCTCGGTGCGCAAGGCGCGATCTCGGGCCTTGCCAACCTCATTCCCGAGGATCTGACACGAATCGTCGAGACGAGATCGCCGGTTCCTCATGTCAGCGAAATGGTCGATGCGGTCCTGCGCTATCCCGTAGTGCCCGCTGTCAAATCACTGCTCGCGCACCGAACCGGAAACCCGATCTGGAGCAACGTTCGTCCTCCTCTTGTGAAATTGCCCCAAGGCGACGCAAGCGACCTCGTCAAGTGTGTGTCTGCCCATCTGATGGCCGATCACCACTGACTGCATCAGTCCGCACAACCCCAGGAGAGCCTGCATCATGATCATCGACACAGTTGAAAGGCCCTTGACCATTCAAGGGCAAAATGTACCGAGCAACCTGCTGGGGCCTTTGCGGGATGCCGATCGTGGAGGCGACCTGTCAGAGCAACTCACGTCTGACGGATACCTGCTGCTGCGTGGCGTCCACGACGCCGATGAGGTCATGGCCGCGCGGAAGGAAATCCTCTGCCGACTTGCCGAGGTCGATGAAATCGCCGAGCCCGCCGAACAAGGTATCGCGACGGGGCGATCAAGGCGGGCCGAAATGCATCCCGATCTTGGCGCGTTCTGGCGCTCTGTCAGTGAAGGTCCGGCTGTGCGCGCCGTGATCAACGGCCCTCGAATCACGGCGGCGATGACAGAGCTGTTCGGAGAGCCCGCCGCCCATTTCAGCTTTGCCTGGTTGCGCGCCATGACCGCCGGACGCGCGAGCCCGCTACATGTCGATCATCCCTACATGAACCGGGGCAGCGCGGCGCTGGTCACCTGCTGGACGCCCATGGGCTCCGTCGGATTGGATGAAGGCCCGCTTTTCATCGTCGAAGGGTCGCACACATGGCCGGACCTGCGGGACCAGTTCGAGGGGCTGGATGTCGACCGGCTCCCTGATCGACCGGGGCACCTCAAGGACAACGCAGCCGGCCTTGCGCGGCGCAGGGGCACACGTCTGCTGACCACGGCGTTCGCGCCGGGCGACTGTCTGGTGTTCGGCATGTTCACCGCGCATGCCGCATTCGACAATGGCTCGACCAGCGGCCGTGTGCGTGTGTCCTGCGATACGCGTTTCCAGCCGGCGAGCGACCCGATGGACGAGCGGTTCTCCGGGCCCAATCCGCCGGCCCATGGCGGTATGGGCTATGGGTGCCTGTCGGCCGCCAAACCGATGACCGGGGAACAGTCCCTGAGATGACCCGCGGACTCCCTGCATTCACTCTTTGGACACCATGACAATGGACGACAACAGCTTGTATCTCGGCACCGACGTCGGCTCGGGAAGCGCCCGCGTCGGTGCATTCCTGGCGGATGGAACCATGGTGGGCACGTCGTCGTGCCCGATCCGGACCGTACAGCCTCGTCCCGACTATGCGCAGCAGTCGACCACAGAGATCTGGAATGCTGTCAGCGCGGCGTGCCGGTCCCTGCTGGCCGATCATGGCGTCGATCCGGCCCGAGTGAAGGGCGTCGGCTTCGATGCCACCTGTTCGCTGGCGGTTGTCGGGGATGGGGACGTGCCGGTGTCAGTCTGCCCCGATGGCACCCCCGGGCTGAACGTGATCGTGTGGTCGGATCATCGCGCGATCGAGCAGGCGAACCGGATCCAGGAAACGGGTAACGCCGCGCTGGATTCGGTCGGCGGACGTATTTCGCCCGAGATGCAGCTTCCAAAGCTTCTGTGGCTGAAGCAGAACCTGCCCGATCAGTTCAGGGCGGCACGATTCTTCTTCGACCTGCCCGATTGGTTTGTCTACCGCGCCACCGGGTCGGATGTCCGCTCGCTGTGCAGCGCCACCTGCAAATGGACTTACCAGGGCAGCAGGGGGCTGAACGGAGAGGGTTGGGATACGGCCTTCCTGACCGAGATCGGCCTGGGCGATCTGACCACGGAGCATTGTCGCAGCATCGGCTCGTCTTTCGTTGCGCCGGGCAGCCGGATCGGACGGGGTCTTTCCTCCGAAGCGGCCCAATCCCTGGGCCTTGTGCCGGGCACGCATGTTGCGGCGAGCCTGATCGACGCCTACGCCGGAGCGCTTGGAACACTGGGCGTGACGGCGCTCGACAGCCCGGAACCGGAAGGACGGATGGCGCTGATAGCCGGCACTTCGGCCTGTCACATCGTGAGCACGCCAAGGGCGGCATTCGTTCCCGGGGTCTGGGGGCCTTACTTCGGCGTTCTCTTTGCACGGTCCTGGGCCAACGAGGCCGGGCAATCCGCAGCGGGCGCGTTGATCGACAGGATACTGGATGGCCATGGCGCAACGCCGAAGCTGCGCGACCTCGCGCGCGACCATGGGCGTGACATCCACGGCGAACTGGCCGCGATGCTTGCCACGCTCGCCGGATCGCCCGACGACACGCATCTTCTGACGGCTGATCTTCATGTGCAGCCCGACTTCATCGGCAACCGCGCGCCGCTGGCCAATCCGGAGCGCCGCGGCGCGATATCGGGCCTTACGATGCAGGCCGACGCTGCCGATCTTGCCCGCCAGTACCTGGCCACCGTGCAGGCGCTGGCCTACGGGACCAGGCAGATCATCGAGGCGATGCGCGCGCGCGGCATCGACATCCGCACCCTGGTCGTGAGCGGCGGTCTCGCCCGCAATACCCTCTACCTGCGCGAACATGCCGATGCGACCGGCTGCGATATCCTCGTGCCCGACCAGCAGGAGCCGGTTCTTCTGGGCAGCGCGATGCTGGCCGCCATGGCCGCGGGCCGCTTCGACGACCTTGATGCGGCCCGCGCTGCGATGAGCGGTTCGGCCCACCGTATCGCCCCGCGACCCGGCACCGTCACCGGGTATCACGATGCGAAATACGACGTGTTCCTGGCCATGCAGTCCCACTTCGCGGACTATGACCGAACCATGGCCGCAATCCGCACGGAGGAAGAAAATGTCCGATGAGATTCTGCTGTTCGCCAGCGGCGATCTGCGTGAAAGCGCCAACATGGCCTGTTGGCCGACACAGAAGGAAATGGAAGACAGGCTTGTCGCGGCCCTCCGGCGGGAAGGTCGTGACCTGCGCCGCGCGCATGCCTTCCGGCCCGAGCGAGGTCACGGATTTCTCGCATCCCAACGCGAGGGCATGCAGGCCTTCGCCGGGATCGATCCAACCGCGCCAGTGATCGTGGCCGAGGCGGTCTGGCAGTATTCCCATCACGTTCTTCCCGGTCTCATCCATCATCGCGGGCCGATCCTGACGGTCGCGAACTGGTCGGGGCAATGGCCCGGTTTGGTCGGCGTCCTGAACCTGAACGGAAGCTTGACCAAGGCGGGGGTTCCCTATGCGACCCTTTGGAGCGAGACGTTCGAGGACGCGCCATTCCTCGATGGTTTGCGGTCCTGGCTGGCGACTGGCGAAGTCAAACATGACGAAAGCCACGTCAGCCCGTTCGATCCGGCTGGATCGTCGAAGGATGCGAGGAACACCGCACGGCGGATCGCTACGGATCTCAAGCGCGACAAGGTCATTCTGGGTGTCTTCGATGAGGGTTGCATGGGAATGTACAATGCCATCGTGCCTGATGAACTCATGGCGCCGATGGGGTTCTTCAAGGAACGGCTGTCGCAGTCCGCCCTGTATTACGAGACCTTGCAGGTCGCCGATGCCGATGCGGAAGCGGTCCTCGGATGGCTGCGCTCGAAGGGCATGACGTTCGAGTTCGGCACCGACCCGGACATCGAGCTGACCGAGGCGCAGGTGCTGCTTCAGTGCAAGATGTATATCGCGGCGGCGCGCATGGCGGATGACTTCGGCTGCGATGCCATCGGCATCCAGTATCAGCAGGGGTTGAAAGACCTCCTGCCCGCGTCGGACCTTGCGGAAGGCTTGCTGAACAATGCCGATCGGCCCGATGCGCCGGACCGCCACGGCACTCCGATCCGGCCTGGTCGCGCGATTGCGCATTTCAACGAGGCGGACGAATGCGCCGGCATCGACGCGGTGTTGACCCATCATGTGCATGAGGCACTTGGCCAACCTGTCGAGACCACCCTGCATGATCTCAGATGGGCCGACGCCGACCGGAGCGGCAGGGTCGAGGACTGCGTCTGGGTGCTGGAGATCTCCGGCGCAAGCCCGCCTGCCCTGTCTCTTATA
>OJIS01000719.1_pt1 | contig 10176 bp, 8 predicted proteins | sample 1595671 | NCBI WGS metagenome assembly OJIS01 (sample SAMN05416814, study PRJEB24817) | seawater metagenome | isolation source: Sea water | place: Canada:Atlantic | collected 2013-07 | reverse complement strand
CTGCAGGCGGTGGGGTCGCGTAAAGGGCATTCGCCCCACGCGATTGGGGTTGCTTAAGGGTGGGGGTGAACGTCGAACGCCCGATGCTGAATCTTGAATGCGGGACTTGGGGATGAAGTTTGAGGTTCGAACACGAGGTTGAGAGGCGGGGAACGCCGAACGTCGAACATCCAGTTTTGAATTTTGAATGGGGAACTTGGTTGCTTAAAGGATCCGTCCGACGCGATTCCCGGGGGGATCAAAAGAACCACTTTCAAACCACGCTTGCCAGGGGAATGTAGGAGAGAAACTCTGGCATTTGAATACGAAGGTGGAACGCTGAAGTTAGGGATGAAGCCCCGCCACGGTTGACCCGGGAGGTGAGATTCGTTTCGATGGGAAACTATGAAACAACTAAGGAGCCTCCTGTCCATGATCGTTGCGGCTGGATCGTTATCTGCGGCGGATTTGCAGGTGACGGAGAACGAAAAGGCGATTGTCGTCACGCGGGGCGAAATCCCGGTGCTGACGTATCACAAGGCGGAGGTGGATCCTCCGGAGGGAGCGGATCCGGTCTTCAAACGAAGCGGGTTCATTCACCCCCTGTCCGCCCCATCGGGAGAACCGGTGACCGGGATTCATCCCAAGGATCACTATCATCACCTGGGTCTCTGGCACGCATGGGTGAAAACCGAACATGGGGAGGACAAACCGGATTTCTGGAACCTGAAGACGAAGACCGGGCGGGTGCGCTATGCCAAAACAATTTCGATCCTGAAGGCGAATGCGGAGGATCCGGCGGTGGGATTCGTGGTGGAGCAGGAGCATGTGGCCTACAAGGGAGCCGACAAGAAGGAGACCGTGGTGTTGCGGGAACTCTTGCAGGTGAAGGTGGAGTTTGAAGGCGGCGAAAACGTGGTGAGCTACATCGTGGAGCAGGAAAACGTGAGTCATGACACCTTGGTGTTGCCGGCCTATCGTTACGGCGGCGGCCTCGCCTATCGCGCCCCGCACGATTGGGACAAGACGAACAGCGACTACCTGACTTCGAAAGGACTCGACCGCAGCAACAGTCACCAGTCGCGTGCAAAGTGGGTCGCGATGTCCGGACCGACCCGGAAGGGCGAGGCCACCATGACGGTAATGATCGCGCCCTCCAACCATGACTTTCCGCAGCGGCTCCGGACTTGGCCGGCCAGCTCGAACAACGGTGCGATCTTTTTCAACGTGGTCCCAACCCAGGAGAAGCCATGGGAAATCAAATCGGGAGAGAAGATCGTAATGGCGTATTTGATCACGGTGGCAGATGGAAAACCTGACAAGGAGAAGATCGAGCAGCAGTGGAAGATGTTTGCCGGGGAGAAGTAGGGCAAGACGGTGGGTCGTGGCGTCCCTGCCACGAAAGTCCACGGCTAGCGTTTTTTGTAGAAACTGATCGGTGTGACCGCCGCCAGGGAACGACAGCCCCTCCCCACGGGATATGACGAAAGAGGAAACATACCTGGAACAAAGCGCGTAATTTTAACTTCGTTGACCGGAGAAGTCTCGGCCCGGCTCATCATTTTCTTTATGAAATCTCTTTTCTTCAGCTCCCCCCGCCTTCGATTCATCCTCCTGGGATTGGGGCTTTCACTGCCTGGCCTTTGTCTGGAAGTGACTACAATGGACCCAATCGCACTGGTTTTCAATCACGACGCACCATCCTGACTAATTGGATTCGCCGCGAACTCAAAAAGATCGTAGTTTCCACCAAGGGTTCGGGAGGAGAGCCGGTGCTTCGACGCCTCAATGGAGCCGAACACCGTCACCCCCTCACCGACATCCTCACCGACATCCTCGCCTGATCACTCCGAACCATCAAGGACTCTCCACATACTATCACGAACTTCGTACTTCAATGAAACTTCTCCCCTTTCTTCTCCTACTTCCTCTGTCCGCAAAACAGCTGCCAATTCAACCTCTTCCATTTGCAAAGCCTGCGGATGTCGGAATATCCCCGGACGCCCTCGCCAAAATCGATCCTGCCATCGAAAATCTCATCGAGACCAAACGCCTCGCCGGAGGCTCCGTGATCGTTCTGCGAAAAGGCCACATTGTTTATCAAAAGCAATTCGGCCTCGCCAATCGCACCGAAAAGAAGCCCGTCAAAAAAGACACCATTTTCCGCATCTACTCCATGACCAAGGGGATCACCTCCGCCGCAGCCATGATGCTGTTCGATGAAGGAAAGCTCGACCTCGACGATCCCATCTCAAAACACCTTCCGGAATTTAAAAACCTCACCGTCTGGCAAAAGAACGGCGATCCGGTCCCCGCCGATCCCGCTCCCACCATCCGCGACCTCCTCCGCCACACCGCCGGGTTTTCCTACGGCTGGTCGCCCCACCCCGTCGATGCCTTCTACAAAAAGGCCCAGCCTCTCAGCCGTGACAAGACCCTAGCCGGGATGGCCCAAGCGATCGCCAGCGCCCCCCTCCTTTACCAACCTGGAACGCAATGGGTCTACGGAATCAACACCGATGTCCTCGCTCGCGTCGTCGAAGTCGCATCCGGACAAACCTTCTCTGACTTCTTGGGAGAACGCTTCTTCACTCCCCTCGGTATGCCCGACACCGGCTTTCACGTCCCGGCCAAAAAGGCCCACCGCCTTGCCGACGTCTTCGGAGGAAAAGCCGGGGTGCTCATCACCACCGAACCTGCAAAAAACTCACAATTCCTCCAAAAACCCACCCATCAATCCGGCGGCGGCGGTCTCGTTTCCACCATCAACGACTACGCCCGATTCCTCCAAATGATCGCCAACGGCGGAACCTTCCAGGGCAAGCGCTACCTCAAGGAAGAAACGGTCAAGCTCATGACCACCAACCAACTTCCCGATCAAATCCCTGCCATCTCTCTCGGAGAAACCCGGCACGGCACCGGCTTCGGACTCGGCTTCTCAGTTCGAATTGCTCCCGACAAACGCTGGGACCCTGATTCCGTGGTTGGTGAATACGGCTGGGGCGGCATGGCTTCCACCCACTACTGGATTTCCCCAAAGCACGAACTCGTCGTCGTCACCATGGAACAAACCCTCCCCTACAATTCCAACCTCGAAGACTCCCTCAAACCCATCATCTACCAAGCGGTGATAAAGTGACCAAAAGGCATCGCATGAAAAGCGCTCTCTTCAGCCTCCTCACTGCTCACCCAGATGCCTGGAAGCAAACTCGATAAACCGGTCCCAATCCGAGTCCTCGATCGAGTGCCCCCCTTCCCGGATGTGGTATCCCACCTCACCCTCCATCATCGCCTGCCCGACTGGCGGTGACTCCTCCGACTCCAGTCCTTTCTTGCCCAGCAGGCGATACACTTCACTCGCGTGATACGCGGAGAGATATTCTCCCCTTCCATCAGCCCAGGTATCCTCCACCCCGCTGTGCACATACACCGGCCGCGGCGCGATACACGCCAGCAACATGTGCTGATCCACGGGCAGATCGTCTTCCTGCTCCACAAATTTCCAGGCGTTGCGGCACAGCCAATACGGAAACCGCGTCACCATCTTCTTGAGCGTCTCGCCCGATTTTCGACGCCACAAGGCCGCTCCCGCACACCCCGACTGCGCCGAGATCGCCATCGCAAAACGTTCATCCTGCGCCGCAGTCCAAAGCGCCGTCTTCCCCATCTTCGAGTGGCCCATCACGGCCACGCGTTTCGCATCAATCTCAGCGTCAGTCTCCAAATAATCCAGGGCCCGCATCCCTCCCCACGCACACGCCGCGAGCACGCCCCATTCGTGGGCCTTTGGAAAACTCTGCCCCTTCGGGTAAAACAATCCGTGGATGCTCTTTCGAAATTCCACCTCATTGTGCTCCACCAAGTCCTCGTGATACACCGCACAAAACGCGAACCCTGCATCCAGGATCTTCCCCAACGGCCACCCGTTTTTCAAACAGTCCCTCTTGAGCAAGGCCTGGTCGAAATCACTCGACCGCGTGTTGTTAAAACTGTGCTTCATAATTGCCGGCACCGGTTTCTTCGCTCCGTTCGGCACATACACCACAATCCGCATCGTCTTCTCTCCCCGCTCGGTCTTGAGCTGAATATCGATATCCTTCCTCGTCGCCTTTCCTCCCATAAACCCCTCGTCTTTCCTCACCTCTAGAAAGTTCACCGTCAACGGCGTCGACGGCTCCGGCACCCGCCCGTAAACCAAATTACCAAACAACGACATGATCTGCGGTCGCCTCACCGTCCGCCACTCCTCCGCTGTCGTGATTCGCTTCCCCTCCACGGTCACCAACAACTCCGGTAAATCATACGCGGGCACCTTTGCCTCATCATAATTGACATCCTGATCCCCTTCCTTCGCTTGCCGCGCCAGCAACATCGACCCCATCACTATGCCCAAAATCCAATAGATCTTCATCGCTCCACCCTGCGTTGCACCCCCGCCCTTCGTCAATCAAGGAACCTCGCTCAATCTTCCACCCCGGTCGGCAAAAAAACCTCTGCGGCTCCGCGTGAAATTCCTCACGAGAAAGAATGGCACCCGGTTAAGGATTGACCTGTGACAGTGGGCACTTTGCCAACTTGGCCAATGGCCACTGTAATACCAGCATGGGGCAGAACGGAGAGCCGCCCCATGTGGAAAGGGAAGCGCGCGAGTTGTCTGAAGGACAAGGTCATAAGGGCAGGCTTATGAGGTTCGCCTTCAGCGGACAGCTGGCACTAGCCCAACACCCAGCGCGATGCGCTGGGCTGATATGAAGAAGGCCTTCGGCCAAAAAATCTCCTTAACCGAGTGCCATTCGGAGTAGAGGATTGAGCGCCGAATCCGGAAAGGGTTTGCTGAACGATTTCGCAGCAAGGAGGCGCTTTTCTTCTTTGGTCTTTTCCTCCCGGCAGCTGGTTAGTGCGAGGAAAGAGATGATGTAAATGCGCTAGATGAACTCCTGGTAGGTGGGCTTGATGACGAGTTCGGGGACGACGACGTGTTTGGGGAGTTGGGCGATGGCGACGATGAGGGCGGCGATGTCCTCGGGGTGAACCATGCGGGCTTTTTGTTCGTCGGGGACTTTGACGGGACGTTCGTCGAGGATGGGGGTGTTGATCTCGCCGGGGAAGATGCTGGTGATACGGATGCCGTTATCGGCTTCTTCGGCATTGATGGCGGAGGCCATGCCGGTGACTCCGAATTTGGAGGTGGCGTAGGCCATGCCGGCGAGGGGGTAGGCGCGTTTCCCGGCGACCGAGGAGATGTTGAAAATAAGCCCGTCCTGGCGCTCACGCATCGCGGGGAGGGCGGCGTGGACGAGGTTGAAGAAGCCGGTGCAGTTGATTGCGAGGAGCTTGTCGAAATCGTCAGGGTCGATCTCACTGACCTTGCGCTTGGCGATGTTGACGCCGGCGGAGTTGATGAGGAGATCGGGCGAGCCGAGTTTGGCGATGAGGGCATTGACTTCTTCGCGGTTTGAAATGTCGCACTGTTCGACGGCGAGATTGTCACCCGCGACAGCCTGGAGTTTTTCGAGGTTGCGACCGCAGATCGTGACGGTGGCTCCGGCTTCGGCGAGGGCGCGGGCGGTGCCGAGTCCGACGCCGCTGCCTCCGCCGGTGACGAGGGCTGATTTTCCTGAGAGTGGTTTCATTTAGTCAAAGATGGGGAAGAAGGTGTTAAAGGCCTGTTCGCCAAAGACGGCGGGATCGTTGAAGCGTTTGTGTTGGTCGAGCGCGGAGATGGCAGCGATCTCTTCGCCGGTGAGAGTAAATTCGAAGAGGTCGAAGTTCTCGCAAAGGTGCTCGGGCGACTGGGTTTTGGGGATGGGAATGGTGCCGCGTTGCATGGCCCAGCGGAGGGCGACTTGAGCGGTGGTTCTACCGTGGGCCTTGGCGATTTCTTCGAGGACGGGATTTGCGAGGAGTCTTTCGGACTCGGTGGCCATGCCGAGGGGGAGGTAGGAGTCGGCCCCGAAGGGGGAGAAGGCGGTGACGGCGACATCTTGCTCCTGGCAGAAGCGCAGGAGGTTGTTCTGACAAAGGTAGGGGTGTATTTCCACCTGAAGGAGAGCGGGCTTGATGCGGGCGTAGGAAAGAACTTCGCGGAGCATGGCGGTACCGATATTGCTAACGCCGATCTTTTTGGTGAGACCGGCATCGACGAGTTCCTCCATGGCGCGCCAGGTGTCCGAGTAGGGGACTTTGATGGGGCTCATGGCTTCGGCTCCGGCAGTCCAACCGGGAGGATACATTTTGTCGAAGGGGACGAACTCGAGGGCGATGGGGAAGTGGATGAGGAAGAGGTCGAGCTGCTCGAGTCCGAGGTCGGCGAGGGTGCGTTCGCAGGCGGCGCGGACGTGTTGGGGCTCGTGGTAGGTGTTCCAGAGTTTTCCGGTGACCCAGAGATCGTCGCGAGTGCAAAGGCCGGCATCGATGGCTGAGGCGATGCCTTTGCCGACGAATTTTTCATTTCCGTAGTCGGCGGCGCAGTCGAGGTGACGGTAGCCGGCTTCGATGGCCTGATGAACGATCTGCGGGGTGAGTTCGTCTGGAATTTTCCAGGTGCCAAGACCGGGTGAAGGGAGGGCGGAGCCATCGGGGAAGAGGTGAGCGGACATGTCGGCAAGAGACTAGGAAATGAGGTCCGCTTTACGCCACAAAAAAGCCACCTGCTTCGAAAAGCAGGTGGCAAAAATAAGAAAAGTGTCAGAAAGCCACGGCAATGAAGGACAAGCTGCGGCTGCTACGTTTCCGTCCTGACCGAATCCACAAGCCCACACTCCGTGACTCCTGACGCAGGAGGGATTAAGGGAGTGGGGTGGGAAGGGCAATGATTTTTATTCTGTGAGACTCAATATTGTCAGCTTTAGGAGAGGTTTGCGACCATCATGATGATCCAAAGGGTGGCGGTGATCAGGAAAATGCCACCCAGAAGAGTTCCACCCGAGCGGGTAGTTGAGAGGGAAGTTCCTTTCAGATTGAGGGGCATTTTGCTGGGGAGAAACTTTTGTAAGCTGACCTGTCTGCTTTGTCCTCTGGAGGAGGTGTTTCTTCTGGCCTCGGCATAGCGATCAGCGTAGGAGCGTGAATCGAGGCCTTTGGGAGCGGGAAATCTTTTTCTCATGGGGGGATCATCGCCGATGAGGGAATTGGCTGCGATGGTAATGGGGGAGGTTGTTTGTAATTTAGGTGGGGCGTATGACGTTGGCCTTCAGCCAACTCTTGTGAATACAAGAAACCCAGCGCGATGCGCTGGGCTGGTATCAATTTGACCTTTGGCCAAGGGGTCAAGAAGAGGATGGGCCTATTTGGCGGCGTTCCAGAAGACGTCCATCTGCTCGAGGGTGGCGTCTTCCAACGTGATGTTGTCTTTTTTCAAGCCTTTTTCGATCTGGTCGAAGCGGTGAAGGAACTTGTCGTTGGTCCCCTCAAGGGCGACTTCCGGATCGACGTCGAGTTTGCGGGCGAGGTTGGTGACGATGAAGAGGAGGTCACCGATTTCAGCCTGGAGTTCGCGGGAGGCGGGTTGGCCGGGTTGGTGTTTGGCGAGTTCTTCGCGGACCTCGGCGAGTTCTTCATCGATCTTACCGGCGATGCCATCGGTGTTTGGCCAGTCGAAGCCGACCTTGCTGGCTTTTTTCTGGAGCTTGGCGGCCTTGAGGAGGGCGGGCAGGCCGGTGCCGACGCCGTGGAGATAGGGTTTTTCCTCGTGTCCTTTTTCGGCTCGCTTGATGTCCTCCCATTGGGCGAGGACGCCATCGGTGCTGCCGACGTTCGAGTCACTGTAGACGTGAGGGTGGCGACGAACGAGTTTGTCGCTGATGCCCCGGGCGATATCATTGAGGTCGAAACGTTGGTCTTCCTGCGCAAGTTCGGCGTGGAAGACGACCTGGAGGAGGAGGTCGCCGAGTTCCTCTTGGAGGTTTTCCTGATCACCGGAGCGGATGGCGGCGACGGTTTCGTAGGTTTCCTCGATGAGGTTGGAAACGAGTGATTCGTGGGTTTGTTCGGCATCCCAAGGGCAGCCGTTGGGGGCGCGGAGGCGATGCATGATGGCGCGGAGGCGCTCGATCTGGCGTCCGCCCTCCTTGCAGTTGATCATTTCATCGTCGGTCATTTGTCGCGGCGTGCTTTGTTGAGAGTTTCCTTTTCCTTGGTGGTGAGGGACTGGATCCCTTGTTCGCTGATCTTGTCGAGAATGCGATCAACTTCTTTGGTGAGTTCGAGTGGGGAGCGGGTGCTTTCTCTGACGACCTTGCCATCGCGTGGGCGTTTTTCAGGTCCCTTTTTATCGCCGATTTGAGAGAGGCGGACGACGAAGGCTTTGAGGGGAGGAAGCTTTAAGACGGCGAGGCCGAAGAGCGCGCCTCCGAGGTGTCCGGCGCTGCCTCCGGCGTTGTGCCAGTTAAAGATGACGCCGAGGGTTTCGAAGATGAAGTAGCCCACCGCGAAGGTTCTCATCTGCATGGGGATGATGAAAAATAGGAGGACGCGGACATTGGGAGCAATGAAGTAAAAGGCCGCGAGGATTCCAAAGATGCCGGCGGATGCTCCCACCATGGGGATCTCGGGCTGATCGGCATATTGATCGAGAAACCCCGGGAGAAAAACAAGCAGGGTGTAGAAGAGGGCTCCGGCGACACCGCAGAGGAGGTAGAAGGTGAGGTAGGCCCGACTGGTCATCCAGCGCTCAATGTGTGGGCCGAAGAAAAAGAGACCGATGCAGTTGCCCAAAAGGTGCCCGAAGCCACCGTGTAGAAATTGGAAAGTGAAAAATTGCCAGATCTGAAAATTGTAGATGGATTTGTCGATGCTGAAACTGCCCCACACAGACAAATCGGAGTCCATGAGTTGTTCGCCCGGGCCGGTCATCAGGACCTGCAGGAGAAGAATTCCGGCATTGATGATGAGGAGCCACTTGGTGACCGGAGCCCCTTCAAAGGGTCCGGGCATCCCCGGCGGGCGGTCTCCGTAGCCGGGCTGCATGTAGTCGCGATCGTTATATCCCACACCAGAGAAGTAGCAGTGATTGCGATGTCAGGAAAATGAAACTTTTTCTTCGGGCGATTCCGGTTTGAACTTAACCCCGATGACATTGAGTGATTTGGGATGGAGCGAGTTCTTTGAGACGGCGTTTGAGCTGGTCGCGAAGGAGACGTGGGTGCCCGGACGACTCATTCGGGAAACCAAGATTAATTTCTCTGCTTTGCTGGATGACGGCGAGGAGGTCGATTGCGTGGTGGGCGGAAAAGTGTGGCACGAAGCGACTTGCGATGCCGATTTACCTGCGGTTGGTGATTGGGTCGCGATTGAGCTGGGTGGGGATGATGATGAGCACATCATCCGCGCGCGGCTTCCCAGAAAGACCTGTTTTTCACGTAAGGCCCCGGGAAAAAGCAGCCAGGAGCAAGTGATGGCGGCGAATGTCGATATCGTGGTGGTGGTGACCGATGCGGGTTCGGATTTCAACCTGCGGCGGATGGAGCGTTACTTTACGATCGTCCAGAAGAGCGGGGCGAAGCCGGTGGTGCTGGTGAACAAGTCGGATCTTTTTGAGGAGGTCGTGAACGAGAAGGCGCGTGCTGAGATTCAGGAGCTTTCGCCCGAGGCTGCCGTTTTCGTAACGAGCGCGACGCGGCACGAGGGGCTGGAGGTTTTGAAATCCTTCCTCGATCCCGGAGTGACTTTGACAATGGTGGGCTCAAGCGGGGTGGGGAAGTCAACCCTTGTGAATCAGCTCCTTGGCGAGGAATGGTTGTGGACCGGTGAGGTCAATGAGGTGACGGGCAAGGGGCGTCACACCACGGTGGCGCGGGAGCTTGTCGTCCTGGAAGAAGGAGGGATGTTGGTGGATAATCCGGGGATTCGCGAGGTCCAGATGTGGACGGATGAGGACACTCTCCGGGATAGCTTTGCGGACGTTGAGGATCTGACGCAACAGTGCAAGTTTCGCGACTGCAAGCATCAGGGCGACAAGGGATGTGCCATTGAAGCCGCAGTCAAGGCGGGTGAGCTGGATGCGGCCCGCTACGAGGGCTACTTAAGGCTCGATGAAGAAATTGAGGAACTCAACTTCCGCCGTAAAAAGCGCCAGATGATTGTCGAGCGCTGGGGGAAGCGAAATAGCCGGGTCAAAGCCCGAAACCGGGAAGACCGGATCGAGCTTGAGCTGTCTCTTATACACATCTCCGAGCCCACGAGACCGAGGCTGATCTC
>OJIS01000717.1_pt1 | contig 10199 bp, 5 predicted proteins | sample 1595671 | NCBI WGS metagenome assembly OJIS01 (sample SAMN05416814, study PRJEB24817) | seawater metagenome | isolation source: Sea water | place: Canada:Atlantic | collected 2013-07 | reverse complement strand
AGATCAGCCTCGGTCTCGTGGGCTCGGAGATGTGTATAAGAGACAGCTTTAAAACGGGGACTCCATGTCGGCTGAATGGACGTAGTCTCGATTTTTCCAAGTGTGAGAAGCAAGAGGGGGACACTCCTCCTTCCTTGTTCAGTTACCACCCAGAGCTCATTTCGAAAACCGACGACGATATCTTTACGCTCAACCATTGGGCTGACCCAGAGTTCCACGTGGAACAAATTCCATGCTGGATCACTTGGACAACTCCAAAAACCCATGATGTGATCCGTGAGAACCTTCACCAGTCGCCCATGTATTCCGGGAAGATCGAAGGTGTGGGTCCCCGCTACTGCCCTTCGATTGAAGATAAGGTGGTGCGTTTCGCAGAGAAAGAGCGCCATCAGGTCTTTCTCGAGCCCGAGGGTCGCCACACTCTGGAATACTACGTGAACGGTGTTTCGACTTCATTACCCTATGAGGTCCAGCTGGACTTCCTCCGTGCCATTCCTGGACTGGAGAATTGCGAGATCATCCGTCCGGGCTACGCGGTCGAGTATGACTACTGTCCTCCCACTCAACTGAAACCCACTCTTGAAACCAAAAAGATCTCCGGTCTCTACTTCGCCGGTCAGATCAATGGAACCTCCGGATACGAGGAGGCGGCGGGTCAGGGTCTTCTTGCCGGAGCGAATGCCGCATTGAAGGTTAGAGGGGAAGGGGACCTGATTCTTGGTCGGGAAGAAGCCTATCTTGGCGTCATGATCGATGACCTGGTCACCAAGGGCTGCACTGAACCCTATCGCATGTTTACGAGTCGTGCAGAATACCGGCTCCTTCTCCGTCAGGATAATGCAGATGAGCGCCTCAGCCCCGCCGCTGCAAAGTTGGGCCTTATCAAGGGAGCACGCGCCACCAAGTTTTCTACCAAGGTGGCTGAACTGAAGGAAGCCCGATCCTTTATCAGGGCCACGACATACAAGCAGATCAAGCTGGACCATTGGTTCCGGCAGGGAGGCCATACCTGGCAGGGTTTACCGGAGGAGATCCAAAATAAGTTCCACGTGGAACTTTGGCCCATTCTCGAAGCCGACTTTAAGTATGAGGGCCACATCAATCGCCAGCAACAAGAGGTGAATCGTTTTAGGAAGCAGGAATCCGCCCTGATCCCCGAAGACATGGACTATGAGGCTCTCACTGGCCTCAAGGCGGAGGCCCGCCATCGTTTTGGCACGATTCGTCCACGCACCTTGGGCCAAGCTGCGCGTATCTCAGGAATCACCCCGGCCGATGTCACTCTCCTGATGATCTTCCTCGAGAGGATGAGAAAAGCCAAGGAGCTTGAGGCATAAGAGACTTTGTCTTTTCGATGACCTCGTGTCAGGGTTCTCGCATGACTTTGCGGAATCTCCTTTTTGCTCTCTTTGCTCTCTTTACTTTCTTCGGTTTGCCGGTTTCGGCCCGCCCGAACATCCTTGTCATTCTCACTGACGATCATCGCTACGATGCGTTGGGGTTCTTGGAGCACCCCTTCTTAAAAACACCCAACCTCGACCGCCTTGCTGCCGATGGGGTCCACTTCAAGAATGCTTACGTCACGACCTCCCTTTGCTCTCCCAGTCGCGCTTCCATTCTCACCGGCCTCTACGCTCACAATCATCGGGTCGTCGACAACTACAACCCGGTCAGCAAATCCCTGACATTTTTTCCCGAGCTTCTCCAACAATCCGGATACCAAACCGCTTTCATTGGGAAGTGGCATATGGGCGATAGCGAAGAGAAGCAACGGGGGTTCGACCACTGGCTTAGTTTTAAGGGGCAGGGGGTTTACGTTCCCGATCCCACCATGCTCAAAGCCAAAGGCCGCTTCGTCCCACAGGCCATAAATTCTGGATTTAATCTCAACGGAAAGAAGGTTCCCCAGAAAGGCTACATCACGGATGAGCTCACCGACTATGCCGAGGATTGGCTTGCGGCGAAGGATGACGACAAACCCTTCCTTCTTTACGTTTCACACAAAGGCGTCCATGCCGATTTCCTCCCACCTGATCGTCATGCCTTCAAATACGACAAGGTCGAGATTCCCACTCCGCCCACCCCTTTGGCCAATCCTGATCTTTTCACCGACCCTCCCATGTGGGTTCGCAATCAGAACAACAGCCGCCATGGAGTTGAGTTTGCCTACTACACCGGAGTCGACATGAAGAAATACTATCGCCGCTATTGCGAGGCCCTCCTGGCAGTCGATGACAGCGTTGGGCGTCTCATCGCCAATCTCGAAAAAAGCGGGGAGCTTGAAAATACCGTTGTGCTCTACCTCGGTGACAATGGTTTCATTTTTGGCGAGCATGGCCTCATTGACAAGCGGTGCGCTTATGAGGAATCCGTTCGCATCCCAATGCTCATGCGCTATCCCAAATCCCTCAAGCCCGGTACGACTGTCGAAAAGATTGTCGCGAACATCGACGTGGCACCCACTTTACTCGAGGTTGCCGGAATTCCGGTTCCCAAGACAATGAACGGGCGCAGCTTCTGGCCCCTTGCCAAAGGGGAGGGGATTCCTGATTGGAGGAAGTATCTCCTCTACGAGTATTACTGGGAACGCAACTACCCCCAAACTCCGACGACCCACGCCGTCATCGGTGAGACCTTCAAATACATTCGGTATCACGGCGTTTGGGATCTTGATGAACTATACAATACCAAGGCAGATTCCAAGGAACGAACCAATCTCTTCAACGACCCTGCCCACCAATCAAGGGTTGAGGAGATGAATACCGCTCTCTTCAAACTCCTCGACAAATCCAGTGGCCAAAACATGCCTCTCCTCCCGGATCGTGGAACCAAATATCTCCATCGTAAAAGCAAGGGAACCAAAGGAAGTCCGTTTCCCGAGGGCTTCTACCGGGAAGCAGGAACCAGCGGAAAATGAATCATCTCACAAGGAAAACTCACAATCCCACTTTTACCAAGTGTGGCTAAAATAGATGGTCCGCCACCAAGTTATTGCCCTATTTCAAAATTCCTACTTGTCGCTGGGCTTCATAGAGGACGATTGCGACAGAGGTGGCGAGATTGAGAGAGCGGGTGGAGTCCTCTTTCATCGGGATCCGAATGGCGCGTTCATCAAGCCAGGCTTCCGGGAGGCCTTTGGTTTCACGACCGAAAACTAAAAAATCATTCGGTTGAAATTCCACCGACCAAGCGGAATTTTTAGCTTTGGTGCTGAGAAACCACACGCGTGCCTCAGGGTGGGCCGCAATCAGCTCCTCAAAGCTCTCCCACACCCGGAGGTCTACATCCTTCCAATAGTCCAGTCCGGCCCTGCGAACGGATTTCTCGTCCAAAGAAAAGCCCAGTGGCTTGACCAAGTGAAGCACCGAGCCCGTTGCCAGGGCCAAGCGGCCCACTGCGCCTGTGTTGTGGGGAATCTCAGGTTCGACCAGAACGATGTTCATTTGATTAGTATCAAAACACTGCTAATCAGTCTTTTAAACAAAAAAAGGCGAACCAATTGGTCCGCCTTTTCTCTAAAATTTGTGCTCGAATCCGAAATTAATCGGCGAGTGCCACATTGATGCGACGACCCTTCTTATCGAAGAAGACGTTGCCATCAGTGAGGGCAAAAAGAGTGTGATCCCTTCCCATGCCGACGTTAGCACCTGGGTGCCACTTGGTGCCGCGCTGGCGAATGAGGATGTTACCGGCGATGACAACTTCACCTCCGAATTTCTTAACGCCGAGGCGCTTACTGTTTGAGTCGCGTCCGTTTTTAACGGAACCCTGTCCTTTTTTATGGGCCATAACTAAAAAGTGGTAGGTAAGTTTAAAGATTAACCGTTGATCGAGGTAATCTCGAGCTTGGTGAGGTGATGACGGAAGCCGATGGTCTTGTGAAAACCCTTACGGCGCTTGAATTTGAAGGCAACGCCCTTTTTTCCGCGATGTTGCTCGATGACCTTGGCGGTGACGCCGGCACCTTCGACAGTCGGAGCACCAACGGTGGTGTTTTCACCATCGTTGACGAGAAGGACCTCGGGGAATTTGATTTCGTCGTCAGCCTCCACGGGAAGCTTGTCGACACTAATGGTGTCACCTTCTTGCACGCGGTATTGTTTACCGCCGGTTTTGAAAATTGCGTAGGCCATGGTTGTTTCGGCTAAAGTTGGGAACGAAAGGAGGCAAGACATGATCTCTCATGGCCTGCACGGGGCGGGAATTCATCATAGTGGGACGAAACGGGCAAGGTTTTTTTGAAAATAATCCGATTTATTGGTCCTTATGCCCAGATCTCCCAAAACTTGCCTTTTTGAGTTCTGTTCCATACCACCTTTGGTCATGAGCGTGTCATTCCCCATCCTTCTCGTCGATGCTGACGCGACCTTGGCTCTGGGGCGCGATTTGGGTCACTTGGTGCAAGCCGGAGATGTTCTCGCGCTTATCGGCGATCTGGGCGCAGGTAAGACAACCCTCACCCAAGGCCTGATGCAAGGTCTCGGATACCAGGAGGAGGTGACCAGCCCGACCTTTTCCATCGTACAGGAGTATCGGGGTGGCCGGCTGGAAGTGTTTCATTTCGATTTCTACCGCATTGAAGAGGAACACGAGCTCCTCGATCTCGGTTGGGATGACTACCTTGATCGCGATGGCGTTATCATCGTCGAGTGGCCCGCCCTTCATCCGGATCTTCTTCCCAAGAACACCCGTTGGCTGAAGTTGAGTCACCAAGACGAGGGAAGATTGATTGAGGAAGTTTGAACAATCCAAGAGCGACGATGCTGAAAGAGCATGAGCCGGAATCACAAATATCTTCGGTCTTGAAGGATCATGCAAAACTTTCACTCTGGAGGGGATGAGAGTTTTTGCGGGTCTTCTTCCTTTGATAGGTTGTTTTTTGAGTGCGGCCGAGGTGTCGACGACTCCTCCTGATTGGTATCATGAAATTTTGGCGTCGCAGGTCACCCCCATCGATCAGTTGAATCTGGAGCCAGCTGAGGCCCTGATCGAAGATGAGCCGGGGGTCGTTCTCCTTTCGGAATTAATCTACCGCGTCAGGCCGAATGGTGCGAAGGATGTTGTCTACCATTACGTCTATCGTCCCCTTACGGAGAAGGGAGTGGAGCTGGCCCAGGAGGAGCGCATGAGTTTCTCTGCCAAACGCCAAAAGATGCACCTGATCCGGGCGCGGACAATTTCGCCGGATGGCAAGGTCACCGAGGCGGCCAAGGAGGGCATCTTTTTGCAACGACCGGAAGACCGTGGTTCATCGATCTATGACGATAGCGAAGATCTGGTCGTCATTTATTCGGATGTCAAAGTGGGGTGTTTGGTTGAGATTATCGTCGTTCGAGAGGAAATGGAGCCACGTGTCAAAGGAGAGGTTTCCGGGGTCATGAGTTGGGGGAACGGGGGATGGCCGGTGGTGCAACGGCGTCGAGTGGTGGGTGTTGGACCCAAAATGAACGAGCGTTTTGAGATCGTCCCTCTCGGGAAGGGCGTTCCAACTGCCAAGGTTTCCCAAGCGAAGGATCTCACCTGGTATGATTGGACTGATCGTAATACGCAGGCGCGGGCTTATGAACCAAACCGGACGCCTTCCTCCCAAACCGGTCCTGCGATATGGTATACCACCTTTCAATCCTGGGAGCAGGTCGGACAGTGGTATGGCAGGTTGGTGGAGCCGCAGGGCGTGATGGAATCCCCGCTGAAAATTGAAGTTGAAAAGGCGGTGGGTGAGCTCACCAAACCTCGTGAAGTTTTAGATGCGCTTTATCCTCTTGCGGCCAAGAAAGTTCGCTACACCGGTCTGGAGTTCGGCCATTCGGGAATCCTGCCTTATCGTTGTAACGAAGTTTGGGACCGACAGTACGGCGACTGTAAGGACAAATCGACCTTGCTGGTTTCGATGCTGCGGAGTCGGGGAATCAAAGCTTGGGTCGGATTGGTTAATACAAACAACGAGGGACTGATTCCGATGAAGGCTCCGGGGACGAGGATGTTCAACCACGCCATTACTATCGTTGATCTTGATCCGGGCGAGAAGGAGGAGTTGCTCTTTTGCGATCCCACCATCAGCTATGGCGTTCCCGGCGTGATCTCTCCTTCGACGGCTGACCGTGATGTTTTACTCGCCAGTCCGAAAGGCGGTCGTTTGCTGCGATCACCCAAGGCAAGTGCAGGTGCCTATGCCTACGATTTCGAACTTGAGATGGACGAGACCGGACGCATGTCCGGCTGGATGAACTGGAAGTCTTCCGGTTATTACGCGGTCTCCACTGCTTCAAAATATGATGGTATGGACCGGGAGAGCATGAGCTCGCGGATGACCCAGGTGGTCAGGAATTTTTTCCCCGGCGCGGAAGTGGTGGATTTTGAGGTGCCTGGTGACTTGGAGCCAGGAAGAACGGAGTTTCTCATCAAGGTCTTCTTCATCACGGCCCCTGGCGAATCTCCGGCCGGTGCCAATATCCCGGTGAACTTTCCGAGCTCCAGCACCATTTTCATGGACTATGGCGATCAGAAGAAACGGGAGTCGAATTACTTTCAATGGCAGGATGCCATCACGGTATCGATGTCCCTCAAGGTCGCCGAAGGTCTCGTGCCGGTCGTTCTTCACCCGCCCTTGCATGCGCTTTCTCCCGGCTATCACATCGATGCCAGGTGGGATTTTAAACCCACCGAGCTCAAGGCCTCGTTAAAAGTAGAGTGCCTCAAGGCAGTGCTCGGACCCGATGAAGTGCTGGCGGCCCGGCAGGCTTCCCGCGCATGGGCCCAGTGGTCTGATCAACCCCTTCTTCTCAAGGCGGGAAAGGATTGGAAGGCTTCCGAAAAAGGGTCGGAGATCAAACTTCCCCTGATGCCGACCGGTCAGGGCCAGCTGGCCTTGGTGCAGCGATGGTATCCGCTTTCGCAGGAATCCAAGCGGCGAAAGTTGGCGCTTGAGAAGGTCCTTCAACTTTTCCCCAATGATCCCGAGACCCTTTTCGATGCCCGTCTCTCGCTCGCTTACATTGATTACTATGCAGACCGCCTCCAAGAGGCTCGTACTTCCTACCGCAAGCTTTCGGCAAAACGACCGGCGGGGGTTTCGGCCGCGAGCTACTCCCTGGCTCAATACATGGAGGGATTGTGCGAGTATGACTTGGAGAGATTTCAAGAGGCTGCTGTTTTGTTTGAGAAGTCGGTCACGGTGGATGGGGTTTCGGACTTTCGGAAGGGGTGGGGACTGACCGGACAGGCCCAGTCTTTCATGAGAATGAACCAGTTGGACCGGGCCATTGGGATTTTCCTCACGGCTGAGAAGCTCGAGGCCAATCATCGTGCCGAGATGCTCAATGATCTCATCCATTGTTACCTTAAAAAGGATAAGGTCCGAGAGGCCGTGGCTGTCTGGCAACGATTGAAGACTGCCCTGGGCGATGAATCGATGACTGTGCTTGAGAGACTTGCCACCGATCCCGCTGATGCGCTCCTGGTTTCGAGTGAGCAGCTTAAGAAGTTCTTTGAAGCATTAAGACCAATACTGGATGAAGAAGAAGCGAGCACGCTGGATTTGCTCGTGAGCGATTTTTCCTATCAACGGGAGAAATTAAAAAAGGCCGCGGAATTGCGACTGGAACTCCTCGCTCTTCTGAATGAGAAGTTCCCTGATTACCTCTCGAATGATCTTTATGAATCCTTTGCCAATCAGGAGACCTACCAAAAAAAGCTGACAGAATTATACGGGAGCAACAGCAACGAATGGCTGGAGCACTGTTATGGATATCTCGCCCGCTTCGAAGTCGATGAAGATTTCACGACCTTCTTCTGGCACTTCATCATTCATGTGGAGTGGAAAGAGAACTCGTTGCCGAAGGCGCAACAGGTTTTGATGGAGTCCCTCATTCCCCTGTGCGAAATCATTCCTCACCAGGATGAAAATTACTGGGAATCGCAGTTCATTGTCGCGGAATGGCACGAGGAGCAGGGCGAGTGGAAGAAGGCCGGGGAAGTCTTCCGGGTGATGATAGAAAACCCCGCTTTTGATGCAGGTTATGCGGCCTCAGCCTGGAGTCGCCGGGGGGTCGCACTGGAACATCTGGGGCAGTGGGAGGAAGCCGTGAAGGTTCACTTGCACCTGAAGGCTGAGAAGATGGAGTCCGGCTCAGCGTGTCAGCAATTGATGCGTGCCGGTTGGATTCAGGCCCGGCTGGGGCAGGCTGATGAAGCCCTCAAGACATGGTCACTTCTCAAGGAGGTTCCCAAGAGCCTCTACGAATCGCTCGACGATGCGGATCTCATTAAGGAAGCCGCTCTTCTCGCCGGCATGCCGGAAAAGACAAAGTCATATTGGAAGCGAACCACGAAATGGTGGGACGAAATCCTGCAGGATTACCTCAAAGAGAATGATCTTGAGATTTCATCCGCGCCCCTCCTTTCAGACCACCTTCAGGAAGTTGCGATTAATGAACACTTAAGTAAAAAAGTTCAGGATATTGATTTGGAGGAACTCAGTGAGATCGTGACCGTGATCCTTTCCGGCGCTCGTTGGTTTCCTTCCTTCACCGAACGTATTCAGGATCTCTTTGAAAGTTATGTCCGTCCCATCACCAAGGCGAAGAATGAGGATTTCCGGAGAGTGGCCATGGCCTTACTCATTACCGTTAATACGGGGGCTGAAGAGGTTCAACTTGCGGCAGCCGGACAGGGTCTTTTCTACAAGGTGTTTCTCAAGGAAGAGGGTGCTCTGGAGTATGGCTATCAACTTCTGAAGAAGCTGGATCTTGAGGTTTATGATGGGGCCAAGGAGATCGCTTTGAGGCGAATGTCCTTCGCGGCGATGAGAGATCAGAAAGATCTGGAGAAGGTGGAAGGCTTGTTGCGGAAAGCCTGGGAACTCCGTGGTCGGGACAAGGGCCGTGTCACTATTGGAGTCGCCATTGCGCAGGTCCTTGAGGCCCGTGGTATGACCGGGGAAGCGATCGACTTCACCAAGGGAATCCAAAACGCAGCGAGTATTCGCGAGAATCCGGAGAGTCTCAAAGCAGTTGAAAAGTATCTCCAAACCCTGGAAGGCGAGTCCAAGGAGAAGCGGGCCTTCATTGCTCAAATTACAGAGCTTCAAAAGATCGATCCCGTTCCATGGCTCTCTCATGTGAGCCCGAATGCTCTTGAGGAAGAACGATTTGAGGACCCGGTGGATTTTCTCAGACGGTCCGGCGAGCCAAGACATGACCTCGAGAATTACAAATGGGGATCCCTCCTGTTGAAATCAGATTTGATCACAAAAGAACAGCGAGTGCAGGTGTTTGAAAAGTTGGTCGATTTTCATCTCAATCGCTGTCTGAAGAACAGCACCTATAACACCATGGTCGATCAGATTTTGGCGAACGCGCGTATTCCCGAAGTGATGCGGAAGACCATGCTTTGGAGATCTGCGGTCGATGCGAGCTTTGTCCAGATCGATGGGGAAAGGGTCCGGGAGCTCGCCGATCATCCATTGAGCAAAGGCTTAGCTGACAATTTGAAAGTCCAAGGGTTTCAGGATTTGCTTGCGGTAGCACAAGTGAAAAAGGGAAGCGCGGAAGAACAAGTTACTCAAATAAAAGCGATCATTGCACGAGGAGAGTTGAATGCCGTGTCTTCGGGTTGTATCCAAAATATCGCAAGCACGACCCGGGTTTATTTTGATCAAAAGGCAACTGCTCAGATCGAGAAGCTCTACAAGACGATCAAATTCACCGGGAAGACTTCGCGGGAAATGAGACAGGAAGCGATCCGGTATCGAAAATCCGCGGCGCAGGTTTCTGAGTTTTTTCAGTTTGTGCCAATTTTAAAAGCAGCGTTCAAAACGAGGCTCGCGGAATTGGCCGGGCAAGCGCCCGCGGACTGGGATGACTACCGCGATTACAGCCTGGGTCTGAGGCTTGATCGAGACTTCAGGATTGGGGTCTATGCGAAACTGATCCTCGAAGGAATTCCTCAAAAAATGATCCAAAATGCCACGTGGAGAACGATCATTCCTCATCTTATCGTGAAAGAGGGTCAAATCCTGGACGATGAGGCGGTGAAGATTCTTCTATCATCGCTGGAGGGGCTTGAATCCAAGGAAGCGGTCGCCTTTATTCTGGCACCTCTTTTCAGCCTTTCCGACTTCGGCAATGATCTCCAAATAAAATGTCAGAAGCCTGTCTCTTATACACATCTCCGAGCCCACGAGACCGAGGCTGATCTCG
>OJIS01000716.1_pt1 | contig 10224 bp, 5 predicted proteins | sample 1595671 | NCBI WGS metagenome assembly OJIS01 (sample SAMN05416814, study PRJEB24817) | seawater metagenome | isolation source: Sea water | place: Canada:Atlantic | collected 2013-07 | reverse complement strand
CGAGATCAGCCTCGGTCTCGTGGGCTCGGAGATGTGTATAAGAGACAGCGACTGGGAAGCGAGTCGTGAGGGCTTCGAATGTTGTCTGGACTCACTCTTCGACCTCACCCCGCCTACCGCTCTGATCCTCGACGAGCCATTTCTTTACAATACAGCCTTTCACTATCTCGCCCGGAAGGGCCTGCGGGTTCCACAGGATATCTCGATGGTCTGCACCGACACCGAGCCGAGCTTCGACTGGTGCCGACCCACAATCGCCCACATCCACTGGGACTACCGCCCGGTGTTGCGCCGCATCCAACGCTGGGTCAATAATGTGGCTCATGGCAACGAGGACCGGCGACAGAGTTTCGTTAAGGCGAAGTTCCTTGAGGGTGGCAGCATTGGCCCGGCATCGAAAAAGCGGTAATGGCCTCCATGAGTTCGTGATGGACCCAAATGGGCCATGTGTCGGTGCGAGATTGTCTTTCGTTGTGTGTGCATCTGTGAAAACTGCGACTGAAACACAAATTCCCAGACCCGCCTGCCCCATTCCCGGGTATGAGGACCACCTCATCCCAAAAGCAAATTTCTAGCAGCCCCATATTCCGCCCACCGCCTTAAAATTATGATCCGATCACTCACCATATTTTTCCTGTTCTTCATCGGAATCACTCCTCCCTCGAGTGGTGAAGAAAAGTTGAATGTCCTGTTTATTGCCGTCGATGATCTCCGCCCGGAGTTAGGTTGTTATGGATCGAAAATAAAGACGCCGAACTTCGATCGCCTTGCGGCATCAGGCATGTTGTTTCACCGCGCCTACTGTCAGCAGGCAGTCTGCGGCGCCTCCCGCCTTTCCATCATGGGCGGGCTGTATCCGACGCTGACGAAGGAACAAACTTTCCACGTCAATGGTTGGCGAAAAAGACATCCCGATTTACTGACGATGAACCAGCACTTCGGAAATGAGGGATTTGAAACAATCGGGCTTGGAAAGATTTATCACGAGAGCGGTCACTCGGGAGTCGATCAAAAAAACTGGACACGCTGGCTCTACCAAGGTGCTCCGGAATACACTCTCGAAGAGAATCGGAAAGCTCTCGAGAAATCCCTTTCCACCGGGAAAGGGGACGGACACGATTCTCCGAAAGGGCCGTCTACCGAAATGGCAGATGTTCCGGACGATAACTATACTGATGGGATGCGGGCGACTCGCGCAGCGCAAGTCCTTGGCGATCTCGCCAGGGATAAAAAGCAGTTCTTTTTCGCGGTGGGTTTTGCCAAACCCCACCTTCCATTCGTGGCTCCAAAAAAGTACTGGGACCTGTATCAGAGAAGCGATTTTTCAATGCCGTCGAATCGCGGGATTCCTCCCGGCTATCCCCCGTATGCCGCGAATCTGCCCGCTCATGAACTCCAGAAGTATTCCGATGTCGGAGGGAAAATCCCTACCGAGTTCGATGACGAGATGAATCAACGGTTGTTACATGGTTACGCGGCCTGCACCAGTTATGCCGATGCCAACCTCGGAGTCCTTCTCGATGCTCTGGAGAAACACGGTCTGACAAAAAATACGATTGTCGTGATGTGGGGAGATCACGGTTGGAAGCTGGGAGATCACTCCAGTTGGTGTAAACACACCAATTTTGAATGTGATACCCGGGTCCCTTTGCTGATGCGAGTTCCCGGTGGTCGGAAAGGCGTTACGACCAATCGCCTCGTTGAGTTGATCGATCTCTACCCAACTCTGTGTGATCTGACGGGTATCGCAATTCCGGCCCATTGTCAGGGGCGAAGCTTTAAACCTGTCCTCGAAGATGCCGCCGCAGGACACCGGAGGTTTGCCTACAGCACCTATCCAGCCCACAAAGAAATTGGCCATAGTGTCCGTTTTGGCGACTTCCGATATACCGAGTGGCACAAAGCAGATGGCACAAAATCCGCCCGTGTTTTTACGGATCTAAAAGCCGATCCCGGAGAGGTAACCAACTCGGTCGACGATCCAAAATACCAGGCAACAGTCGCAGCGGCGGAAGCTTATGTCCGGAAAGCCATTGAAATCGCGATGAAGCCTGCTGGCGGCATTACCGGGAGTGAAACCACCCATCATGGAGATCAGACGGGCATCGATCTTCCCGCATTGAAAGCAGCAGCAAAAGGTCGTTTTAAGTTCGGAGTTGGCACCAGCGTCGGCACCTTCGACAACCCTGGGGACACCGCACTCCTCGCGAAGCATTTTGATATCGTGACTCCGGAGAACTGCATGAAATCAACCAAGGTGCAGAAACAGGAAGGCGTCTTCGATTTCGAAAAGGCGGATCGGATTGTTGACCTTGCGGAAAAAAACGGACTCGAAGTGGTTGGCCACTGCCTGATCTGGGCGAGACCGGGAACCACTCCCCCGTGGTTCTTCAAAGATGGTGATCAAACCGTCTCCAAAGAAAAACTGCTGGAGAGATTGAAAACTCATATTCACACCGTGGCGGGGCGTTACCGGGGACGGGTGAAAATGTGGGATGTCGTTAACGAAGCCCTTGCTGATAAAGATGACGAATACCTCCGTGACATCGAGTGGAATAATATCCTGGGTGAAGAATTTTTGGTGAAAGCGTTCCAGTATGCAAAAGAGGCGGATCCCGAGGCCCTGCTTATTTACAATGACTACCGGTGTGATCATCCCGGTAAACTGAAAAAGCTAATACGATTGATTAAGTCGGTCAAAGAACAGGGCGGGCCGATCGAAGCGCTCGGTCTACAGGCTCACTATGAGTATGGCAAAATTCCATTTGAAGGGATTGAAAATGCCATCGCGGAAATGAGGAAGCTGGGGGTTAAGATCGTCTTTTCCGAATTGGATATGGATGTCACAACGCGGGCCCGCTGGTATTACGATCATGGAAAATTCCGCGAGGAAATGAAAAGCTGGGATCCGTATCCGACAGTCCCACCCGACGAGATCCTCAAGAGCCAGGCGGAACAATACGCAAAACTCTTTTCGCTGATCGCCAAAAACTCAGACGTCGTGGAGCGAGTCACCTTTTGGAATCTTCACGACGGGCACAGCTGGCTCAACTACTGGCCCTGGACACGGACCAATCACCCGCTTTTGTTTGATCGCGACAGGAAAGCCAAGCCCGCCTTTCATGCCGTTCATGAAGCGCTCGAGAAACAAGGTGCTCGATAACCAGGGGAAGTTCCGGGAAGATTAATCTTCTTGGCAAAGACCATTCGTTTCAAAGAACCCGCCCCTTCCTCAACCGCTCCGCCACACGGCGAAAAATCGCAACTCCTTGCCAGGTCCACTCTACCAAGGAGTCTTCCGAATTTAGCGAAAGCTCCGATTCCGACATTCGCAAAACCCCCGAGGGTCGGCCTCGCTTTGCGCACCCGGCTGCGGTGCGGATTGGAATGCCCGGTATGCCGCTGATGCCCGATGGTGGAAGGGCCCGGCATCTCGAGCAAAGGATGAAGTAAGAGCTCCAGGCATACCACGAGGTGCCGGAGGCTTTAAAAAAACGTTCGGGAAGCGATAGAGAATGAGCGGAGAATCAGTTCTGATAAAGATGAAGATGTGTGCAATCGTGTCCCTTTTGGGCTGGTTAATGGGAGGGGGCAGCCTTCAGGCGGATACGAGTCGTCCGGATCCCGCGGCGGTGAAGTCTGCGATCGAGAAGTCGATCCCACTGCTTGAAAAGACGACCGCGGGCGCAAGTGAGCACAAGCGTTGCTTTACCTGTCATGGCCACGCGATGCCGGTGGTCACTTTCGTGGAGGCGCGGCGCCGGGGATTTCTTATCGACGAGAAGAACATGGAAGCGCAGGTGAAGCACACCTTGACGGATTTGGCGCGAGGAAAGAAACGGTATCTGGAAGGAAAGGGTCAGGGCGGCGGATACACCCGGGCCGCTTACGCGCTGTGGTCCCTTCGGCAGGCAGGGTGGAAGCCGAATGAGGTTACCGGGTACGTCAGTGGGTATCTCGTCCACGACCAAAAGGCCGAGCGCTGGCCCAGCAACGGAAATCGTCCGCCAACGGAAGGTAGCGCCTTCACCACAACGTATTTGGCGCTCAAGGGCGTGGATGGATATGGAACGGTGGAACAGGCCGGGAAGATTGCGGTTCGTAAGAAGAAGGCCCTGGCGTGGTTACTCAAATCCGAACCAAAAGATACCGAGGATCGTGTCTTCCATCTCTTGGCACTCAATCATTTGAAGGCGGATCAAAAAGTGATGCAGGAAGCGGTGACAACGCTGCGCGAAGCACAGCGAAAGGACGGAGGATGGGCCCAACTTTCCAAGATGAAGAGCGACGCCTATGCAACGGGCTCGGTTCTCTACGCTCTCTACCGAGGCGGCGGAATGAAGGCTGACGACACGGTTTACCAGCGGGGGGTCAAGTATTTGTTGGAAACGCAAAAAGAAGACGGCTCGTGGCACGTGCGCAGCCGCAGCAAGCCGTTTCAGACCTACTACGAGAGTGGCTACCCTCACAAGAAGGATCAGTTTATCTCAATGGCAGCGGGAAGCTGGGCCTCGCTGGCCCTCTTGTTTACGATCTCCCCTGAAGAGGTGGTGAAAGAGTAGCCGAGCTTGAAAATCACACCATTCTCTTCCCCTCTCCGATCCTCTCAAGTTCTCAACTCGTAAAGCAAATCCCTATCAGTTAAAATATCACGAACGACATGCCCGTGGACATCGGTGAGACGGAAATCCCGACCTCAGTTTCGATAGGTCAGGTTTTCGTGATCGAGGCCCAAACACCTCGTTACCGGAAATTTGCTGGTGCGGAACCCGCAGTATGGGAAGGTTCGGAATGCCTCACGTATTTGCCGCCGCCGCGTTCCTGATCATTTCCTCTCTTTCGGGAATTGCGGGGGCGATCGAACTCTTTGACGGGAAATCTTTGGACGGCTGGCAATCGGTCGGGTCGGCCAAATGGCGCGTGAAGGACGGTATGATTGTCGGGGGACAAGACGGCGATCCAAAGCGCAGTGGGATCCTGATGACAAAGGAATTGTTCAAGGATTTCGAACTCGAGCTCGAGTTCAAGATCGACGAGCACGGAAAGTACAACAGCGGGGTCTACTTACGCCACGGACCCGGCGAACGCCGGCAACGGGGCTACCAGGTCAATATCGGCAGGGGCGCGGCCGAGGAATATGTCGGCCTTCATTACAAGACCTGGCTCGATAAGGGAGACGAGCACGACACCATCCGCAAAAAGCTTGAGTGGAACCATCTCCGGATCCGCGCAGTCGGTGCCCACATCGAGGTCTGGTTGAACGGCAAGGCGATTGTTGACTACACAGACCCGGGACCCGCCCCGGAGCACATCGATGCGGGAGCAATTGCTTTTCAAACCTACGGTGCCGAGGGTCATGATGGTTGGGTAAACTTTCGGAACATCACCATCACCGATCTCGATCCCAAGGACTTGGATTGGCCGGTGTATCTCGGCGGCAAAGAGCGCAACCTCTATTCGCCACTCCAACAAATCAACCGCGGGAATGTTTCCAAGCTGGAAGTGGCCTGGACGTATGAGACCGGCGAGAAAGGTGAATATCAGGCCAACAACCTCATTGTCGATGGCATCCTCTATACGCCCTCGCAATCGCGAAAGGTGATCGCTCTGGACGCCGCCACCGGTAGGGAACTCTGGAAATGGGATCCGGCCAAGGAGCGCTCCGGGAAAGGGCGCGGAAGGCAACGGGGCTTGGCTTATTGGGAAAACGAGACCGGAGGTGAACGGCGATTGTTCACCGGGGTGGCGGGATTCCTTTTCGCCCTGGATCCAAAAACAGGCGAGGTGATCCGCGACTTCGGAGAGAACGGATCGATCAACCTTGGTTCCGGGCTGAACGTTCCCGGGGTCATCCACAAGGATCTTGTGATTCTTGGCGGCGTGGGCGGCAAGGGTGCGGTCCGGGCCTTCGACGTGAGGACCGGAGCCCAGCGTTGGATCTTTCACCTCATCCCCCGCCCCGGCGAAGTGGGCTACGAGACGTGGCCGAAGGACGCTTACAAAACGGCCACCGGGGTGATGCCGTGGTGCGGTCAGTCGCTCGATGAAAAGCGCGGAATTGTTTACATCGCGACGAAGACCGCTGAACCTGATTTCTACGGAGGCAAACGTCATGGCATGAATCTCTTTGCCAATTCGATTGTGGCGTTGAACGCCTCCACCGGAAAACGACTCTGGCATTACCAAATCGTTCATCACGATTTGTTAGATAAAGACCTCCCCTGTCCGCCGGTTCTCTTGACCGTGAATCATGGAGGCAAGCGAATCGATGCCGTGGCCCAGGGCACAAAACATGGCCGGCTCTTTGTCTTCAATCGAGTGACCGGTGAACCCCTGTGGCCGATCGAGGAGAGACCGGTTCCAGCATCCGAGTTGCACGGCGAACAGGCCTGGCCAACCCAACCCTACCCCACCAAGCCGGTGCCGTTAATGAGGCAGCATTACACCGAAGCGGATGCCTCGAACATTTCACCTGAGACTCACCAGATGACTTTGGATCGCATTCGAGCTTCCCCGAATTTCGGACCCTTTCCCGCACCGAGCTTGAAAGAAACCGTCATGTTCCCGGGATTCGACGGAGGGATGGAATGGGGTGGCGGTGCCGCGGACCCGGATGGCATCTACTACGTGAACATCAATGAGATGCCCTGGCTTCTGCAGATGGTGGAGACACGCCGGGCCGACGGCTCCCAGCTGATTCCGGGAGAGAAGGATTACATGCTCTATTGCGCGGCATGTCACGGCTTGGACAAAAAGGGAAATATCGCCGTGGAATCTCCATCCCTCGTCGACATCGGCAAACGGAAGACGCGGGCTGAGATTGAACAAATCACCAGGCAAGGCGGTGGACGCATGCCCGGCTATGCCACCATGCCCGAAGCCCAACGAACGGCCATTTTAAACTACATCCTGAACGAGCCCCCCCCTTCTCCGCCTCTGAAAAAAGAGGGAGCTTCCGACAAAGAGAGCGATAAAGAAACATCTTACGCCTTCGGAGGCTTTCGACGTTGGCTCGACAAGGAAGGTTACCCGGCGATCAAACCGCCATGGGGAACACTCAATGCGGTTGATTTGAACACCGGCGAGATCAAATGGAAAGTGACCCTCGGCGAATACCCGGAATTGACAGCCCGCGGGATTCCTCCAACGGGCACAGAGAATTACGGTGGCCCGGTGGTGACGGCGGGTGGACTGATTTTTATCGGAGCGACGGCTGACGAAACATTTCGCGTGTTCGACAAGGAGACCGGAAAAATTCTCTGGAAATCAAAATTGCCCTTCGGTGGCAACGCGACTCCCAGCACCTACATGGTGGATGGCAGACAGTATGTCGTGATCTCAGCGGGAGGAGGCAAGTCCGGTCGCCCAACGGGAGGAAGCCTGGTAGCCTTCGCCTTGCCCAAGTGAAAACAGACTTGCTGGCGTGAGATGAGGGCCGTTCAATCGGGCTGTGATAAAATTCGCCGATGTCATCCTGGTCCTGCTTCTCCTCCCTGTTCGCGCGGCCGAGCCGCTCCCACTGCCTGCTTCCACACCTTGGGACGTGGAGGCATTATCCCAGACGCCGACTCACGAGTGGCTGAAGGAAGACAGCCCGGTGAAATCGCTCACCTATCGCGGGCTGCCTTACAAGGGGAAACCAACCAGCGTCTTTGCCTACTACGCATCACCCACAAGTTTCGGCATCAAGGCTGACAGGTCGGGTAAGTTCCCCACCCTCGTCCTGGTGCACGGCGGCGGCGGGAAGGCCTTCCCCCAGTGGGTCGAACTCTGGGCAAAGCGCGGCTATGCCGCCATCGCGATGGACCATTCCGGTCGCGGCCCCGATGGAAAGCGCTTGCCCGACGGGGGACCGGAACAAGGCCACCCACAGAAGTTTGCGACGATCGACGAGCCTCACGAAAACCAGTGGTCCTATCATGCCGTGGCAAACGTCTTGCTGGCCCACTCGCTGGTCCGCAGTTTCGAGGAGGTCGATATCGAGCGCACCGGCGTGACCGGGATCAGTTGGGGCGGCTACCTCACCTGCATCGTGGCAGGCGTCGATTCACGATTTAAGTTCGCAATGCCCGTCTACGGATGCGGGTTCCTACGCGACAACAGTGCCTGGACGGATTCCGAATTCGGCAAGATGAGCTCCCTGCAATCCGACAAGTGGCACAAATTATGGGATCCTTCGCAGTATCTTGCTTCGGCACGCATGCCGGTCGCTTTCCTAAACGGCACAAACGATTTCGCCTACCCGATGGACAGCTACGCCAAGTCCTGCGCTTTGGTTCGCACCGAAAAAAATTACAGTATCCAACTCAAGATGAGCCACGGCCATATTTTCAACTTCCCGGAGTTTTTCATCTTCGCAGACCAGTATCTCAAGAAGGGAGTTCCCATGCCAATTGTCTCACGACCTGCACTGAAGAACGGGAAGATCAACTCTGGGGTCACATCCTCCACAAAACTTCTAAGCGCACGACTTCATTTCACCACCGGTCCGCACAAGAAGAACAAAACCCGTCCGTGGACGACCCGTGACCTCACCCTGACGGACAAGCGTATCGAAGGCGATGGACCGCCGGACGACGCGACGGCTTGGTATGTTGAGGTCACTGATGAGCGCAAGGCGGTGGCAAGCAGTGAGGTGATGACACGGTAAGGTGGAGCTCTTGCGAGCCAATCTGCGACCTTATTTCAGCCAGTCCGGAAGCCCCTTCTTGTCCACCACCCAAGGCGCTTTCGCAGCCAGATTGATCAACCCGGCCACATCTCCGTATTTCGCAGCGCCGGGCAGGAGATCCGGATCGCGAATGCTCTTCACTTTGATGAACTCGAATCCGTCGGTCTCGATCACAACCCGATCGAGAGCCTCACCAGCCGCGAAATTGACCGCAGCCGCCCAGTGCCCGGCTCCCTTGAGCCCCACCAGATCGATCTTCTCCGCACCGTGCGGATCGTTCCGAATCATCGTGATCGTACTGAGGACATCGTGAAGTCGTTGCACAAAGAGAGGACGGTTATAACCAAGGGTGTAGGCGGCGGATTCACGCGGATTCTTGACCCGGCGCGTCTCGCTCACAGCCTCTCCATCCGCAATAAATTCGCCCTGCAGAAACAGGTCCATTCCACACACCGAGTTTCCGTCCGCAAGCAGCTTCTTCACCTCGGGCCGTGGTTCTCCATTCTGATCGTAAAGCCCGGCTTTCCCGTCGGGGCTCAGCCAAATCACGGCATGCTTGTTCCATTTCACTTTGGGATAAAGCCACACCACCGGGACCTGCTCGTTGTAGGTGGAATTGTTGTGAAGTCCCGGCATCTCGAGGTAGCTGCCGCGATCTTTCTTACTCACCAACTGCCACTCGACCTTCCCCGCGTCCTTCAGCTTCGAATCAAGGACAACTTCCCACCCGCGCCGGGCCACCTCAGGATCGGCCGCCACCTTCTTGGCCGAATCCTCCCTCAGCGCCGCCAGCAGCTTGCGCTCAAAGTCATCCCCACCCTTCGGCTTCGGGTGCTTGTCATCCCACACAGTGAGGTCCTTGTCCGTCAGCCGTTTGTGTGCTTGCTCCACGTCCGGTGCATCTGATCCCAGGCCAAGGTGCCGGTTGAACCAGCGATACATCGCTTGGCGTGAGGGCAGGTTGTAGTTGTGCCCGAACTCGGTGCGCTCGTGCAGCATCAGCATGTCCGGTGCCCCCAGGATCTCGTAGGTCTTCTTTAATTCCGGAAATCCTTTTGTCGCCATCTCCTTGGTCCAGTCATTCGCGGCGGTGAGGCCGAGCGGCTTGGGCGCAAACAAGGCCGCAAAGGCAACATTTCCGTCCGTCACGCGCATGAGGGTGGAGTTTTCGCAAGTGCAACCGCCTTGCATCGCAGTCGAGACCATCACGGCCGGCATCGAGACTTTTACGCGCGGATCGAGCGCCGAAATCACAAAGGTCTGGGTCCCTCCCCCGCTCGCACCGGTCACGGCGATTCGCTCGGGATCGACATCGTCGAGGCTCTGAAGAAAATCGATGGCGCGCATCGAGTTCCAGGTCTGCAACATCATAACACTCTGCAAATGCGATTCCGCCTGGGGCGTGTAGAGTCCCCAGTTTTTCTCGCTGATCATTTCGGGCCGCTGCTTCGCAAAGCGGTGAGCAAGCTGGTAGGAAATCTGGTCGTTGTCACAGTAACCAAGCACTGTCTCTTATACACATCTGACGCTGCCGACGATCTACTCTGTGTAGA
>OJIS01000715.1_pt1 | contig 10230 bp, 5 predicted proteins | sample 1595671 | NCBI WGS metagenome assembly OJIS01 (sample SAMN05416814, study PRJEB24817) | seawater metagenome | isolation source: Sea water | place: Canada:Atlantic | collected 2013-07 | reverse complement strand
CGAGATCAGCCTCGGTCTCGTGGGCTCGGAGATGTGTATAAGAGACAGGATATGGAAGGTAAAGCTGCTGAGGCTCAGAAGCAGATCCAAGCGGGCAACGAAGAGAAGTTGAAGCTTCAGAAAGAAGTCGAAAATTTAAAAAGCCAAATTGAAGCCTTGAAGAAATAAAAGGTGGAGAACCCGGAAGCACCGTCTAAGTGAAGCTGATCTTCCGAGGAAGAAGAGCCAGCAAAGACAAGACGGGATTACCGAAGAGGCAGAAGGCTCAGAGAACTGAGATCCTTCGCAGTGGGGGGGCGGATCTTGGTTCACCAGATCCTGCCAATCACGCCGCCTTCGAAGCATCAAGATCCCGCATGCTCCCACGGCGAGTCATCCGGTTGTTGGCTCTGGAATGAAATGCATCGTAATGAAAGCGCTCGAAGGTAGGGGCTGGTTTCCAGTTGGAGGAAGGTTACATTGTTTTCGCTAAAGTCGGGATAGGCGGAGGCGCGCCATAGTGCTCCTAATTCGTTCCTATTCGTGTTGGCTCACCTCGCCTTACTTTATTTTCGAGCCCTTGATTTCCAGGACGCCGGAAACTGCGAGATGGTCCGATTGATCGTAGCCCCGCGATCCGAAAACACCCGGTTTGACGACCTGACTACTGACTGCCGAACAGTGCTTGTTGTAAAAGATGTAGTCGATCCGGCTGTCGCCGCAGGTCAATCCCGGGCTGATCTTTTTGTCCGGATGAGCCGTGCGAAACAGATCCTTGTAGCCGTGATCGGCCAGGTAACGTGTCACCTTCCATCCTCCACGGACATCGATATGGGAACGCGTGTTAAAGTCGCCGATGATCAGAGTCGGCAGACCGCGGTAGCGTTCGAGTTTTTTCTGGATCCCTTTGATCTCTTCAAGTCGCATTGAGGTCATCTTCTCGTTGCTCCCGTCACCCCACGGATGCAGGTGCAGGACGAATACCACCAACCGGTTCCCCTTCGCGGTTTCCAGAAGCGCCATCGTTCCACCACGATAGATCGGAACATCCGGATCGAAGTGTTCATGGTCCTTTTCCGCCATCGCGTTGAATACCTCGGAGCGGATAATCTTGTGCTTCGTCAGCAGGACCTGCGGCATATAGAATCCATTGACCGTGTGCGCTTTCGCCGGGAGTTTCTCGGTCGGGGAGCGACCACCGAAGACTGAATTGTATCCAAGACTCTTGGCAATCGCTTCGTTTCGCTTCTCGTCCCAAGCCTCGTTCAGACCGACAATATCAGCCTCGGATTTACGGATGATTGCAGCGAGATCATCAACCCCGATCTGCCACATGTGAATATTGTAGCTGAGCACACGCACGTTTTCGGCAGAGGGCTTCGTCACAGATTTACCCGGCGTCTCCGGCTCGATCCCGAAGGCGGGTGAGCAGAAGATGAGAGACAGCAGTAGAAGACGGGTTGTATTCATCGGGTGATTTCTCCTTTGAGAGTGAGGGGAGCATCGTGTTGAGGTCGGTGGCACCGCCGATTATTGGGCGCCTATCTCTTTGATCCACCTGATCATGGAGTCGGCGTAATCTTCCTTTGTTTCACGGATTGCGGGTTTGCCGCCGAGCATTGTCGGGCCATGGATGCCGCCTTTGACGAGGACTAACTGCGTGGGCACTCCATGCTTTTTGCAAGCTTCATGGTAGCGCTTTGAATTTTCTGGATTGACAGTTTTGTCGGCCGTTCCGTGTGCCAGGAATGCCGGTGGTGTCTTTTGATCGATCTGCTCATCGTTGGAGAGCTTGGAGAGTAATTCTTTAGATTGATTGGCTCCGAGCAAATGACGGCGACTGCCGGCATGGGTATGCGCATCTCTCATGGAAATGACGGGGTAGATCAGGCAACTGAAGTCGGGACGGGCACTTATTTCATCGATCGCATCAATCGGTTGATACCCAAACGGCTCGTCGTAATGCACACTCAATGTTGCCGCCTCATGCCCGCCGGCAGAGAATCCCATGGCCCCGATCTTGTGTGGCTCGATCGCAAACTCCTTTGCCCGACTGCGGACGATCCGCATCGCACGCTGCGCATCCCACAAGGGTATGGGATGATGGAATGGGCTACAGCGATAGCTGACCATAAAAACAGCAATCCCGTTGTTGTTTAGAAATTTCTTCATCGGCAATCCCTCTGACCCGATGCAGACAGCGCCATAGCCGCCACCACAGAAGATCACCATCGCGACACCCGTGTTCTTGTCTTTAGCAGGCAGATAGACATCGATGGAAGGCACACGAATATCTCTACGATTCGTGCTGGCGGCTTTATGGGTAGCTTCCTTGATCGCGGCCGCCGTGGCGTGTGCTTTTTCAGCGTCACCTTCCTTCGCTCCAGGGGGAACTTCCGGCCAAAGAAGAATCGTCTGAACGTGGGCATCTGCAGCGAAGACATTGAGCGTCGCCCAGACAAAGATAAGAGTCAGTAGTTTGGTAGTTTTCATGCGGAAGTTGGTTTTTTTCGGAGCGTTTGAGATCCGTGAGAGTCACGTCCCGGTGAATTTGCGCCATGATGCCCGGTCTCGATCTTAGTTCTTCGGGATTTCGTTCACCGTGTAATAGGCCTTGGTGTGAAGAAGGGACTCCCCGTCCGCGGACTTCATGGTGCTGAGATTGAAATCGTGGATGTGGCCCTCGACTATCTTGTCGAGATATACCCTCACCGAAAGGCCGTCGGCCGCAGGCACCGCCTTCGTCACCTTCGGCGTCGTCTGGTCCAGCTCCGGGCTGCCGTATCCTGCGGCATATTTGTGCGTATAAGTGGTGATTGTATAGACGTCGGTTCTCGCCGCGATTTCACCATCGACGGGCTTGGTGAAGTGTATCAGGAAGCCATCCTTCTTGATGTTAATCTCCTTGATCTCGAAGGGCATCAGTCCGGTCCAGTCGATGCGCTGCAAGGCAAAGGGCTCCGTCCCGCGGACCGGCCACTGCCGATTGGTGGTGAAGCCGCCGGTGACCAGTTGACCCTGAGGTGAGAACTCGACGTGCATGGTCCCCGTGGCCAGGCCCTCGCGGAATGGGTAGCAGGCGCCCTGCCAAACTCCATTGATCTCTTCGGTTGTCGCTCGAAGGATGATGCTCAAGGTGTAGTCGCCCATGAAGATCTGGTTTTCGAAGGGACCGAACTTACCTCCGGTTTTGTTCAAACGGAAACCGGAGATTGAACGGCCCATTTTGATATACGGGAAACGCACCACCGGGGGCACGAGTTCCTTGACCCGCTTCTTCTCCACCTGCAGGCGTGATGGCGTATTGGGCACTACCGCCGGCGCATCCATGCCGGGAACGAAAGGATACCAGTTGTAGCTCGCGGGATGCCCGAGGAAGCCTCCCTGCTTGAGATGCTTCAATGAGCAGCAACCGTTCCAGGGACCCTGGCTTTCGATGGCAAACATCACCCCTTCGGCATTCGGGCCGACGCCGGCCGGACTGCGCAAGCCACTGCATACCGGGATCATCTTGCCGTCCGGCGTGACCTTCACCGCCCACCCCCGGAAGAGATTGTGTGACTTGTAGGAACCACTCAGTCCGAGTGCCACCCAGATATTCCCCTCCGGGTCGTGTTTGGAACCGAAGGCGAACTCGTGCCCCTCGGCGTAACCCCAGTTGTTGCTCAGGGTGTCGTAGCGATCGGCGATCTCGTCGCCATCGGTGTCAGAAATCCGGGTGACTTCCCCGAACTGCGTGGCGGTCATCGCCCCGTCTTTCCAGGACAAGCCGAAGATCTCATCCTGACCACTTGCAAAGAGATGATACTCCGGTGTTGGCGGGGACGCGAAGGCACCCTTGATAAAATAGATATCGCCGCGCCGGGTTCCCACTGCCAGCCGTCCATCCGGCAGGATCTCGAAACTGCCGGCCCGCATTGGAACGGAGGGCGGAATCGGGATGTCGACGATGGGGTAATACTTCGCCTCTTCCTCCGCAGTTCCCCACATTGCCCCCAGGTCTTCAGCTTGAAGGAGAGAGGTGACCGAAAGGGCCAGAAGACCCGCGATGAAACATTTACTTACCATTGATACTCGAGGGTGAGGGTGGAGCGCCCTTGGGGCAGCGTCAGAGGAATGAGAACTTCGCCAGGCTCACCCTCGCGAACGAGGCCCTGATGATCGCCGGTGATGCGCAATTGGAGTTGGTCGATGACGAAAGAGCGATGCGACTGCTTGGTGATTTTTTTGCCGGAAGCCGCGCGGAAATAAAAGAGCTTTTGGGCGCTTGGTGAATCAAAGCGGAAGGTCCGCTTGAACTTTGCCACGCCCTCTTTATCGAGGACATCCTCGAAGAAGTCCTCCACTTTGATCTCGCCGTAACGGTACTGGAATGTCGGCCTTCGCAAGGCATCCAAATGGTATCCACGAAACTGGTATCCGTGATCGTGGGGAAAGGTGTAGTCGGTCTTTCCTTTGTAAGGCCAGTCGTCATCCATCGACTTCAGACGATGGAAAGAAATGCCCGGAGGGAAGGCGACCTGATCACTGCCGCGAGCTCTGAAGGACCCGTGATTGACGTTCACAAACTCCCCCTTCCAAAGGAGTCGCAATGCCATCTCCTCAGAATCGAAGGCCAGGTTGATTCGTTCCGGATAGCCCACGCCGATGCCACGGTAGCCGGCGGTGCCACGACCCCGGGCAATTTCCGCCACGTCGCTAACACGAAGTTCATTTGACTGGCGGGACAGGCCCTTCGGCTTCTTGGCCCGGGTGCCATCCGCGAGGTAGGCCCACAGCGCCTCAATCTGTTCCGCACTGTTCCCCTTGAGGACATCCGGTCGGATCGACTGGCCGCCGGGCCAGTAGCTGGGCATGATCACCGTTGTGTGAAAGCGCGCGGGGTCCCGCATGTAGAGATGAAACCAATTCTTCTGGAGACGCTCCGTCACATGCAAAAGGTCGAGGGCCCCTGCCCCGCCCTCTTGTCCGTTGAAATCGTGGCAGGCGATACAACTGAAACCGCTGGTTCCCATCATCTCATAACCGGCATTTTTGGACTCCTGAATGTTGGTGATTTTGGGAAAGGTCACCGCTTCCAACTTGTCGACCTTGCCGAACAGATCCACCAAATGCCCGACGTTTGCCTCGCCGTACTGAGGCATGTTCGCATCGAGGTACTTCCGCTGGCGCTTGCCGTGCAGCAGCACTTCCTTGATCCACTCCGGAGTCAGTTTTGCTCCGACGTGGGAGAGCGGCGGCGGCAGGCGGCCCTGGTTGCCCAACTCTGGATGGCTCCCGGTAAAGTAGGCGTCACGCTCCGGAGAAATCCCTCCCAACCCAGCTCGATCATGACAAGCGATGCAATTGAAAGTAACGAGGGTCTTATCGATCTGCTCCCGGTCGTTGAGAATTTTCTTCTCCACGCGGGGCAAGGCCTTGGCAATCAACTTACGTTGGTCCGCACTCAGATTGAAATGCGGCCATCCTCCACGAGTCTCGCTCAAACACCCCTTACCTGACTCAAGTTCACCAAAAGGAACTTCAAATTCCGGAGTTTCCTTCAGATCATCATGGCAATTGGCACATCCCAGAGTCGCAAACTTTTCGCGTCCACGCGCTGCGAGCCGGGCATCCACTTTGAGCGGCTCAAACGCGGGGATGGGCTTGTCTGAAACTGAAAGCATCGAGGAAGGAATGGGCCCTCGCTTAAACTGCGGCCCCTCCATCTCGAACGCGAACCTCGGATCGCGCCCGGTGTGGAAATAGGTCAACTGGATCTCCCGCCATCCCGCCTGCAGTTCCACACTCCCCTCCAGCTTCATCGGGCCGCGTCGGTTGCTGGGCTCCTCAAGAACGATCTCCTTGCCGTCGATATGCAGGGAGCCGCCATTCATGTGCAGGAAAAAGGTATAAGGTCCACCTTGGGCGATGTTCAGCCACCCACTGTATTCGAGCGCGATGTTGTGCGGCACTTTCCCGAAGCTCTCCAAAGAGAAGTCCTTGATCTGTCCGGCCCTTTCCGCCTCCACTTTGTCGCTGTCCAGCCCCTCCCACACTTGGCCGCGATACCTTTTGAAGGAGAGGTGACCCGGCACCCGGGTCTCCCGCAGTAGGTAGTGAGCAATGCGCTCCGCTTCCTGCCCTTGCAGACGCAGATCGGGCATGCGTCCCGAGGGCCGGCTGGCATGAGGGCGCTGCAGGAACCCGGTCAGGCTCTTAACGCTGTATTTTTTCTCCAAAGCCCCGAGTGGGGCGGACTTCCCCCGCAGCAGTTCGGTCCCGTCCGCAGCACGCGGCGAATGGCAGGCGATGCATCCCCGGGAATGAAACAACTTCTCCCCGTGCCCGGAAGCAACCGCATCAGGTGGTTGTAGGGAAAAATCGTTCTTCTTCAGCGAGAGCAAATAGTGGGTGAGGGATTTGGCCGCCTCCTCCCTTTCGCCCTTCCCCAACTGCGCGAGGGCATCCGGCATGGTGGTGCCCGGTTTGGTCCCGTGCGGATCGCGAATGAATGCTTCAAGGTAACTCGGATTTACCCGCGATCCGACCGCTGACAAACGGGGAGCCTTCTTCGATCGAGTGGCAAAGGACGCCTCGCTCCGATGGCAGGCCACACAGTTGAGTTCCTCAATGAGAACCTGGCCCTGGAGCGCTGGCTCAAGTTCGCTCGAAACCAAGCCGGGAATGATCGGTTCTGCAAGGGCGGCTGGAACCACGCTCAGCAGGAGGCAGGATCCGAGGTTGATCAGTTTGGCGAAATTAGTCACAGGCGAAAGGAGTGAGGAACGATGGGGATGTTTGAGTAATGCCGAAATCTGTCTAACAAGACAAGAGCGCAAACGGGATCGGCAGATCACCCCGGCGCCCGGAACTCAGATGGCATTGAATAGACCTTCCTTCAGGCTTCTATGAAAGGATCTCCCGCACAACCCTGGTCTCTTCGACACCGGTCGGGGTGTTGTTGAGCCCCTGGTATTTGAAGGTGAAGCGTTTGTCGTCGATACCCAGGCAGTGGAGCACGGTGGCGCTGAGATCACGGATATGCACCGGATCCTTGACGATGTTGTAGCAGAAGTCATCGGTCTCTCCGTGCGTGCGGCCACCTGCGACGCCGCCGCCAGCCATCCACATGCTGAAGCATCGACCGTGATGGTCTCGCCCGGCATTCAGCCCTCCCTGGCTGTAAATGCTGCGTCCGAACTCACCGCCCCAAACCACGAGAGTGTCTTCCAACATCCCGCGTTGTTTTAGGTCAGCGACGAGTGCGGCTGACGCCTGATCGGTGTCGTTGCACTGAGCGGTCAGGTGCGTTACCAGCGAATTGTGCTGGTCCCAGCCACGGTGAAAGAGCTGGATGAAGCGCACGTCCCGCTCTGCCATTCGGCGGGCGAGCAGGCAATTATAGGCGTAGGTTCCAGGGATTCTGGCATCTTCGCCATAGAGTTCGAAAGTACTGTCCGGTTCATCAGAAAGGTCGGTAATTTCCGGGGCGGAAGCCTGCATGCGGTAAGCCATGTCGTATTGGTAACTGCGGGTGGCAATTTCCGGATCACCCGTTTGGTTAAGCCGCATGGCGTTAAGGGCGGCCAGATCGTCCAGCATCTTTCTGCGGCTTGCACGGTCAATACCTGCCGGATCATCCAGATAGAGGATGGGGGTTCCGCCGCCACGTAGCTGGACTCCCTGGTGGCTGGAGGGGATGAAGCCACTGCCCCAGAGTCGGGAAAAGATCGGCTGACCGGGGTTCTTGCCGGAACCTTGGGAGAGCATCACCACATAGCCCGGCATGTCCTGATTCTCACTGCCAAGGCCGTAGTTACACCAGGCACCGAGGCTGGGCAGACCGGGGATCTGGGAACCGGTATTGATGAAGGTGATGCCGGGGTCGTGGTTGATCGCTTCGGTGTGGACGGATTTGATCAGGCTGATGTCATCCGCCACCTTGCAAGTATGCGGTAGCAGATCACTGATCGTGAGTCCGCTTTGCCCGCGTGGTGCAATTTTCGCAATGGGCGCATTCACGAGGAACTTTTTCTGACCAGCCGTCATGCCGGTCACCCGCTGGTCACCGCGCACACTATCCGGCAGGTCGCTGCCATGGAGCTTTTTCAAGATCGGCTTGTGGTCGAACAGGTCGACATGTGACGGCCCGCCGGATTGGAACAGATAGATCACCCTCTTGGCCGTTGGCTTGTGGTGAGGAAATCCGGACAGCCCCATCGGGTGCCCTGCCGCTGCTTGCTGCGGAGGCATGCCCATGAAGGCCAGGGTGCCTGCTCCCGTGCCGATGAATCCGCGTCTTGAAATGGAATGATTGCCCATGCTACTGCTTGGTAATGGTTTCGTTGAGATTTAGGATCGTGGAGGTGACCATGGTGTAGGCGGCAAGATCGAGGTTAGGCCCGGAGTCTTTCGGTGTGAGCAGCAACTCCTGGGCGGCCTTGGGCTCTTTGGTGAATCGTGCCAGTTCACGAGCATGAGTCGCAGTTAGAATCTCCAACTCCCTGGCATTGGGGGGACGTGCGGTGGCCAAGCGAAAGGCGTAGCCAATACGGCTCTCGATGCTGTTGCCTCCCTCAGCCATCATGCGTTGGGCAAGAGCTCGCGCGGCTTTGAGATACTGTGGGTCATTGAGTAGGACAAGTGCCTGAAGGGGGGTATTTGTGGCGAGGCGGCGCACGGTGCAGGTCTCACGCGATGGCGCATCGAAGATCGCCATGGAAGGTGGCGGTGAGGTGCGCTTCCAGAAGCTATACATGCTGCGGCGAAGTGTGTTCTCTCCGGCATCCGGGAAATAAGCCTGTGCGGTGAATGCTCCGTAGCCGAAGTGGCTGATCTGGCGCCACAGTCCCTCGGGCTGTTCGGGATAGACGCTTGGTCCTCCGAGTTGAGGGTTGAGCAGGCCACCGATGAACAAGGCGTTGTCACGGATTAGCTCGGCGGACAGGCGGACGCGCGGGGCGCGGGCGAGCAGGCGGTTCCCGGGATCGGCCGCCAGTAGCTTGGAGGAGATATCGGAGCGCTGCCGGTAGGTTTCGGACATCACAATTTCCTTGAGCAGTTGCCTGACATCCCAACCATTCTCCCGGAAGCGGATAGCCAGCGCATCGAGCAGTTCCCGATGGGACGGCCACTCACCTTGGGAGCCGAAGTCTTCGGTGGTGCGAACCAGACCGGTGCCAAAGATCAACTGCCAGAAGCGGTTGACCGCCACTCGTGCGGTCAACGGGTGTTTCTCACTGACGAGCCAGCGCGCCAGTGCCAAACGGTCGGCGGGTGCGTCATCCGGAAGTTGCGGGAACATCATCGGGACGCCTGCAGAGACCTCTTCGCCGGGGTTGTTATACTCGCCCCGAATCAGAATGTTCGTCTTCCGTTTCCCATTAGAATCCATCACCATGACGCTCGTCTGGCTACTGTCTTTGAGCTGCTTTTCGATAATGCTCAACTCGATTCCAAGGGCCTTGTTGAAGCGCTTGTTCAAGCCGCTCGATTGCTTCAGGAACGCATCGTTCAGGCGCATGTTCTCCGCGTCGCTGCGCGCTTCAGAAGCCTTATTGAGAATCGCTACCAGGTCTTGCTCCGGTGCGGAAGTGGCCTGCCGGGCCCTCAAGTCGCCCCACGGTGCGGAGCCATGCTTTCCCAGCGAAACAGAATCTTTCCAGCCGTTCTCGCTGGCCAATGCCCCGGGGGGGCCTTCCCGGGCAGGGACCTTCCACTGCCAGTCCGGTCCACTCGTTACGAAATCTTTGCGTCCCCCTTCGAAGTTGAGTAGGATCACGGCGATGAATCCGGCCTGGCCGCCGGCGTTGCGGGCATCTGCCGCGATGACGTTGATTCCTTCCTTCAATTGATCGGTGATCTCCAGGATCTTGGGCTCCATCCATGGTTCGGCGTGGCTGACCTTCGTGCCATTCACGTAGAGGTCGGCGCTATTGTCACAGGTAAAGAAGGCGAATGCAGACTCAAGGGCCTTGCCGACCGTCATCTCTTTTCGAACGAGCATCCGCTGAGTGCTACTCGCTGCCTCAGCCCAGATCCACTCGGGCGTGTGATCATCGGGGGGGAACTGAAAACCGGTAATCGCCTTGACGGGTATTGTATCGGCTTCGAGGTTTTTGGCCAGGAGGTCTGCCTTCCAGGCTTCGAATTTTCCCGGGTCGGTCTTCTTTAAGTCATTGCGCAGTTGCTTGATTCGTTCAGCCCGTTGAGTGAGTGATCTGTCTCTTATACACATCTGACGCTGCCGACGATCTACTCTGTGTAGAT
>OJIS01000714.1_pt1 | contig 10233 bp, 9 predicted proteins | sample 1595671 | NCBI WGS metagenome assembly OJIS01 (sample SAMN05416814, study PRJEB24817) | seawater metagenome | isolation source: Sea water | place: Canada:Atlantic | collected 2013-07 | reverse complement strand
CTGTACATACGCACGATGCCCCAGGACCGGGGCGCAAGCCGCGTCGACGCGGCTTGGCCCGCGTTTTCGAAAACGCGGATGACGCTCCGTCGACGGAGCGTGGTTTACGCCGCGTCGACGCGGCGCGCCACCGCCTGGGTCAGCCACTGGCGATAGAATTTCAGCGGGCGTTCGAAGACCTGGGCGAAACCGAAACAGGCGGCCAGCGTCAGGCCGAGGAGCCAGAGGTTATAGGCGGGCAGGGTCTCGGGCAGGGTGGCATCCAGAAGATGCAGCACCGGGTAGTGCATGACATAGAGCGAGAAGCTGGCGCCCGCGATCCAGCGGATGAGGCGGGCGGGACGGCCCGTGAAGCTCTGTCGCAGGTCTGACAGCAGCGCCGCCGCGCCGATGAGGTGCAGCGCCACGAGGCCGGCGAGCGCGGTGTTCCAGATGACCTCGTCCGAGTAGCCGAATTGGGGAAACCGGGGCAGCGCGTCGGCCAGTCCGGAGGCTTTCGCCGCCACGATCAGGGCGGGCGCGCCGAGCGCGAGGCCCCAGGCCAGGGCGGGGTGCAGGGAGGGGCCGCGCGAGATCTGTCGCCAGACCCAGACGCCGAGCGCCCAGGCGGGCAGCAGCAACAGGATGTTCAGCCCCGCCAGCAGCGCCACCAGGGCGATCATCACCACCCTGAGCGCGCCGCGCAGGAACAGGGCCGCGCCGAAGAGGATGTAATAGGCAACCTCGTAGCTCAGCGACCAGAGCGGGCCGTTGGTGCCGAGGCGCAGGATGTCTCCGAAACCGCTCCATTGCGGGGTGAGGGTCAGGCCGCGGATCAGGAAATCGCGCAGGGGCAGGGCCTGGTAATAGCCGGTGGGGTAGGCCTCGATCGTTGCGCGCGTGCCGATGGCGTCGAAGGCCAGCGTCAGGATCAGGGCCGGGACGATGACGGAGAATATGCGCGTCATGCGGTTGAAGCTGTAGGCCGCGAGGTCGCCGTCGCGCCCCGCCGCATAGGCGATGACGAGGCCGGAGATGACGAAGAACACCACCACCGCATCCGAGGCGATGTTGATCTCGCGCAGCCAGATGTAATCGCCACCGGTAAAGCGGACATGCGCCAGATGGCCGAACAGGACGGCCAGTGCCGCCAGCGCCCGGATCGCGTCGAGCCAGAGGGAGAAACCGCGGCTCATGGATCGGTCGCGGTATGGTTGCGGGGCGGCTCGGCGCGGGAGGGCCGCTTGGCCTTCAGCGCCAGCCAGCTTTGCGCGAAGGGCACCATTATCGCAGCGGTGAAACTGGGGTGCGGCTGCTCCAGCTTGGCCCCCGCCTTGTCGGCGACGCCGAAGGTCAGTTCCTCGTAGCTGTCGGGGATGTAGAGCGTGCCGAAGGCCCAATCCCAGAAGGCGAAGATCGAGCCGTAATTCTTGTTGAAATGCCTGGCGGCGGCGGAATGGTGGATCTGGTGCTGCGCGGGCGAGATCAGGATATGCTCGATCACCCGGCCATAGCTGAGCCAGATATGGGAATGGCGCAGGTTCGAGCCTGCGGTGTTGAACAGGACATAGATCACATTCGCGCCGCCGATTGCGACAAGGTCGATGCGCCCGATCAGGCCATAGAGCAGCGCGCCCTGCGCGACGCCCACGACCACCGAGGAGAAGATGTTGCGCAGCACGGTCTCGACCGGGTGAACGCGGGCCACGGTTACCGGCGTCAGCACATCCGCCGAATGGTGGACGGCGTGGAAGGGCCAGAGCGTGCTCCATTCGTGATGGATGCGGTGGGTCCAGTACTTGCAGAAATCGTTGACCGTGACGACGATCAGCGTAGTGATCAGCGCACGGGTGGGGGTGACGGGCGGCAGGGTGAACGCAGAGCCGGACGCGCCCGCGATGGCGGTCAGGGTCTGGTAGGCGATGAGCGGGGTGAAGACCAGCGCGCCGAAGACCCCGATGGTGCCGAGCGCGTAATTGGCCAGGAACAGCTTGAGATCGACGAGGTTCGAGCGATGCGTATAGACCGCGCGCGGCACCAGCCAGGTGAGGAAGGTCCTGGGCCGGCCCCGCACAAGCCAGATGACATAGGCCAGGAGGATCGTCGCGGCCAGGTAGAACAGCGCAAAGCGCAGGTGGGGGTCGAAAGGCGCGCGCGCCATGGCCGCGAAGAAGGCGTTGAAACTGTCCATCCTGGTCCTGCCCGTTTTTTATTGGCTGGACAGGGCGTATCCGATAAACGTGGCGAAAACTTGGCCTCGATGCGCGGGCAAATCGGCAATTTGTCTCAAGTCATGCCCGGTTCTTCCAGGATCTTGCGCGCCGCGCGCCGCAACCCCTTCGTCAGCGGGTCGAGCGCGGCGGCGGTCTGGCGCGAGACCTGCCAGTAGAGCGGCGTCGAGATCCGGTGGTCCGGGATCAGTTCGACAAGCCGACCATCGGCCAGCATCGGGGCCGCGATCGCGACCGGGTTCATGCCCCATCCTAGCCCCATCATGGCGGCCTCGACGAAACCCTGCGCGGTCGGCAGGTAGTGCAGCGGCAGGGCCACGCGGAGACCGAGCGCCGAGGCGGCCCAGGCATGTTGCAGCCGGTCCTTGCGATCGAAGGCGAGGCAGGGCGCGCGGTGCAGCGCCTCGGGCGTGACGCCCTGGGCGAACCACCGGGCGGCAAAGTCGGGCGCGCAGGTCGCGGCATAGCCGAGCGCCCCCAGCGGCGTGGCATCGCAGCCCGGAATCGGCGCGGCATGGGCAGTGATGGCCGCCGAGACCTCGCCGCGTTTGAGCCAATCGGCGCTGTGGTCCTGGTCGTCGACGGTGATGTCGTAGCGGAAGCCCTCGACCTCGGCCAGCGCGGGCAGCACCCAAGTGGCAAGGCTGTCGGCATTGATGGCGAGGCGCAGCGGCCTGTCGCGGTCGGGCAGCAACCCGCCCAGATCGGCGGTCAGGGTCTTCTCCAGCAGGCCCACCTCCTCGGCATGGCGGTTGAGCCGCGCGCCGGTGGGCGTGGCGGTGCAGGGCCGCCCGCGCTGGATCAGGATGGCACCGACGCGATCCTCCAGCGTCTTGATGCGCAGGGATATGGCGGGTTGGGTCAGGCCAAGCTCGGCCGCGGCCCCGTCGAAGGAGCCGGTCCTGAGGATGGCCGCCAGCGCGGCGAGGGCGTCGTAATCGAGCTGCATAAGATTCACTTATGCAAGGAAACAAGATTTAAGTCGATCTTATTGTCAAACCGCGATACCCCCGGCCCGGTCGAGAAGGAGTTGCCCCATGTTGTCCGCCGCATCCGCCGGGTTCTACCTCGGCTTCAGCCTGATCCTGGCCATCGGGGCGCAGAACGCCTTTGTCCTGCGGCAAGGCTTGCGCCGTTCGCACGTGTTGCCGGTGGTGCTGACCTGTGCCGTTTCGGATGCGATCCTGATCGCGCTGGGCGTCAGCAGCTTTGCCGTGATCGCCGAGCTTCTGCCCTGGGCCGTGCCCGCGCTTCGCTACGGAGGCGCGGCCTTCCTGATCCTTTACGGGGCCCGCGCGTTCCGGTCTGCCTGGCGGGGTGGCGAGGCGCTGGCGGTTGCCGGGACCGGCACCGGCACCGGCAGCTTGCGCGCGGCGGTCCTGACCTGCCTGGCGCTGACATGGGCGAACCCGCATGTCTACCTGGACACGGTCGTCCTGATCGGCACCGTCGCCACGCAATACGGGCCAAACCGGGTCTGGTTCGGGGCGGGCGCGATCATGGCCAGTTTCGTCTTCTTCTTCAGCCTCGGCTATGGCGCGCGGGCCTTGGCGCCGATCTTCGCGCGGCCCCGCGCCTGGCAGGGGCTGGATGTGGTGATCGGGCTGGTGATGTGGGCCATCGCGGCCAAACTGCTGGCCGGGTAACAGGCATATCGGCTTGTGGCCCGCGCGCGAATGCGGTTCTTTGCGCCCATGTCCGACATCGCCGCCACTGCCAGAGTTTCGCGCCCCCTTTGGGGGGTGTTCTGGATGTTGGTGACGGGGGCCTCCTTCGTGGCGGTCACGGCGCTGGTCAAACTGGTGGGCGACGGCATCCCGCCCGCGCAATCGGCCTTCCTGCGCTATGCGATGGGTCTGGTTCTGGTGCTGCCGATGTTCCTGCCGGTCTTCAAGGCACGGCTGAGCCGGCGGGCGCTGATGCTGTTCGGCCTGCGCGGCGCGTTCCATACCTTCGGGGTGATCTTGTGGTTCTATGCGATGACGCAGATCCCCGTCGCCGAGGTCACGGCGATGAACTTCCTCAACCCGATCTATGTCACCCTGCTGGCCGCCGTCTTGTTGGGCGAGCGGCTGGCGATCCGGCGCATCCTGGCGATCCTGGTGGCCTTCGCGGGCGCGCTGGTCATCCTGCGCCCCGGTCTCCGCGAGGTCGGCCCCGGCCATATCGCGATGCTGTTCACCGCGGCAAGTTTCGCGGGCGGCTACCTGATTGCCAAGATCATGGCCGACGAGGTCGCGCCCACGGTCGTCGTGGGGATGCTGTCGCTGACCGTCACCATCGGGCTGGCGCCCTTCGCCTGGGCGGTCTGGGTCGAGCCCACATGGGCCGAGATCGGTTGGCTGTTCCTGGTCGCGGTCTTCGCGACACTGGGCCATTACACGATGACGCTGGCCTTTGCCGCCGCGCCCCTTGCGGTGACCCAGCCGGTGACCTTCGTGCAACTGATCTGGGCGACGCTGGTGGGGGCGATCCTGTTCGATGAGCCGGCGGATCTCTACGTGATCCTGGGCGGCGGGCTGATCATCGCGGCGATCAGCTATATCACCATGCGCGAGGCGCTGTTGCGCCGCCGCCAGATGACGCCCGCCGTGTCGCAGACCAAGCTTTGAGGCACGCGGTTTGACCTTGATCAACGCGGGCGGCGGCGGACGGGTCTATTTTCTGAGCGAAACACTACAGAACCAAGGAGATGGTCGCAGATGTCGCACACCCCCCATGAACTGGCCGAGGATTTCCCCGATGACGTGGAGCGCATCCACGCGCTGAAGGAGGAGAACGCGCATTTCGCCCGGCTGGTCGAGGAGTATCACGCGGTGAACCGCGCCGTGCATCGCGCCGAGACCGGCATCGAGCCTTGCGAGGAACTGGCCGAAGTCGAGATGCGCAAGACGCGGATGCGGTTGAAGGACGAGATCGCGGGCCTGCTGGCGAAAGCCTGAGGCGGGCGGGGATGCGCGGGGTCGACCCAGCGCAGCCTCCCGTCAGGCCCCGACCTCGTAGGGCAATGTCCCGCGCCGGTCGTGATCGACGCGCAGGTGCCGCTCCAGTGGCGGGACCGAGCGTTGGTGGCAGCCCACCCTCTCGCAGATGCGGCAGGAGATGCCGATGGGCTCATAGGCATCCGCGCTGGCCAGGTCCATGCCGTCGGCATAGACCATCGCCTCGGCATGGCGCACCTCGCAGCCCAGGCCGATGGCGTAGCGGCGAATGGGCGCGTGGAACGATCCGCCCGGTTTCGACACGTCGCGCGCCAGGCAGAGGTAGCGCACGCCGTCCGGCGTTTCGGCAAGCTGGCGCAGGAAGCGGCCCGGTGTCTCGAAGGCGCGGTGAACGTTCCACAGCGGGCAGGCGCCGCCGAAGCGGGCGAATTGCAGCCGGGTGGCGGAATGGCGCTTGGTGATCGTGCCGGCCTGGTCGACGCGCACGAAGAAGAACGGGATACCCTTGGCGCCGGGGCGTTGCAGGGTCGAGAGGCGATGGGCGACCTGCTCGATCGAGGCGCCGAAGAGGATCGAGAGCCGTTCGAGGTCATGGCGGCTGCGGGCGGCGGCCTCGGCAAAGCGGGTATAGGGCATCTGCACCGCGCCCGCGAAATAATTGGCCATGCCGATCTTGGCGATGTCGCGGGCGGTGCCGGACTGGAACCGGGCAAGGTCGAGCGTCGCCTCAAGCAGGCGATCCTGATCCAGCAGCGCCAGTTGATGCAGCAGCTGGAAGCGCTGCGTTTCCGGGGCGGTGCGGGGCGAGAGTGTCAGTTCCTTGCGGTCGCGGTCATAATGGCGGATGCCGTCGCCCTCGGCATGGCGGATGGTCAGCCCGCGCCCGGTCAATGTGCGGCGGATATGGGCATCCAGGTTGCCATCGGCGGCCGCGGCGAAGCGTTCGGCGGCGCGATCGACCGCGTCGATGTAATTGTCGCAATAGTGGAAGAAATCGCGCACCTCCTCCCAGGGGCTTGCCGCGACGGGGCCGCCTTCGCGCCCCAGAGCCTCGTCAAGCGAGGCCAGCCTCTCATGGGTCTGGCGGTAGGCCGAGTGCAGTTCCAGGAAGGCGCGGGCAAAGGCGGGCGCGTTGGAGCCGACCAGCCGAAGGTCGGGCAGGGGCGGCGTGGCATCGGCGAAGACCGGATCGGCCAGCGCCTCGCGCATGTCCGAGACCAGCCGTTCGGTATCGCCCGAGCCAAGCTCGGCCACGTCGAAGCCGAACTCCTGCACGAGGCCAAGCATCACGCCGGAGGAGACCGGACGATTGTTGTTCTCCATCTGGTTGAGATAGGGGAGCGAGACGCCGAGCTTGGCGGCGAAATCCTTTTGCGTCAGCCCGAGCCGCCCGCGCAATTCGCGCAGCTTGGCCCCGGCATAGAGTTTCTGAATGGCCATCACATCGCCTCATTGTTGCAAAGTCACCATGGGATTTGCAAAGCGGCGCTGCAAGGGGTCAAGCGGGCGCGACCTGCCGTTCGCGATACATGGTGTAGAGGATCGCCACGAGGGCCAGCGCCGACGAGATCAGCATGATCACGATCAGCGGCATGGCGGTGGAGCCCGGCCCCAGGAGCCAGCCCGCATAGGCCGAGAGGCAGGCGCCGCCGAAGATCATGATCGCGCCGCCGATGCCGCTGGCCGAGCCCGCCAGGTGCGGACGCACCGACAGCATCCCGGCATTGGCGTTGGGCATCAGCATCCCGTTGCCCAGGCCCACCAGCGTGACCGAGCCGAAGAAGCTGAGCGCCGTGCTGATCCCCGCCAGCGCCAGCACGAAGGGGATGATCATGCCGAGGGTCGAGATCATCGCCCCCACGGTGATCATCCAGTTGACGCCCTTGCGCACCGAGTAGCGGCCCGAGATGAAATTGCCGGTGAAATAGCCCAGGGCGGGCGCGCCGACGGCGAAGCCCACCTGCACCGAATTGAGCCCGAAGACATCGGTGCCCACGAAGGGCGCGCCGCCGATGAAGGCAAAGAACGCGCCCGAGGCGAAAGTGGCCGACAGGCAGTAGCCCCAGAAGCGGCGCGAGGCGAAAAGCTCGGGGTATTCGCGGACCTGGTCGCGGAAGCTGGCCGTGGTGCTCCGCGCGGTCTCGCCCAGATCGGCCCAGGTCAGCGCCAGAACCGCAAGACCCGCCACCAGCAGGAGGATGAAATTCGCCTGCCAGCCGAAAGCCTGGTCCAGCACGCCGCCGAAGGCCGGGCCGATCATCGGCACGACGGCCATGCCCATGGTGACATAGCCGATCATCGAGGCGGCCTCGGCCTGCGGAACCATGTCGCGCACCACGGCGCGGCCAAGCACCAGCCCCGAGACGATCACCGCCTGGCCCATGCGGAACACCAGGAAACTGACCGCCGTGGGCGCGAGGATGCAGCCAAGCGTGGCGAGGCTGAAGAGGGCGAGGCTGATCAGCAGCACGGGGCGGCGGCCGAACCGGTCCGAGATCGGCCCGATGAAGAGCTGCAACACCGCGTTCACCGCCAGGTAGAGCGAGACCGACAACTGCATCAGCGCGTAATCGGCGTTGAAATATTCGGCCATCGCGGGCAGGGAGGGCAGGAACACGTTCATCGACAGCGCGCCGATGCCGGTCAGCGCGATCAGGGTCGAGATATGCGGAGGTGTGGCCCGGTCAAGGTAACGGCCACGCGGAAGCGAGGACATGGCGCTTACTTAATTTGACAAGCAATGGAATGTCCATGTGCACCCTTGCACAAAGGGGCAGGCCGGCCTCCACATTTGCAGCCAGATCATTTGCGGATTTGCAATTGCGAACTCAGCGAAGCAGTGCAATTTGCAAATATTCCGTTTTCCTCTGGGAACGCGCCCCCGGCCTCTGTAGGTTGCGGCCAGAATTGCCATGCGTTGCAGGGGAAGGGGAGCGTGATGAAGGATATTCTGGACGAGTTGGAGGCCCGCCGCGAGGAGGCCCGCGCAGGCGGCGGCGAAAAGCGCATCGCGGCGCAGCATTCCAAGGGCAAGCTGACCGCGCGCGAACGTATCGACCTGCTGCTGGACGAGGGCAGTTTCGAAGAGTTCGACATGTTCAAGACGCATCGCTGCACCGATTTCGGGATGCAGGCCTCGAAGCCGCGCGGCGATGGCGTGGTGACGGGATGGGGCACCGTGAACGGGCGCATGGTCTACGTGTTCTCCCAGGATTTCACCGTCTTCGGCGGTTCCCTCTCGGAGACCCATGCCGAGAAGATCTGCAAGGTCATGGATATGGCGATGCAGAACGGCGCGCCCGTCATCGGCATCAACGATTCGGGCGGGGCGCGCATCCAGGAAGGCGTGGCCAGCCTCGCCGGATACGCGGAAGTGTTCCAGCGCAACATCATGGCGTCGGGCGTGGTGCCGCAGATCTCCGTCATCATGGGGCCATGCGCGGGCGGCGCGGTCTACAGCCCTGCGATGACCGATTTCATCTTCATGGTGAAGGATTCGTCCTACATGTTCGTGACCGGCCCCGACGTGGTTAAGACCGTCACGAATGAACAGGTCACGGCGGAGGAACTGGGCGGGGCCAGCACCCATACCCGCAAATCCTCGGTCGCCGATGGCGCGTTCGAGGATGACGTGGAGGCGATGTCGGAGGTGCGGCGGCTGGTCGATTTCCTGCCGCTCTCCAACCGCGAGAAACCGCCCGTGCGTCCCTTCTTCGACGACCCGGACCGGATCGAGGACAGCCTGGACACGCTGATCCCCGACAATGCCAACGCTCCCTATGACATGAAGGAATTGATCGTGAAGCTCGCCGACGAGGGCGATTTCTACGAGATCCAGGAGGAGTTCGCCAAGAACATCCTGACCGGGTTCATCCGGCTGGAAGGCACCACCGTGGGCGTGGTGGCGAACCAGCCCATGGTGCTGGCGGGATGCCTGGATATAGACAGCAGCCGCAAGGCGGCGCGGTTCGTCCGGTTCTGCGATGCCTTCGAGATCCCGATCCTGACGCTGGTTGATGTGCCGGGCTTCCTGCCGGGGACGGCCCAGGAATATGGCGGGGTGATCAAGCATGGCGCGAAACTGCTCTTTGCCTATGGTGAGGCGACGGTGCCCAAGGTCACGGTGATCACCCGCAAGGCCTATGGCGGGGCCTATGACGTGATGGCCTCCAAGCATCTGCGCGGCGACCTGAACTATGCCTGGCCCACCGCCGAGATCGCGGTGATGGGGGCCAAGGGGGCCTCCGAGATCATCCACCGTTCCGACGCGGGCGATGCCGAGAAGCTGGCCGCGCATACGCGCGATTACGAGGACCGCTTCGCCAATCCCTTCGTGGCGGCGGAGCGGGGCTTCATCGACGAGGTGATCATGCCGCATTCGACGCGCAAGCGGGTCTGCCGGGCGTTTGCGTCGCTGCGCGGCAAGAAGCTGCAGAACCCGTGGAAGAAGCATGACAATATTCCGCTTTAGGGGCTTCTTTCGTCCCTCCCCTCACCCAGTTGGCAAGCGAATGGGGGGCAACAGTCTTGGCTAGCGGTTTGGGAGTTAAGCGTTTGAGTGAAGATAGCAATTACATCGAAGCAATGAAGATTGTTGTCGGCCAAACAAAAGCGTCAATCGCAGTAAGTGCAGCCCCTCTTGCACTATTGTTGGCGCAATCACGTCACATCCTTGCTTTGGAGGGAGTCTGGTACTCGCTTCTTATGACTTCCGCCACGGTGTCTCTCTTCGTTGCAACAGTCTTCTCGTGGCTAATGGCTTACTACGCCGAAGCCACGCTTGCGTCCGAAACGTTTCAGCAAGACGGTAAGGAGCCAAGAAAGGGACAACTATACAAGAAGTTTATCTGGGAGTTGTCTAATAGTACCGCGTATCCATACACCGAGGCGCACTTCATTAAAGTTTGTAGGCACTTTGTTTGGCCAACTGTCTATGCAATTGTGACTGGGTACGTTTCGCTTTTTGTCCTTATGCTGTCATTCATCTGGGGATCTGCCTAGATGCGGCTTCACAGTTTTCAAATGGCGTACAGCTGTCTCTTATACACATCTCCGAGCCCACGAGACCGAGGCTGATCTCG
>OJIS01000710.1_pt1 | contig 10278 bp, 4 predicted proteins | sample 1595671 | NCBI WGS metagenome assembly OJIS01 (sample SAMN05416814, study PRJEB24817) | seawater metagenome | isolation source: Sea water | place: Canada:Atlantic | collected 2013-07 | reverse complement strand
GACAGGGAGGAGGAGGAGGAGGAGGAGGAGGAGGAGAGAAGCTGAGCAGCCGGGAAGCGGGGGGTGAGGGCCTGCACGCCGGCAGCCCGGCATGGGCTTCCTCAATATCGTCGACCAGACCGGACCCGCACCTCGAGACTGTACAAGTTGGGTTGTTGGCGACGGCAGAGGTTCTAGGCACCAGCAACCAGCGCGCCACTTCGCCACCCCGTACTCCGCAGCGGGCGAGTCGTCAGCATCAGCATCCCCACCACCAACGCCATGGCGCCTCGGCTGGCCATCGACCGTTCGCCGGTCCAAGTCCGAGCCCCATTGCGGAGGACGGCTCACCCACCACCTTCGTGTCTCCATAGTAATCACATCATCTACCAAATATTATTTTTTATTGATAAAAACAATTGCAATCATCATCACCACCCTCTGGTGATCACTCACTCACTCCGTGCCTCTCAACCTGGACAGCACCTGCTGCATGAGCATCGCTTTCACGAAAGCGGCAACGAAGACGCGCTCGGTCAGGTGGCGTGCCTCTCCCGTCATGGGGTCCTCTTCTTGACCCTCGATGCCTTTGCAGCGCGAGAACGCCGCGGCCAGGAACTGGCGCGCGTGCAACTCGTCATTTTTGAACACGTCGGCCACCAGTCGCGGGACATTCTCGACCAGCGCGTTCACGAACCTGCGCCGACGCACGCAAACACACAAACACAGGCAGGTCAAGACCACAAGTCTGACAGGTCACCCGTGTCATCGGTGCAAACTACTTGGCAGACCAAACATGCCTACCCCCCAACTTACTGGTCTTGCGACATGGCCCCGCTGTCGGCCGTTGTTGATGTGGCGTCACCAAAAGTAGTCTCCGCCGTTTGGGCCCATGCGGCGTTGGGGAGGAATGCGTCTGGCTCGACAGCGAGCAGCGCACTCAACCCGCCCGCTACACCGAAGTTGGTCAGCAGGCTTTCGTCGGCGGCAGCGAGCGCGCCGTCCGTTCTTCCCAGGACATCGAACAAGTCGAACAGCTCGTGCAATTGCAGCAACATGTCGAAATCTCCCCACGCAGCCAAGTCCATTGCGTCCTGCGCTTCGGGGGCCACCTGTGGCGCGCCACCCGACACACACAAACACACGCACAAACACGTTCATGCCAATTGCGTGTCATCACACTGCGGTGATGCACACACAAGATACGAGCTGCTCCCCAAATACAACAACAACAATTACTACTACTGCTGCTGCTGCTATACACACACACACACACACACACACACACACACACCGAAACTCTTCGGCAACAACAGCAATCAATGTACTGTTGTCCTCAACCATGACCACGCAGGATGGATTGCCCTTTGGTTACACTGACTAACTGTACAGCAAAAGAGATGCAACTCAAGCACACGTGCAATCCACACACCCACCTCTTGCCGCGCGACGTCGCTTGACAGCACAAAGCCCAGTAAATCTGCGTCGCCGGCGTCGACAGCGGCGCCGAATGCCATCATCGCGGTGGCGGGATTGCGCCGGACCACTTCGTCAAACGCGCTGGGCGCTGCCTGCAGCACCACCGTGCGCAAAAACGCATCACCACTCTTCAGCGCCTGGTCAAGCAGCAATTCGGCATCTTGGTCGACAAAGGCTGCCGCGAACTCGGCATCTTCTTCGGCCGTCGTCGCCTTCGAGCCACTCACGACGGACAGTGGAACTCGTGCCTCGGTCAACAGTAAATGGACGACACGGCGGTGCCCCTGTGCAGCTGCGATCGTCAGCGGCGAGTCACCCTCCGGAGTGCGGAGGTCGAAGGCCGCGTTGAAGTCCAAGAGCAGCGCCACACACTCCGCGTGCCCGTCTTGCGCGGCGAAATAAATTGCCGACTGGCCGGGGGATGCCTCGCAGTCCACCAGCTCGCGAAGCGCGGCCGCGCCACCTTGGCCCGGCCCTGCTTGCTCTTGGGCCGCCTGCAGCAGCATGCGCAGCCCACCGGTGTTTCCACTCGCGGCCGCCAGCAGTATCGCGGTGGTGTTGTCGCGGGCGGCCACGAGTGTCAGGTCGGCGTTGAGCGACAGCAACACTTGCAGCGTCTCGTTGTTTCCAAAAGAGGCTGCCAACATCAAGGCCGAGTACGTATCGTCGTTGGTCGCGTTGATGGACAGCGCAGTGGACCCCGCCGTCGCCGCGGCGACATCTTCTGCGCCGACTACACCTGCCACAGCACCGTCGCCCAGCGGCGGTGCCATTGCGGTGGCGGGCCCCGATCGGAGCAAAAGTTCGGCCACCTCTCCAAACGCATTGTTTTCCACCGCCAGGAAAAAGGCCGATTCGCTCGGTGTCATGCCGGTCGCGCCGATGCTTCGAAGGAATGCCAGCACCCCGTCCACCGCCACCGGCGATGTTGTCGTGGTCACTCCTCCCTCAGCACCACCCGCAGCATCGCGGCTGAGATGTGTGAGCAAGGCTGGTGTCACTCGGCCGAACTTCCGATGCAGCGCCAGGCAAGGGACAACGTCGGCAAGAAGCCACGCCTCCAGAACGCCCGTCGACACAGCCACTTCGGTCGACGCATTGTCGAGATCGCCGGCTGTGACCCCAGCGCACCTTCGCAACAACTGCTCCCCAAGTACTTCCACCAGTGCAAAAATTTGATCCTCATATGCGTGCACCAACGTCACTCGTCCGTATTCCTCCATGCCCGCTGCCAACACACGCTTCACCCGTTGGCGCACGGTCGTAACACCTTCAGCAGCGTCCGCATCAACTGCATCACCTCCACCACCGGCACCACCTCCACCGCCACCAGAACGTTCGTGAAACACGGTGGCAAGTCGCTCCACTGCGTCCGGCACACTGACGAGAATGTCGTCGTGACCAGACGGCAGCGCGCGAGCTTTGGCAAGCGCGAGGCCGTACTCCAACGGGAAGGCGAACAGTCGCTGCGACAATTTACGTGCCGAGGGCCACGTTGGTCCCGCGGACGCGTGGAACAGTTCGCGCGCCCACTCGGGACCTTCTGTTTCCACCATCACTGCGAGCAAATCAAATCGGCCACACAGCACACACCGAGCTGCCTCCGACAGCGGCAGTCTGTCCGGGGATTCGCCCGGCGGCGGCGCAAGGGGAAGTGGGAGTTTGGCAGGTGTGTCGAGGTCGACCGAGTCCGCCCGAAGCTGGGAGTACGCTGCGCGCACCAATTGTGGAATACCAACCCGGAACGCCAACACGAGAGTGTCCTCAAGCACTGAGACTGGCACTGCTTGCGGTGCGGCATTGGCAGAGTCGGTGATCACCACCTCCAACAGCGCGTCCCGATCTGCTTCCCACTGCTGGATGGCGGAAGCGGAAGCGGCACTGCTACCGGTACCTGCCACTGTCTGAGGGGGCGGCGCAAGGTAGTTGCTGACTGCCAGCGCTGCAGGTGCCAACCCGCTTGTGACGTCTGCATTCCCCAGTGCACGACGCCATACATCCTCTCGATCAGCTTCTGCCGCGACAGCAGTGTTGACCACATCGTCGCTGCAATACACCTCTCGAAGCGCGAGGGCCAGGCCGTAGTGGCACCCCGCGATCGCGATTGACAACGGGGTGTGGTTGAACGAATTCACTGTGTCCACTGCAGCACCCGCTCTGACGAGCAGTGTGGCGATGGCTGAGTCCCCACGCTGAGCCGCGAAATGGAGCGCAGTGTCACCGCCAGCCGTGCTCACCGCGTACTGCAATTCCGCAAGCAGAGGCGAAGGAGACGACGGCGACGCAGCCGACGAATTCGTGCCACCAGCACCGTCGAGCCATTCTTCCACAGCGTCGATCGGTCCAAACACCTGCGCGTCGCGCCCGCGGCCGCCGTTGGCGGCTCCACCGGCTTCTCGGGACGATAGAAGGACTCGCAGGAAGTCAACAATGGACGAGACAGTGCTCGCGGAACAATTCAAAACACCCAATTGCAACACGCTAGACTCGTCAGCACCACGCAGCAGCGGGTCCGCTCCGAGTCGCAACAACTCCTCCACGCTTCGCGCCGCTCCGCACGACGCTGCGTACATCAGAGCCGTGAACCCGTCCAGCCGCTCGTCCACCGGCGTCCGTCGGTCTTCGACGTACTCGCGCACACGCAAGTGATCGTCGCTTTCTGCGCACTCAACCAGCCCGGCAACATCGGGCGCAGCCGTGGGCCGCCCATTGGTTGCGTACAACACCTCCAATTTCTGATGGAACTTGGAAGCATACCAGGCACCGAAACGGCGCTTTTTGCGGGTGTCGTTGTTGTCGTTGGTGGTGGTGGTGGTGGTGGTGTTGTTGTCGTCGTCGTCGGTTGCGTGTGATGGTGACGGGTGTGGTAACGGTGGGCAGTACGTTTGGTACTGGAGCCAGACAATGTCTACGAACGCCGGGAAGTAGCTGCCAAGGACGCGCTTCAGTGTAAGCCCGCCTGTGGCGGACTCAGAGCACAGAAAGCAGCCAAACTCCGACTTGGACAGATCATCATCATCATCACCGCGGCCACTGTTGTGAAATGTGGCAAAAACCTGCGAGCCTTGCTCCGTCAGCGCTTCGACGTCGCTGGCATCGAAGTCGATGGTGTGGCGCACAATGGAGAGTTCTTCCCAGGTCATGCCCGCATGCAACTGCGTACAAATTTCATCCCACGTATGGCCGAATACGGACCGTGCTTGCGCGTCCGCGCCCCCGGACTCCGCTAGCAACTCGACTGCATCCAGCTCGAGGGCGACAGTGGCCACCATAATCTCCGTGAGGCCGAAACTGGCCCCGAACGGACGACGAACTTGGGCTGCTGAGGAAACGTCTGCAGAATCTGCAGTCGCCACCGCAACTGCTGCCGTAGTCAACGCCTCGGCGTCCGATTGAGACTGCGACTGCACTTGCGCTTCCCCTTCCACTTCTTCCGCATTGCCCAGTCGGTAATCGGAGAGCGTCCGCTGGCGCGCTCGTCCAACAGAGATGAGGAGCTCTACCTGGCGCGCGTCGCCAGCGACGACGGCCTCCAGCAGCGGCGAAAACCCGTTGGCGGCCGCCGTGGCCGTTCGCGCAGATTCAGTCAGCAGCATCTCCACAATATCCGGCCAGCATCCTCGCACAGCAGCGTGCAGAGGCGTCACACCGTCGCGTCCCCGCTCAATGTTGACACCAGCCGCACCGCCGCGCAGCAAGGTCGTAACCACTGCCGTGTGTCCGTTTTCACACGCCACAAACAGTGGCGTTGCATCAACTGGCCGTCGCGACGGTGCCGACCGATGGTCTGGTGAGTTCGACGACTGCCTTGCTCCGACTGCATTAACGTCAACGCCACTCACGCCAAGTAGCAACTCGACCACCGCAGTGTGCCCGTGCTGCGACGCGAGGAACAGTGCTGACGCTCCGTTCTTGGCTGTGGCATTCACCACGCTTGGAGGCACCCGCGCCAGTATTGCAGTCACCAGCGCACTGTTCCCACTCACACACGCGTGCATGAGCGCTGTGCTGCCATCCGACGACGCAGTGGCACCCCAATCTCCCTGGCTGCGGGCCAACAAGTTGCAAATGACCTGTACGGAACGAGTGCTGCCGCAAAAGGCCGTGGCGCACAGCAGGGACATTGATTCCTCGTGGGGCGGTGTCGATGTGCCGGCGGCGACAGAGGACAGGACAGAACTCCCACTTTCGCGCAGCGCTGAGAGCAACGAAGGCGCGTTGTCCTCCGCAATGCATCGCAAGACTTGGTCGGAGAGCGGAGCGTCCGACGCAGCTGTGAGCTTCGCCACAACAGGAGCATCCAGGGATGCGACGATGCTGGCATCGTCATCGACCTCGTTGGCACCAGGACCATCACCATCAGTCGCCGTTGGCCGCCGGCCCCTTGCTGCTACCACCGCCGTCCGAACCGCAGATGCAACAACCAGTTCGGGAACCTCCGTCCGCGGCAATGGCGGCGGCAGAGACGAGGTGGCCATTTGGACCGCTCGTTGCAGTTTGAAAAACTTGCGGTACCAGTGCACAAAGCTTGCCTGTGGAGCACCCAACCCTGCGTCTCGAAGGATCAGCCTTTGAAACTCCAACTCAGTGTACAGTTCGAAGTCGCGACTGTGTACGAACCGACCAGAGCACAGCGGGAACTGCGGTTGCGACATCAAGAAAGCCTTCAAGCCGTCCTTACCTACGATGCGCGCGTTGCGGTGCAGCTTTGCAAATTGGTCGAACGCCGAACGTGCGGCTTCGTCCACCGTGTTACGATCGAAGAATTCTTGCGCGGTGCCCTTCCCGGTACCAAGCAGAGGATTTTCTCCCACGCCTTCGTCCCAAGACACGTGGTAGTGCGCCTGCAACACATCGGCTGGAGAGTACCCGAAGGCATTGCGAGTGTTCAGCGCGTCTTTGAGTTGTCCACAGTCGGCAAGCACGCTGACCACGTCAAGGCTGCCGAGGTACAATGCCACGTGCACCAACGTGTTGTCGCCGACGTTGGTGGCTCCCTGCCTGGCTCCGGCCGACACTAAGGCAGACACCAGTCGCTTGCTGCCGCGGAGCACGGCCATATCCAGCGCTGTCTGGCCTGCTCTTCGTCCTCCGGTCGTGCGTATGTTCAACGCTGATCCGCCCTCACTAGCATACCACGGCACCAAGTACTCGACCACAGCAGCTGGAGCATGGCAACACGCTAAGTGCAACGCGGAGGCGCCGTCCGCGTTGACCGCGTTGATTTGCTCTGGGCGTTGGCACCCTTTCTGGCCTTCTTCGAGCAGCAGCTTGGCCGCAGCCAAGTTGCCTTGGCAGACGGCAACGAACAGCGGAATCATTCCGTCGCGGTCGGCCGCGCTCCGATCCACTTTGGCGGTGGCCGGGGCTTGAAGCAACACCCGCACGCACTCCAGATGGTTGTGCTGCACTGCCACAAGCAGCGGGGTTTGCTGGAGTGGCGGCAAGCCGATGCTGCAGTCAGCAACGACAGCGTTGGACGAAGACGAAGACGATGCAGGCGCAGCGGCAGAAGGCAAAGACGAGTTGCTTCCAGCGCCTCTTGGAGCGCCTTTTCTCTGCTGGTGGTTGGCGCCGAGCAGCGCCGAAAGAACGCTGGCGTGTCCATTGTATGCGGCCGCCAGTGCCGCAGTTTCCCCTCCGGGACACACCAAGTCCACCTCGATGTTTGGCAAACTCAGCAGCGCGAGCGTGGCGGATAACGCACCGATCGAACATGCAGTGACGAGTCCTGTGTAGCCTTCGAGGGACACGATATTCGGATCGACGCCAAGTCCAACGGACGCCCCAACCACACCAGCTGCGTCGTCTGCGTACACGGAGTCGAAAAACCCAGCCGTTGCAGCTTCGGCGCCGTCGTTGTCACCGGCAGCTGCGCCGATGGCTCGTTCGGAATCTTGACCCGAACCTCGCGTACCGATCTTCCCAGATTTGTCCAGTGCAAGTCGATGCAGTGACGCAAGGTTGGCCAGGACCTTCGGCAGAGCAGCTTCCAAGTCATCTATGTCAAGCGTGTCCACGGTGGAGTAGAACTCCACCTTTGCCCGAAATAGCGCAAACGTGCGGAACCAGTCCGTGAACTCTTCCAACGAGATGACGCCATCTTTGTTGGTGTCTGCGCGGTGGAAGTACACGTCACAAATGGTTACAAAGTTGCGCCCGAACCGCTGTTCGTAGCCCAGCGAACGGAGGTACTTTCTCAATGCAGTCCTGTCCATGGTCGAACGAGGGCACAGCTGTCGGTATACCCTTGTGCTGTCCAATTTCACCCGCTCTTCCACCGCTGCCAACACGGCGTCGGGCAAGTTCGTCGTCGGTACGACGTCCAGCACGTAAGGCAGCGTGAGGTGGTATACGCGTGTGAGAATATCGGCCGGGCTGCTATCGGTGAAGTCGTGGTACGAGTCGCTGCGACCACGATCGCCAAGCTCCGGACATGCATCGAAGAACCGCTTGACAATGGCGAAATCACCCAGGTATGCTGCCAAGTGAAGCGGCGGGAGTTTTTGGCGGACAAGCATGCCGCCTGGTGGGGCATGTTGCTGTTGTTGTTGCGGTTGGCCTTCACTGAACTGGCTCAACCCGACGTAGCTCGTCGCGCCGGCCTCAAACAACAACGCTACAACGTCCACATTGCCGTTGTACACAGCGTATGTGAGCGGCCCGGCCAGCCGTTCGTCGTTAAACCCGGTCGCAGACGCCTTGTGCGCCAACAGCACTCGCGCGCAGTCCAAGTGATCCCACATGCACGCCAAATCAAGCGGCGTGGCACATATCTGAGGACCAGCACTGTCTGCTAGTGCTTCCTCCTTGCCACCTACGCGGGTGAGCTCTTCAAGCAACAGCGATAGTACATCGGCATGCCCGTGTGTGGCTGCAATATGCACGGCGGTGACCCCATCGGCATCTGTCGTGCGCGCAAGCACACTGGCGCGGACGGCAGACGCCTCATCGTCCGCTGCGGCCGTGGATGCAGCTGATATTGCGGAAACCAACGCGCGCACTGCGTCGACGCGGCCATTCTGCGCGGCGAGCATCAGCGCTGAAGGGCGGCTCGGGCCGTTGACGGTAGCAGTCAGCCACGACATCAGCTTTCGCGGAGGTAGTGCTGCAGACGCAGCGGTAATGAACAAGCTGACAACTTGTGCTGCCCCCGGACGTCGGCTGGCTGCAGCTGCTGCCAACGGCGAACACTTGGTCACTATGGCGGCGCGGTGCACGGGCGCCTTCGCCTCGAGCAGCACGCGTGCACCTTCCACGCTGCCGCACATCCCCGCAATAACCAGGGGCGAGTTACCATCGTCGTCGCAATCCGTACTAGCCAGCTCGCTGTCGGTCAGGAGGATCCGCGAAATGGTCACAGTGTCATCGGCGGCGACGCCGCACAACAACAATGTTTCCACAGCGCGGCGTTGCGCCGGCAACGGCTGCTGCCGGTCAGGTCGGGGCAGTTCCGGCACAGCCCCCTCCACATCAGCGCCCTCACCCAGCCATAGCTGGTATGCGGGATGGCGGTCGTCCGGCAAAGCGCTGTACACGCGCAGGTCATGCGGGCGGGCCACGTACGAACTGGCCCCACCCTCTTCACTGGCCTCGCGCAAGGAGGTCAAGCACGCAACCATGCGCTGGAATCGCAAGTACCTGTCGCGCGGACACAAACACCGTGGCGCATGCATACATTCATGCAACGTGTCATTTGCGCACCCAGCGACACCACGCAACAAAAGAATACCGAGCATTTCTACGCGAGCGACGATGAGATCCAAACCAGCCCGCGACACTCTTGCACACGCACACGCACACGCAAACGGACCCACGCACACGCGGACTGACTGACCAGGACTCAAAAGCCGCGAAAGTGGGAGGGCGGCGGTGAGGGCCGAGCTGCAGTTCTAGCAGTTGTTTTTGGACTGTGAACACCACGTAGTGGACCGCACCCCCGAGGGTGGCTTCGTCCAGTCCGCCGCCGCTGCGTGCAAATTCTTCGTACAAGAAGTTCAGCAAACGCTGCGGAGTCACCGCCACTTGGTGGGTGGCAAGGGGGCTGGTTGAGGGTGGGGCTGCATGCACACCAAAGGCCACGTGATATCGTTTCTGCACTTCGTTCGGGGTCAGCTGGGCCTTCAAGGCAGCCAAACTGAAGGCAGAAGCGCGCTGCTGTATGAGCCGTACATCTTCGATGGACCCCAACGCAAACGCTTGTTGGTACGCCGTGTCGACGCTTTCCACGAACCCAATGGAAGAAGACGGAGACGCAGCAGCGGAAGTGGATGGCCGGCTCGGCTGTGTCTGCCAGCGCTGGTCGCGCAGCGCCAGACCCACTGACAAGTTGCCACACATGATGGCGAGGAGGGCGGCGTTCACCACCAGCCCATCGGGGGCTTGAATATGCCCACCGACGGCGGCGGTGGTCGCACCATCCGAAGATGTCTTCTTCGCCACTTGCATTTGCACGACCTCGACCACGTCTTCAGCTCCGACGGCCGCTGCCAGCAACAGAGCGTCCGCGCCAGACATGCCAGCGCGGGCAGAGCCGTGGAACGTACTCGCTAATGCATTGGACGCTGCCTGAACACTCCCGGATGCTGCTGCTCGATCGCACAACAACCTGAGCACCGGTGCATTTGCTTGTCCAACGGCGATCCACAGCAAGTCGCGGAGCTCGTCCACGTGATCTGGCGCGAACACCTCGTCCACCTCGCGAAATTCAACCAGGATCGCGGCGACTGTATCGGCATCACCACACTGCACGGCAAGATGCAGTGGTGTTGCACCTGTCTCTTATACACATCTGACGCTGCCGACGATCTACTCTGTGTA
>OJIS01000709.1_pt1 | contig 10289 bp, 2 predicted proteins | sample 1595671 | NCBI WGS metagenome assembly OJIS01 (sample SAMN05416814, study PRJEB24817) | seawater metagenome | isolation source: Sea water | place: Canada:Atlantic | collected 2013-07 | reverse complement strand
CGAGATCAGCCTCGGTCTCGTGGGCTCGGAGATGTGTATAAGAGACAGGGATCGGACCGCCGCACCGGAAGAGCTGATCACCACGGACCGCCGCCAACCTGCCGACGGCCTCCGCGATCTGCCGGGCAGCTACGATGCCATTCCCCGGCTCGGACCGCCCCTGCCGGGCGATCTCGGTGGCGGTATCCTTGACGCGCAGCGCCGCGGCCAGCCCATCGCAGCTCCAAGTCTCGCCCCGCCGACCATGGACCCGGCGGAGCAGCAGCGGCTGGCGGAACTGGAGGCCGCCCGCGTGAGCGATCTCTTCTTCCAGACGCAGCCCGGGGCGCCCGCTTCCACAGGGTTCCAAATGCCGCCTGCAGCGCCCGGGGGCGGGATGGCGGCCACTCCGGAGACCGATCCACGCCAGGCCTTTCTGACCGCGCAGATCGACCGGCGCACGGTCGCCCCCGACCGCATGCAGCCACCGGTCTCGCCCTGGCTGCTGCAGGCGGGCTCCGTGATCCCGGCCGCGCTGATCACCGGCATTCGCTCCGACCTTCCAGGCCAGATCACCGCACAGGTCACCCAGAATGTCTATGACAGCCCAACCGGCAGCCTGCTCCTGATCCCGCAAGGCACCCGCCTGGTCGGGGCCTATGACGACAGCGTCACCGTTGGCCAACGTCGTGTGCTTCTGGTCTGGACGCGGCTGATCTTCCCCGATGGACGATCGCTCGTCCTCGAACGCCAGCCGGGCGCCGATGCGGCGGGCTATGCTGGTCTCGAGGACCGCGTCGACAATCACTGGGCCAGCATCCTGCGCGCAGCAGGGCTTTCGACCCTGCTCGCAGTCGGCGCGGAACTCTCCCTCGACGAGGAAGACCGCCTCGCCCGTGCCCTCCGCGACGGGGCCCTCGACACGATCAACGAGGCCGGACAGCGCATCGTCCAGCGCCAGCTGGAGATCCCGCCGACCCTCACCATCCGCCCGGGCTTTCCCGTCCGTGTGATCGTCACGCGCGATCTCGTCTTCGCGCCACCCGGAGGCTGACATGACCAAGCTGAAACTCGGTCCGATCCCAGACGACAAGCCAGTAAAGCTGACCGTGGACATGCCAGCACAGCTCCATCGGGACCTGATCGCCTATGGTGAAATCCTCGGACGAGAGGCGGGGCAGGGACCAATCGAACCGAGAAAGCTGGTTGTTCCCATGTTGGAGCGGTTCATCGCAACGGATCGCGGGTTTGCAAAAGCGCGGCGGCCGCCCGCAAAACCGGGGCTGGTCAAGCAGGGGCCTTGATAACCGGCTCCAGATGCCATCAGGGCCGAGTCGGTGTACCCGCTTGGTTGTTGACACTCGCGTGTCAGGACAGGTTTACTCTTCTTTAAAGTCAGTCGGCAGTCAACGAATCCACACTGTTTTCTGGTAATTCCAGGGATTGGATTAGCAATGTCACGCACAAATAGTTTGCAGAATTTTTCAACAAGTTTTTCACTTGCAGGAATATCAAGTTTAGCAAAGCTATTTGAGAATTGCTGGCTGCACGCAGAACCTGGTCTATTATCGGCGATCACTTCTGCTGCGGCCGGTCAGAACGTTTTTGAAGTGAAGGACAAACTTCGCTCATCCTTCGGAACACCTGGAAGCGGCTGGATCAATCATGGGCACGTGCCTGCCCAGCAGCAAGGGATCAACGTTGCGGGTATCTTGAGTGATGTTTTGCCCTATACCGCCAAAGTTGCATTTGACGGCGACACTATTCAGGATGTTTCAATCGTTCTTCATCTTTTGAACGCGAGAATATTCCTATCAAATGGTGGGTTTCTCCCGGCCGATTACGACCCAATCGCCAAAAAATTCACGCAACTGCCGACCGGGAGTGGCAGCAATAGGCCCGACGATGTAGGTCTGTTGATCGAGCAGGATCCCAACGCTGCGGACCCGATCGCACGATTCAACACGCTGACGGCTGGGCTAGACCCAGCGACGCAGCTTGCCGTGCCGACCTCGGTTTCCAACTACTTGCCCTTTGATCCAAGCGACCCGAAGTCGCTGATGTCGCGGTTGGACCTTTCAATGTCTTGGTCTGCAGATACGGTTGGCAAGAAGCTTCGCGACTTCCTTGGGCGCGCCGTGATGCTCCCGGGGGGAAGCTTTCCAGCTGGTATTCAGACCACGGTTGCGCGCTTCTTTGCACCTGGTCAGGCAGCTATGTTCGACGGACTTTTGCACAAGTCGAAATACCTTGGACTACATCTGGGCGACGGTACTGGAGCACGGGCCAATGTCGGGTACCTGCACGAGGCGCCAACCGGAAGCGGTACGCCGCTCGCTAAGGCCTATTTCGCATTGCGCCGAGAATTCGGGCTCAAGAAAGACTTCCGCGGGCTCTATGTCGACGAGATTGGCGCCCATTGGTTGGACCCAGGTGGCATGGGCCACCAAAGCCAAGCGAACCTAACCGTAAGCAGCCTGGCAGTTGCAATGGATGGGGAGGTGCAAGACAACCATCAAGAAAGCGCCAAGTGGTTCGCGTCAGTCGCACTCACGGTAAACAGCGACACCAGACCTGCGGTTTTTGGCATCATGGCGCGCACGATGGCGTTGCGTGCGTCGGTTGCAGAGGGCGATCTGCGCTTTGCTTCGCTTGAGGGCAAGGTTGATGCTAATGCATCTCTGCCGAATGTTCTTAATTGGCTGAAAGACAAGGACGTCGCGATTTCGCTCGCCAAATATCCCGTCAATGGCGGCGACACGGATTGGGGCGTCGAAATGGCAGTGAAGGGTGATGGAAACCGCCTGCTTGCCAAGATGCGGAACACCTCGGCGGTTTTTACACCGATGGTGACTGCTCTGGTTTTCGGTCCCATCGCGGTGCGAACGGACGCATTGAAGGCCGATCTGGCCTTGCCGCCAAACGATCCAAAGACGCGGGGCTACTATGCACAGATCGCAACTCCTGAAGACGCGCTGCTGATTTTTGCCGGGGCCGCCGCCGCGGGCGCGGCGGGAATCAACAGCGATGTTTTCAAGAACTCCTTTAGAGCAAATGAGTTGCGCATCACGGACGCCTATCTTCGGACGCAGCCACGGCGAGTACTGGAAGCAAATGCCGATCCTGACGCCCGCGACGTGGCGCTGTTGTTCGACTATGAAGCAGATTACTCAATTCAGTTTGCGAACGGACCACAAACAGCGCGCACTGTCTCGACACGTGTTGAGGGCACAGGATTTGGTGTCGATGAAAACGGGCTGCGCTGGGTTCAGGTCACAGGTGGGCTGTTTGACCTGTCGATGAACGATCCAGGCTTGTGGACCCTTGGTCAATCGAGCCCGCTTGGAAAAATACTGCGCGTTGTTTCAGTTTCGCTGCGCAACTTTAATCCGGTTGAACTAGAGATCCGCATTCGCCTGGCGGGCAATTTCGGTGTGGTTAAGGCAGATGATTTTGTGTTCCGCATCGATCTTTCGGACGCCAATAGCAAGCTAGTGGCCTATCCCACCTCGGTCGAGGTCAATGTGGCCAAGGTGGTCAAGGGCAAGGGTACACTCCGGATTTCTGACCGTGAAACCGCAAGCGGACAAACTGTGCGCCAGGTGGTTGGCGGGCTTGACCTCTCTCTTCTTGCGGCGGGTCTTCGGATGTATGGCGGGCTAAACCTGACCAAAGCTGAATCGCCTGTGGGCGAGCTCGTTACCGCTTTGGTGGCCTCCGCGGAAGTCGAGTTCGCTAAGCCGATCCCAATTGGCAGCTCCGGACTTGGGTTGAAACAGATTGGGGCGCTTTTTGCACAGAATATGATCCGGCTGGAACCAGCGCAACAAGGGTCGGTCTTCCCCGCACTAGGTTGGTACAAAGCGGTCGGTGGCGATGTGGTGAAATCCGTCTCGGAGCACTCGGACCTCTGGGGGCCGGAATATGATCGTTGGAGCTTTGGCATTGGCGCCGGGGTCGAGCTTTTGGCGGGCAATCGCCTTTTGAACCTCAACTCGATGCTGGTGGTCGACATCCCGGGACCGGTGATTTCGCTGTTTTCCAAGGTCAATCTGCTGACTAAGCCCAAAAGCTCAAAGGCGCTGGCGCAGGGCAACAAGCTGACGGCCGGGATACTTGGTGTTCTGCAGCTGAATTTCCTCGACGACAGCCTGACGCTAGGCGTCTATGCTGACATCAACCTGGCCAAACTCGCCAAGATCCGCGGGTCTTTGGAAACTCGCTTCAACCTCCGGCATCTTCCCGATTGGCATTATTATATTGGTCACCCCTCCTCGCCGGTCCTAGTAGAGCTTGATCTCGGGTCGATCATCAAGGCGGATGCCAATTTCTACTTTATCGCGGCGGGAGATGAACTGACTGGGCTCCCCAGCCCGCTGCCCCCGACGCTGGACGGTTTTGCGTTAGCTCTGGGGCTGGGCGCGAACATCAAGATCGGTGGCGGCAGCCTCTACCTTAAGATCGGCGCACGTGTCGATGTAGCGCTTAGTCTCTCTGATGTTGTCTTTGCCATGGGTGTGTTGAGCTTTCATGGTGAATTCCGCCTCTTCATCGTTTCTATCGGCGTCTCGGGCGGCTTCAAATTCGAGTACCTTCGTCAGAACCCCACCCCGCCGAACCAGTTCCATATGACGGGCGAGGTTTGCGGCAAGGTCGATTTCGGCCTGTTCGACATTTCCGGCTGCCTGAACTTCGAGATCGGCTCTGCCCCGAGTTTCGATGCGGACCTTCCGGCTCTGCCAATAGAAACGAACCTCTTTTCGCGGGCACATACCGCTCTTTTGGGTGCGGCGGGGGGCGCTGGTGCGGTCGACGCTGTCGTGGCGCGGGCCGATGGGTCATATGATCAGTTGGCGCCGCTCGATTGCATCATCGTGCTGGATCTCTCGGCGCCACCAAAGCGCAAGACGAACGGCGTGTCGAGCGGATCCTTTGACATCTCTGAACTTGCGCCCGCAGCGGTGCGCACCGAGTTCAATCTTGGCGGACAGCGGGGGCACTACACCCTCAACGAGGTTTCGCTAAAAAAGAGCGATGGAACAGAGGTGACGATTCCGCTGGATACCGTCCACTGGTGGCGCAGCGGGACAAATGAGGGTGGCGGGCAACCTGCGTCAATTTCCTTAGCAATGCTGACGCGCAATCCCTTGGGCTACGGCGACGCGATGACCGACCCGCAGGCGGTACAGGATTGGATCGAGGCGATCCTTGGGGATCCATGTGCCGAAATCGCGCCTGCCCGTGATGGTCTGTATCGGCTGGGGGCCGGTGCGCTGCTGTCCCCTGAGGGGTCCAGTTGGTCGCTGCCCGGCATCTACTGCGATGCCTCTGACGCGCCGGAACCGGCTGTGCTTGGCGCGGCGGACGTGACCCTTATGGTGCCGAACCTCGGTCTCTTCCCGCGTGTGCCGCTTGAGGCTGTTGCGCTGTTTCCCGATGGGCAACGTCTGGAACTGCTTCGGCTAAACCGGGTTCTCAGCAACGAGCTCGAGCCCGCGCCCGTTCGGATCGACGTGCGTTTGGACGACTTTGGTCATGAAAGTGATCTGGTGCTATTGATGTCGGCCGAAGACATCCAAAGCGGCAAAGAGCTTTTCCGTTTCGAGATTGAATACGCCGATGGGTCGACGGCCTGGATTGCGCCGGATTACATGGTACCGCTCGCCAGCGATGCCAAGACGGTCCATCGCGACTGCCTCGACTGGTCCCAGCCCATCGAGCACTTTGCGGAAATAACCGCGCTTCCCGGTTTGGCCAAGCAGGAGCCAATGGGACTGGTGTTCAAACTGCAACCCAACCTAGATGCCCGGCGTTTGACCATCTTCGACACCGGGTTTTATCAGCAACGTGTTCCGGCCTTTCTGTTTGGGTTGATTGCGCGGCCGACTGCGGAACGCGCCCGGGTCGAGCAGCAAAAAGCAATGCAGGAGGCGACGCAGACCGCGCTCAAGTCCCTTTTCTCGCCGGATCCGGTGCCACTGCTCGAGCCCGCGACGGACTATGTCTTGGAGATTGATCACGACCCCAGCATTGGATCGCCCGGCGGCCCGAACAGGTTCGAGTTCCGCACAGCGGAGCATCCGCCGGAACGGTTGACCCATCATCTGCTTGCCAGCTTGCCGGGCCGGGATTCCGGGCGGCACTATCACGACCTGCCGGTGGGCTTGGTCCTGACGAGCCCCGACATCCTGCGTGTGCTGGCGGCCTTTGATGCGCGTCTCAAGGTCACGATCCGCAGCGATGCCAAGGCCGAAGTGACCGACAGCAGCGGGACATTGGAGTGGCACAAGGGCGTGATCGTTGACCCCGCATCCTTGCAAGACCAGATATCTGCGCCGCTGGGCTTTGATCCGATCCCGGTCCAAGGCCTGCCCAACGCGCTCTTGTCTGCCATTCTTGCCCAGTCCGCGGCTGGCAAGCTGAACTGTCTGGGGCAACTCAAGCTGCCGGACACAGCCCTTTGGCTGGGCTTCGACGCGGTGCTTGAGGCGTCGATGAAATACATGCTCACGATCGAGATCCTGAACGCGGCAGACCAGCCGTGGCCTTTCCCGGAGGATCCAACAGTGCCTGTGGGCGCGCTGGCGACCCACGAGCCGTTTTTTGAGTTGCCGATCACCACGTCCCGGCACGGCACCACAAGCGGTCACGTTACCGCGGTCGCCGGCTTCCGCCATCGCAATCGGCTTTGCCTGTCAGATCTGGAGCTGCCTGCCCTTGCTGGCGCCGGGGTGCATGACATCCCGGACAAGCTGCTGGAGGACGCCGTGGTTGCCGCAACGGGCACCCAGCTGAACCTGACTGACTTGCCGCAAACCACCATCTTGTGGCGTGACACGGGCAGCCAGATCGTGCCCCACGCTGTGCTCGTGGTGTCCGACGAGAGTCTCAGGCGCGGCACGCCGCTGCCAGTGGTCGTCGAGGACGTGCTCGTGGATGGGCGTCGGATCCGGAACGTGGAGCCACGGTTTACCACCTTCTCGGCGCCCGACCCGACGGCGGGGGTCGGCTTTGACCAACTTTATCTGAGCTCGGGTGGCACCATGCTCTTGGCGGTGCTTTCCGAGGATGTTGGCGAGGTCGGCGTGCAGATTCATTTGCGCGAAAACCGTCCGAACCTGATCCCCGTAGGGCTGACTGACAGCGGGCTCCTTGTTGACCTGCCGACCGCTCTGCTGGCCGCGCGCGGCACAGACGTATAGAAGGATAGATCAAATGTTTCCCAATATTGATGTGCGTTACGCGGTCTTTCCCAATGAGGGCGGCGTGTGGCAGCCGGTTTTCCCCGGCGACAGTCTCAATGACATCCCAGGCGATCTGTTTGACGCTTTCGCGACAGCAAGATCCATCTCCTCGCTGTCCTGGAATGCGCCTGGCTCTGCCGGGCTGCCGGTTGCGGCTTTCGAGGTGGATGTTTTGCGGTCAGTCTGGATGGGCCTCTTTGACAAACAGCAGCACGGCCAGATCGACCTTGGCGCGGGCAACGGTTGGACCGATTGGTTCAGCTTCAACACGTCGCCCAAGCCAATCGCGCCGGGTGCGTTTTTTGTCCTGTGTCGCAGTGCAGAAGTACAGGAGCCGGGAACCGAGCTGTACGCCATTGATCAATCCGGGCGCGAGCTGCCCGACAGCCGCATCCTCCTGACGGAAGAGCCTGTTGTGCTCTTTGGGCCGGGTATCTTCGGGCTTCAGGCGACGGGCGACGTCTTGCTGAACGACGTGACGATCGGATGGCTGACCAACAACGACGGGTTCGAGCAGGAGCGCATGGCCCAGGTTGCCCCATATTTTGGACGCGACACGCTCTTTGGCGGGCAGACGGTCTTTGGAAAGCAGCTGATCCTCGGCGTAACGCTTGACCCCGGCAAGGCACATCTGGCCCGTTTGTGGCTTGATGCGGTGGCGCGCAATCTTGTCACGCCGCCGCTGCAGGCAGCGCTGGACAGCCTCGTGCATCGCGGCGATCCGCTGGCGTCGTCGACCGAGCTTTTGCAGACGCCACTGATCGCAATGCTGGGGCAGAACTACGCGGACCATGCCGCCGACCCGACGCTACCCCTTAGTGCGCCGCTGGTTCTGCCCGATGGCAGCAGCGTTGACGCGACCGCCGCTGCAACGGACATGATGCAGCTTCACACGAAATTCGGTCCAGTCGAGGCGACAACTCTGGGTCACGGCATCGCGCTTCCCGATCCAAAACTGCCGGACCTGACGATGGAGGCGCTCTATTGGACGCTGGTCAATGAAGAACAGCGCTATCCGCTGCCCATCTACAAGGTGACCGGCCGCTATCCGGACCCGCAACAGGCCCAATCCGGCATGACGCTGGAGGACCTGGCCCAGAATGGAATAGTCGCTGAACGCATCGCGCGCTTTATTCCCAATGCCGCGCGGACGAAGGGTCAGGCGGTTTCGGCAGGATCATTCCCGCCGTTGATCAAGGACGGCCCGGCAATGACGAATGTCCGGTTGGAGCTGGCCGGCAATACGCTCTCCACAATCCATTTCCTAGAACGGCAGCCAGAGGGCGGCATGTCCGAATTGGTGATGGAGGATGCACCGCGCGGTATGGATTCCAACGGGGACGAGATCTGGTTTCCCAAGCAGATGATGACGACCCCAAACAGGGATGTCCAAGATCCACGCTACCCCAATCAAATCCTCGATCCTGACCGGCCCGCGCCTTTCACCGGACCGGGTAAGCTGGGATACCTGGTTTACCGGCGTGATGAATTCGGGCGCTGGCCCGAGCCGGCAGAATTGATCTGCGACTTCGATCCCTGGCCGGTGCAAAGCCCGACGTTGACGTCCGTGCGGCCAAGGATCGAGGCCGAGACAGTGTGGCTGGATCTGGATTTGGCTTGGGATTGGAAAAAACGCTCGCCGCGCGACATCCGGTTCGGGATACGATTGGGGGATCCCGGCGATGGGGTTTTCTCGGGTCTCCTGCCGGAAAACGGTGTGGTGCTTCCGGCCTATGGGGCAACTCCCCGCGATCTTGTTCTGCGCTTTCCATCGCCGGATCCTGACGTGCTGCCAGAGGTGATCATGATGGGGATCCCGGTCAGCGCTACCCTTCCGGTTGTGTCGATTGTCCCGCCGCCCGACCCTGACGCGGCCGGTGGTCCGATGGATCCCCTGACGGGAGAGCAGCCCGACTTTGACCGTTCCGGCTTTCTTGATCGGCTCTACCGGCTCAGCATTGAGATTGGCCCGGCCAACGCGGTGTTCACGCCTGATCAGGACCCGCGACAAATCGGGATCGTCGCCGATGCCACCGAGCAGGTCAGCGGCACACGCCTGTCAGAGAAGGCAGGTCCCCGCAGCGCGCCGCTGTTCGATCAGCGGCCGCCTGTTCTGGTCACGAAGCCCATTGCCCTGCAATGGACTGCCCGCCCCGATGAAGAGGGCCATGCACGCGCCAATCTGCCGATCCCGACGGTCACCTTGGGTAGCGATGAGGTGACCTTCCAGCTTTGGCGCTGTCATGAGGCAAGCGTGATCGACCTGCTGGCAACAACCCCAAATATTCCCGAGACGGTTATCGACGCTATTCTGTCTCAAGACGACAAACAGCTGCGCCTTGACGCGATGGTCAATGCCCTTCGCGCTGTCGTTGCGATGCAGCCCGAGGCCGAGCAGGCGATCACCAACCTCTTTGAGGCCAGTGATGCAAAGGTCACGTCTGACGGGATCGAGCTTGTCCTGTCGGCGTCGCAGACCGGGCTTGAATTTGTCCTTGTCACCGCGACCAGCAAGAATGCTGTCACCTCGGATAAGCCTTCGATCTTCGACACCTTTGCATTTGCCGTGCCGGTTCGACGCCGGATCCCGACACCCGTGCTCAAGGCCTATCCGCGCGATGACAGCGGGCTGTTCGACCTGTCGGGATTTGCGCTTTTCGCGGTGACGGCAAGCGATCCCTTGGACGATGCCGAGGTGCAATTCTTTTGGGAACGCAGCGGAACCTACATCTCTGAGGTCGAGATGTTCCTGCCATTCAAGGATGCCAATGAAGTCATGCCCTCGGACCTTGGAACATGGTTTGACGATCCAGCGGGTCTGCTAGGCGACATTCCCTACGAACACGTTCGGCTGTTCCTGGCCACCTTGCCCGAGGATTGGCGCGTGCGGGATTATTCGGTGGAATTGCGCTTTCCCTCTGACAACCCAGCACTCGCGGCCCCGTCGCGGCGGTCCAATGCGGTGTCCTGCTTCCGCGCACCCAGCCTGCGTCCGCTTTTGTCCATCGTCGAAGCTCAGCCTGTCTCTTATACACATCTCCGAGCCCACGAGACCGAGGCTGATCT
>OJIS01000707.1_pt1 | contig 10317 bp, 14 predicted proteins | sample 1595671 | NCBI WGS metagenome assembly OJIS01 (sample SAMN05416814, study PRJEB24817) | seawater metagenome | isolation source: Sea water | place: Canada:Atlantic | collected 2013-07 | reverse complement strand
CGAGATCAGCCTCGGTCTCGTGGGCTCGGAGATGTGTATAAGAGACAGATCTATTACTTTTAATACGGGCGAAGTTGGGCTGCAAATAGAAAGATACAACGAAGAGTTTAATAATTGGACTGGACATATTCACAACAGAGAAAAAACGAGAGCACAACTATTAAAAGGAGTTGAAATAGTAGAAATAAACAAAAGCGAAGCAATGCAAAGAGTAAAAAAGACTTTTGATGCAAGCGAAAACGAATTTAATTACCTTTTTAAAACTTAAACTGAAGTAATCAACGCTATTTTTTAACTACTAATTGAATAACATATTTTTAACAAATAAAAAAAGACATGAAAAATGATATTTTAAATAAGGTCGAATTGATTATTAAATTAAGGGAATTGAGGGAAAAATATCCTATGAGTAGGGAGGAACTTTGCCGAGTTAGTGGGGTTAGAAAAAGGAGTTTAGAAAGTGCTGAGACAACCGGTGAAGTAAGTATTAAGACATGGAAGATGTTGTTTAATGCGTTAAAACATACTTTTACTACGGTCGCAATCGTAGAAAAAGACTGATAAAATAAGCCTAAAACAATGCCTTTAAAGCCTTAACTATTAATTTAGTTAGGGCTTTTTTTTGTCGTAGTAATTGATTAGTAAATTAAGCCTATTGGATGCATTCTAATAGGTTTTTTTATGTGTGATAATGTGTTGAATAGATAGGACAATGAAGAGACAGAGCGAGCGTATAAGGTAATGTATCATTGAGTTACAGTCTATAAACTTAGCGTTTATATTGTCAGATTATCGACCCAAATCTATTCTAATACTATTAATTAGGTTAAATTAGTATCCTTGATTTGTATTTGTCGTAGTGTTTTATCCTTGTTAGATCGCTTTTATGTGACCTTTAGAGCCTTAATTGATGCGGTTAACATCGGAACGATAGATAAACTTTTTTTAACAAAAATTGAATAGGTTAAATTATGACCAATCAAAACAAAATTGATAACTTTTTTTACGTCATTCCTGCTCGGTTTTCTGCTATCAATCCAACTAATGAAGGTCAATTGATTGACTAATTAAAGCCTAATTGATGCTATCTAAGTTGTATTAATGAACCTTTGCCGATGCTATTTGATGCGAATTAATAGGTATTTGTTACCTTATTCAATGTGATTCGATGCTATTTGGTGCCGTTCGACATCATAAACTTTGCTAGATTGACTCGTTTTAGGCTACTTTGATGCCTTTTTGGTGGTTTTTTGTTGTTATTGTTGTTAGTCGACCGGTACCCTCTTTTCTCAGAGCAAGGGTAAATACCCAATTCTCACCACAACCAAATCACAACAAACATATACGCAAGTAGTCGAACCGACTCAATTAAAACACCCAAAATAATTTGATATACACTATTGGCGTATATACTAATAGTGTGATTATAAATGATTATCTTAGAGTTATTAAATAATAAAAAATAACGGAGTATGTATAAAAAGAAGTTGACATTTAAGAACCATGAAATCCCTGCGAAGATAGATGGTGAGACGGGTGAGGTAACGGAGATGGGAGGTAGACCGAAGGGTGATCCGAGGAATCAGACTAGGGTACATTTCAGTAATCCTGCTGTATTTCAGAGGAAGTATAAGAAAGCGTGGGAGTTATTGGATAGTTTGACTAATGATTCTGAGTATGTTGTTGCGTTAAAGTTGAGTGACTTATCCAAGTCATTTTCTGCTAGTTTGGAGCCATTGAATGATGAGACTAGTGTTCGGGAGATATCGAGGATATTGAAGAGGGATAGGAGATCGGTTAGTAAGATATTGAAGAGATTATTTGATTTGGGAGTTTATGGGAAGTTTGCGGTAACGGATGCGAATTATGATATGCAGCGATATTGGATGTTCAATCCATATTTGAGTTTTAACGGGACACACATTGAGGAAAGTACATTACGGTTATTTGAGAACACTAGATTTTCGCCTAAGTTATTAGAGGATTAGGTTACAAAATCTATACTAAGAAAATAGAAGAAGGGAAGAAAGTGCTGTGATGCTTGTTCTCATTGCCTTCAAAAAGTTTGACTGGTGCATTATGTACCATCTACTGGTGCATTATGTACCACTCTCCTTTTTTCGTCCTATATTTGACTGTATATAAAACCTATTAAAATACGATAGGAAATATCAATGGAATATACGCAAGTAGGTTTATGGTATAAAAAGTTTAATAAAAAGTTGTCCATTTATTCTAAAAATGGTTTATATTTGTGTATCATAAGAATTAAATTGATAGTTGACGGGTAAATTATCTTTATTTATAACAAATAAAATAGTATAAAATGTCAAATTTCGGATTTAATGGATTTAATCTATTGTGCCAATCTGCTGCACTTTCTGTCTTGGAAGCCTTACCCATTGATGTTTGTCAGAACATCGGACAGATTCAAAAAATCATAGTTCAATTTACAAACGAGTCGGTAGGAGTTTTGAATAAATTCGTAATTGCTACGGATGATCCTACATTGAAAGCTACTTGGGATGCTGCTAAGGCTGAGGTAGGTTCAAAGAAGGTGGTAATTACTCCTTTCATTGGTGAACCTGAGAATGAAGCGGGAGAATTGCGAAGATATGGAGGTGGAAATGCTACTCCAGGAGGTGTTGAGATTATTTTAGGAACTGATGCTGCTCCTTTTACTGCGAAGTTTTTGCATAAGGATCAAGCGGCTATTAAGGAAATGAAGAAATGGAACTCGTTAGATGTTTCTATTTACTTGGTGAATGAAGCGGGTCAAATTATTGGCTTGTCTCAGGATTCGGGTCAAGTAGCGACTGAATTTAGAGGTATTCCATTATACCCAAATACTTTTTTCGTTGGTGATAAGGTATTAGGAGGTTATGAGGGAGTAGATTACAACCCTTTAGAGTTCCAATTTCCTCCAAACTGGTCAGATGATTTGACGGTTGTTACACCTGCTGATTTTTCGGCATTATCAGAAATCTAAGTCTAACTTTAGGGTAATTAACTAAAAAAAAGATAGATGTATTTAAAACATAAAGGCAAAGGTGCTGATACGATTAAGAAATTTGATAAGGCTCACGGGAATGCTTTATTAAAGACTTATGATTCGTGGGAGAAACCTACAAAAGCCGAGGTTAAATCATTTGAAAAAAAGAATAATGTCGTTAACGATTCAAGAAGTCAGGGAGATTTTATTGACTCCAACGAGCAACAAGATAGCGATAAATGAAGCAGTCGAACATGAGGAAAGAGTTAATTTTCACACTCAACAGACGGTAAACGGGAATTACCAAAAGCGGAGATCGTTAAATAACTATTTATCATGGGTTCGTGGGTTATTACCTGCGGATAAATTCACTTTGTTTTTGCATTTGTTTCGTTATCCAGTTAAGACGACAATTTTAAGTGAATCTATTTTTTCTAATTTTTCTAGGATATTTGATTCTAATAATAAAGTAGATCAGATTCATTTTTTAGACCCTAATTTAAAAGAAAATTGGGATGAGTATAATGCTACTGGTTTGAGGATATGGGAAACCGAGGGGATGGAAGCATTAAAGTCTAAGATTAATTCGGTGATGGTTGTTGACTTGGATAGTGAGCAAACGACTGATGATCCTGCGCCTTATTTTTACTTTTTAGAGATTGGTTCTGTTATAGACATTTCGATGAAAGGTAATGATATTGATTGGATTATATTTCGTCAATCAGAGGATGAATTTGTGGTGATTTGCGATATGTATTATCGTGTTTTAAAGATGCGAGAAGGATCGACTACTGAGATTGAGGGTATTATATTAGAGTCTAGTCATGGATTAAGTTATACCCCTGCTCGATTCTTTTGGGAAACGCCTATCAATTATGATAAGCCGATAGTAAAAAAGAGTCCGATTACACCATATTTGGGGGATTTTGATTGGTATTTGTTTTTTAATATGTCAAAACGGCATTTAGATACATACGCTCCATTCCCTATTTTAAGTGGATTTGAAGAGGATTGCGATTATTCTGCTGAGAATGGAGATAGTTGCGATAATGGTTTCTTAAAAGATGCGAATGGCTTTTATTATCCAAATAGAACGGATTCAAATGAGAGTGCTTTACAGCAATGTCCGATTTGTGCATCAAGGAACCAATTAGCGGGAGCAGGTTCATATATTGCCGTTCCTATTCCTGATGAAGCGAATGGAAATGTAGATTTAAGGAATCCCGTTTCGATTACAACGGTTCCGAGGGAGAACTTAGATTATGTGACGGAGGAAGCACTTCGATTAGGATTAGATATTTACCAAGCGATTACGGGAGATTTAGGGGAGACGATAAATACACAAGCGATTAACAGCGATCAAGTATTTAGTTTTTTCGATAGTCAGAAGCAGAAGTTAATGCCTATTAAACGTAATTTTGAGATGGCGATTAAGTGGGTGAATGAAACGGTTTGTCAGTTACGATATGGTGATTCATTTACAAGTTATTCGGTTGATTTAGGTAATGATTTTTACCTGGTTGATGAAAACATTTTACTTGATTTGTACACTAAATCTAAGAAGGAAGGTTTGTCGGGTGTGTTTTTGGATGAATTACAGGATCAGTATAATGATACTAAATACAAGAATAACCCTAGTAAATTGGCAAGGATAAAGGTTTTAAACAACATTGATCCAATGCGACATAAATCAATGGTAGAAGTATCAGAGATGTATGGATTAGGTCAAATTACCTATGTAGATTTTTTATTAAAGATTAATTTTTCTTCATTGGTGATGCGTTTTGAGCGAGAGAATATGGATGTGTTAGTTTTTGGTAATATGTTATCATTTGACGAGAAGATTAAACGAATTAAAGATATTTTAGAAAGTTATATAAATCAAAATACATTAAATAATGGAGAACAAGAAAGAATTAACAATACAGGAGAAAGTGAAGCAGGCGAAGATGCTGAAAGTAACTAAAGGTTATCAACCAAAGCGAGGGGAAGAAGATATTGTCATTGTAAAAGTAAAGAGAGGTGGATTTGATGCTGCAACGGGTAAAGAATTAGAAACGCCAGTTGCGATTAAAATTGCTAGTCGTTTATTTAAGGGATGGTTAAAGTCTCATAAAAATTTGGGATTAACTATTACAGAAATGGTTTATTTGCCTGACTCAGCGAAAGTAGAGGTAAAAGCAATTTTGGATAAAGGGAAAAAGGAATATGCTCGTATTCAAACAATGAAACCGAGTAGTGCAGATGAAAGAGCAATGAAAGAAGAACGATTGGAAGGGATTAAAGAGGGGATGGATTATTTAAAAGCTAATTTTTTAAAGTAAGGAGTAATTAAACATACTATTTTATAACATAAAACGGGTTATTTATGAGATTCGAGGAAGAATTATTAAAACACTTAGACAAAGTGGAAGGACTAACGGGAGAACAGAAGGAAGCAATAAAAATAGGTGCTACTGATGTTTTTCAAAAGAAAACAGGTGATCTAAAGGGGTTATTTGATAAAGATGTATTAGAACTTTCGGGATTACCGAAAAATCAAGGGGAAAAAACCCATGAGTACATCAAAAGAGCATTCGATTCTTCTAAAATTGATGTAACTCCGTATCAATCGGAAATTACAGCATTAAAGAAAGAAAGGGATAGTTTGGTTTTGAATGGTGCAGGGGATAAAGAATTAAAAGATAAGGTTACGTTATTGGAAACGAAAATATCTGATAGTGAAACATTATTAAATGATTGGAAGACGAAGTATGAAACGAGTGAAAAGACTTTAGAAGAAAAGGCAGTTGAATTGCGTCAATCTAAAGTGCGTTCGATGATGTACGGAGATGATAGCATAAGTTTTAATGAAACGATTCCTGAGACACTTAGAAAAATGACCGTCAAAACTATTGATGATCGTATTTTAAGTATCGAAACGGATGAAATTGATGATGGTAAAGGGGGTAAATTAACTGTTTTTAGAAAAGATGGTGAAATTTTGAGAGATTCGGAAAACGAATTAAACCCACATACGGCACAATCATTAAGACGATCAAGATTGAAGGAAGCAGGTTTGTTAGCTGAGAAAAGAGTTGTAAATGGAGCAGGCACCAAACCAACGCCAGTTTCGGGGAATACAACTGAATTAGATTTAAGTGGAGTAAAAACTAAAGTTGCTGCTACTGCTGAGATTAATGCTTATTTGATGGGAAAAGGATTGGAACGTAATTCGGAAGCATTTGTAACAGAACAAACTAAAATTTACGTAGAAAATAAGGTAGGTGAACTACCATTAAGATAAGCATGGAATAACGGGTTTCATTTCAAGCAAATAAACACATTTTTAAAATCATTTTTTTAATTATCCATTGCGACGGGTAGCGAAGGACACAAAACATAATAAATATGTCAGTTATCGCAACTCGGATGTTAGATATTAGAAGTCAATCCGATATAGACAAAAACGAAATGAGAATGTCACAATATGGTGCATTCGATAGATTCGTTCAAGATACCATGAATCCAAATGGTATTATTTCACCTGAATTAATCGCTGCTGCAAGAGGGGCAAATGGTCGAACTATCCAAGTTCCCGTTATTGATTATGATTCAGGTGTATCAATTTTGAGTGCTAGAAATGTAGTGATCGGAGATGCAGAAAACACTTCAAAGTTATATAGTGTAACTTTTGCTACTTATGCCTTTGAGTTTACAGTAGTTCCTACCGCATTTGATAATAACGATATTAGCGTTCAGCGTGATTTCCGTAGAAAGATGAACAAGCATATTAGAGAGTTGCTTTCTACGCTTGATACTACTGCTATTGCGGCTTTAGATTCAGCAAAAACACAAGTGGCACCTGATTTATTAGGTTTATACACATTTGTTGCTGATACCGTTGTTGCTCCTTTGGCTTTGTACGATCAAATTATCGGTGATATTGATCCGATGATGGAATCAAATGATTTTTATTCAAATAAACATTTGGTTGCCAATGTTGGTGTGAATGCTCGGATTAAGAAAATGGGTGAGGATTCTGTTTATAATGCTAAGAATAAAGACGGTCAATTCGTTGGAAAATTCTTATCTCAATCTAATCGTATCGCTAATGCACTTAACCAAGTTGGTACAGCATACAGCGTAGAAGATGGTTCATTAGGACTATTGAAAAGATTTGAACGAGAATCATTAGCACGAACGAAAAGCCGAACAGGGCATGAGTGGGATATTATTAATATTCCTGGTCTTGGTTTTGAAATGGGTTCATATTACTATGAATCAGTAGGAAACTTTTCTACTGTTTATGGTGCTGCTACTGCGGATATGACTCGTGCATTAAAAGAGCATTACGGATTTGCAGTTGATTTGGCTTTCATTACGCCTTACAACTCAGACCAAGCGACTATCGCTAGTCCGATTATGAAGATTGCAATTGCAGATGCTTAATTAGGATTTCTTCAAAAAGTTCTCATAGTATGTTTGATAAAAGGACGGGAGCGATTTTCGTTTTCGTCCTTTTTCATTATAAAAAAATAATATTAAATGTTTGACCCAAATATAATAAAGACAATTTTTGATGGAGTTATAGGATGGGATCAAAATTCTGATATTAACGGGGTTCAATTGACTGCCGAATTAACTGCTGCTAGTTCAGGAGTATCTTACAATTCCTTCCATCCATTACTTACTTTTAATAATCTATATTCTATCTCCCCTGATTTTGAAGCGGTACACGGCACTTTTGCCCCCGCTACAAAGGCATTGATAGAAGCGGATTTTAATGCTTGGTTAACGGAGCAAACTCAGTCGGCAACGATTCGAGCATTTGACCTTTGGACGGGTGTAAAACTAAAGAACCAAACGACTCGCAATTTATTAGAGCGAACACAATTATATGATTTAGGTTCGATAGGTGGAGATGTAGATGATGATTCAAACCAAACAAAAGGGATTGAGGTTTTACCTATGTCTTCTAAAGGGTTAATTTATCCAGTTAAACAAATTGGTGTTCAATTAGAGCAAGCGGAAACTTTCAATATTTATCTTTTCCATTCGAGTGAATCTGCTGCTATTGAAACGGTATCAATTGCTTATACTGATGTTGGAGCAGTTCAATGGTTTGACGTTGATTGGAAATTATTAAAAGATTCGGGAAGTTATTATATCTGTTATAATACGGATGATTTAACTGGTGGAGTAATCAATGGAACAACTACCTATAATTCTGAGGGTACTATTCAAAGTTATCCCATGGGTAGGTATTTTTCTGCTTCGCCTTTTACCGTTACAGGTCAAAATACTGTAATGTGGGACACTTCGGGAAATGTCTATACAACTGACACAAATCACGGTTTGAATTTACAAATTTCTGCTATATGTGATTTTTCTGAATTTATTGTAGATCAGAAAGATTTATTTCGTCAATTAGTAGGGGTGCAATTAGCTTCCGATTTATTACGGATGATGGCTTATAATGTAGAAGCAAGAGTTAACCGATTTGAAACGAATATTGATAGACGAGCAGTATTATATGAAATTGATGGAGATACACAAGGAAGAGAAGGAGGTTTGCAGAAAAAGATGAATATGATTTTAGAAGGGTTACAATTAGATACAAGTGGAATTGATAAAGTTTGCTTGCCTTGCAAACGGAGGGGAATGAGATTTAAAGCGATTTAATATGGATTCAATCTTATCTAAAATAGCGAAGTTGCAGAAGTTCCAGGACGAGATTAAAACCTATCCTATTGAATTATCTAAGATGCACGAATCACAGATGATTGATTGGAACCAAACTAATTTATATGCGGGAATAGATTCAGAAGGAGATGAAATTTATCCCGACTATACTGACTTTACAAAAGATATTAAATTTCAATTGCGTCAACCAACTAACAGAGTCACTTTAAAAGATACGGGTGCTTTTTATAGGTCGATAGAGTTGGAGTTTGGAAACCAAAGTTTTTTCTTTAAAGCAACTGATTATAAATATCGAGATTTGCAAAAGAAATATGGGAGTAAAATACTAGGTATAACCGATGAAGATTTAATTGATTTAAGGTTGTTAATACTACCTGATTTTATAGAATTATTTAGGATGAAAACACTTTAATAAAATGGAAAAAGATAAACCTGTTTTACTATTTACGAATCTAAAAAATGGTGTATATACTTTTTTTTACTCACCATTAGAAGGTAAAGATTCGGTGATTTTCCTCACTATTGATTTTGAGTTAATGGTTTATATTAACTTAGATGAATGTATGATCGGAACGGTGGCAGGTGAATTTGAAGTAGGAGAAGAAGAAGCGAAGTTTATCAATAAGATTTGGTCGGGATATATTGTAAGTTATTAAAAATAAATAAATAGATGTTAGCAACTCGTAATCCACAAACGTTAGATGATCCAGTTGGGATTGAAGCCGCTATCGAAGAAATAAATGCTTTGTTAAAGGCTCAATTACCTTGGTTAGATATTGCTTATGGTAAATGTGAAAAGTTGCTAGAGAGTAAAGAAAAAGGAAGTTATCCCGCTATTTACTCCGCTAATAATGAATATGTAGAATTGTTTCCCGACCAAAATAAAGGAAACTTTTCTTTTTTTGATATAGCTGAAAATTCTGTTATTAATTGGGTACCTCACCAATTGACAGGAGGATCAGCAGAATTTGGGTTAATCGTTTGGTTTGATTATCGGAAGGTTTACCCTGCTGACTCAGAAAATAAATCTATTGAACACGTAAAGTTAGATGTATTAACTGTTTTGAATACAATCGGATTACTTAATTCCACTATTACTTGTCATAGAGTATTAGAGCGAGTTGAAAACGTTTATAATGGTTACAACTTAGCCTTATATAGAGGATTCTCATACGGGAATATAAAGAGTCCTTACATGATGCGACCTTATGGAGTTTTTAGAATAGAAGGTAAAATCAATTACCGAAAAAACTGCTAAATTAAAAAATAATGGCAACTGCAATAAAAGTTATAACAGTCACGCATACGGGAACTAATTTAGATGCAAATAGTATTCCACAACAATATACTATTACGATGGAATTAGAAAAATATGCTATTTGGGCACCAGTAGCCGTTTCCCTTGGTTATACGGTTATATTAGTATCAGATGATACTTATGATAATCCAACGAGTCCAGTTGTTCCAGGTGACGGAGGTGGAGCCTATGATGGTGGATCATTGAATGATCAAACCTTAGTTTCTGATGTAGCAAAGACATTTAATTCAACAGGTCTGACAACGGTTTTAGGATGGTCGTTTAAAGACTTAGATCTGTCTCTTATACACATCTGACGCTGCCGACGATCTACTCTGTGTAG
>OJIS01000706.1_pt1 | contig 10318 bp, 9 predicted proteins | sample 1595671 | NCBI WGS metagenome assembly OJIS01 (sample SAMN05416814, study PRJEB24817) | seawater metagenome | isolation source: Sea water | place: Canada:Atlantic | collected 2013-07 | reverse complement strand
CGAGATCAGCCTCGGTCTCGTGGGCTCGGAGATGTGTATAAGAGACAGTTACAGACACTGGGCTTCTGCGTTTTAGAATCAACCACGATTCCAACTGCCATTTCCAGATCCGCCTCGGGATGAACATAGGCATGGCAAATACCATCGTAGTGTTTAATTACCGGCATCCGAGCCAGCGAAACCACTTTTTCAATGAGCCCTTTTCCGCCGCGTGGAATGATTAAATCGAGATACTGATCCATCCCCGCCATCACCGCGACACTCTCTCGGTCGGTGAAAGGAATCAACTGAATGGCACCTTCCGGAAGACCGGCCTTTTCGCCTCCTGCCTGCAGAGCATCCGCAAGAGCGCGGTTTGAATGAATCGCTTCGGAACCCCCACGTAAAATGGTGGCATTCCCGGATTTCAGGCACAGCACCGCGGCATCGCTCGTCACATTCGGACGGCTTTCATAAATGATTCCAATCACGCCGATTGGAACGCGAAGCTGTTGAATCCGAATGCCATTCGGTCGATCCCATTCGCCCAAAATCTCCCCGACCGGATCAGGCAAGGTCGCCACTTTCTCCACCCCCGCCGCCACCGCTTCCAGGCGGGATTCATCGAGTCTCAGCCGATCCAGCATCGCCGCTGTGAGCCCGCGTTTCTCGCCCGCCTCCAGGTCCTTTGCATTTGCCTCTAAAATCCCCGGAGCAGCGTCCCGAATTCCAAACGCCATCGCTCTCAGAATTTCGTTCTTCTTCTCCTCCGAAAGGACCGCCAGGGCAAGCGCGGCCCGGCGCGCCTTCCGACCCATTTCATAAACCTGATCTTTGATTTCCTCGCTGGTCATCCGCACGAAAACTAACGTTCTTTGCCAAAGAAGGCAGTGTTAAAAGATCACCCTTCCAAGACTTTTTCCCCCTCGCTCTTGGCGATCACCAAAGCGGCGCAACTATCGCCAAAGACATTCACGGCAGTGCGGGACATATCGAGAAGCCGGTCCACTGCCAGAAGCGCAACTACGGCAGTCTCAGCTCCGGGGATTTTAGAACTGGTAAGAATGATCATGATCGCAACCAAGGAAGCAGAAGGAATCCCGGCGACACCCACGCTGGTGAGTAATGCACTGATCACCACCATAAACTGCGCCGCCATGGGCAAATCGAAGCCCATCACCTGGGCCACGAAGATCACCGCAACACATTCATAGAGCGCGGTCCCATCCATATTCACGGTCGCTCCCAGCGGCAAAGTGAAGCTCGCTGTCGCTTTCGAAACCCCGGCATTTTCCTGAACACATCGCATTGTCACCGGAAGGGTGGCGGACGACGACGCCGTCGAAAAAGCCGTCAATAAAGCGGTTCGCATGGCCTTGAAATGAGCCATGGGTGACACGCCTGCGAGGACCTTGATTACTATGGGCATCACCACAAAAAGGTGTAAACCGAGAGCGAGCAGCACTGTTAAAAAATACTTTGAAAGCGCGATATATAAAACCCCGCCGGTCTTAAAGACAACCGGCAGGATAAGGGCATAAACTCCGATCGGAGCGAGCGCCATGATCCATTGAGTCATCACGATCATGACGTCATTGAGTGAAACGAAAAGATCGCGGAGAGGTGAAATCCGAACGATATCCAGACGGGTCATCGCAACCGCGAAGAGAATGCTAAAAAAGATCAGCCCCAACATTTGCCCGTTCACCGCTGCCGCCGAAATCACATTGGTCGGCACCATGCGGAGAAAAAAACCGCTCAGTTGACTAATGAAACCACCCTGACTGCTTCCCACGCCCTGCGCTTCCTTGACCTTGCCGAGATCTTCCGCGTCCGCCTCGTGATCATTAAAAGCTTCGCGAATCGTTTCATTGGGAGCCCCGTCGATGAGCCCGGGTTGGATGACATTCACCAACAACAAACCCAGGCAGATCGCCAGGAGACTGGTCAGCGCATAAAAACCGGCTGTCTTGCTCAACAGACGCCCAAATCCCGCCATTCCGTGCAGACTTGTGATCCCGGCAATCACGGATGAAACCACCAATGGAACGATGATCATCTTGAGGAGATTCAGGAAAAACTGCCCCACATCCTCTGAGATGCCCACAACTCCAGTCACGAAGTCTTGGGACCCTCCGGGCTCGCTTGCCAAGTTTCGAAACAAGAGGCCGGTGACGGTCGCAAGAGCCAATGAGAGAAGGATCTGCCAATGCGGTTTAATTTTCACTGCCGGAAACTAGGGTTTTCTGTCGTCAACTCCAAGAAGGAAGCGAACCTGTTCTCGATGTCGCGCTCTGATGTGAGCAACTTTCAAAAGATCGATATTTTGGAATGCCGTGTTTGCTTCTCCCGGTGCGATCGTTAGTCTGAAACCTGATTCGAGTCACTTTTTATGCGTCGCTTCCTTCCGGCCCTCATTTTCACCGTCCTCGGCTTGGGCTTGGCTGCGATTTTAGCGACCAGGGAGGTCTCGGAGGTGGCTGATCATTTGACCGGTTTTCCCGATTCCGACGCCACCGCCCACCTTCTCCGTCCCGCCGTCTTGACGGCCCTCTGTCTCATCCCGGCACTCGCCGCATTTTATTACGGCCTCGTCGGAGCTCTTGACCGATACATCATTCGCTCGTTCCTGGGAGCCTTCACACTCTGCTTCTCGGCCCTCTTTTCAATCTGGCTGATCGGCGACCTCACCGACAACTTCTCCGATTTCCGAAAGAGCGGAGAAACCCTGCGATTTATCGGAATGTATTACGCCGCGGCCTTTCCAAAGTTCTTTGTCGATTTCGCTCCCTTTGGCCTGCTTCTCGCCATGCTCTACTCGCTGGGAAAATTTTCCCGGGGACAGGAAATTGTCTCCATGATTCAAACGGGACGCGGAGTGGCGCGCCTCATCCTTCCTTTGATTGTGATGGGTTTCATGGTGGGACTTGTCTGTCTTGGATTTAACTACCGCTGGGCCCCGGCTGCTTCGGCCTATCAAGATGCCCTGCTCGAGGAAGCCAAAATGGGGTCATTAAGCAAGGCGCGCAATGTCGTCTACTTTGCCGAGGAGGAACGGCGACTCTGGTTGATTGGAAGTTTCCCATACGAATACCACCAGGGAGAGCCCCTCAAAAATGTCATCGTCCGTTCGTTCACCCCTGATGGGAAACCAGAGTGGCGGATCAAGGCAAACACCGCCCAATGGAATCGCGAGACGAATGATTGGACCTTTCAAGGGGTGACGAAATGGGATCTCACCCATCGCCTCGAAGTCGAGGACAGACCACTCGACCCCAAGCTCGAAGCGAACCTTCCCGACCCTTTGGTGATTTCCAATTGGCCCGAGACGCCCTGGCAATTGATCAAACCCGGACTCAAGGCCGAGGAACTCGGGATTCCGGGACTCTACAGCTGGCTTGTCCAGAACCGTGAATCGGAATGGGGCAATAAACGGCAGTTCTTAACGCAATGGCACTACCGCTGGGCACAGCCGGGCATCTGTCTCGCCATCGTACTCCTGGCCGCCCCGCTCGGGATTGTTTTTAGCCGCCGCGGCACCGCCGGAGGAGTTGCATTGGCGATCTTCCTCTGTGCCGGCATGATGTTCACCTCAACGGTTTTTCTCTCTCTCGGTGAATCAGGCTACCTCCACCCCATGTGGGCCGCCTGGGGAACCAACATCCTTGCCAGCGTGATCGCTTTAGTCCTCATTCAACGAAGGCTCGTTGGACGACCGATCTACCAAACCCTTCGCAACCTCTTACCCGCCTAATCCCACTGCATGAAAGAACCCTGGAGTATCAAGTCGCGCGCCCGTGAATGTGCCGTAAGCGGAGAAGCCTTCGTATCCGGCCAAAAAATCCGCGCCGCTATTTTCCCCGATCCCGACTCATCGGGATATCTTCGTAAGGACTTCACCCAGGAAGCCTGGGAAGCGAGAGAGGAAGAAGAAACGCCTTTTTCCACCTGGCTAACGACATATGAACCGCCGGTGATCGAAGAAAAAACGGAAGACGTGGTCGATCAAGATCCTGAAACCCTCCTCAAAAAACTTGTCGAAGAAGATGAGGAATACACCGAGAATGCCCGCTATATTTTAGCCGTTATGCTGGAGCGGCAAAAACTCCTCCGCGAGACCGACACCCAGGAGGTGCCCTCCGGAATCCTCCGGGTCTACGAGCATCGAAAAACCGGCGATGTCTACATTATCAAAGACCCTCAAATCCCGCTCTCAGACGTCGACAGAGTGCAAGAAGAAGTCAGAGAACTGCTCGACCCGAAACCCTTGATAGAGCCAGAAGAGGTTAAGGAAGAGCCGGAAGACAATAACGAACCGTCTGCTCCCGAATCTGTGACGGACGAGGAAATAACGCCGGACGAGGAGTCGAGCGTAACTCCCGGAGAACCGGAACCCACCGACGAAGAAGAATAATGCTTCCTTGGTTTCAAGACAGGTTTCCCATTTATCTGGCGCCCATGGCCGGGGTGACTGATGTGACTTTCAGGACCCTTTGCAAGGAGCTGGGTGCCGATGTCATGGTCACTGAATTTGTCTCCGCAGAAGGCATCATGCAGGCCGATCATCGCACCCGAAAATACACCACTTTCACCGATGAACAACGTCCCGTCGGCGTTCAACTCTTCGGAGCCGATGGCACCCGCATGGGAGAGGCTGCCAAAAAGATCATCGACTGGAAGCAACCCGACTTTATCGACCTCAACTTCGGCTGCCCCGTCAATAAGGTCGTCTCAAAAAACGGAGGTTCATCCCTTCTGAAAGACTGTCCTCTCTTAACTGACACCGCTTCCAAAATCGTCAAAGCGGTCGGAGATCAAGTCCCCGTCACCGGCAAGATTCGAATTGGCTGGGACCAAAAAACCGTCAACGCGCCGCACGTTTGCCATCTCCTCGAAGACTGCGGCATTCAAGCCGTCGCCATCCACGGTCGCACCCGTTCCCAAGGCTACCGCGGGGAGGCCGACTGGGAAGTCATCGATGAATGCGCGCGCTCGGTCACAGTGCCCGTCATTGGAAATGGCGACATCAATTCTGCAGAAATTTTAAAACATCGCAAAGAGACCACCGCCGTCTCCGGAGTCATGATTGGCCGGGCTGCCATGCAAAACCCCTGGATTTTTTCCGAAGCCAAAAGCTTCCTCGAAACAGGCGAACTCTCACCCCGTCCGACCATCTCCGAAAGATGGCGTTTCGTGATCCGTCACTGCCGCCTCGCAGTGGAGTCAGATCGCTATGGCGATGAAAAACACACCCTGATGGCAATGCGCTCGCGCCTCATGACCTACTGCAAGGGCTTTCCCGGAGCCAAACCACTCCGCCAACAACTTTCACAAGTCACCTCAATCTCCGAGGTTGAAGAACTCGCAGAGCGAAGCCAAACGCTCCGTGACGAAAACATCAGTGATCCCACTGTGGATTAGTTAGGAATATTTTAAAATAACGAGGATTGAACTAATTTATTTTCCGCACTAATCTTTCAGAGAGTATGAAAGTTCGTCCCATTGCTTTTGCCCTGCTTGCAGGAACATCACTGCTCCCAGGGGCAAGCGTTTCCGATCGCTTGGATCACTTGGAAGCAAAGGTCTCCGGGATGGAGAAGCTTTTAAAAAACCTGGCAGGAACACCAAACAACCAGCCATCCCGGCCAAGCTCCCCGGCACCCTTATCAAGACACTATCAGATTCGTAAAGGCGATTCCTACTGGTCAATCGGGCGTCGCCATAAAGTTTCTGTTTCAGCACTCGAAAGAGCAAACCCGGGAGTCAATCCCCGCACCCTTTCGATCGGCAGAAAGATCACCATTCCCGGTCGTAGCCGATCCAGCACGAGCATCAACAGCACCAGTCCAGGCACCTATCGGGTAAAGCAGGGAGACATTCTCGGGCGGATTTCCGAAGCCCACGGGATTCGCCTCTACCAACTATTGGACGCCAACCCCGGCCTCAATCCCCGCCGTCTAAAGATCGGGACCATCCTCCATATCCCCGGGCAACCAAGCCGGGCTGCCATTCCCATTGCAGAACCATCCCCGGTGAAGCCGCCGGTCGAAGAAGCCCCTCCAAAAGACGAATCCACCCCTCGCCCCCCAACCGACTTTCGCCCAAACCCTTATCTCACAGAAATCAAAGAATCCACCCCGGATGATCGCAAGCTTGAGCGGGAATTTCCCCCGATCCGCCTCGAGGATCCTCGTCTCATTACCGTGAACGAAGATCGTCGACTTTCCGAGATCGCGGAGCAGCACAAAACGACCGTTGCTAAGATCAATGAGCTCAACAAACGAGACCTAAGCCCTAAACAGATGATTAAGGAAGGCTCCCAACTCTATATCCCGAATCGTTAGTATCCTTGCACACCGTCAAAACTCTCTCTAGCCTGAAGCCGATGGAGAGTTACGAAATTTTTAAGGAAGCCTTTAAAAACAGCAGCCCCAAGGCCGTTGCGAGTGAACTTGGCGTCTCCTTGTCTCTCGTCTACAAGTGGGCCCAGGAGCAGTCGGAAAGTGGAAGCGGATCGCGCAACCCTCTCGACCGACTCCTCGAAATCATCAAGTTGACCGAGGAAGAACGGATTGTGGAATGGCTCTGCGAGCGTTGCAACGGATACTTCGTCCGTAACCCTACCAGCTCATGCGAACAGGGGTTCGAGGTTCTCCCCGCGACCAATGAAATCGTCTCACAATTCTCGACCCTACTTTCCCGGATTTCACAAGCCGCTCTCGACAGCTCGATTACGCTGGATGAGGCCGAGGAAATCCGTGAGCAATGGGACCGCCTAAAATGCTACGGAGAAGGATTTGTGCGATGCTGTGAAGAAGGTGACTTCACCAAAATGGAGGCCACCAAAGAGAACGACCCCCAGCCTCGCAAAACCCTCTACTAGACGCGGAAATACTTTTTGATCCCGATTGCCCGCTCGGGAGAGGCACGCTATATCTTCGGAGATGTCGCTCCCAGTCCGCACCCGTTTCGCCCCCTCGCCTACCGGCTATCTCCACGTCGGCGGGGCCCGTACCGCGCTATTCAATTGGCTCTTCGCAAAGCGCCATGGTGGCACCTTCGTCGTGAGAGTCGAAGACACCGATGCCGCCCGCAATACCGAGGAAGCGCGAGCAGCGATCTTTGAAGGACTGGAGTGGCTTGGACTCGATTGGGAAGACCCCGAACACGAAGGTGACTGCGGCCCCTACTACCAATCACAACGCACTGACATCTACGAGGAGTGGTTTCAGAAGCTGGTGACTGCAGACCGGGTCTACGAGGACGAGGGCGCGTGGCGATTTTGCTTTGAGCGAAAGCCCATTACCATGAACGATCTCGTGTGTGGTGAAGTCGTCATCGATTACACCGATGAGTCCAACACCCCTGATATGGTGGTTCGCCGGTCCGACGGATCTTTTGTGTTTCACTTCGTAAACGTTGTCGATGACCTCACCATGGGAATCACTCATGTCATACGTGGCGAGGACCACCTCATGAACACACCGAAGCACCTTCAACTGATTGAAGCCTTGGGAGCAACTCCTCCCAAATATGCCCACGTCCCCCTGATTTTGAATGGCGATGGCTCAAAAATGTCCAAACGGGATGAGGGTGCGGCACTCGGTGATTATCCCAAGCAGGGATTCCTCTCGTCGGCCGTCGTCAATTTTCTCGCGCTTCTTGGGTGGTCGCCAAAGGATGAAAAAGAGATCTTTTCCGCCGCTGAATTGATCGGAAAATTCTCACTCGAATCGGTCAACCGCGCCCCCGCTCGCTTTGACCCGGAGAAATGTCGTTGGGTGAATCAGCAACATCTCCTGGGTCTCTCTCCAGACGACTTCGTGGCATCTTGCGCATCCGAGGCCTCGCCCGCAATGCTGCTTTCGATTCAGGAAAAAATCACTCTCCTGACCGAGGTTCCCGACGCCGTCTCCTTCTACCTCGATCCGGAATTCCCCACTGATCCGCTCGCTCTCGAGAAAGTGAAAGGCAACGACCTCGCTGCGACTCTCCTCAGCAAACTTGTCGAAAATTTTGAATCACTCGACGATTGGTCCCAAGCGAAGGAAATCATCGGGACCACGGCCAAAGCCTCCGATGCCAAGCCCGGACAATTGATGTTCCCTCTGCGGATCGCACTTTCCGGTAAAGCCGGAGGTCCCGATCTCGGAGCAATTCTTGAGATCCTCGGCAAAGCCGAATGTGTCCGCAGACTCGCTCGTTTCACTGCACTTTTAAAATGAAATCTTACACCCTCAGCGATCTCGCTTCCATCAACGAAAACGAAACGAAGCCTGCCCGATTTGCGGTCATTGGAAACCCGGTGCAGCATTCCCTCTCTCCTCAACTTCACCAACCCGCCCTTGATTCACTGGGGATCGATGCCCGCTATGTCCGGGTTGAGGTTGAGTCAGGAAAGGTCGCCGAGGCATTTGATCAACTGTTTGAGGCCGGATTCCTTGGAATTAATGTCACCGTTCCTCATAAGCTGGAAGCACTCGAAGCCTGCCACGCTGTCGATCCGGCGGCCGCCAGCATGGGAGCGGTCAACACCATCGTATTCGATAAGGACGGAAAACGGACAGGATTCAACACAGACGGTCCCGGCTTCGCCCGCGCCATCCGGGAAGAGTTCTCGGTCGATCTGGGCGACCTCAAGGTCATCATCATCGGAGCTGGCGGCGGAGCTGGCCGGGCCATCGCCACCCAGTGCATCATCGAGAATTGTTCACAGGTCATCCTCGTCAACCGCACCCTCGAGAAGCTCGCTCCCCTGAAAGATCAACTGACTGAATTGATCTCCCGGGAGGATCTCGAAGGCCCCAGAGATCGCATCGAAATCATGTCCCTTGATGACCCGCAATTGGAATCCGCCATTGATGCCAGTGAACTGATCATTAACACCACCTCAGTCGGTCTCAATTCCGCCGATCCATCCCCCTTCCCCAGTCGCTGGGTAGAACCCCACCACTTGGTCTATGATACCATCTATAATCCCGCCAGAACGAGACTTCTCCGGGATGCCGAAGCTCAGGGAGCAAGAATTGCCAACGGCCTCTCCCTCTTACTCCATCAGGGAGCGCTGTCCCTGGAATACTGGTTAAATCAAGATGCTCCGCTTGGGGCCATGAGAGAAGGCGTTCAAACCGCTCTTAAGGGCTAACCCAGCCGTCATTTAGATACTCGACGATCTCGAAGACTCCTTCCGATCCGATCTCTTTGTCAAATTGCACCCGCAATGTCGCCCTCTGATCGATCAGAGGGGGCTCGTCGGTGACAAAGCTGCCGTAGTTCAGTAAAAGCCGGAGATCACGGTCCATCGCTTTGCCGCGCTCTGTCGTCAGATCAACGTAGGCGAAGAAGAATTCATCGATCGTATCGCCGCTAAGAACATAGCCGGAGTAATCTATCACGCCAAACTGCTGATCATAAGATGGCAGTTTTTTGACCTTGCAGCGAAGCAGCGTGTACTTCCGCGGCGCTTCCTTGAGGATCTCGTCTACCGGCAACTCAGACCACCTGATCGTAGCATCCCAATCAAGAACCACCCGATCATTTTCCTTCACAAAATAGGCTCTATACTTCCCGCCATCCTCACGCGTTCCTGAAACCCGCAAATATCCGCGCTCTTTGGAACCGGATTCTTCGGATGAATAGGTAATCCTGGTTGTCCATTTGAATCCAGAAAGGGAATTTGTCTGACAGTCACTTCCCCAGTCCTCGAGATCAATCGCACTCAGGGATCTAAAAGGTGAATCACGAACAAATTCCCCAATCTCCTCGGCCTCATCCGCGTCATTAACTCTTTTGATGATTCGAACAACTTCATCAAGAACCTCAATTGAATTCTCATGAAACCACCCCAGAGGTCCGTCCCCCAATTTATCCGGTGGAATCGGAAATATATCACCACCAGTCACAATTTCATCATCTCCGGGATTATCATTGACCCAGTCTGTCAGTCCAATCACAAGCGCAACAATTGCGCTGATCACACCAATTAAAACAAACCAGAGCCAAGTCGTTGACCTTTTCTTTGTCCCCCAGACATCATCGAGAACGCGGTTGTCTTTCTTTTTTCTTTTAAGCCGTCTCACCTGCTCGGCAACATCAACCGGGCCATAATCCTCATCTTCGTCCTGCATTCCAATCAGCAACTCCTTGGCTTTCGAGAAGAGCTTGTTTGCATCCGGCTGCTCGCGTGTGGACCGGCTGCCTTTGCGCTTCTTGCGGACCCGGCGAGTCTTCCGGACCATTCCATCCGGAGTCTCCTGGTTGTCCTTCTTTTCGTTGGGATCGCTCATTAAGCTGTCTCTTATACACATCTGACGCTGCCGACGATCTACTCTGTGTAGAT
>OJIS01000704.1_pt1 | contig 10340 bp, 9 predicted proteins | sample 1595671 | NCBI WGS metagenome assembly OJIS01 (sample SAMN05416814, study PRJEB24817) | seawater metagenome | isolation source: Sea water | place: Canada:Atlantic | collected 2013-07 | reverse complement strand
ACGAGATCAGCCTCGGTCTCGTGGGCTCGGAGATGTGTATAAGAGACAGTACTCATTCTACGTGTGGGCGAGCAATTGCTTCTTTGCAGTGCTCGCCCTGGGCTTTCGAGATTGGTTTCTGAGCGGGAGTTCATCGGCCGCCGCAATGGCGGGGTTCATTTGTTTTTGGTGGGCGGTCAGGGTCTATCTCCAGTTTTTTGGATTCGATTTCGACGAGGTTGAAGACACCTGCGCCAATCGAATTGCCAAGTTTCTTCTGACATTGCTCTTTCTCTATCTCATGATTTTCTTTGCGATCATTCTCTGGTGGAATTTGGGAGGAGCAGGGTGATTTGGATTCTTTTTTTGAGTGCGCTGGCATTGCTTGAGGGGAGGCTTCGCATTCCAATGTGGGTCCGAATTCTCCTGGTAGCGGGTGTCTTGGTTGGGGCACATGTGGTCTTGATCGGAGCGGATCCGATTGCGCGCATGGTCGGGATTTGTGTGGTGTTGCTGGCGGGGATGAAGGGGCTTGTCTACGCGGCCTGGGGAGGTCACTTGAGTTGGGGACGTTATTTGGTGTTTTCAATGTGTTGGTTTGGGATGGATCCCGGGACTTTCACGAAGCGGAGGAAGGGGCTGAGCTGGAAGGATGATGTCGTTTGGGGCGTGACTTTGATGATTCTGGGGACGCTGGGAGCATGGCTGGTTTGGGCGATGGAGTGGCGGCAAATACTGGTGATGTTTCTACCAATGAGCCTGGGGTTTCACTTCGGAGCCCTGCGTGTTTTGAAGGGGGGCTTGCGGAGGGCGGGCTTCCCGGTGCGGACCTTGTTTCCGAATGTGCTCAAGGCGAAGGGGGTGGGTGATTTTTGGAGCCGGAGATGGAATGTGGGCTATTCGCAAATGATGCAGCGCCTGGTGGGGCGACCGGTCGAGAAGGGGATGGGGCGAGAGGCTGGAATTTTTGCGGTCTTTTTCGTCTCGGGGATGATGCACGAGATCGCAATCACGGTGCCGGTGAATTCGGGGTATGGCTTGCCGACCGCCTATTTTTCGGTGCACGGGCTTTTTGTCCTGCTGGAGGGACGGTTCGGGAAGAGCCTCGGAAAAGTGCGGGCGTTGCTTTTGGTAGCGGCGCCGCTGGGATTCCTCTTTCCGCCTGAATTTCAAACGGAAGTCATCGGGCGATGCCTTCTCTTCTTCGACCTACTGACATGAAAAAAATGATCATTGCGGGAGCCAACGGTTTCCTTGGGAAATATCTTTGCCACTGGTTTTACAAGCAGGGTTGGGACGTGGTGGGGCTTTCCCGGAACGGCGGGGTTGCTTCGGTCGCAAAGAGTGTCCGATGGGATGGCAGGTCGCAGGGTGATTGGGCTGCTGAGTTGGAGGGAGCCGAGCTTGTCATCAATTTGGCGGGGAAGAGCGTGAATTGTCGTTATGGTGAAAAGAACAAGGCTCTCATTTTTCAGAGTCGGCTGGAGAGCACCGCGATTCTTGGAGAAGCCATTCGGAAATGTGAGAATCCTCCGCGGCTTTGGCTGAACTCAAGCACGGCGACGATCTACCGCCATGCCGAGGATCGTCCTCAGGATGAAGCGAGCGGAGAATTGGGCGAGGGGTTTTCGGTCGAGGTCGCGAAGGCTTGGGAGAAGGCTTTGCATGACAGTGAAGTCCCGGAGGGGGTGAAGAAGGTTGCTCTGAGAACGGCGATTGTCCTGGGAAATGAGCCGGGGTCGGTCTTCGACTATCTTAAGGAGATTTCATGGCTGGGTCTCGGGGGGCGGATGGCGAGCGGGCGTCAGAAGATGAGCTGGATCCATGTTGATGATTTTTGTCGGGTGATCGAGTGGATGATTAGGAGAGAGGAACTGCAGGAATTTTATAATCTCTCGGCACCGAACCCAACGGACAACGCCGGATGCATGGCGGAGTTTCGGAGGATCGCGGGGCGGGGCTTCGGGTTACCGGCGACAAAGTGGATGCTGAAAATCGGAACCTTTGTGATGAGATCCGAAACCGAGTTGGTGCTTAAGAGTCGCTGGGTTTTGCCGGGACGACTGGAGGAAGAAGGGTTTCGGTTTAAGTGGGCGGAGTTTGACGAGGCCTTGAGTCATTTGGAAAGCCGGCCTGGAACGGGGTGAAGGCAGCTCTTGGAAGAAGGAGATTTTCCGAGTGATCTTGGGTGGGTTTCATCGTTCCCTTAGTCCACGTAGAAATGAGCCGGGCCCATTGAGCAAGCAATCACAGGTGCAGATCTCTTGCGAAGTGATCTTGCTATTCGAGATCTCGCTTTTAAGAACTGTTGTCAGATGACCTTTTCCGACCTTGGCCTCTCTCCCGCTCTTATCGAGGCCTGCGGATTTACTGATCCAACTCCGATCCAGAGGGGGGCGATTCCTCCGGTCCTGGAGGGGCGGGATGTTTTAGGGATTGCGAAAACGGGTTCGGGGAAGACGGCAGGCTATGTTTTGCCGATTCTGCAGCGGTTGCAGGCCGCTCAGATTTCCGATCACCGTGAGCCTGTCGTTCTCGTTTTGGTTCCGACCCGGGAGCTTGCCGATCAGGTCAGCCATGTCGTGAAAAAATATCTCGCTTCTCTGGGGGCGAGTCTTCGATGTTGCGCGGTCTTTGGCGGCGTCTCGATCAATCCGCAAATGCAGGCTCTGGGAAAGGTTGATTTTCTGGTGGCCACGCCCGGACGTCTACTGGATTTGGTGAGGAAAAATGCGGTGCGTCTTTCGTCGGTCAGGACTCTTGTCCTGGATGAAGCGGATAAGATGTTGAATCTGGGGTTCAAGGAGGAGATTGACCAGATCCTCGCTTTGCTCCCCCAAGGGGAAGCTCGCCAGACCTTGCTTTTTTCGGCGACCGCGAGTCCTGAATTGACGAGTCAATTGCGCGATCCAGTCGTCGTCGAGATTATCGAGGAAGAGCAGGAAAGACAGCTCATCCGACAAATGGCGTTTGCGGTTTCGGAAGAACGAAAGGGCCCGCTCCTGCGCTACCTCATCAAGCATGGAGATTTGCAACAAGTCCTCGTTTTTGTGTCATCGACCTTGGCGGCGGATCGCGTTCTTAACAAACTCTCGAAGAACGGCATCTCTGCTGCGGTGATTCATTCGAAGGTGAGTCAAGGCGCGCGCCGGGAATCTTTGGCGGGCTTCAAGAGCGGAGAAACCAGGGTGTTGGTAGCGACTGATCTCCTCTCGCGGGGGATCGATATTCAGGAGTTACCTTGTGTCATTAACTACGAACTTCCTCGTTCGCCGAAAGACTATATCCATCGGATTGGGCGCACCGGACGGGCTGATTCCCCCGGAGATGCCATCTCGCTGATCACTCCCGACGAGCGACATCATTTCAAGATCATCCAGAAGAAGATGGGCGAACGCGTCGAATTGATCGAGAGTGCTGAAGTCAATCTGCAGGGCTATTAACGAACCATTAAAAAAATTTATGCCTATTCGACCTTCCTATTGGCCGGAACGCGGACAACCGGAACGGACCGAACCTTTCACTTGGATTGTGGAGGGGGTGATTGCGGCCTCGTGGTGGCCGGATCCTTATGTCTTTGAGATCTTTCAGGAGAAGGGGGTCAAGGTGGTGGTCAATGTCTGCGAGTTTGACAACCGAAAGGACGTTCCGAAATTGTTCGCGTATCATTTTTTTCATGTGCCCGACTTTGGGGTGCCGAGCGATCGTCAAATCGATCAATTCCTTGAAGTCATGGATCGACATCAAGCTGCCAAGGAGCCAGTGGTCGTGCATTGCGTGGCGGGTTGCGGTCGGACCGGGCAGTTCATTATCGCGTGGTGTGCCAAGGCGGGTTTCATCCCGAAAGGAACCGATCCCGTGGATTGGATTCGCGCGCGCCGGAAATGCTGCCTGGAGACCGGCGAACAAATTCAGTGTGCCAAACGACTCACGAAGAAATATCGATGATTTCATTTTCCGTCCCCCTTTCGGAAGTGTGATCGGTGAGGACCAGGGAGATGATGAGAGGCAAGAGATCGAAAAGAAATCGTGGTGATTTTGACAAACCGGGCTTTCTACCCCATCCTGCTGCGTAGGGTTTAATTCCTTTATCTTAAAGCGATGCAAAAGAAATCATGGTTTACAAGCAGGCGGTTGTTGTCTCCTGCGATCAGTCTTATCATGGTTTGGAGTGCTTCTTCTCAGACCGTGACCCGGCAGTGGAACGAGGAGAACCTGGCGGCGATCCGGGTTGATTTTCCGGCACCAACGGTCCATGCGAGGAATCTTTTTCATCTCTCGGTCGCGATGTGGGATGCTTGGGCTGCCTTTGATGAAGATGCCAAGGGTTATCTCCACAATGAGGAGGCCTCTCCTCCGGATGGATCGACCCTGCAGGAAGCACGCGAAGAGGCCATCAGTTATGCCGCCTATCGAGTGCTGAGGCATCGTTATTCTTTCTCGACCAATTCCTCAATGACGCTGTCTGCCCTTGATGCTCGGATGAGCAATCTGGGATACGATCGGTCGAATTCCTCAACCGTGGGCAATTTTCCGGCAGCTCTCGGGAATCGCATCGCGGCCTCAATAATCGACTACGGTATGAAAGATGGTGCAGGTGAAAGCTCTGACCCGGGATACCGCGATACGATCGGCTACACCCCGGTCAATGCGCCCCTGATTCTCACCACCAATGATACCGCATCCCGATTTCCGAACGGATGGAATGATCTGAACCGATGGCAGCCCCTTGCTTTTCGAGTGGCTTTCACACAGAACGGACAGGTTGCTTCACAGATTCAAAAGTATGTCAGCCCTCATTGGGGGGACGTGAAGGCATTCGGTCTGTTTTCCTATGACCGTGATTCAGAGGGGCTTTACTTTGATCCGGGGGAACCGCCAAAGCTTGGTGGGCTGGGCGATGTTGCTTTCAAAAATAACGCGGTGGAAGTCTTGGAGTATTCGGCCCTTCTTGATCCCTCCCAAGCGGCTTTGATCAATTTGTCTCCCTCGGCGAGGGGAAACAATACCCTGGGAAGTAACGACGGAACCGGGCATTCCATCAACCCAATGACGGGCAATCGCTATCCCGACAACTTTGTTTCACATGCGGACTATGGTCGATGTGTCGCTGAATTTTGGGCCGATGGTCCGGAGTCCGAGACTCCTCCAGGTCACTGGAATGTTTTGGCAAATGAGGTGACGGATCAGATTGTAGCGGACCCTTCGCTGGGTCTCCGGATCGGCGCGCGCGGTAAAATTCTCGATCTCATGGAGTGGGAGGTGAAGCTCTACCTCGCCTTGAATGCGGCCTTGCACAACACGGCGGTGGCGGTTTGGGGCGTGAAGGAGCACTACGACTATGTTCGACCCATCTCGGCGATTCGGTATCTGGGTCGTCAGGGAGAGTTACCACCTGTTCCTGGATTGGTTGAGGTGGTGACGGTCTCGACGGTGCAAACCTACCACAGTCATTTGTCTGCTCACATTGGCAAGACCGCGGTGAATACCTGGCCCGGAGAGCCTGCAAACCCGGAGACGGAAGCGGGAGGGCGGGCCTGGATTCTTGCTCAAGAATGGTTGCCCTACCAGCGAGATACTTTCGTCACACCGGCCTTTGCGGGATATGTCTCAGGTCATTCCGGATTCAGTCGGGCCGCTGCCGAGGTGATGGCTTCGATCACGGGAACGCCCTATTTCCCGGGTGGAATGTTTTCTCATGTGATTCCTGCGGGAGACTTACAGTTTGAGGCCGGGCCGAGCACGGATGTGACTTTCCAGTGGGCAACGTATTTTGACGCCGCGGATGAGGCCGGCGAATCGCGACTCTACGGGGGGATTCACGTCTCGCCGGATGATGGACCGGGCCGGGTGATGGGGTCCCGCATCGGCAAAGCGGCTTTTTCCCATGCGCAGTCCTATTGGGAGGATTCAATTTTTGAGGATACACCGCTGTTGATTTCCGCGAACGGGGTGCTGAGTTGCCCCACTGTTCCCGGGTATCGCTACTCTTTAGTGAGTGGAACAGATCTCGAATCCTTCCCGCGGGTTGAGGTTCCGCCAACGATGGCCACCGGCCATGAAAACACCTACGCCATTCCAACATCGGGGCAGGATCAGCGGAGATTTTATCGGGTGGAGATCACGGCACCCTGAAGAGTTGGCGAAGTTTTTGCGTGGACAGATGAATGAAATTTTCAGCTGGCATGGCTCCGTATAGAAGGGCTTCCATTCATCATGAAATCGAATCTCCTCTCAATCATTCTCCTCCTTGTTTCCCCGATGGCTTGGGCCGGTTCCCTCGTCGATTCACTTGCCGGGAAGAAGATCGTTTTTCTAGGCGATAGTATCACGCAAGCGGGGACCTATGTGAGTTTTACCTCGTATTACCTGCAACGTCTTAATCCGGAGAAGGACTTCGATATCTATTCGCTGGGTCTTTCCAGCGAGACCGTTTCCGGGCTCAGCGAGAAAGGGCATGCCGGGGGGAGGTTTCCACGTCCTTGTCTCTTTGAGCGCTTGGGCCGGATGTTAACGAAGGTGAAGCCTGACGTTGTTTTCGCCTGCTATGGGATCAATTGTGGAATTTACAAGCCACTCGATGTTGGGCGATTTTCAGCCTTCAAGGAGGGAGTGGCAAGGCTCATCAAGGACTGCAAGGCGGCAGGGGTGGAGGAGATCTTCATCGTGACTCCGCCCATTTATGATGCCACGACGAAAGAAGGTCAGTTCAACTACGATAGCGTGATGACCGCCTACGCGGCCTGGGAGACTTCTATCAAAGAAGAGGGCGTGCAGGTGATTGACCTCCACTCGGCGATGCGCAAGGCGCGGGATGCCCGCACCGAGGTTTTTTCAAAAGACCGGGTGCATCCGGGAAAAGAAGGGCACTTGTTTATGGCGGCATCAATCATGAAAGGGCTTGGAGTCGAGGTGCCTGCAGATGATGTGGCGACGATTCAGAAAGATCCCCTTTTTGTGAGCATTGATCGCCTGCGGAGCCATCGCAGCAGGCAGTGGATGAGGCACGTGGGTTACAATCGTGAGAAATTGGTGGAGCCCCAACCTCTGGGTGAAACCGAAACTGAAGTCGCAAAGATGCAGACAGAAATTGATGAGCTACGGAGAAAACCCTAAGCGAGAAGCTGGCTTGTCTCCGAGGGCGGATTACGTTTGAATCATTGGCATGGGAGAAACATTGCGATGGGGAATTCTGGGATCGGCTAATATTGCGCGGAAGAATTGGGATGCGATCAGGAATTCCGGAAACGGGATCGTGACGGCAGTTGCGAGTCGGAAAGGTGCGACGGCACAACGCTTCATTGATGAATGCCAGGCCCAGTGTCCTTTTCCGGAAATGCCCCGGGCGATCGAGGGTTATGACGCGATAGTGACGGCGGATGATGTCGATGCCATCTATGTTCCTCTTCCCACGGGGATGCGGGAAGAGTGGGTGGTGAAAGCGGCCAAGGCCGGCAAGCATGTCATGTGCGAGAAGCCTTGTGCGGTAGATTTTACCGCGTTAAGCGCCATGACCTCGGCTTGTGCTGCGAGTGGTGTTCAGTTCATGGACGGGGTGATGTATATGCACAGCGACCGGATGCCGAAGCTCAGAGAGGCGCTGGAGGATCCCGCCAACGTGGGAGATATTAAACGAATCGCGTCGGCCTTTTCCTTTTGTGCACCGCCGGAATTTTTTGGTGAAAACATTCGCAGCAGCAGCGAGCTGGAGCCAGCCGGTGCGTTGGGAGATTTGGGCTGGTATACGATCCGGGCCACCCTTTTTGTGATGAAATATGAAATGCCGGTTTCTCTGCGAGCGACAATGCTGGCAACCACGGGGCAGGATGATGGTGCCAATTCGGTGCCAACCGAACTCAGTGCCGAGCTCTTTTTTGCCAATGGAACCTCCGCGACGTTTTACAATTCATTCCTGACCGAGAACCAGCAGTGGTTGCATGTGAGTGGATCAAAAGGGCAACTCAAAGTGGACGATTTCGTGCTGCCCTTCACCGGGGGAAAGCTTGAGTTCAAAGTATCCAATCCGCAGTTTATCCAGGAGGGTTGCCAATTCCGGAAAGAGAAAAATGAGAGGGTATTCGTGGTTGAAGAGGAAGCGAACAATGGATCGAGCGCGCAGGAGACCAAATTGTTCCGTAATTTTGCCAAGCTGGCGTTGAGTGGTTCTCCGGATCCGTTCTGGCCCGAGATCTCATTGAAGACCCAGAAGGTGCTCGATGCCTGTCTGACCTCTGCCAGGAATGGAGGAGAAATGATTACGCTCTGAGTCTTAAACGGCGATTATTTGCGGCGTTTCGCGGCCCGGACTTTTTGCTCTTCCATGAATTTGTCGAGAGCCTTCGGGTCATTCCTATTTTCAAATGTTTCAAGAGCGGGGTCGCTGGTTTTTTTCATTCGCTCACGGAGGGCATCCCGCATTTTCTGAATCTCGGTTTGATAGCCAGGGACGGTGATGAGGTTTTTGAGTCCATTGGGATCCTCCTTGAAATCGAAGAACTCCTCGAGAACCCGGTGCTCGAAGAGGGCAACGCGGGAGGCGATCCCGGGATCTGTCTTCCCCGCTTCTTGCATTGCATTAAAGGTGAGTCCGCTGGTGGAATCCATTCGCATTGGGACAGTACGGCCCGCCCAGAAATTGATGATGTAACCGTAGCGTTTTCCTTGCACAGCCCGCATCGGGAAGCAACGACGTGCGAAAGTTTTGTGAAACTCGGTGAAGGCAAGATCCCGCCCTGCCTGTCGCTTTCCAAGTAGAAGCGGAAGGAAGCTCTGTCCGTCCATTCCTTGGACCGGGTTCAGGCCGGTGGCTTCAAGAATGGTGGGCATGTAATCGATGCCCGAGATGAGGTGATCGTTGTCGATTGTGCCCGGCTTCACTTTTTCAGGCCATGAAACAATCCAGGGAGTTTTGGTGCTGTTGAGATAGCAATTGGCTTTGGCGAATGGGACCGCGAGGCCATTGTCGCTGATGAACATCACCAGGGTGTTGTTTGAGTATCCGCTTTCCTCAAGAGCTTTTAAGACGGCTCCGATGGACTCGTCGCAGCGGTAAACCGAAGTGTAGTATTCGGCGATCTCTTTCCGGACGGCAGGGAGATCGGCGAGGAATTTAGGAACGGATACTTCGTCGCCTTTAATCGTGCGGGTGACTTTGGGAAGGTCTTTGCTCCAGCTCCGGAGTTCCTGGGTGCTCCCGGCAAAGGGACGATGTGGGTCGTGGATATTTGCCATCAGGAAGAAGGGCTTCTTCTGATCCTTGGCAAGTTTTAAGAACGATTCAGTGTAGTGATGGTAGCGTTCGGGGGAGCGGCCTATCCCTGCCCCGGAGGCCAATTGGCCTTGTGTGATGTAGTGATCCCAGCAATAGCGATGCTTTGGTTTGAGGTGGATTTCTTTTCCGAGGATTCCATTAAGATATCCGGCCTCTCGTAACTTTTCCTGCAGGGTCGGGACGGCATCGTCAATGGGATCGAATCCTTCCGCGCCATTGCGGTGGGGGTAGCGACCCGTCATGATCGATTGTCGGGAGGGCTGACAAACGGCAATGTTCACGTGAGCGTGATTGAACTTCATTCCCGCCTTGGCGAGGCGATCAAGGTTGGGCGTGATGTTGGGAACCTTGCAGCCGTAGGAGCCAATGGAGTCGTAGTTGAGGTCATCAGCCGTGATGAGCAGAATGTTGAGTGGTGGAGGGGTGTTGTTGGCCCCGAGTTGGACAACAAACAGGGCTAAGAGGAGGGTGGCTAAGAGTGCTGGGCGGAGTTGTGAAATATTCATGGAGTGATCTAGCAGAACGTTTCCTTGTAGAGGATCTCGACCTTGTTACGGGCCCAGGGCGTCTTGCGGAGGAAATTGAGGCAGGACTTGAGGGAAGGATTGTTGGCGAAACAGCGGATCCGAATCCGGTCGGCGAGTTCCGTCCACCCGTATTTCTCTTCCAGCTGGATCAACATTTCTTCCAGTTTGATGCCATGAAGAGGGTCGTTTGAAGGTGCGCTCACGCGGGCAGTATGGGCAGGAAAAGAGGTGATTGGCGATCTGCCAATTTCATTTATTCCACCGCCTCTGAGCCAGTTGCTAGCTGATGATCTCGTGGAGAATTCGTGAAGACTTGGTCACGTTCGAGAGTCGCTGATCAAGTCCCTGGAAGGGGTGGGTGAAGCGCTTGTGATCGAAGCCGAGGAGCGTCATGAGGGTAGCGTGGAGATCGTGGGCACTCACGCGATCGACGATGGCATTGTAACCAAGTGGATCGGTCTCACCATAAGTGAGGCCACCTTTTACGCCTCCGCCGGCCATCCAGAGAGTGTAGGCGCTGTCTCTTATACACATCTCCGAGCCCACGAGACCGAGGCTGATCT
>OJIS01000703.1_pt1 | contig 10343 bp, 7 predicted proteins | sample 1595671 | NCBI WGS metagenome assembly OJIS01 (sample SAMN05416814, study PRJEB24817) | seawater metagenome | isolation source: Sea water | place: Canada:Atlantic | collected 2013-07 | reverse complement strand
CTACACAGAGTAGATCGTCGGCAGCGTCAGATGTGTATAAGAGACAGGTGGAGGAAAGGGTTTCAGATTCGTATTGGAGGTTGAGGCTGGCGGCTCCGCTTTCTTGGGAGCTGTTCCGGCGAACAAAGCGTTGTTTGAGTCCGATTTCCCACGAGGCTTTGAGCGGACCGATGGGACAATTGGGGTTTTTGAGAGCGGCGTGAGCCGAGAAGGTGGTGGCTCGTTGGTCACTCACGGCCCGGAATCCCGGGGTGAGGTAGCGGCGGGTGAGGTCGCCCCAGGTCAGGCCTGCGCCAAGACCGGTTTCCCATTGGAGATTTGAGAAAGAGCCTTGATAGACGGCATCAAGAGCCACGCCCATGGATTCGAGACTGGTGCGTCCGGAGTCTCCATCGGCATAGAAGAATTCGCCCCCGAGCAGAAAATGATCAGTGAGAGCGTAGTCGTAATCGGCTTTGATCCCCGAGGTTTGACGACGGCGGGGGCCGATTTGATTTTCGGTAAGGAAGGCCGCGACGTTCAAATCGGTTTTTCCTGCGACAAGAGGAGATGACTCAAATCCGAAACGATCATCGAGGATCAGAGCGGAATCGGTGAAGAGGGAAAGGGTTTGGGCGTCGGATTCAAGGTTGAGGTGCTCCGAGACAAAGAGGGCGAACTGCCGATGAGTCTCGGTGGTGGGATGGATATCATCGTAAAAAAGATACCCGGTTTGCTCCTCAGGCGAGAGGCTCGAAGGGACGCCGTCCGAGGCGAGAGGGGCGGCGGCATCGGTGACGTTTGTGAGACCATAGGTGGCAGGGTTGGCGACGGCCTTATTGATGAAGACATCGGAATCGATCCAGAGCATGTTCGCTGAAACAGGCAAGGATTCGAGGCTATTGCGGAGTTGCGCGTTAAATGAGCTGCTGATTTGGGCACCATCGACAGGGAGAACTTGCCCGCGAGGGCTTAGACTGAGGTTCAAGAGGGAAATGACGGTGATGTTTGGGAGTCCGGCGGCATCGAGTGCGGCAACGGATTGAGTGAGATTGGAGACTCCGTCGGAGATGGTTGAGGGAAGAGAAGCTTGATCGGGCGGAGTATCGTTTGAAAAGAAGGGAAGGAGATCATTACCGCCTGCCCAGATGAAAGCGCGGTCGGAAGGCTGAGGCTTGAGGTGGTCGGAGGCGGGGAGAAAGAGCGCTCGAACTTGCTGGTTGAGGACGGTGCTGGTGGTCGCTCCTCCGGCTGAGAGATCGAGGGACTCGGAGAGGTCGAGACTTGATGAATCGGGAGAGGATTCGATGCTCGCCAGGAGGCGGCGGATATCGGGTTGGAGGTATTCGACCCAAGTCCGGCCATTGGTGAAACTATTGCCAGGATAACCGGTGCCAAGGGTGCCCAGGAAGTCGGCGACGTTTCCGGTGTCGGAGAGAGAATCGCCAAAGAAGAAATTTCGGGGGCGGGGCGAGGATTGCCCCGGTGAGTCGTCGAAACCGATGGCAATGGTGCCAAGGTTGACCTGAGTCGGCAATTCATGCCCACCCGTGTCTGGAGCAATATCGTAAAGCGATTGCGCGGCCAAGGGGAGAGGAAGGAAGAAGAGAAAGAGACGAAGAGTCATGAGACGGGTGGATCTTGATAGCCGAGGGAGAGGGAGCAACGCAAAAAAGATTTCGGCGAGCCGAGGTGAGGAGACTTGCTTGGCAGGAAAGTCTCGGCTACGCCTGCGGCGCGATGTCTGAGTTGCCAAAAGCCTACGAACCCACTGAAGTCGAGAAATCCTGGTATCAGGCGTGGCTTGATGCCAAGTGTTTTGAAGCGGACCCTGCTTCCGGGAAGCCACCGTATTCGATTGTCATCCCGCCGCCAAACGTGACGGGGATTCTGCATTTGGGGCACGTTTTGAACAACACGATCCAGGATATCCTGGCGCGTCGGGCGAGGCAAAAGGGCTGTGAGGTGCTTTGGTTGCCGGGGACAGACCATGCGGGAATTGCGACACAAACCAAAGTCGAGCGGCAATTGCGTGATGAGGAGGGCCAGACTCGCCGAGACATCGGGCGGGAAGCCTTTTTGGAGAAAGTCTGGGAGTGGAAGGAGAAGCACGGAGGCATTATCATTAAGCAGCTGAAGCGGCTGGGATGTTCCTGCGATTGGAGTAAGGAGCGCTTCACGATGGACGCGGACTACTCGAAATGGGTGGCGAAGGTTTTTGCGGATCTCTTTAATGACGGGTTGGTTTATCGCGGTAAGCGGATGGTGAACTGGTGCCCGGTTTCACTGACAGCACTTTCTGACGAGGAGGTCATTCCCAAGAAGCAGAATTCGAAACTCTACTATATGAAGTATGAGTTGGTGGAGGAGCCGGGAGTGTTTTTGGAAGTGGCGACGACTCGGCCCGAGACGTTGATGGGTGACGTGGCGGTGGCGGTGAATCCGAAGGATGAGCGCTACGGGAAGTATGTTGGGAAGATGGTGAAACGACCGTTTCCGCATACTGAGATTCCGGTGGTGGCGGATGATCACGTGGATCCTGAATTTGGAACGGGGGCGTTGAAAATTACCCCGGCGCACGACAAGGCCGACTTTGAAATCGGAATGCGGAATGATCTCGAAATCATCGATGTCTTCCATCCTGATGCGAGCGTGAATTGCCCCGAGGTGCCCGAACTTGACGGCTTGGATCGTTTTGTGGCGCGAAAGAAGGCGGTGACGATGCTTGAGGAGATGGGCTTGCTGATCAAGGTGGAGGAGCACGAGAATAACGTGGGCTTTTCAGAACGGGCGGATGTTGCGATCGAGCCCCGGATTTCGATGCAGTGGTTTTTGAAGTATCCTGCGACCGAGGAAACGGCGAAGGCGGTGGCTGATGGCGATATTTCATATCGTCCGGCGCGCTGGGCCAAGACGCATGCGAATTGGATGGATGGTATTCAGGATTGGTGCGTTTCGCGTCAGCTTTGGTGGGGACACCGGATTCCGGTTTGGTATCGGAAGGAGAAGGTCGAGGCTCTGCAGGAAGCGGAATCGCTGACGCTGAATGACTTGTCAGCGGGTGATCTCCATGTCAGTGCGGATCCGCCGAGTGATCCCGAGAATTGGGTGCAGGATGGTGACGTGCTGGATACTTGGTTTAGCTCGTGGCTGTGGCCGTTTGCGACAATGCAGAATCTTGATGAGGACTCTGACCTGGTGAAGAAGTTCTACCCGACGACTGACCTTGTCACGGGGCCGGATATTATCTTTTTCTGGGTGGCCCGGATGATCATGGCGGGATTCCGCTTTAAGGGTGAAATTCCGTTTAAGAACGTGTTCTTTACGTCGATCATTCGAGACAAGAATGGGGACAAGATGAGTAAATCTCGCGGGAATTCACCTGATCCGATCGACCTCATGGAGAAGTATGGGGCTGATGGTCTCCGCTTTGGATTGATGAGAACCGCCCCGATTGGCGCGGACTTGCGTTATGACGAGGTGCAGGTTGAGGAAGGGCGGAACTTTGCGAATAAGATCTACAATGCGTGCCGATTCCGTCGTATGGCGGGGACGGATTCCAGGGCGAACTTTAGTCCTGCTGCTTGCGAAACGTTACGACCGTATCATCTCGATATTCTTGCGAAATGCGATGAATTGGCGGAGACGCTGGAAGATGCCTATGGTGACTATCGCTTCAATGAAGTGGGGCAACAGCTCTATGATTTTCTTTGGGGTGAGTTCTGCGACAAGTTTCTCGAGGCTGTGAAGGGTGATCTTCGCGAGGAGGCCTCGGAAGCGCAGCGCGATACCACGCTTGGAGTCTTCGATGTGGTGATGGCGCGCTATCTTCATTTGCTTCATCCCTACATGCCCCACATTACCGAGGAGTTGAGTGTGCGGATGGGATACATTCAGGAAGGACAATTCTTGATGCAGAAGGAATTGCCCAAGACCACTCTCCTGGAGAGTGTTGATGCTGTGGTGATTAAGAGGGGATGTGAGCAGGCGGCGGCGGTCTATGAATCAGCGGCGAAGCTTAGGAATCTAAAAGCGGAGTATCGTCTGGCAGCACGCAAGGATGTCCGGTTTGTGGCGAAAAGTGGACCTGATTGGTTGGAGGCTGAAGCTGATATTTTGGCACTTCTCGTAGGTTCGGAAGGAGTCACTCGCGATGAGGGCTACCTTCCGGAGCAGGGGACGCCAGGGGCGGTCACAGCAGCGGGTGAACTTTTTATGCCGCTTGATGGCTTGATTGATGTCGAAGCTGAAAAGGCACGCCTTGATAAGGAGATTGAGAAGATTCAAAAGGAAGTTGGAAAATCCAAAGGAAAGTTGGGCAACGAAAAGTTTGTCGCAAACGCCAAACCTGAAGTGGTAGCCGTTGAGCGAGAAAGGCTTGCGGAGTGGGAGGTGAAGTTAACTCAACTCCATGAAATGCGATCCGGTCTTTCCTGAAGATATTCTGTAGTTTGAAATCCTTATTTGATGTGATTGATCTCCGTAGCGAAAAACAAGTGGCTGATTTAGTAAATATTCAAGGCGTGAGTGCAGGGGTTGCCGAATTACTCGGTGCCCTCGGGGTGGAGAGTATTTCCACTCTGGCTCAGAGTGATCCAAGTGAAGTTCTAGAGGAAATGGAGCATGCGAATGCCCGACTTGAGTTGGCCGACAAGCTGCCTGACCTTGATGAGTTAATTCTCTGGATCGAAGCTGCCCGGGAGATTGAGGGGCAGGAAGGGCCTCCCTTGGTGCAGAGGTTGGAGGAGGTAATCGACTTGATTCCCATCGAGGTTTTGACCGCCCTCCCCGTAAGGAAAGAGGATATTATCAAGAATAACATCACGGTTGGAGACGTGCCGGTGATGGAAGAATTTCTTGAGGAGCGAGACTTGTATGTCGAGCAAGTCCGTTCGGTTGATTCACCGGCTCCGGAGTCAGTTTTACTCCGGGAGATCGCCCCGAAGACTCCGATGCGAGGCGCGGGGAGTCAACATGGAGAGGGCGCGCCGCAAGGGGAGGAAGAGCGCATGGTTGTTGAGCCTTTGAAGCGGAACGCGGGATTCGATATTCGCAAAACCGCCAGCCCTGAACTGAACGCAGGGAAGAAAATGCATTCGCGTTCCTTTGTTCGCGGTGTCCTTCACCCGCAGTCCTTTCGGGTGAAGTTCGCGGCATTCCTGAGCGCGATGACCTTGGTGCTCCTTCCTTTGACCTTCGTCGCGGGTGGCTTGCTGCTTTGGTTCAAGGATGAGGAAAAAGCGATCTGGCTTGTTGCCATTCCTGCCGCCTTCTTTGTTTTCGGTTTCTTCTATATGCTTTTCTCCCGTCCATTAAAATGCCGTGTCTGCGGGCAGCCGATCTTTAGTCCGAAAGCCTGCGGACGGCATGTCAAAGGCCACCGGTTTCCGCTTTTGGGCTATATTCTACCAACCAGTATCCACATCTTGTTGTTTCACTGGTTTCGCTGCATGTATTGTGGCACTTCGGTTCGCTTGAAAGAATAAGTCATTGGCGATCCTGCGAATCCATGGTGATGGTGACGGGACCATTATTGATCAACGAGATCTGCATCATGGCTCCGAACAAACCGCGGCCCACAGGCCGGGGCAGTTCTTTTGAAAGTGTTTCACAGAATGTTTCATAGAGTGGCTCGGCGTGGTTCGGGCGAGCTGCTTTGATAAAGCTGGGCCGATTGCCTTTTTTGGTAGAGCCATGCAGGGTGAATTGACTGACCACAAGAGCTTCGGCATTGAGATCCAGAAGGGAGCGGTTCATTTTACCGTCTTCATCGTCGAAGATCCGCATCTTGACGATCTTTCCCACCAACCACTCGATGTCTTCATGCCCATCAGCTTCTTCGATCCCGAGGAGAATCAGGAATCCCTCTTTGATCGAGGAGATTATGACCTCCTCAACGGTGACGGAAGCTTGGGAAACTCTTTGAAGAACGACGCGCATGCGGGAATCTTGCAACTCGAGGATTTCTTTCAAGTGATCTTGCCAGCAATTATGCTTTCTGTAAACATTGATTGAAGTGATGAAAAGGTCCGTTAAGATCCGCTGAGAATGAATATTCATCACCTTGAGCTTTTTTACTTTGTGGCTAAATTCGAGGGAATTACGGCGGCAGTCCGCAAGATGCCTTATGGCATTCAGCAACCGGCGGTGAGTGGTCAGATTCTGCAGCTTGAGGATAAGCTAGAGGTGAAGTTGTTTAACCGGCGGCCTTTTGCCCTGACCCCGGCGGGCGAGGAACTTTATGATTATATTTATCCGTTTTTCTCGAGACTGGGAGATCTCGAGGAAAAACTGCGGGGAGAGGAGGGGCGTCATTTACGACTGGCAGCCACGGCATCGGCCTTGCGAAATCACCTGCCGGATTGCCTGGAGAAGCTCAAGAAAGAGGAGCCCAATCTCAAGTTATCGCTAAGGGAGGTGGCACCATCGGACGTGCATGCTCTGGTCACTTCCCAACAGGCGGACGTTGCGATCGGGGTGCTGGGCGGGAAGATGTCGGAGGGCTTGAAGTGCGAACCGCTCCTTAAGATCCCAACCATTTTGTGGGTTCCGGCGCATTCGAAAGCGAAGACGTGGCAGGACTACCTTGAAAAGGATCCCTACTCGAAGAGCGGCTTCGTTGGAAAAGAGCCCCTGATCGGGTTGCCTTCGAATGAAATCTTACAGCAACTCTTTCAAAAGGAATTTGACCGGAACGAGGTGAACTGGCCGGTCTCGGTCGAGGTGAACTCGACAGACGTGGTGCGGGATTTTGTGGGACGGGGGTTTGGCGTGGGGATTGGAATATTTATCCCCGGACTTGAATCACCCAAAGGGGTCAGGGCGATGGAAATGAAAGGGTTTCCACCGCTAATCATCGGAGCAATGTATCAAGGGAGGCCCAAAGAAGTCGTGCAAGATTTTCTAAGGATCGCCAAAAATCATGTGAAGAGTCTGGCTTGATTTTTGTGCTGTCCTGGTTCATGGAGCAGAAATGCGCGAAGGCTTAATTCTGAAACTAACCTGCCCCGATGAACCTGGTTTGGTGGCACGTATTGCCAACCATGCCTCCGGATTTAAGGCGAATCTGGTCGAATTTAATCAGTTTATTGAACAGAAGCGTGGCATATTCTATGCCCGCCTTGAGATTGATACCGAGAGTCTGGAAGTCCCGATCAAGGACTTCATCGCAAGCTTTGAGGTGCTGGGACGGGCGATCAAGGCTGACTGGCACTTCCGCCGCCTTCCTTACAAAATGCGGGCCGCTGTGTTGGTGACCAAGACGGACCACTGTCTCAACGAAATCCTTTGGCGAACGAAGCTGGGCGAAATGCCGATTGAGATCACCTCGGTGATTGGAAATCGAGAGGACTGCCGTGAGATTGCGCAAAATGCCAATCTTCCGTTTCACCATGTCGAGATGGAGCAAGACAAGGAGGCTGGATTTCGCGAAATCGAGTCCTTGCTGGAGAAGCAGGATGTCGAACTCGTGGTGCTGGCCCGCTTCATGCAGATCATGCCGCCGTGGATGTGTGAAAAGTATCACGGGCAGATGATTAATATTCATCATAGTTTTCTTCCGGCCTTTATTGGAGCAAATCCCTATCGCCAAGCCTATGAGCGCGGGGTCAAATTTATCGGGGCGACCTGCCACTATGTGACAGGCGAGCTTGATGCCGGGCCGATTATCGAACAAGAGGTTGAACGCGTTCAGCACCACCACAGTGTTCTGGATTTGGTGAGATTGGGGCGGGATTGTGAGCGCTCGGCACTCGCGAGAGGAATCCGATATCATGTCCATGATCGCACGATTATCGATGGGCGCAGGGCGATCGTCTTTCCTGATTAAATGGGGGCTTTACGTCCGGTCAGGGCCCGTTAGTTTGTTCTAAACGAACGATGGGATCTCCGGCACGGCGTATCGATACACTCCAAACGGTTGAATTAGCCGAGGGGATGGAAATTCATCTTCGCACGGCGGGGCCGTTTTTGCGATTCATGGCCTTTCTTCTGGATTGTTTGGTGAAGTTGATCGCGTTTGGGATTCTCAATTTATTGGTGGTGATCTTCATGCCTCTTCTTGGGGGCAATGTCACCGAGGCCTTTAGACTCCTTTCCGGCTTCGTTATTTGGTGGTTCTACGATGTCCTCTTTGAAGTGAGTCCATGGGGCGCTACCATTGGGAAAAGGGTGCTGGGACTGCGCGTCGTTGATGAGGCAGGAGGTGGAATTCGGCTGGGCCCATCGATGATTCGAAATTTCATCAGGCTGATGGAGGTTTTTCTACCCTTCGTTCCCCTGATCATATTTTTCAATCCTCGTTTTCAACGCTTGGGGGATCTCGCGGCGGGGACGCTCGTCGTCTATTCCCGCCCGCGAATCGACCCCGTGATTCCCGGGCCGCCACCGCTTGAAAAAGTGCCTGTGAACATTACTCTGAGCCGTGAGGAGGAGGCTGCGATTTTATCCTTCCGCTATCGCAGTGGCGGTTGGTCGGAAGCGAGGCGCATGGAGTTGGCAAATCATCTGGCGAAACTCACCGGGGAAGTCGGGCCAAAAGGGGTATCGCGTGTCATGGGAATGGCTCACTGGCTGGAGGAACAACGATGAATCGCCAGGAATTTGAAAATAAGAACGCTCAGGAGTGGCAGAAGTTTGAACTTCAGCTTTCGACTTCAGAGAGCGGGAAGAAGAGTCTCGATGGCGAAAAACTGCCCTCGCGATTTCGTAAGATTTGCTACGATCTTTCATTGGCCCAGTATCGTATGTTTGGCCATCGGGTTTGTGACCAACTCAACGGGCTTGCCATTCGCGGATACCGTCAAATTCATCGAAAAAGAGGGGCCTTTGGTGAAGGTGCCCTTCGTTTTGCGCTCAGGACTTTTCCGCAGGCCTTTCGTCGTGAATGGAAGCTTTTCGCGGTGGTTTCGATGGTTTTCTGGCTCCCGTTTTTCGCGATGTGGTGGTCGGCCGATCAGGAGATCGAGTGGGTGCAGGCTCTTTTAGGTGCCGATGGGATGGCCAGTATCGAGGGAATGTATGGCAAAGATGCCGATAGTGTTGAGTTTTTAAGACAGGAGCATGGCTCCAACTTCATGATGTTTGCCCACTACATTAATAATAATGTGGGAATTGATTTTAGACTTTTTGCAGGCGGAATCTTTTTCGGGATAGGGACGCTTTTTTTCCTCATTTACAATGGTTTGTATTTTGGGGCAGTGGTCGGGTATGTCGGTTACGCAGGAGAACCTGAGCTCTTGTGGCGATTTGTGGCCGGGCATTCCTCGTTCGAGCTTCTTGGAATGTTAGTGGTCGGAATGGCGGGATTGAAGATGGGGTTTGCCTTGCTTGCTCCGGGACAGCTCAGTCGTGGGGATGCCCTGACACGGGCCGGCAGAGACGGCTTGCCTTTGTTAATTGGCGGAGCTTGTATGACCGCCCTCGCTGCCGTGGTGGAGGGTTTCTGGTCAGCTGAACCGTTCCCGACAAACGTGAAATACACGGTCGGTATTGCCTTCTGGGTTCTTCACGCCCTCTATTTTATTTTTGTGGGAAGGGGACTTCGTGCAGCTTGAGAAGGTGACGGCTGAGATTCGCCCGCGGACGCAATGGGAAGCGATTGATTTGGGAGTCAGGCTGGTGAGTGAACACGCAATTTCTCTTCTGAAGGGGTGGATGGCTTCGGTGTTTCCGCTTTGCCTCGTGATTCTGATTGCCTGCTACAATTCGATCGGTTGGGGCATGTTTTTGATTTGGTGGTTGAAGCCGATCTGGGAGCGGGTGGCGCTTCATCCCTTAAGCCGAAGTCTCTTTGGAGAGCATCCGACCTGGCGTGAGACGATGAGGGTTCTCCCCAAGGAGTTGCGCAAAAATTACCGCCTGGTTTCAGTTGGGGTCGTTCTGACCTCGATTGGTTGGTTGGTTCACTCCGGAGATGGTGACGCAGATGCCAAGGCGGGATTGGCGGTGTTTTATTGGTTCATTGTGATTGGGCTGCTTTTTTATCGATCAGGATTGAACCGTTCGCTGGTGCTTCCGGTCCAATATCTGGAGGGACTAGAGGGACAACGTTATAAGTCCCGCATGCAGATTCTCTCCTACCGAAGTTCCAGTTCGGCGGTTGGCCTGACCTTCATCTGCCTTTTTGTGGAAGTGCTGCTCTTCGCTAGTCAGATTATCTTTGCCCTCATCATGATTCCCGAGGGCGTTATGTTTGACGGTTTCATGACCTGGGAGGCTTTCTCTGAAGGTGACTTGAGTTTTGTCTCAAGCTGGATTTGGGTTGTGCTTGGCCTCTTTTATTTTAACGCCCTTTCGCTGGTGGCTTGGTTCTACACCCTGTCTCTTATACACATCTCCGAGCCCACGAGACCGAGGCTGATCTC
>OJIS01000700.1_pt1 | contig 10421 bp, 5 predicted proteins | sample 1595671 | NCBI WGS metagenome assembly OJIS01 (sample SAMN05416814, study PRJEB24817) | seawater metagenome | isolation source: Sea water | place: Canada:Atlantic | collected 2013-07 | reverse complement strand
AGGAACCCTCGGTTCCATAAGCCCCCCAGCTCAACAATGCGAAACTTGGGTTAACCCCTCGTAAGTAATGATCTCCCGTCTCCTTTAAACCTAACAATCCCCACCTTCGCCGAGACCGATTCTCTTCAAGACATCTCGCGCGCCAATCTTGACCCGACTCACAAGACCCGCCCCATCATCGTTTGGCATCGATCATACCACGAATAACATCCTGGGCATCACACCACGATCACGGCTCCACTGCCTGCAGCCGCATCACCGGCCGGACGATCGCCAATATTCTCTTTCTAAAAAAATAATATGAGTAATTCCAATGACAATCAACCCACCCGACAACTCACAAGTGCCGCTCTCGGCATCGCCTGGTGGTACTTTCTCCTCCGCGGACTCTTCCTGATCATTGCCGGCGCCTTCTTGGTTTTCAAACCAGGCATGAGTGCCGCAGCTTTCACCCAGGTCATTGGAGCCTTCATGCTCGTTGATGGCCTCCTCGCCATCGTTTCCGGGTTTACCGGTAATACCGAGACCCGCCTCTGGACCATTCTCCGTGGCATCCTGGTCGCCCTCATCGGTTGGATCGTCTTCAGTCGCCCTGCCCTGGTTGCCGGCTTTGCCGTTTCCACCCTTCTCTACATCATCGCCGCCATCGTTTTAATCGGAGGAATACTCGAAGTCCTCGCGGCCTTGAAAGGTAAAAAAAGCTCCTCCAAACAACCCTCACTTCTTGGCGGAGCTCTCCTGATCGCCTTCGGCCTCCTCTTACTCTTCGCGCCCATGGCCTTCGGACTTTTAATTGTTCGCATCATTGGCGGTGTTGCCATTCTGATCGGCATTATCTTACTCTTCCTCGCACTAAAGACCCGGAAGCTGCGCCATCAAATTGAATAGAAGCCCCGGCAACGTCGGCCTTCGAAGTCTCCAGAGCAATCAGAGAGCCAGATTACCGAATCGGTTAGCCCGTAGGTTTGACTCCCGCCACACACACCATCGATCATCCGGGTTCGTAGCACTGCGGTTCCCAAACGTCTCACTTTCCTCCTGAACTGAATGACAGGATTCCGGTGTGGTTTATTCCGAAGTTGCCAGGCCACTGAGAACAATGAATTTGCGAACAAGACGGTGACCAAGCGGCTACCTGCCCCGAGTCGAAATGATATCCGTGATTCCAACCCCTAAACCACAGTCAAAGCGCGGCTTCCAACAGACGGTTGATGTACGACAATCCTGCCACGGATTAACGGAATCTTACACACGCCAGCTGTGGTCATCTCCCCAAGCATCGCCGGCGGCAAGATCCGCATCGGGAGCGTTGGCGATCGTTGAAAAACCGTAACGATTGACCGCTCGATCCCCGCGAGAATTTGAATCCCCCTTCTCCCCCTCGGGTGTGGGCGAAGCCCCCTCTCCGATTCCTTCAACGACGCCCTCAAGCACCCAAAAATCAAATTCCTGGCAGCAAACGAAAAGCCCTTGGGCAGGTGCGCACCGACCTCGCTTCTTACCCGAACAGACCGGCGAGACGTTCCGCCTCCGGGATGACGAAGGGGAATTTTTCGCTGAACGGGTGCCCCGTGATTCCGGCGAACTCCCGTAGGGCCTGGTGGATGTGTTCAGGGCGGACACGCAGTCCTTTTTCGGTGTCTTCTTCAAGCGCGAGTGTCTTCGCGTCGATTGGGATAAGAAACTGGCCGTCGTCGGTCTTGCCGACGACGCGGTTCCCCCCGATGCCCGGACCGAGGAACATGGTGGATCCGATCGACCAGTGGTCCTTGCCATTGCCTTTGTTGTAGTTTGGCGTGCGGGCCATCTCACTCTGCATGACGATGACCAGCTTGTCGCGGATGCCGAGTTCCTCGGCGCGGCGCAGGGTGTGATCGACGCCAGCGAGTAACTCGGGGATGAGGTTCATCTGGTCACGGTCGTTATTGGCGTGGCTGTCGAATTGACCGATGGAAAGATTGGCGGAAACGCAAACCCCGGCCTTGAAGGAGGCGAGGGCGATCTCCGCCTGTTGGGCGAGCCGTTCCTTCGGCGTGTCTTTGGGGATGAATGGAGTGACACGCTGCAGAGCTTTGGCGCTGAGCTGGGCGGAGTAGAGCATGCTTTGCGAGCGCTCGACACGTGGCAGGCGGGCTTGCGTGATCCTGGCGTCGGTCTGGCCTTTGAGAGCAGCCTCAATGCGATCGCTGACGAAATTTTCGTGGTAAGGACTGCTGACGTTGCCTCCGACGCAGTCGGCGTTGGCGATTTGCCCGAGGGTCGGCAGATACGGCACACGCGCCATCGGGACGATGTTGCCGGTGGCGGAGTAGTTTCCAAAGGTGAGGAAGGCTAGCGGACATTCCGGACCACGACAGGCGGCGACGAGGGCGGCGAAGGTCGGATAAGCGAGGCTGTCGAGCTTACCGGTCGCCATGTAGCGTGAGCAGGGCGAGTGGTTGTTGACCGAGTAGTCGAGGCCGTTAAGGACAAGCAGATCGCTGGCATATCTCTTGAAGAAGGACTCGTTGCTCATGCCCTTTTTCGCCTTGTCGATGTGCGCGGCATTGGGGGCGAAATTGATGTTGCCCTCTGTGAGAATGTCACCCTGTTTGTAGAGCCGGTTGGTCTCGTTGACTCCTTTCGGGTCCATCAGGTAAGTTGTGTCCCAACCTCCCGCAGCGTTGAAGACCGCGTAATAGGGACCATCGTAAGCCTCGGGTTCTCTGGTCGCGGCGCGGGCCGGAGTCGGAAAGCCAATCGGGGAGGCCACGCCGAGTCCGGCAAGGCCACAGAGTTTCAGAAAGTCTCGTCTCATGGGTTTGTGTGGCTATTCGTAAAGGAAATCGTGTTGACGGAGGAGGTAGGTGACGACGGCACGCCACGCCCGGAGCGTATAATGTGGGTCGTTGACGGGGATCTCCCGCGCGACCCGACAAGAATAAATTTCCACCGGTTCGAATTTGCCGAGCTCCTTCGCCTCGCGGATGATGCCGTCGAACAGCGCGTAGCTGCGATCGACTTCGGTTTGGTCGGCGTGCCCCAGGATGTGCTCATGCAGGTGTGCAAGGGCGATGCGGATTTGCCCCTCGTCTTTCTCATCGGATTCGATTCCCGGGAACAGCCGGCGCTCAGCCGGCTTGCGCGAGAAATCGAGCACGACATTCCGACAGGCAATCTCGTTGGCCATCATGCGCTGGATCGCTCCCATCGCGCCGCTCGGGTTGGCGATACGCTCGGTGACCTCCTTGGTATCGATGCCGCCGTAGAGGATCTTGAACTGGTCATCAAGCCTTCCCCATTCCCTCCCGAAGATGGCCTTTAATTTGCGCTCGAGCTGTTCCGGGGCGAGGAGGCGAACAAGCCCGAGATCGTCGAGTTCCGCCATGCGGGCCGGGTTAACCGCCGCCGTGGCGAGGCCGTCGGCACGGTAGAACTTCGAGACGGCAAGTTCTTTGAAGACGTTTTTCAGGTTGAAGCCCGCCGCGGCGAATCGCCTGGCGATGCACTCAATCTCACCGCGTTGTTCGGAGTAGGATCGCTGCCTGGCGGCGTAGAATGGGGCGTCGATGTCCTCCGGGGGCCGCAGCGCCTTCCGGCCGGTGAGAATGTACCATACGTGTTCGACCATCGCGACGGCGAAGCGGGGATCTTTCACCGTTCGCTCACCCAGCCACTGGAGGGCGCGCCAGCGTTCGTCTTCGGGGAGAGCCTCGCCCTCGTGGCCGGGGCTGAACATGTCTTTAAACCACCCCTCCTTGCGCAGCTTGTGGACGCCTTTGCCATCGAGCGCATAGTAGTCCTGGAACAGGCCGGCGACCGGATCCATGGACTTATGGCAGATGACGCAGTTCGCGGCCTGCATCGTAGGGATTTCGTACTTGGCGGAAATCGCTGCGGCGTCGTTCACACGCGGTGCGAGCTGCATAATGTCGATGCCGAGAAAGTGCTGGTAATACATGCGCACGCGAAGGCGGTTGCGGTTCGTCTCTGTGGTAGGGTAGCGCTTGAGGTACTGGAACGTCGTGAGGATGCCGGCATGCGGGTAGAAGCCGGTGGCGGATTCCTGGTTCGTTTTCTCGCTGCGACCGGTGAGTGCCTTAAGCTTGACCGGGACGTATTCAAAACGGTTGTCGATGTTCTTGAAACGCTTTTTATTCGCCTCAAAAATACCGTAACCGCGAGCGGTGTAGGGTGAGACCATGATGTAGTCGGCGGTGATGATCTCGGTAAACGGGCGGCCGTTGCGCACGATGTTCTTTACCAACTCCATCGGCTCGCGCTTCATCGATTCGCGGTAGTGGCGGGCCAACTCCCAGCCGGCCTCCTTGCGTTTCTGATCGTCCTTGATATGGCTGAAGTCCCGGTTTTGATACCAGTGGCGCGTCTTGTCGAAGTGCTCGTAGGACAAAACATTTTCCGCGACGTCATCGATGCCCGGAGTGAGAAAGATATCGTTGAATCCCTCGGCGAGCCGGTCGTAGAACGCCTCCTCCGTCATCAACTTGTCGAGAATCCTGCCAAGCGCCCCAATTGCGCCGCCTTCAACGGCGGAGTTTTCTTCGGGGGTCGGCAGACGGGCGGCGAGTGATAGTGTCAACCGGCGTAGCAGGCGGCGATCGTCGAGCATGGTGACACCATCGAAGAATGGCTCTCTGTTGGCGGCGGTATCGAGTTTACCCGGCACCCCACCGTTCGCACGGCGCACGAATTCTTCGAGGATTCGATAGCGGGTCGAGCCCGGCTTGAGCACGTCTTCGCCGCCGTGGTCGAGCTTGCCGACCACTTTCAATAACATCCGGGACTGACCATCCTTCCTGGCGGTGGCCAGTTTGGTAAACGCGGCCCGATTGTGGGCGAGAAAGCCATCACGAGTCGAGCCCCACAGGACGAACTTGCTATCCTCGGCATCACCGCCCGCCTTGTGGCATTTGATGCACTTGCTCGCACCGATTTTGACCCAGACTTCATCCGTGAAGAAGTCGGATGACCCGGCGATACCGGCCCGATCGGGATGTTTCGGCTCCTCCGACCGGGCGATCGAGACCAAGTATAGAAAAAATAGAATTCGTAGCACTTTCATTCGTTGCGGGATGTCCTATTAGAGGTTTTCTTCCCTTGATTCAACCTCGATGACACACGGGAGCGCGTATTTCACCTCTGGATGGAAATCTTTGGAGATTCACCAGATCCGAATAAAGATTCTCCGTCAGGATATCCACCAGAGGATGAGCCAAAGAACAAGCAACACTGATCCCCGCTCCAGCGCGGGCACCCAGATCTCACCGAAAGGTGCGGTGGTGTTTTGTCCCAAATGGACCTGAAGTTGTTTTGAGCCCCGGACAGCCAAGCCCCAGACACGGGATGGCTTACATGGCTCTATGGCAAGGAAACGGAGCTAGGTCACGGCAGGCTCGAAAAGATAGACGGGCCATCCCCGGGGTGGCACGATATCGGGCCGAAGGCCGTGGAAGCTACCTTCAAGGGCTGCAAACCGGAGGGTCTGGCGACCATGTGGGACAAGGAAGGCCAGATGTCAGGACAAGCCCGCCGTTAAGATCAAGTGGTCACTCTTACCTCCCACGTTCCCTTTCAAACATCACGAGAGAAGCGGGAATGATCAAGTTCGGCAAGCGGAACCCTCCCACGATCACGAAAGGGCCCTACGCTGGCGAGATCGTGAATGGAGACCACATCATACCGAGGAGTGAGACTTCCGCACTCGACAACACTCTTTTCAACTGGGAGATGATACCGTTGACGTTGAATCAGAAGAAATCAGTCAAGGTCGGACAGAGGCAACTGGATCTGGCGAGGCGGTGGAACCCAGCTGGACTTCTTAGCGATGAAGAGTTGGGATGAGTGAGATGCCTAAAAGGTTCTAATCCAAGCGGTGAGCGAGACATCATAGATTTTGAGCTTGTATGATTGCTCACCTCTTCACTAGACTAATCGATCGTGGCAAGCTCGCATCGAAAAATACCGCACGCCATGGTCCCCGTGCATCTCGATGCACTTTTTCTGCAAAAGCCGGATACCGTTCTCCAATCCACCGCTGATTTCTCTCGTATTCCTTACCGAGATAAAGACTCCCGGCTGAGCGTAAACGCCGATGTCGGCTACTCGAGCGAGGAGATCGTGGCCCCGCCCTTTCGCGGAAAATCACTGCGCCTCGGGGCCGGAGTCCACCTGCACTGGGCCATGCCCGATGCACTCACCCAAGGAGTCCGACTTGGTAAACGGCTGGACTTTCCCGCTCTCCCGGATCGCTGGCTGGTCTCACGTCGCAACCGGGCCTCAGGCGAGACCGAGCGGAGTTGGATTGTCGAAAGCGACTACCTCTACCCCGAGCGAGCGCTGGAGGAGGACACCCCTCCCAACACCGTCACGTTCCCTTTGCCCCCTGTGCCCTTCAGTTCCCATGGTCAGCCTTACCGCTATCTCGGACGCAACTGGCGGGCAGATGAATCCGCAGGCCACTGGCCCAAGGATCTTGAGAATGCTGATTATCTCAATACCCTGGCCGAGCAATACGCCAGCGATCCCGAAAGTAAGGCCGCCGTTCAGGTTGGCCTGACCGCTATGGGCTATGGCGACCCGACCTTCGCCGCCTTTTATCCGAACTGCCGCAGCGTCTATGGCTTCCACGACACCGACATTACGACCCCCGACGCCTTTGCCAAAGTCAGCTATGATCTGGTCGGCTGGTATGACCAACCGGAGGACCGCGATATTCTTCGCGCGTCCAAGGCAGACGAAAAAACGCCGCTCGAGCTCACGGTAGCGGCGCAAGCCCTCAAGCGCCGCAAAGAGCATCTGGCCAGCGGCCACAAACCCCAGGAGGATGACCCCGATGAGAATTGGCGCGACGCCGTTTCACATCTTCTCGGCTGGGCCATCGCTAAACCCGAGGGGGAACAACAGTCGCCGGCAAAGCGGCTCATCTGCTACGGCACGCTTCGGACCCACGCCGAGGCCGACTTCGTCACCGATCCCGCCGAGGTTCAGGGCGAGGTCCAGCTAGCTATCGGCAACACTGCCAGCGAGGCCCTCTCCGCCGCCCTTGCCCAAACCGTGCCCGGCAACCCCGCTCTCATCGAGGAGCAACTCGAAGCCCTCGATTTGGGACAGAAGTTTTCGCATCGACGCCTTGATATCGGGCCCAAATTCAAAGAGGCCCGCCACGACCGTGGATTCCGGGCGATCTCTGGCGGGCATCAATTTGCGATCCGACACGAAGGTGCGCCTTCCGAGTCCGAGGACACGCAGGTCAAGACTCCGGTCGAGATGGTCCTTCCGGAATTTCTGCACCACACTCTCAACCAATTGAACGAAGCTCAACGAGCAATGGAGGTAGCCGAGGAGGAAATCGCGTCACTGCGCGGCCAGATCTTCCGCGACTGGAGCCTGTTCATGACCAGCCTGCGGCCCCCACCCGGCCTCGAGCACGACTACCCCGATCCGATCGAGGTCATGCGCTTCACCGAGAAGACCGGCCTCGCGCAACTACGTGCCAGCCTCGCCGCCAAAGGCGGGCCCGTGACGCTTGAACGAGGCGATGACAGCACAAGCAGCGCCGATGCGCCAATCACCTGTGCCCAAGTCCCCGATGATACCGACAAGGCAGCGAGATCAGCCAAAGTTGCACGCCTGATCAACGAAGTCGTCAAAGGGCTCGACGTCGCCAACCAGCTTCTTGCCCTGATCCGCCGCCTCGACCGGATCGACGCCGCAATGAAGACCGAGGCACCGAAAGCAAAGTTTCCGATCCTTGAAGCCACCATACCATTCAGCGGTTACATCAGATCACTCGATTTCAGCCCCGACGGCGCGCACATCCTGGTCGCAGCGGATGACAGCGAGTGCGGACTATTCGACACCCTCACCGGCAAAGCAAAATTCACCCTCCCGGACTTCGTAGACAATGTCAGGTCTGTCCGATTCGATAAAGCAGGCGACAAGATCGTCATCAACGGCTTATACATCAGCGGGGTGATCGATCCCAAGACTGGCGCCTTGCTGAACCGATTGACAGGCAACGGCGACAACATCATCCAAGCGCTCTTCACTCACGACGGGGCCAAAATTATAGGGTCTTGCTGGGACCAGTCCCTCTGCGTATGGGAAACCAAGAATGGCAATCAGAGCTTCCGATTCGCTTTGGAGAACGGCGTGATCGAGAAACTGGCTATCGATGCAGAAACAACCATGGTCGCCGCCGGAAGCAGTCTCGACAACATCGAAAACAAAAACGTCGACGCCATCCTCACCATCGTCGAAATTAAATCCGAAAAGCACCACTCCTTCAAAGCCGGAAATGGAAAGATTAAGACCCTCCAGTTCGATCCCGACGGAAAAAAGATCCTTGTCGTTTCCGCCTCTTCTGCAGGCATCTACAAACCTGAATCTGGCACCCTCGAAATCAAACTCGATAGCAGCGATCACGTCGTTAAGGCAGGCTGCCTATCCCACGATGGCAAGCTGGTGGCAACTGGCGCAAAGGACGGCACGATCAAAATTTGGGATCTCGCCAATGAGGCCAAAGTCATTACCACCGCAAAGCTCCCCAGTGGTGTAGCGGCTATCGCCTTCAGCCCTGACAGCACCCAACTTCTAACCACCGGCGAGAAGGGCGCCGCCAAGATCTGGGACGTCCAAACCGGCCAACTCCTTCACGATCTCACCAGCGAAGGCGACGAGTATTGTTACCTCGCCATCTTTGATCCGACTGGCAAGCGGGTCGCGGTGGGGGACTTCACCTCCCAAAAGATCAGGGTCTGGCGCCTCGAGACTCCAAGCTTCAAAGAGAAGTATGGATTCGATATAGACCTCTCTGATGACGAAAGCACCGCCGAAGAGCTCCGTCGCGACATCTTCGACGACTTCGCCAACGACTGCGTGGACATCGAAGAGATGCAGGACGGTTGCAAGGCAGTATCCGATCTGTTCCTCGACACCACCGATCACGTCGCCCAAACACCCCCGTCCGTTCCCACCCATTTCACCCTGCGCCAGATCGATGCGCCGCGCTTTTATCAGCCCAACGATCCGGTGGTGTTGATCACCGGCGATGACGTGAAGCCGACACCGCGCCACGGCACCGATGGCAGCGACCGCGACGATGGCAAACTCGCCTGTCACATCCTTGAGATCGAGCCTCTCAAACCCCTGAAGGATTGGGCCGACGCCATGATTCCCCCCGCCCTTGAAATCGTGCGGGAATTTGTCCGCAAACGCGCCACCGAAGAAGAAGGCGCGACGCCGACTCAGGACCGCCCCGGTCTGCGCGACTGGCGCGAACAGCCGTGGCACCCCTTTGCCATGGAATGGCAGGTCGAGGTCCAACCCGACAGTGAGGGCAGCAACCGCTCGGACGCTCATTCGACCTACACATCTGATTTCGTAACAAAGAACTACAGCCTGCCCGAACTCGGGGTTGATCTCGAACCCCGCACTCCCGGCACGAAAAAACCAACAGCAGACAGCGGGCTTTATGATGGTTCGACCATTTTGGTTGACCATGCCTCCGGCTTGATGTTGGCGAAGCTCAATGCTTTCCTCGACCCCGACAAGGCGGAGGAGGAAAAGACCCCGCAACAACGCAGCAACGAGGAAACCCTGCGCGCGGTGCGCGACCACCTCGCCCAGCGGCCCGCTAGCCTGTCGCAATCACTCGATGGCCTCCACGAGGCCTTCCTCCAGCGCCACCAGATCCTGCAATTGCCCATCGCCGACCCGATCGGACCCACTGATCTCGGCTCCTTCACAGAACTCGTGCGCAAAGCAACGACAGGTCGCCACGGCAATGCACCGCTGCGCGACCGCGACTTCACCCCGATCCGTTCCGGCACCATGCACCTGCGACAGCTTCGCCTGATCGACACCTTTGGCCGCGTCAAATCCCTGCACAAACCGAACAGCAAAACACCTCTCACCGTCGCCGAAACCCTCGCAGTCCCAGGGAACCAATCCGCCGTAGCCTTGCGACCGCGCCTCGTTCAACCGGCCCGCGTCAACTTGCGCTGGCTTTCAGCCCAACACGCCGATGGCAAACGGACCGACGAACCGGAAGTGAACGCTCATCCAGCCATGACGCCTGTTTGCGGCTGGATCCTGCCGGATGTCTTAAATTCCATCCTCTCGATTCACGATACCGAAGGCGCCTCGCTTGGCTCCATCACTTCCGTCGATGGCCGCGTCCAGTGGCAATCCGCCCCCGGCGATCTCGATCCCATCGAAACCCTCGACACTCCCAACCCGCGCCTCAACGAGCACCTCGGAACCCTTCTGCGCACGATCATCTCCGATATCGACCCCAAGGACCCCACCTTCTTCCCCTCCTTCATCAATGCAATCGGCAACGCCCTGGAGACCATCGCCCCCGAGGACTTTTCCTGTCTCTTATACACATCTCCGAGCCCACGAGACCGAGGCTGATCTCG
>OJIS01000694.1_pt1 | contig 10464 bp, 6 predicted proteins | sample 1595671 | NCBI WGS metagenome assembly OJIS01 (sample SAMN05416814, study PRJEB24817) | seawater metagenome | isolation source: Sea water | place: Canada:Atlantic | collected 2013-07 | reverse complement strand
AATCTTGGCACAACGACCGCCCCCCTTCGGTGTCATCATTCATTGGCGCAACACGGTCGGGAAACCGCTTCCAGGCTTTTTTACCGGAACGAAACGCGGCTATTTGCCATTGAGCTCGAAGAGGTAGGCCAACAAATCCGCCACCTCCTTCTGTGAGAGACTCTGCGCAGTCGGCGGCATAAGACTTCCGATGTTGTCGCGCTTGGAGATGGCGTCGGCGCGGAGTTCAATCATTTCACCCGTCGCGAAATCGCGCACCAGCACCACGCCTTCGTCACGGCTCTTCTGCTCGTAGCCCTGCAAGACCGTCCCATCCTTCCTTGTAAAACGCCGTAGGGCGAATCCCTCCTTCACCTGCCTGGTTGGCCAAAGCACTTCTGTCACGATGCGCTCGGGCGGCACGCCGCTACCAACAGCCGATAAATCGGGACCAATCCTGCCGCCGACATCTCCGACTTTGTGGCAAGACGCACAGGCCATCTCGACCGCTTTAAAATGTCTTTCGCCCTTCGCCGCATCGCCCAGGCGCGCGGCGGCGACGAGTTGGTTGATCAACTCATCGCTATATTTGTAGCCGCCAGCACCCACGCCAGCAAGCCGGTCGAGCACCGCGCCGAGGTGTTTGTCGACGAGCCCGGTGGAGACCCATTTGGTGCGCAGGATTGTCCCCTGCAGTTCATCGATCGGCCTCTCCTTCAACTGCTCCGCCAACTTCTCGGCCGCGCCTTGCTTGGTAACAAACGCGGCAAAGATTTCGCCGATAGTTCCGATGTCTCGAACGCGCTCCAGCACTTCCGCGGCGCGCCTGACTGCGGCGTCGGGATCGATGTCGAGCATCGCCGCGAATGCCGCTGGCTCGTGGGCTCCCGCATACTGATTGAGCTGCTCCATCGCCTCCTCGCCCCAAAGCGCACCATAGGCGCGAATCGCGGCCGCGCGTAGTTCACTGCCGGGCTTTCCGGTCGAGGCCGCTGTCCGCGCTGCCGTGCGCAACTGCTCCTCCTTCCAGGCACGTACCAAGTCCCAACCTGCAGCCTTCGCAGCATCGTCACCGGCGGAGAACACTTTCTCGAGCAAATCAAGATGCGCGGACTCCGGACGATCGAGCTTGGCGAGTTCGCGCAACAACCCGGCATCCGGCGGATCAAGTGCCAGCGCGAAGCTGGCGTCCTTCGACTCGCCGACGACCAGCAACACACGCGCAAGTGCCACTCTCGCCTCGCGCTCGACTCCCTCACCCTCGAGTGCCTGGCGGATCTCGCCTAACAACTCATTGGAATCAGCCTCGCCGAGCACCCGTGCCAAGCCTCGGCCGCGATCTCCGAATTCGAGTTCACCACGCTTGAAGGCCGGGACCCAATGTGGCTTGAGGTGGTGCACAGCCTGTTTGAAACCATACTCGATCCAACGGTCCATTGGCCGCCCGGCGACCGAGGCCGCTATCAACACCGATTTGGCCTCGGGGATCTGCCCGGCGGCGAGCACCGCCTCCATGCGCACGCGTGGGTGGTTGTCGACGGCGGCGATTTCGAGGAGATCGTGATGCCCCCATCGGCCGGCAATGCGTGCCGCATAGGCACGACAGCGATGATCGTCGGACGCGAGCAAACGCTCCAGCAGCGGGCGATCTTCAAAACCACACCACAAGGCAAGCCCGACCGCTTCGAGCAGGTCACGCCCCTCCCACTCCCGCACCGTATCGGGCAGTTTCTTGAGACCGCGTGCGGCGAGCACCTGCTTTGCTTTTTCACGCCGCCACTGGTTGTCGGATTTGAGCTCAGCAATCAGGGTAGCCTCCGGCGCCTTGGTGAGCTTCGGCGTCTTTGCCGAGCTGCCCTTCTTCGCGACCCGCCAGATTCGCCCGTGGGTTTTGTCGCGTTCCGGGTGACGATAGAAGTCGTCCTGGTGGCAGGTGATCGGGTTATACCAATCGACGATGTAGATCGCGCCGTCGGGGCCAAGTTTGACGTCGATGGGACGGAAGTTGCGGTGCGTTGACCGCAGTAACGGTTCGACAAAGTCCACTTTGAAACCACCGTCGTCCTCCGGAGTTCGAAAGCGCGTGACCTGGTTCTTCTTGTAATCGCCCACCCCAAAGCTGCCGTCGCCGAGTTCGTCGATGCCCGCATAGCCGCCCGGGTTGCCAATCCGCGGCAGGCGCAGGCGGCGGTGGACTGGCACCGACGCCGGTGTCAGGTAAGAGATACCGCCGGCGCCATCGATGACGAAGCTCTGCCCATAGTCGTCAAAGCCGATGCCCCACGGGTTGCCCGGCCCCATGAAGTCATCGAGCAGTGGGTCGAGCTGCAGCTCGCGCGGTCGCAGGCGGAAGACGCCGGCCTGGAACAGCGTCGACACGCCGAAGGGCGTCTCGACGCGCGATTCGATGCCGTCGCCTTGACTGAACCACAATTCGCCGCCGGGGCTCCATGCGAAACCATTGCTCGTTTGGTGTGAGTCACCGTTCCCAAAGCCACTCAGCAAGAGCTTGCGCTTGCCCTCCCAGTCGAAGTGCACCAGCTCGGTGTTGTGGCCGATGTAGACCCCGTCGCCGCCGACCTCCATCCCGGTCGGGACGCTCAAGCCCTCCGCAAACACGCTTGACTCGTCGGCGACACCGTCGCCATCGAGATCGCTCAGGACGATGACTTTGTCGTTCGGCATTACTCCGGGCTCGATCTGCGGGTAGACATCGGAGCAGGCAACAAACATGCGCCCGTCGGCGTCCCAGCGAACTGCCAGCGGGTTGGCGACGCCGTGCCGCTCGTCGGCGAACAGATTCACCTCATACCCGTCGAGGACCTCGAACCGGGCGATCTCTTTGCCGATGTCCGCATCGCCTGACCCCGTGCGTTTTGGTGCCGGTTTCGGCTGGGGCACCTCGCCTTTGAAAATCATCTCCTCGGCGGCAGCAATCAGCGCCGGGAAGGTCTCCCACTCCTGTTTGAACGACGGCAGGCCCTCAGCAGCATTGGAGAAGATCCGTTTTGAATCGTCGCCGAAGAGGCACTTCCAGTTCGCCGGCCGCCAGTAGTCGTACCAAAGGCGATGCTTCTCTTTGACCGCTGCAGTGAGATTCGCTGGCGCATCCTTTTGCATCGCCTTGATCTCGTCTCTGGACACGAATGGGATCGCGCGCTTTTCAGCCAATGCTCGCACCGCAGCGCGGTAGTCCTCCAGTGCCGCATCATCGGCATGGGCCCATTCAAAATCGAATGGTTCAAGCAAGACCAGCCGCCGGCCGTTGGCACCAAGCTGATCGAGAAGCTTTCGGTAATTCGCGACGAACTCGTTGAGTCCCTCCTTGCCGGCGAGTGATTCGATCTTGCCGAACTGGGCGATGACCATGGTAACGCCGAATCGCTTCATCTGATCATCCCAGCCCCCGAACGCGTCCGGACGCCAGCGTTCGCGCACGGTGGTTTGGAAACTCACCGTGTCGCCGTCCCATGCGAAATCGCGGAACTTCGGCTTGGCCGCATTGAATTTCCCGGTGAGCGCGGCTTCGAAGCGGCCGTCTTTTTGCAGACGAACCAGATCCGTGCCACCTGCGAAGGCGACGACGTCGCCCTCCTTGAGTTCGATGGGGGCCGCAAGAGCCGCGCAAGGAATTGCAAGAGAGACGAAGGCGATCCTGAACACAGACATGTCGGGAAACTAACAAAGTGGTGCCCGCGTAAAACCTAAATCTGGCTCCACGATCCCTGTCACTTGAGTTTCAGGTTTGGCATTTCGCCATCCCCGGTTGCCTTGCCGCCGAGTATCCAAGCGAGGTTGAATCGGGCCAAGTGGGAGCCTTTGAACGGATCGTGCTCGTAGTGCAAGTAGATCCATCCTGCCGTGAGCGTGCCGGGCCGACCGACCGCGAGTGATGAATAGCCGCTCCGACCCTCGTCGACGAGTCGCTTGACGGGCCAGGTTTTTCCGCCGTCGAAACTCGCCCACACCGTCACGCGCTCACGGTGCGAGGCGTTTGTATCGAGGTTGCTAAAGATCAAAACGTCCCGGTCATCGAGTGGCAATCTGGCCAAACCTCCCATGCAGCCATACGAGCGTCCTTGATCTCCATCAGGGAGCACATCGACGATTTTCCAGTTCTGCCAAGATGCTCCACCATCAACACTCCACGCCTCGCGGCGACGGCCGTTTCGCGGTCGTTTGGGCCAGTGGACGCGCGAGTTGTAATAGACCCGTCCGTCGGCAAGCTCGACCAGGGCTGCTTCACCCGTTCCTTTCTCGGGGAACGGACCACTGGTCTTCCAGTTCTTGCCACCGTCGTCGCTGTAGATGGCGTTGGTATACTGCCGGGGCCAATTCTCTTCGCCATCTTTCGGTCCGTAGTATCGGGACGGACGAAGCAAGCGCCCCTTGTGGGGACCGCGCATTAAGGTGATGCCATGCTCGTTCATGTGCATGGAAGGATGGTTTCCGTGAACGTCCTTTGCGATCACTGTGGCTTCCGCTTGCCACGAACGGCCATCGTCCCGGCTACGGTAGAGAGTGAGTGGAGCAGGCGGTTGCCGTTCTTCGACGAAGACCAGGATGTCTCCCGAGTTCGCATCGACAATCGTGCCTCCACCGTGGTAGCCGGCACGGGCCACCGGGATCGGGCGTCCCCACGACTGTCCTCCATCTTCACTCCGACGCACCGCAACGCCGGAATTTCCCCAGACGGCCAGCACAGTTCCTTTCACGGTGACGACCACATTCGGATAGCGCTGATCGCCGAACAGGCGTTGCTTCCCGAAGACGGGAGCGCCTATGAACGGGGACAGTTTATCGTCGGCAACCGACACCACCGACAACGCGGAAAAGAATAGAAAAAAGCAAGCCGCCGAAGAGCAAAATTGAGGCGTTTTTCCCATGCTTCGGGAAGATAGAAGTGTCCGCCCGTGCTGTCAATATCATGGCGGGTGGGGCCGTCAGAAATCTAAAATTACGGCGGGAACCAATCATCCCATTCTGGTCGCCCTTTCGGCGGCGGCTGATTCGCCTGGTTGAGTCTTCCGGTTGAGGTGAGAGTTACTTGCCCGATTGCGCGGTGATCTTCACGTGGAAGACCTTGTTGCGCTGTCCCTTGCGCTTGCCGAGGCGCATCAGGCCTTCGCCACAGGTGACCCAGCTCTCGTGGTCGCCGATGCGGCAGACGCCGGAGTTTCCGAGGGTAGCGTGGTTCTCCGCGATGAGGACGCGCTCCGTGGCCCGCATCACCTGCAAGGTGTCCGGATTGACCTGCGCGATGAAGAGAGGGGCACGATGCCGGAACATGTGGTCGTTATTCGCGCCCTTGCGAGTGTAGACGAGGAAGAGTCCTCCAGCGCAGGTCACCCAATGCTGTTGCGTATTGTAGCTGCCGAGCGATTTACCATCGTCGAAGGTCCACTCGCGGACCGGATCGAACTTCAGCCCGTCCATTGAGCTGGTGACGTAAGCGGCATGGTCGGCCCGCAGGGTAAGGAAGTAGCGTCCTTTAAATTCCGTCAACGATGGTTCGTAGAGGCCGCGGTCTTGAGGGATGTTTAACTCCGTTCCGTGCTCGAGGTAGGTGAGCGTCTCGCCGTCGAAGCGGCAGCGCGCCACCGTGCTGGTGTAGTTGTGCTTCTTGACATCCGCCACGTAGCGCACCGGCAAGAGGATCTCCCCGTTCGGCAAGTCGACCCGTTGGTTGTTTCCCGCATTGCAGGCCGTGATGGGCCGGCCGGCGTGATCTTTCCCGGGTAGGACGAGAATCTCTATCGGACCGCAGGCGCCGGTCGCGGGATCCATCACGGCGTAGGACACCTTCTCGCGCAGGCGCTTCTCATGCTTGCCCTCCGCAAAGTTGAAGGTCTTCCCGGTGGTGAGGACTTTGCCCGACTTCGCATGCCAGGTCGGCCAAAGGTCACCTGGCGCCACCTCGAAGCCATCGACCTGCTTCATGCGACTGAGCGACCTGATCAGCTCCGGTTTGCTCCAGGTCATTCCGCCATCGCGACTGAGGGACTGGTAGACGTCGTGAAAGTCGTGCGAAACACGCTTGCCGGTCTCCGACATGGTCGTGATCCAGAACGGGTCGTCCCCCGGGACGAAGGCAGTGCGTGCCTGCCACCAGTCCCACTTGTCGGTTCCTTCGATGGAGCCGAGGGCCTCGATTTTAAGCGTTACCGGCTCGGGAGACTCGGCCTCCGCCCAAAGCGTGACAGCTCCCAACAAAGTGCAAACAGTGGTAAGAAATTGCTTCAAGGCTTTAGGTTCTGAAAAGGTGTGATGATGGTCGGTTTGACTGGCTTTGAAAAGGGTCCACTCCTAGGGCGTTTTCCCATTTTCGCTAAATAGGCACAATTTAAAATTGTCAGGTTAAGCGGAATGGCACCCGGATAAGAGCTGTCTTCGCAGCGGAGCTGCCAGGAAATGATCATGACCGGTACGGACCACCGGAATAGGAAGTGCCCATGTCCGCCCTCCATCTTCACTCCGACGCACGACAACGCCGGAGTTTCCCCAGACGGCCAGGACCGTTCCTTTCATGGTGACGACCACATTCGGGTAGCGCTGATCGTCGAACAGGCGTTGCTTGCCGAAGCCGGGAACGTCTGGGAACGAGGACAACTTGTCGTCGGCAACAGACACCGCCGGAAAGGCGAAAAAGAACAGAAAAAAACAAGCCGCCGATGAGCAAAAATGAGGCCTTATTTCCATGCTTCGGGAGCATAGAAGTGTCTCCGCATGCCGTCAATATCAGGGCGGGTGGGCAGGATCCGGATGAGGTATCGGTTCTAAAGGATCAGTCGCAGCCGATTTGTGACTTCCTACGCAGTGGTTTCTGACTAAATATTCAGGTCCTGAAAGTTTTGCCCCGACTCTTGAACACTAAATTTCCAACCACCTTTCTTGTCGCGTTGCTGGCCCAGGCGAGCCCGCTTGCCGCTGACGAGCTTTTTAAGCAACGTATCGCCCCGTTCCTGGAGTCGAACTGCACCGACTGCCACGACAAGGACACCCAAAAGGGCAAGGTCGAGCTGCATGCCATCGGTGGCGATTTCTCCAATGGTGATACCGTCGCGATGTGGGAGCGCGTGCTCGAGCAATTGGAGATCGGCACGATGCCGCCCGAAAAAAAGCCACAACCGACTGCCTCCGAGCGCCAGGAGATGGTCACCTGGATCAAAGACGGGCTCAAGGCTGCCGGCAAAGGATTCGAGATCGAATCGCGCATGCTGCTGCCTGAGTTCGGCAACCGGGTGAGCCACGAACTCCTTTTCGATGGCTCGATCAACACGCCACCCTTCACTCCGTCGCGCCTTTGGAGAATGAGCCCGCACATTTACGGTGGTAAAAAATACCAGGAGCGTGTCGCTGGCGGAATCGAGGCGCAGCCGGTCAGTTACAAATCGAAGTCCAGCGGTCTGCGCGATTTTGCCGACCAGGAGGTCATGGACGAAGCCGGCTTCCTCGCGCTTCAACTTGCGCTTTCGGACATCATTGCCAACCAGATCCATGATCGCGAACTGGCCCCGATGACCTACGGCCCCAACAAGGGCAAACCGATTCATATTCCGGGGAAGGGGAGCTTCAAAGCAATCTCCGAAGCGCAGGGGAAACCACCACGCGACGTACTCGAACGCGTGATCCGCGAAGAATTTGAACGTGCCTGTGGCCGGCCGATCACGGAAGCCGAGTTTCCAAAATACCTCGCCTTCATGGAGCGCAACCTCGAGCAGGGTGGCAACGAAGCGGGGCTCAAGACCACGCTCCTGGGCATCTATCTCTCCAGCGAAGCCGTCTACCGAATTGAACTCGGTCGTGGCCCCGCAGACGAACACGGCAGGCATTTGCTCTCGCCCCAAGAGATCGCTTTTGCTCTCTCCTACGCACTCACCGATTCCCCTCCAACGAAGAATCCCATCATCCAAAAAGCATACGAAGCCGGGAAGCTCACCAACAAGGCCGAGGTCGAAAAAGTCGTGCGTGCCATGATCGCCGCCGGGGCGCCGCCGATCCGCAAACATTTTCCCGCCAGCGCCTTTCACCGCATGATCCAGGAAGGCGAACATGGCTTCGCCTACTACCCGCGCATTGTTCGTTTTTTTGAGGAGTTCTTCCTCTACCCGAGGGCCGAAGGAACCTTCAAAGACAGTCCCGGTCCGGGTATGGGGGGGCGCGCCTTGATTGGCGCACCCCAGGGCCACATCGCCGCGATCGTCAATGACGACACACACGTTTTTGAAGAGCTGTTGACATCACCACGCTTCAACAATAGCCGAACGCAACTCCTTAAAATGGTCGACGAACGGCACGCGAAAAAGCTCAAAACCCAGCCGAAGGAAAAGGCCGATGCGTGGCGCGCCGACATGATCAAGAAATCCAACAAGCTCACCGAGGATACTTTTCGCGCCGGGATGCTCCATGACCTCAGCTGGCTGATCACCCACTCGACAAACGACCAGAACGATCCCGTGCACCGTGGGATCTGGATTCGCACCCACCTGCTCGCTGGCAATGTTCCGGCCCTGCCGATCGGGGTCGATGCGAAGATCCCCGAGGATCACGACAAGACGCTGCGCCAGCGGTTCGAAGTCACGAAAGTTAAGGAATGCTGGAAGTGCCACAAACACTTCGAACCACTGGGCATGCCCTTTGAGAGCTTCACTGATCGCGGCTGGGTTCGCACCGGCATGTATTACCAAAAGAAGCAGAAACGCTTCGAAACCATGCTTACGGCGGACAAGATCAAGTCAGGCCTGGAAAAAGGAGAACTCGTTGAATATCCCTTCGACACCAGCGGCAAAATCACCGGCACCGGAGAGGCCGGCATCGACGGCCCGGTCAAGGATGCCAACGAACTCGTGACCAAATTGGCAAGGTCCACTCGCGTCCGTCAATCGATCATCCGGCACTGCTTCCGCTACTGGATGGGGCGCAACGAAATGCTCAGCGACTCAAAGACACTCATCGCCGCAGAAAAATCCTATCTCGACAGCGGCGGGAAATTGAGTGAACTGTTGGTTTCGCTGCTTACCTCCGACTCCTTCCTCTACCGCAAATGATGACCTCACGTAGAAAATTCACCAAGGGCATCATGCTCGGAGCCAGCGGTGCCGCACTCACTCCTCTCCTCCGACAAATGGAGGCGCACGCGGCGGGCAACGCGCAAGGATTCCCGAAACGTTTCGTCTTCGTCGTCAAATCCAGCGGCATCACGCCCGGCGCGATTCGCCCGGAAGGCATCGAGATCGGCCACGACGATCAACTCCTCGATCTCAAACTTAACGATCATCAGCTACCTCCAACTCTGCGATCACTCGATCCATTCAAAGAGGACATGATGATTCTTGAGGGCCTGTCCGGAAGCAATTTTGGAGGCAACCACTCGTCCTACTACGGCGCTCTCAGCTGCCACCACTCGCCGGAGAAACCCGCAGCGGCCACCATTGATTGCCTGCTGGGTCGGCTCAATCCCGCGCCCTTCAATAACTACGGCTTCGCTCCCAACGGCCACAGCATTGGCAACAACTATGGCCCAATCGTGCAGGACACCGCCGTCTTCCCGAAGATCTCGGCGTACGGCCAGAACAGCCCGATGCCCTACCAGGCCAGCGCCGAAAAAGCCTACCGCCAATTGTTCGGCAGTGCCCTCGATTTAAAAACCGGCGGAAAAAAGGAATTCGCCTTGCAGACCAACCTCCTTGATTTCCTCAGCGAGGACACCAAGCGCCTCGCCAGCCAGATCAGCCAGGAGGAACGCGAAAAACTTGACCACTACCTGAACGCATTCGAATCCGTCCGGGCCCGCAACGACCAACTCGTCTCCATGCAGGAGAAGATTCGCAAGAACGCTCCGGAGCTCACCAGCCAGTATGCCTCGACTGTGTTCACTGATCGCGTCTCCACCTTCTTCGACCTCACCGCCGCCTCCTTGATCACCGGATTGACCAACGTGATTTCGATACGCGCCGATTGGCTCAGTGCCAAGTATGCCACCTTCGGATTTAAGAACACCAGCGTGCATGACATCGGCCACAACAAAGTCACTGACAACGGACTCAAGTCCGCCGAAGCCCGCGATGTCATTCGCAAATTTCAAGTCGACCAGATCGCCAAGTTGGCAGCCAAGCTCAAAGCAGTTCCCGAGGGTGATGGCACGATGCTCGACAACACGATGATCATCTACTTGTCCGATACCGGCGAAGCCCACCATTCACAGCGTAAGGAGTGGCCGTTTATCGTTGTCGGCGGACGTGGCCACAAGATGAAGACTGCCGGTCGCTACCTGCGCTATCCCAAATACGGCCAGCCCGGACACAAGACCATCGGCAACTGGTATACCACCATTCTCCAAGCCAACGGCGTCCCTGTCCGGGATCACTTCGGCCAGCTCGACAACAAGCTCAAAGACCTCGACCTTCGAGGGCCGCTCTCAGAGATTGCCGTCTAAAGGCTGTCTCTTATACACATCTCCGAGCCCACGAGACCGAGGCTGATCTC
>OJIS01000691.1_pt1 | contig 10486 bp, 10 predicted proteins | sample 1595671 | NCBI WGS metagenome assembly OJIS01 (sample SAMN05416814, study PRJEB24817) | seawater metagenome | isolation source: Sea water | place: Canada:Atlantic | collected 2013-07 | reverse complement strand
TACACAGAGTAGATCGTCGGCAGCGTCAGATGTGTATAAGAGACAGAACTGGGACTGAGTGAGCATCTTAGACATCCTCTTGGATCACCAAGGCATCGATGGTCACAACCTCGTTTGAGACTGCGTCCCCTAGGATGACCTGCCTGGAGATGGCATCTCCGATCTGGCCAAACAGACACTGATGCATCGAGGTCATCGTCACCACTTCCAGGGCAGAGCTCCCAGCCGGCGCAGACGAGGCCACGTAGACAACAGGGAGGCGGCCGCCCTCGGTCCGCTCGAGGACCTGGTCCAGAAACGTCCCGTCTCTCTCATGAGCAAAGGCCTCAGCCGAGCTGGAGTGGGGAGAGAGGTAGTCTGGGCTGGGAGAGGCACCCTGGATCTGGCTGATGTCCCAGCCATCAGGCCAGGCCACCTCCACAGTCCTCCTGTTCTCCCCTCGCTTCACTCGCCGGCGAGCTCCAGACCGGGTCTGGAACACCTCGCGATTGCTCACCACTCGGTGCCGACGGCGCCAGTCCCAGGCCAGCCCCACAGGGGAATAGGGACCGGGAAAGACCCGATGGATCTTGAAGTAGCCCTCAGGGGTGGCCTGGGCTGGAATGCGGAGGCCAATGGCCTGATACTCGTCCACCAAGTTGTGGAGCAGGGTGAGGTGCTTCTTGGCCACGATCTTGGCTGTACTGCCTGCGCCCTTGGTGGCGGCCAGGGTGCCGAGGTGGTTCTCATCGAGGAGGAGCCTCATGCCGGCTGGCCCATTGCTCCAGACGCCGGCCTTAGACGCCTTGGCATGCAGGGCGACGGTTCCCGGTCCGCTGATGTAGGTGAGGTGGGCCATGAGCCCCTCATCCATGGAGGCAAATTGCTCACCGTCAACGGCGTCCGCATGCGGCACTAGGTGATTTCCAGCCATGTCCCACTTGGAGTTGCCGGCGCTGGGGGTGAACCCTGTAGATGCGTCGATGGTCCCGAGAACGGTCCAGCTGCTGCCGTCGTAGCCCTCCACCGTGGCTGTCCGGAAGTTGGTATGTAGAAAGATCCCCATCGTTGGGGAGAGCAGGCGCGTTGGGAGGCCGGCCTCCAGCTCCCAGGCAATGAACTCCTCAGTGGAGTCATCGACAGAGGCCCAGTAGGACTCCCCATCTGGGGACCGTTGCGGGTCCATGTTGCCGATCCCACCCTCATAGTGGGTTGGTATGTCCCACTCGTCTCCAACATGCGCAGAGCTCCCCCGCGCTCTCACCATCAGCCCCTCGTGGACCCACTGGCGGTAGAGGCTGAACTCTCGGCCCTGCAGGTCCTGCGGAAAGGTGGCAGTGGCTAGGCGCGGGTCAAAGTCCATTCCGAACATGGCACTGCCAACCCAACGCCAAACTGACCGGTCGCTCGAGGTCTGCAGGTGGCCCCAGGTGAATTTGGTTGCCGAGACCGTTGCCGCGCTCGTCAACGCGGTCCCCTTGTGGGATGTGGTCCACTTGCTGGAGTTGACCGGCCTATGGGCAACCAGGTACTGCTGATCGAAGTGGTAGACGAGAAACACAGTGGGGACCGTTAGATCTGCTGGGGCAGTCGCAGGACCGGCGAGCGTGTTGATGACCGCGGCCCCTCGGATGTCGAACACCTCAAAGCCTGCGCTCCCGAGCCGGATCTCCAGGCCGGTGGAGTTGGTGGCGTTGCCCCAGAAAGACTCAGCCCCCACCTTGGCCGAGCTGGTGTCCCCTCCGGTCTCCAGGTGGACGCAGAACATGTGCAGCGCCGGCACGCTGGAGGAGCCAGTCCGGAGGTAGTTCCGGAGGCCTGCGGTGCTGGCAATGGTGGCGCCCTCGGCCCCAACGGTGACCGTGCTGCCTCCTCCTGTCGTCTCAGTCAGCCCTGTGACCGCGCTGGGATCTGCAATGCCAAACCAGATCAGACCCGAGTTGTAGGACGGGGCTCCGGACTTGTATCCGAAAGTCTGTCGGCGCCAGTCGATGGAGCTCCAGCCACCCAGGCGGATTGCGTGCAAGGAGTTGCCAGCTCCAGAGCCTGGAGCAACCCAGTTGGTAATCAGGAAGATCGATCCATCGTGGACGTCTGCGTCGAACTCCTTCAAGTAGAAGTCATTGTCCCCTGTGTCGATGGGGTGGGCAACGCCGTCCAGGCCATCGCTATTCCATCGATCGTTTTCGTTGTCCAAGGCCAGCATATCGAAGCGATAGGCCCAAATCATGCCGCGCGTAATGACGCCAGCAGAGGCTGCGCGCCCAATGATCCAGAGGTAGCCGGTGCTGTCGATGACAACACACAACGGGGACTGAACCACAGACACGTCTACAATGATGCCCATGCTCGTCCCATGGACTGGACTGTCGGCAAACTTGGAGCCTGGGGTCCCTTTGCGGGTGAGCAGGACCTCGCCGGCCGGATTCACATAGGACATCAGGACCCGGCCAGCAGCATCGACAACCAGGTCCCCCTGGTGGACGCTGGACAGGTCCTCGATCTCCTCGAAGCTTGAGCCCAGGTCCGCGCTCAATAGGTGCAGCGTCTTGGTGCTGTCGTGCGAGATGGCAAGGGTCACAAACCCGTTGTGGTACACCGCGCGCATCTTGTTGGGAGTCCAAGTGCCGGAGCTTTGCCTCAAGCCTGCGAGGCGCTCACCGGCCACGGCCCAGGTGGCCCCGTCGTCATCGCTGTAGGAGTAGGAGAGCACCCAATACTGGACGCCCAACTCAGTGATCTTGTCCAGGTAGTAGCAATAGACTCGGCCCGAAGGGAGTTGGATGACTGTCGGCAGGACTGGGGACCCCTCCAGGTTCTCAACCACAGACACCTCAGACGACCATGCTCCTGTCTGGGCGTTGCGCGTCTTGGCGGACACCTTTGTATTGAGCGCGTCATCGTAGTTTGCCGAGATGGAGAGCAACTGCTCGGAGGCAAGGCGCAGAGTATCGGGCGACCTCCGGCCGTTTCCTGTGGTGTAGGTGACTGTCTCAAATCCACAGACCTTGTTGTGGTTGAGGTAGCCGTCCCAGTCTGCGTCCCCTGCTGCGCGCTTGGCATAGCGCCCCCCGCGCTCCCCACCTACGGCCGCGCCCTCTTTCTGGCATCGGATCTCCGCGTTCTGTGGGGTGCTGATGGTCCCCAGCGCCTCGAGTTGCAAGTAGCCGGCGCTCCCAGCCTTTGGGACTGGCTGGCCAGGGGACGGCCCCTTCTGTGTGAAGCTCGAGAGGGCGTCCGAGATGTTCTCAGTCTTAAAGCGAGGGTCCGGCAGCACCAGCCCCTGGTGGATGTCGCGGGGAACATGGGAGCCCATCAGGACCTCAAGTAGGGGTTTTTACCCAGATCAGGGCGCAGGCTGCGAGTCATGCGGCTCGTCTTGCCTCCAGCTCCCAGGACCTCGTGGGTGACTGCGTCCAGCGTTCTGTGCCTGAGCTGGTTCTGGAGGACGATGGTGCGCGCCAGTGGGCCCGCTGCGAGGTCGGACATCGCATCAGACCCGCCAGCGTTCTCCACCTGGCCGCGGGTGAAGATGTGCTCACCTTCCCGAGCTCGGATGTCCACCTCTCCCTGGCCTGGAGTGGATCGGCCGATCTGCCCCCCAACATGGAAGGTGGGAGGCTCCTGAGCCGCGATGGCTCCGATCTGTGCCGCGCCGGCAGCGACGGTAAACGCCATGCCTGCAATGCCAGCGACGTTTGGAGGCACAGGGGGGCCCAGTGTGGCCATCGTCATCATCATCGCCTGGCCAAGGTTGACTCCGGCGTTTGCTACCTGCAGGGCCTTGTTCACCTCAAACTGCTTTCGCGCGTGCCGCTTGTATGCCTTGCTCTCCTGATCCATTCCTTTCATGCGGTTGCTAAATGCCGCGTCCGAGATCTGGGACAAGGCGTTGACGCCCATCGCGGTCACAGTCATCTGAGCCTGGACGGCGTCCAGGTGGCGCTGCTCCTCGGCTGCAATGCGGTTCAGCTGGTCTTTGTGGTGCGCCTCGAGCTGGGCGGCACGCTTGGCCTCGTTGCTCTCCAGGTGGGCGTTGTACTCGTCCCATGCCTTGGTCCTGAGCAAGATGGCATCCTGCTCCACCAGGGCCCCCATCTGGACGGCCTGGTCCACTCCCCCCAGGGCGGTCTGCAGCCCCGTCCAAGCATCTCCAAAGCGCGCCTTGGAGACGAGGTTGGCATAGTGCTCAGTCATCTTGGCCAACTCGGCCTGAGCTCGAGCAGCCTCCGCGGCTGCGGCCTTGTTCTCTTTCAAGGAGGCCGAGTGCCCACGAGTGGCCTTGGTGGCCTTGGTGCTGGAGGTCGCTTGCTGGTCCAGGACCGTCCCATACTCCGAGATCGCTACACGGCCCTCGAGTGAGAGGTCCTTGATTGCCTGGAGCTGCTCCTCCAAGGGGCCCTGAGCTGCTCGCGCTCGGTCCAAGGCCAGATAGGATGCACTGAGCTCATCGACGGCCAGAGAGCCCGTCCCAATGGCGCGCTCAAGCTCCTGGATCCGGGTGATGTTCTCACCTACGGCCATGCCTGCGCTGCGGAGTTGCGGCTCCAGCTCATCCACTAAGGCGTTGCCCAACATGCCAACGGTCATGTCGACGTTTGAGATCTCCCCGTTGAGCAGGGCGGCCTGGAGCTTGAGTTGGGACACAAAGCCAGCCACGTCCCCGCTAGCTACGTTCAAGGCGTTCTGGCTGCGGATCAGGCTCTGCGCGCTGGCGTTGGTGTTCTCCATCTCGGCGCGGTACTGCGCCATCTCATCTCGCGCCTCGTGCACCGTGTTTGCCACGATGGCAGTGGCAGTCCCCAGGGCTGCGACGATGACGGCCGCGGGAGCTGCAACGGCCATCACTTCGCCAATAGAGCCAGCGAGGCCAGCGCCACCCATGGCCTCATCCAGGACCTCAGTGATCTGGGTGGTCCCCTCAAAGGCGTCCGCTCCCTTCTGGACCATGTCCAAGGCCTCAGCCAGCTCAGGGCTGAGCGAGGAGACGGCGCTTTTGAGCTTCCCGGTGGCGCTCGCCGTCTTGCCGGCAGTGCCGCCCATCTTGTCCAGGGACTTCCCGGCACTCTTGGTGGCCTTGTCTACGCCCTTTGCTGCGTCCTCCGCGCGGTCCGCCATCTCATCAAAGGCATCGCCGGCACCCTCAGCAGCGTCATTCAGCTCCCCCTGAATGGCTTCGCTCATCTTCTTGGCGGCCTCCTCCCCGATCCCAGGAAGGCGCTCAAGCTGAGCCTCGAGGTCTTTGGCCTCTCCCTCGATGAGCAGGCGCCATTTCTCGGTGTTGTCAGCCACGGCGGCCTCCCAGGATTTCGCTCAGCTCACGCCGGAGCAGGTCTTTGCGCTCCTCGTGCCGAGCCAGGACAAGGGCGTCCCATGCTCGCTGGACTCTACCGACACGGATCCAGGGCAGGTGGGGGGCGTCATTGGTGAGCTCCCCTTGCACTTTCTCCCCAGAGCGCCGGCTTACGACCTTGAAGGCCCGCCTGGATCTGCCCTTCTTCACTGGCCAGTCCTTCTCAACGTCGGCCAGCAGTTGCGCGGGCTCCGCTGCAATGCGGTCCAGCGCCTGGCGCTTGGCGCGCTTGATCCGGTCCACGAGTCTATGGATGCCTTGGTCTCCAATCACAACTCACCTCTCAGGAAGGCACTCCGCAACGCGGCATGTTGCTCCGCGGAGTCAGGCTTTGGCTTGGACTCCTGGGGAGTGGTGAGCTCCAGGCCAAAGTGCTCCAGGGTGAGCTGGAGCTCCTCGAGGCGCTCGAAGTGTGGCAAGGCTTCCCACCAGCCCCACTCGCAGGAATGGCCAAGGCGGGTCAGGGTGAGGCGGGCCAGCCGGTCTAGGACCCCTGGCCCTGGGGTTTTCCCTCGTCTGCCGTCTTGGCCAACTCCACAGGAGCCGCGTGGGCCTTACTGAGCGTCAACCAGGCGCGGGTGGCTGCGTGGCTGACCTCCTCTCCGGAGGCCCCTCGTCGCATCAACTCCCCAAAGACTGCCTCACCGTAGCTGATGACGTTGTAGGCATAGACTGGGACCGGCCCCTCGCCTGGCCACTCCTTGAGCGAGAGCCCCAGCGCGGCCGCAAAGGCGAGTACCTGGTTTTGCTGCGCCTGCTGCACAATCTCCTGGCGGACCCAGTAGGGGCCCACCATGGAGAGCGGCCACTCAAGGCCGGCCAGGGTGACCGTTTGCACGCTCAAGCCCAGGTCAGGGTGCCGGTGGACACAAACTCGGCCGCGTTGACGTAGCTTTCGCCCGGGCTCATGCCGTACTCCTCGCAGTGGACATGGCTGAGGACAACGCTATCCGCAACAGCTCCCGTCTCGTCAAGCCACTCGAGGAGGGCAGCCATGACAAAGCCATCGCTATCCGCGTCCACAGAGACGAGAGCAGCATAGGGGCCGGTCCGCTCGATCCAGTGGAGCAAACTCTCACCGGCCGCGTCTGCAAAGCCCTTGTCCAGGATGTTGGACAAGTTGAAGCCTGGGAGCTTGACCTTGCCCTTGCGGCGACTGTGGACGCCGTCTTTGTTCATGATGATCTGCCACTCGCGCTGGTTACCCACCAAGCCCTTGAGCGCCACATCGTCCAACTGACCCGAAAAGGTCTTGGTGATCGGAGTGGTCGGAGTGTTGTCTCGGAGGGTCACCCGGCAGTCGCGGCCGAGAAAGGAATAGGCCATGATGGGCTCCTAAGAAAGATCGATGAGGTGCTTAGAGATGAACGTCAGATCGGAGAGTGCCCAGCCTTCCTGGACTCGCCGTTGGGACGATTCAAACGTGAGGCTGGCTGCTGTGGCTGTACCGAGGACAGCTTTCCGGACGAGGACCTCCTCAGCCATTGCCAAGCGGCGCTCCTCTTGCTGGTCTGCTGCTCTCAGCCGATAGGAGATGGAGACAACCACTGTGGAATCCATTGCAGTCGCATGGGCGGCCTGCTGCTTGTCCCTGCTCTTGGCGCGGCTGCGGATCGTGCTCCGAGTCTCCACCACAAAAGCCTTGTGAGCTCGCGCCTTGGACTCGAGGGCCAGGGTGTCCTGGGTCCGCTTGCTGGGCTTCCACCCAGGGACGGTCTCGATGGCCAGAGTGATTGCGGCCTCGACTTCTGGCTCTGTGGTGACGCCAGGCACTACATCAGCCACTGAGTGGGCTCGGCCGACTCGCGCTCAATGCTGTCTGGGTCCCCGTCCTCGTCTGCGTCCTGGATGAAGCGGAGATCGACCCAGGCGCTGTTGAACTCGGCTCGGTACTGCTTGGCATCCTCGCGGTGCTGGTCGCTCAAGGTGTTGGCCAGGTACTCAAAGACGAGAGCGAGGGTCAAGGCCCTGTGGACACGCCGGAAGCTGGTGGGCGTGAGCACAAGGGAATGGCGGACGCCCATCTCAGTGAGGCGGTCCTTGATCTCGGTCCAAGCGTCATCGCGCCAGGCCTCGAGGGTGGTGGTGTCCGAGCTCCAGACGGTGTCTGAGGCACTCGGGTCCAAGTTGGGGACCCTGCGGTAGAGGTCCCCATCGGTGAGCACGGGGTAGAGGCGCTGCAGAACGAGGGCACCCTCGTTGATGAAGCGCCGCGCGTCCCCTGCGATGACCAGGTCCCAGACAACCTGCCAGCCGGCCTCCGCGTCTGCGCTCGAGGTCAAGGTGTAGGTGGCCACGTCGCCTGTGATGACCACCGCTTGAGCGTTCACCACTGCTGTCCGGCTGGCGTCGTAGATGGTCACAGTCCCCGAGCTGGGGGGCACCAAGGCACCACCGTCATAGATGGGACACTGCAGGACAGTGGCCTCACCCTGGACGATGTCCTCGGACCCTTCAAATCGGGCGGTGAGTGGAGAGGGCAGGGCCATCAGATCTTGCCCTGCCGGTCCAGGCGCTGGAAGATCTCGCGGGCCTTCTCTCTCGCTTGAGGTTGCGGGATCCGCTCGGACTGGATGCGGCGCTGCAGTCGGCCCATAGCGGCTCGATGCTCACCACTGCCAGCACTCCTGACCTCCTCTCCCTCGCGGGGGAAAGCCAGGAAGTGGAACGGGTCCCGCTCATCCATCAGGTGCCCTCTGGGGCGGCTGCAGCCTTCTCGAGCTTGGTGGCCTTGGCCTTGGCAGCCTTGGCCTCGGCCTTGGCCTTGGCAGTGGCGGCCTCAGCAGCCTCCAGACGCGCGCGCAGGTCTGCGTTCTCGTCTACGGGCTGCTCAACCTCCTCGCCCTTGGCCTTGGCTACCTCCGCGCGGAGGACGGCCGTGATCTTCTCCAGGTTTGCGGCCTTGCGGTCACCCGCTGGAGAGCGCTTGGATGCTGCGTCGAGCTGCTGGCGCTCAAAGCGGCCCAACAAGTCCTCGAGGACGTAGACGGGAGGCTCGGCAATGTGCCCACCCTTCACCAGCTTGGCGCACCAAGCCACATAGGCGTCTGCGTCCGGCTCTTGGTGGTCGCTGCCAGGGAACACCCGAGTGTTGATGTGCACGTAGGCAGTGCCACCGCGGACCTCATGCTCTCGGATGTAGTCACCGACCTTGTCCGGATCGATGTACTGCCAGCCGGCCTGGCGCGCGGTGCTCACTGCTGCGTCTGCGTCGTATGTGATCGACCCATCAGCGAGCAGTTTGTCCTGGACGCCGTTGGAGCCCCCTTTGAGGGTCAGGTTCCGGAGCTGGGGGATGAGGTGGCCCTGGCCCTTTGAGTCAAACATCACAACCCAGCGCTTGGGATGCGCCAGGAGGAGAAAGGGCTTGTTGGGTGCGAGCAGGGGCAAGGCCTTGCTGGACACGCCTCCGCCAAGTTTGGCGCGGAATGGCTTACCGGTTGCGGGCTTGATCTTGGCCATGGAAGGCGGTCCTCCTTGAAAGGGGCAAAAAATGGGGACTCCCCGAAGGACTTCCGGAGGACGAAGCGTCCACCGGAGAGCCCCCAGGAAAATCAGGCGTCAGTGATGACCGAGACGCCGGCCTCGTCGATGCCCAGGGAGGCACCGAGATAGCGGTGGGTGACGTACTGGGTCTGACCCTTCGCAGCGGCACGCTGGCGCTCAAACATCACAGTGCCGGTCCGGCCACCGGGGCCTGCGCCGCCCAGGATGAGCTGGTCATCAGACTCGGAGTTCAGGCTCATGTCACCCCACAACAGGGCGCCGCGGCCGAAGATGGCGCCAGCTCGGTCTGCGCCTGCGTTGGCGGTCTTGACCTGGTTGGACGAGAACATGTCCACTTCCAGGAAGCGTCCGCGGTAGCCGCGGCCGTTGGCTGCTCCGAGCTGCTCCACAGTGGGTGGGTACCACTGCAATGCGCCTCCAGATGCGTTGGCCAAGTCCTCGCGCAGGTCGGCGTTCTGCCGGCCGTGCAGCAGGGACATCAGCTGGCCCTGGACGTTGCCCACCTCGAGGAGGGCGATTGCCTCCATCATGTTGTCCGCGGAGTAGTTGACGCCAGTTGCACCAACGGTTGCGGTGTAGCCGTCGACAGTGTCGGCCACCAGGTCCACGAGGGTCCGCTCGGAGGCAGTGATTGCATCCATTGCGAAGCGCTCAGGGCTCAGGGCTCCGGAGATGAACTTGGCCATGTCCGTTGCGGTGTAGGCCTTGCTGTAGCGGGCCACAGACAAGGTGGAGGCGCCTGGGCTGAGCGCCGTGTTGGCAACCTCGGCACCGTCTGCGGTCTGGGCGAGCATGTTGTAGCCCTCCAGATCGGAGTGGGGGATCTTCCAAGTCTTGGATCCCTTCATGTTGGCATCGCCCACATAGAGCAGCGCTGGGTGGTTGGGCAGCGCGTTGCGGTCTGCGAGCTTCTGGAGGTAGATGCCGTTCAGCATCTCAGCCAGGACGAGGTTTGCGATGCCGGCGAGCAGGATTTCGTTGGCCATTGGCGGCCTCCATCAGTCGATGAGGGTTTGAGCCGCTAGCCTTGTTGTCGAGGTCGGCACCCCGTGCAGTCGTATGTGTGGGGCTGAGCCCCGGTCTCACGGGGCTATACCGAGCACCTACCTGGCAGCTTCACAGAGCTTGTTGAACTCGTCCCAGTTGCCAGTGCGTTGAGCTTTGGCGCTGGCTGCTGCGAGAGCTGCAACGGTAGGACTGCCGCCTCCAGCATTGTTGTCCCCGTTTCCGTTTGGAGTGCCCTTGTTGGGGTCTCGCCGGCCGCCAGTTCCACCATCTCCAGCACCCCCCAAGTAGGGACGCAGCCCAGCTGGGGCCTCCTCCGGCTTTTCCTTCCAGGCCTTGACCTGGTCTGTGAAGGGGACCTTGCGCGCCTCCTCGTCCAAGGCTCCATAGAGCGAGCGCGCAACGGTCTGCCCCTCTTTGGAGGTCAGGCCGATGTCTGAGAGGCCAAGCCGCTCCTGGTAGGAGGCGCGCTCCTTGCCCCACTCGTCCTCCTTGGTGGCCAGGGTCTTTGCCAGCGTGTCCACTGTTGCGGCTTTCTCAGTGAAGCTCTGGAGCTGGGTCTCCAACTCCGAGATCCGGCCCTTTGCAGTGTTGTGCCTGTCTCTTATACACATCTCCGAGCCCACGAGACCGAGGCTGATC
>OJIS01000690.1_pt1 | contig 10494 bp, 13 predicted proteins | sample 1595671 | NCBI WGS metagenome assembly OJIS01 (sample SAMN05416814, study PRJEB24817) | seawater metagenome | isolation source: Sea water | place: Canada:Atlantic | collected 2013-07 | reverse complement strand
TCTACACAGAGTAGATCGTCGGCAGCGTCAGATGTGTATAAGAGACAGCCCCTCCAAAAAACCGAACCTCATCGACCAGCTCATTGCAGCCGCACCTGAGACCGCCGTCGAACCCGAGCCAGTCAAACTGAATCCCAACCCGGAACCCGCGTCCAATCAGGAACAAGCGAAAGAAGACAACACCGCCGAAGCTGATGACTTCCACAATGATCCCCTCATTGTCGAAGCTCTCAAGGTCTTCAAAGGTCGCCTGATTTCCTAAACCCCAGTCGACACATGATCCTCCGTCGTCTTTGGCACAGCCTCCCGACGGCCTTGCTTGGCTTTTCCTGCGCCCTGCATTTCATCACGATTGTTCTCTACGTTCGACTCCCCATTCGGTTTGCCGCCATCACCGTCTTCCCGATCTGGGTCTGGGGGATCACCGGACTCTCAGCCGGCATCTATTGCTACCTTTTCCATCGGGCTCGCTTTTCGCTCACCCTGATTCTGATCTGGGTTTTCACCATTCTACTCCTTTCCGATGAAGCCCGCTCACTGGGCCGCCTCGGTTTGGAACCCATGGCCGAGGGCCCCGCCCCTCCCTACGCCGGGAGCAAGGTCCTCCGCGTCGTGACAATGAACTGCGCCGGACAAGCGGATCCCACCCAGATCATCGGAGATTTAATGCCGGACATCATTTTTCTTCAAGAAATCCCACACGCCTATCGCCTCAAGCAACTCGTCGACAAGGTTTTCAATGGCAACGGCGACTACCGCTATCACGCCGCGAAACGATGTGCCGTCCTCGTAAAAGGTACCATTCACCACGAGATCGAGATCCCGGGCTACCGCAGTCAACTTGTCGCGGTCGAAATGCGTGACGGTCGTCAGCTTGAACTTCTCAACATCCACCTCCAATCTGCCGCCACCAACATGCGCCTCTACCAGCGGGACTGCTGGCGGGAGCACATCCGCAACCGCACTCTTCGGCAAATCGAACTCTCATACGTCCTCGCCGGCCTCAGGCAGAAAACGGCCTATCCACGCCTCCCCGCGATCATCGCCGGCGACTTCAACGCTCCGGCAAATGACACCGTCTATCGAATCATGGATAAGGAATTCACCGATGCCTTTGGCACCGTAGGCACCGGTTGGGGAAACACCTACCACCGCGCCCTTCCTCTTTTGCGAATCGATCATATCTACTGCTCCGACAAGTTGACCCCCGTCCGATCCCGCACCTTCAAACGACCGCACACCGATCACCGTCTCGTCGTCGCCGATTTCGTCTATCGCTAGGAATCCTGAAAATCGGTATTCGGCCGTCGTTTCCTCACCGAAACACGCCCCCCACGGGCCTGCCTGATTGGCTCGAACACCTGATCAGCGCCCGTCGCCTTGATCTCCGAGACCATCGACATCAACTCACCCAGCCTCCCCTTCGGCCAACCCTGCTCAGCGAACCAGGTCAAATACTCCGGCGGGAGATCGGTCAAAGGCACACCACGTGGGGGATAGTGCTCCGGCCCATATTTTCCAAACGGCATATGGCCCTCCGCAATCTCACTGAGAAGATTGCGGAAGTCCTCGCGGTCAATTTCGGTAAAATCCACCCAAGTCGATCAGTTAAGCCTTAGTCGTCACTCCCGCCAAGCATCTGGACGAGGTAGTAAACAAGCATTGTAAGAGATGAAAGAGCGGCGACGACATAGGTCATAGCGGCCCAAAAAAGAGCATTTCGAGCACGACCCTGATCCATTGAAGCCGCAATCCCGCTATTTTCCATCCAGACGAGAGCACGTTTACTTGCGTCAAATTCGACGGGAAGGGTCACAAAAGAGAAGAGAGTCGTGATCCCCAAACACCCGACGAAAATCCAGAGAAGCCCCGGCATATTCAAGGCAAACATTCCGAAAATGGAGATCATAAAGATCACATTCATCATGTTGGAAGCAATATTAGTCACTGGCACCATTGCCGAGCGAAACTTCAACCAAGCATAAGCCTTGGCGTGCTGCACAGCGTGCCCACATTCGTGGGCTGCTACTGCTGCTGCGGCCACGTTCCGCTGATTATAAACCGCTTCGCTCAAATTCACCGTCTTATTTGCGGGGTTATAATGATCAGTCAGCTGTCCTGGCGTGCTAATCACGCGAACGTCGCGAATCCCGGCATCAGCCAGCATTCTCTCGGCAACCTCGCGGCCACTCAGAGAAAGAGGAGCCATCGAGTGCTCACGGAAGCGACTTTTCATCTTCCTCCCCACCAACCAGCTCACAAGCATGGAACCTCCCAAAATCACCCAGTAATTCATCGGGATTCCAAAAAAGGCAGCCTGAACGGCAAAAATCTCAGTAACAATCGTCATAGGGAGATCCTACCTGTCTCTTTTTCTGAACGCAAGGGGGACGAGATAAGAAAAGATCCGTTTTTGACAAATCGTGAAAATTACCTATAAGCTCCTGCCACCACCTATGAACACGACTAATCTCCTACTCGGGACAACATCTCTCTTGATTGTTGTTGCCTTCGCCCTCTCCTTCGGGGGCTTCTCAAAGGGTCGAGAAACCTCGGGCAGTCAGGAAGAACTGGCAATGCTGAAGGACGAAATGACGAAAATGAAGGACGAAACCCGGGCCCTCGAGCTCAGCCGACTTCGCGCCACTCGCCCGGCTTACCCCCTTCCTCCCTCGACCACTCCCGCACCTCTCCCGATGGCACCTGGTCCGGTCGCCACCGAATCAGGACTTGCCGAAGCGGAAAAAATCCGACTCGAGCAACAGATCAAAGATCTTAAGGAAGCCAATGATGGCCTCATTCAGGAAAACGCGGAAGTCTTCGCCGAAGAAACGGAAGAAGCGATCAAACAGCGCATGGCTGCAAAACGAATCGAAATGGCCATGAACATGGGCACTGTCGTTTCTGCCAGTAAAGAAAATGCCCTCGTCATCTACACGCCGGCATCCTCTGCTCCCAATTTCCAGCCTGGTAAAGTGCTCGCCATCCGCCGCAACACCGGCATCATTGGCACCATCCAGATCGATTACCTCGATACCAGCGGACAATACATCGCAACCATGCGCCCGCACGGCTACTCGCCCGATGGCTACCCGGACATCCAACCCGGCGACACCGTCATCATCGATCCCAATACCTGATCGGATCGGAATCGAATCACCAATTTCACAAGAAGCCCGGGATCACTTCCCGGGCTTTTTTTGTTTCCAATGAGTTCTCACCGCTATGACTCGGGAAAAAAGATCCATACGGAAGCGTGGAAGAAACCCGCCCGTTCACACCCAACTCTCCGCAAACAAGCGAGGACGCCTATTCTACGACTCAGGAAGGTTCCCCGACTTCTGCTTTTTCTGAGGTCAAAAACCACATCTCTACCACTCCTTCGTCAAACCATACTGCCCCGCCAACTCCAGCAAATCATCGCGCATCGGCCACTCATCAGGGCGGTCGCAAGGCCCTTCATGCCGCTGGCTCGCACCCTTCAACATCATGCACCCGGTGTTGTCACCCATTGCCCGGATCGCCTCGATCTCCTCGCTCGAGAACCGGAAGTCAGCCGGCGTCGCGGCATAGTCACGAATCTTGTCCTCGATCGGCACGGCAGTGTCACCGGCTTCCTGAATCACGGTTGGCACCACACATTTCACGGGATCTTGCGAAAGATTCCACAACGAAGCGAACTGGATCATGCTCAGACCGTGCTTTTCGGCAATCGCTTTCATCGGCGCCATCGCATCGTTACCGCGCTCGACCCAGCCCTCGGGACGGTAGCTACGGTGATCACCGGGACGGAAAACGTGCCCGGGCTTCATATCCCCGTGGAAAAGCCCCCCGTAATCAACCACACGCGTCAAAATATCGATCTTGTTGGCGACTGCGGAATTCAAAACGTGCTGTCCCGGCCAAGGCTCAAGCGGATTAAGAATAATCATGGCCCAATCGAGAACTTCTCCGAAATTCTCAAAAACATGGAGAAGGTCCAAGGTGAAGCCATTGGCCGGACCAGGGGCAATTCCCAAGCGGTGGGCAAGCCCCTCTTCTTTGAGCGCATTCATGCCCTTCCAAACAGCATCGCTGGTGTAGCCGATCTCATCGGGATTATGCAGCATGACGAGGTCGAAATGATCCGTCTGGCAATCCTTGAGCGAGCTTTCGCAAGCACGACGGAGGAAATCTTGGTAGCCAGCCTCGGTTCGCAGCGATGGGCTGGTAAACCTCGGGTAGCCCTTGCTCCCCTCCCGTTCTCCGTCCACGAAGTCATGCCCCAGCATACCGACGAGGCAGTAACTATCGCGCGGATATTCCACTAAAACCTCACCTAAAGCGGCATCAGCTTTCCCTTGTCCGTAGACATCAGCGGTCACAAAAGTCCGAATCCCCGACTCATAGGCCACCCGGATGCACTCCTGGTAGCGCTTTTCATCAAGCACCTCGCCGAAGTGCATAAACCGTCCGCCGCTCCAAGTCCCGTAGGCTGTCCGTGTCAAATTCATGCCGTGAATAAGCGTCAGAGCCGCGCATCTTTCAAGCGGGAGTTTTTTTCATACCACCGCGAAGCTTGACCGTCCTAATCGGAACTGACCAATCTCACGACATGCGCGCACTCCTTCTCCTTGCTCTCATCCTCCCATTTCTCGCGTCCTGTTCAAACACGCCCTCCGGTCCCGGAAACATGGGAAGCCTTCCAACCATCGACACGCGTGAGGCAAAGATCGCCAGTGAACCCCGTGGAAACTTCTATTACGGTAGACGCTACTTCGTCCAAAAAACCCGCTTCTGGGGATATCTCCGGGAACCCGGACAATCCGCCAAGCGGGCCAAGCTCGTCGTCTTCAACGAATCACAAAAGCGAAATCCCGACCGCCTTCCAGAAGGAGGCAGCGGAAAACGCTACGGATTCGATAACAACTACGAATACAAAATCTACGGTCGCTACACCGGTCGCGAGCTCTACGAACCCAACAGCAACCAGTTCCTCCCCGAGTTCCTACTCACCAACTACGAACTCATCGCCAGGAACCCGGGATGGCTCTTTTCTCCCTCCGATAAATACTATCCGACCCGTGTCACCCTCCTCCCGCCATCCTTCTAATGGAGGGAATGATCGCGACTTTGTGAAATATTTCACAAAGTCCTTGCGAGCCCGGTATATCGAGAGTTTCATCCCCATGTCGTAACATGAGTGAAACCACCACCTACGAGGCCCCGGACGCCGCTGCTATTGCAGCGAAAGCCGTTACCGATTATCAAGCTGAGACTGACGATATCCTCGGCGAAAAGCTGGTGCTCAACATGGGCCCATCACACCCGGCAACCCACGGAGTTCTCCGCTTGGTTCTGGAACTTGATGGCGAAATTATTGAAAAAGCCGAGCCTCACATCGGCTACCTGCATCGGGGCGACGAGAAAATCGCCGAAAGCATGCACTACAACCAGTTCGTGCCCTACACGGACCGACTGGACTACCTCGCCCCTCTCGCCAATAACGTCGCCTACGCCTGCGCTGTCGAAAAACTCATGGGCTGGGAACTCCCACCCCGTGGTCAGGCCCTTCGCGTCCTTTGCTGTGAACTCGCACGCATTTCATCCCACATGCTCGGAGTCGGCGTGTGTGCCATGGACGTGGGCGCCATGACCGTTTTCCTCTACACCTTCGCCGAGCGCGAGAAGATCTACAACTTCTGCGAGCAACTCACCGGAGCTCGTTTCACCACCTCCTACACCCGGGTGGGCGGCCAAATCCGCGACATGCCCGAGGGCCTGGACAAGGATATCCTCAAATTCCTTGATGAGTGTGAAAACACCATCGGTGAAATCGCAGGACTCCTCAACAAGAACAAGATCTACCTGGAGCGCATGTGCGACGTCGGCACGATCAGCCGCGAGGACGCCATCAGCTACGGCATGACCGGCCCCAATCTCCGCGCCTGCGGCGTTGCCCGCGACCTTCGCAAGGACAGCCCTTATCTCGGCTACGAGAAATACGATTTCGACATCCCCGTTGGCGAAAATGGCGATTGCTACGACCGCTACCTCATCCGCATGGAGGAGATGCGCCAGTCCATCAAGATCGTCCGCCAAGTCCTCGCCGACTTCCCGGAAGGCGAGATCAACGTGGGCGACACCAAGTCATCCCTCCCTGACAAGGAGCGCGTGATGATGTCCATGGAGGAACTCATTCACCACTTTATCGTCGCGACCCAGGGCATCGATGCTCCCGCAGGTGAGGTCTACTTTGCGGCTGAGAACCCGAAGGGTGAACTCGGCTTCTACATTCATTCCAAAGGCGGTGGGGTTCCCAATCGTCTCAAAATCCGCGCCCCATCCTTCGTCAATCTCGGCATCTGCGCCGAACTTCTCAAAGGCCATATGGTCTCCGACATTCCTGCCATTCTCGGCTCTCTCGATTTCGTAATGGGAGAATGCGACCGCTAGTCTTCTCTTTTCTCTTTAACTGATTTCTCTCAAGGTGAGTTCTCAAATCATTGTCCCCCGCCCTCGCTCGATCGACCGATCAAAAGTAAGCTACGTGCGCCTCCACTCGCCCTCAATACGGGACGTCCCGACACCCCAAAACCTCAATCGCGGCCAAGTGAATTATTCCGATACAAACGAGCCAGAACCCACGGTTCTCGAGAAGAACGTGCATTCGCCAGTCACCGCTGGCACAGTTAATTTCCCGCCTTTCGAAGTCACTCCGGAACTGGAAAAGAAATCCAATCAGCGAATCGCCCAGTATCCCGACGACCAAAAGCGCTCGGCCGTTCTCCCTCTTCTCCATGAGGTCCAGCACCGCTTCGGCTTCATCAGCCCGGAGTCCATCGAATGGGTTGCCCAGAAACTCGACATCGCGCCGATCAAAGTCGTCGAAGTCGTCACTTTCTATCCCGGTTTCCGCCAAAAGGCCCCCGGCAAGCTTCACTTCCGCGTCTGCCGGACCCTTTCCTGCGCCATGGGTGGATCCTATGAACTCATGGCCAAGCTCTGCGAGATCACCGGAATCGACCGCAGCAGTTCAGATGCCCATACGGATCCCATTTCAGTCTCCCCTTGCGGGAACTACTCGGTCGAATACGCCGAGTGCCTCGCTTCCTGCGGCACCGCCCCGGTTTGCCTCGTCAATGACGACTTCCATGAAGGAGTCACCGCCGAGAAAGCCCCGGATCTCATCGCCAAATACAACGGTTAAAAACCTTTCCCCATTCGAAACGCCCATGTCTGACATCACCTACCTCCCCGGCAAGGAACCTCACGAAAAGGAGCACCGCCTGATCTTCAAAAATGTAGATCGCAAAGGCTGGGACACTTCCATCAAGACTTACCTCAAGGACGACGGCTACGAAATGCTCAAAAAGGCCCTCGGCATGAAGCCACAGGCCGTGATCGATGAAGTCAAAACCTCCGGCCTCCGCGGTCGTGGCGGTGCCGGCTTCCCCACTGGAATCAAGTGGGGCTTCATTCCGCCCAAAAACACCAAGCCGGTTTACCTCATCTGCAACGCCGATGAATCCGAGCCCGGCACCTTTAAGGACCGCTACATTCTTCACCAGGACCCCCACCAGCTCATCGAAGGCATGGTGATCTCAGCCTTCGCCGTCGGCGCTCATACCGCCTACATTTACATTCGCGAAGAATTCCCCGAGGCTGCCATCACTCTCGAAAAAGCGATCGCGGAAGCGCGTAAAAAAGGCTTTCTCGGCAAAGACATCCTCGGCTCCGGTTTCGATCTCGAAATCTACGTCCACCGCGGAGCCGCTGCTTACATTTGTGGAGAAGAAACCGGTCTTATCGAGTCCCTCGAAGGCAAGCGCCCTTACCCGCGAATCAAGCCACCCTACTTTCCAGCGGCGATCGGCCTCTACATGGCACCCACCATCGTAAACAACGTCGAGTCGCTCTGCCACGTCGTCCACATCCTCCGCATGGGGGGAGACGAATATGTGAAGCTCGGCACCCCGCGCAACTCCGGCACCCGAATCGTCTGTGTCTCAGGCGATGTCCAAAAACCGGGCTTCTTTGAAATCCAAGTTGGCAAAGTCACCTTCCGCGAACTCCTCTACGACATGTGTGGAGGCCCCAAGGACGGACGCAAATTCAAAGCCGTCATTCCCGGCGGTTCTTCCTCCAAGATCTTACGCTGCAACGAATCCTTTAAAATCGGTCGTGGCGACGACGCCAAGGACATGACCTTCTGGGACCTTCCCCTTGACTTCGACACCCTCGCCGCCGCCGGCTCCATGGCCGGCTCGGGGGGCGTCATCGTCCTGGACGACTCCCGCCGCATGTCCTGGGTCCTCAACAACATCACCCACTTCTACGCTCACGAGTCCTGCGGACAATGCACCCCTTGCCGAGAAGGATCGACTTGGATGATGAAAGTCTCCGACCGTATCGAGGGAGGACAGGCCACCCCTGATGACGTGAAGACTCTCGAGGAAATCGCCTATCAAATCGACGGAAAGACTGTATGTGCCTTCGGTGAAGCCAGCGCCTGGCCTGTAGAGGCAATGATCGACAAATACCGGGATGAACTTCTTGGTGAAACCTCCGAGGACAACAACTTCAAGACATTGGAACGTCAGGAGCAGGAGAAATTTCTAAGCACCGTCCACTGATGAAATCTTTGATCGCCCTCTTCGCTTTGGTGTGCGCCTCCTGTTCATCAAACGTCTACGTTGTCGATGAGGCCGGGACCCCCCTTCCCAACGCAACGATCGTTCCTTTGGCCCGCAGCTTTAGCTGGCCACCCGTCCTAACCGACAAAAAAGGCTCGGCCCACATCCATCAGGATATTCCAACGGTTGAGACCCTTCGGGTTTACAAAGTCGGATACGAGACCCCCGACCCGGTCAGATATGACCTTCCCAAGCCCATCACCGTGGTCTTGAAACGAAGGTAGATTCTCCGAATAGGGTCTTCCGCGACTCATGCTGCTTTTCCGAGACCAGTTCGGAATCAGATATCGTGGCTTAAAGAGTCGGCATCATATTGCAAATTCCGACCGCATCCGGCGAGATTGTCCTCAAAGTGAGCCTCCCCGCTTGGATCAGCTCCAAAATCGCTACTTCGGTCTTCGTACCCGGCGCTTCACCAACTCATCGGCCATCACCGCCACGAGCAGGACCACGCCCACGATCAAAAATTCCATGTGCGTCTCCAGCCATGTCACCAGGTTGATCATGTTCTTCAGCACCTGCATCACTGCCGTCCCGATCAACACCCCCAAAACCGTCCCCTCACCTCCTCGCAAACTACATCCTCCCAACACCGCCGCCGCAATCGCATATAGCTCGAAAAAATTGCCATAGTCACTCGGCTGCGCGCTATTCCCATTCAAGATAAAGAGCAACCCACCCAGGGCCGCCAACATCGAACAAATCACATAAGAGAGAATCACCATCCGGTCCGTGTTAATTCCACTCAACCTCGTCGCTTCCTCGTTATTGCCCAACGCAAACAAGTAGCGCCCCCAAATTGTCTTCCGCAAAAAGATCCACGCCACAATCGCCAACACCACCAAAATCAAAAACGGATACGCCACACTAAACTTCCCAAACATCGAAATCTCGCCCGTGCCCCACTCTCGAAAACCGGTATAGTCATTTCCAAACCCCTGGCTCTGATCATCCGTCAGGCCCCTCGCCGCCCCTCGATAAATCAGCAATCCGCAAAGGGTCACCACAAAGGGCTGCAACTTCAACTTGGTGATCAACAGCCCATGGGACAACCCGATCCCAAAAGAGACCAAAAAGGCCATCCCCACCGCACTCCCGGGCGACCAACCCTGCCGGGTCACCAACCACGGTACTCCGCATCCCACCAGACACACCACGGCCCCAATCGAGAGATCAATCCCACCCGTGATGATCACAAAGGCGACCCCCAAACTTAAAATCCCATACAGCCCCGTCCGTTCCAGCAGCTTTCCCTGGTTGTATCCGCCCAAAAAATTCTCGTTCAGAAAAGCTGTGATCACATACACGACCACCAACGCGATAAAGATTCCCCTGATGTTTTTCATCTTATCTCTCAAATTCAACGAGCGCTCAATGAACCCCGCCCTGTTGCCAATTCCATAATAGCTTCTTCCGTAAAATCATCACGCTCCAACTGCCCTGAAATCCGCCCCTCGTGCATTACCAGTGCCCGATCGGCGACCCCCATCACTTCCTCCATCTCACTGGACACAAACAAGACCGCCATTCCCTCCTTCGCGAACCGCTCCATGAGCAGGTAGATTTCTTCCTTCGCACCAATATCAACCCCCCGCGTTGGCTCATCCAAAAGAAGCACCTTTGGCTTCAAGGCCAACCACTTCGCCAACACGATCTTCTGCTGGTTGCCACCCGACAAAAAACGCGCCAACTGCCACGACCCAGGCGTCTTCACACTCAAGGCCTTCGTCATCTCCGTAGTCAAAGCCTCCTCCTTCGCCTCGTCCACAAACCTGTCTCTTATACACATCTGACGCTGCCGACGATCTACTCTGTGTAG
>OJIS01000689.1_pt1 | contig 10499 bp, 5 predicted proteins | sample 1595671 | NCBI WGS metagenome assembly OJIS01 (sample SAMN05416814, study PRJEB24817) | seawater metagenome | isolation source: Sea water | place: Canada:Atlantic | collected 2013-07 | reverse complement strand
CTACACAGAGTAGATCGTCGGCAGCGTCAGATGTGTATAAGAGACAGCCCAAAACAGCAGCATCCCCGAAACGCCAACAATTACCTATACCGGAAGTGCCGGCTATCCGAGTAACGACCTGCAATTTTCCTCCAGTGCCTATGACTCCGGCACAAGTTTCGCTGCGATGGAGTGGCGGATTTCGGAGATCTCCGACCCCACAACGGCCAACTATCTCGCAGGTGCCCCCTACATTTACGAAATCGAAAATTCGACGGAATCAGGAGAGCAAACCACGTTCAACGCTGACTATCGTTTCCCGTCCCTTTCCACCGGCCCCGGTAAAACCTACCGTGCACGCGTCCGCCATCAGGACACCTCAGGCCGCTGGAGCCATTGGTCCGAGCCTGCCGAATTTCTGGTCTCAGCCCCCGACGTCACACCATACGTCAATGCCCTGCGCATCACCGAAGTAAACTATCATCCCAGCCCGGCAACCGCCGCCGAGCTATCGATGGGATGGAGCGATTCCGACTTTGAATACATTGAACTCCAAAACATCGGTAGCGTTGCCATCAATCTCACCGATGCCCGCTTCACCAAAGGTGTCGACTACGATTTCCCACCCGGAACCATGATCCAACCCGGTGCATTTCTCCTCGTAATCAAAAATCAAGCGGCTTTCGAATCACGCTACGGGATTGGCTTACCTGTCATTGGCGAATGGCAATTCGACGACAAACTCAGCAACGGAGGTGAAAACGTAAAACTCTCGCTCGGATCCGGCACCGCCATCATCGAGTTCACTTATGATGACGCGGCCCCCTGGCCCACCTCTCCCGACGGCGGGGGTTCCAGCCTCACCTTGATCTCGCCCGATCAAACACAGCCTTCCGATCACTCCGACCCGTTCGCTTGGGCGGCCAGCCAGCAACAAGGAGGGACACCAGGCAGCTCCGACGGGTTGAATTTTGACACCTGGGCCCAAAATAACGGGCTTGGTGCAGGGGCATCCATGACCGACGACCCCGACAACGACGGACTCAACAATCTCATGGAGTATGCTCTGGCATCAAACCCGATCGTTGATTCGAGATCAGACCTGCCTACCGGCGAGATCAGACTCATCGAGGTGGACGGCAATTCCGACTCCTACCTGACAATTTCCTTCCGCCGCCAACTAACGGCCAACGATATCACCTACACGGTAGAGCTCTCTGAAAGCCTGGAAGTTTGGGCCCCTGACATTGCCGTTCGAGTCTCTTCTGCGGATAATGGCGATGGCACCGCAATTGAAGTCTGGCGGGCACCCATGCCTCTCGATGCCGACTCCCAACAATTTGTCCGCCTCAAGGTCAGAAACTGACATCTCCTCTTTAGAAAAAGAGGCTGATTCCAAATCGTCCTTCACATTTTTATGTGAGAGGATGGACTTTTAAGAAATCGACCTCGTTGGTTCCTCCCAAGGCATGCCACAAGGATGATCCAGGAAGACTCCGAAACCCGCAACTAGGGCAGGAAGGATACCGCTCCGACATTCCTCCTCACTTTTTCCATTTTCAAAATTCCCCCCTCGCCTCCTCTCTCCTAGTCTCCCTCTACAGATGGCAGCAGAGAAAAAACTCACCCCGATGATGGCCCAATACATGGGCATGCGTCGTTCCCTGCCCGATGACATCCTGCTCCTCTATCGCCTCGGCGATTTCTACGAAATGTTCTTCGAGGATGCCAGGGTCGCAGCCTCTATCCTGAATGTCGCCCTCACCAAGCGGAACGACATCCCCATGTGCGGTGTCCCCCATCATGCCGCGCAAGGATATATTGCCAAGCTCATCAAGGCGAACAAACGGGTCGCCATCGCCGAGCAAACGACCGAGCCCCAGCCCGGCAAAATCGTCGAACGCGAAATCGCCCGGATCATTTCGGCTTCCACTGTCGATGACCTCTCCCTCCTCGACGACACCCGCCACAACTACCTCGCCGCCGTTTTCCAGGGTGGCTCCGCCAAGAAAGCCTGCTTCGGACTCGCCTGTGCCGACCACACCACCGGCGAATTCACGGTCGCCGAATTTGCCGACCGCCAACAACTCGAGGACGAACTCGCCCGCCTCTCTCCCTCCGAACTTCTCGTCCCCGAGGACCAGACCAAGGAGCTCGGCGGCCTTCTCAATTGCCTCCCCTACGACTCCTACGCCTTCCTTGCCGACCAAGCCCTCCACACCCTAAGGGAGCAGTTCAAGGTCCAGTCGCTCGATGGCTTTGGCTGCGCCGGCATGACCGCCGCCCTCTCCGCCGCCGGAGGTGCCCTCCACTATTTCACCTATCAACTTCGCCGAAACTGCGACCACCTCAAGCGCCTCTCGGTCCGTAATGTCGCCGACTACGTCCTCATCGACTCGGCCTCTCAACTCAATCTCGACCTCGTCGAATCCCGCTCCGGAAAACAGCACACTCTCCTCGGCGTTCTCGACCGCACCTCCACCCCCATGGGCGCGCGCAAGCTCCGCGACTGGATCCTCCATCCTCTTCGCGATCTCGCCACCCTCACCTCCCGTCTCGACCTCGTTGATTCCCTCCTCGCCGAGCCCTATCTCCTCACCAAACTCCGCGAATCGCTCAAAAACATCCGCGACATCGAACGCACCACCGGCCGCCTTTCACAAGGTTCCGGCAACGGCCGCGATCTCAAATCCCTCCAGCTCTCTCTCGAGAGAATCCCCGATCTCAAGGCCGACCTCTCCTCCCTTCCCGCCTCCCAAGATTCCAGTCTGCAATCTCAGATCCTGGACCTCATCCAGGAATTCCCCGATCTGGTCAAAACCCTCCAAAACGCCCTCGTCGACGAACCACCCGCACAACTTCGTGACGGAGGACTCATTCGCGACGGCCACTCGGAAGCCCTCGATGAACTCCGCAACGCCTCCCGCTCCGGTAAGCAATGGATCGCCGAAATGCAGCAATCCGAGCGCAAACGCACTGGTATCGAGACCCTGAAAATAAAGTTCAACAACGTCTTCGGCTACTTCATTGAAATCACCAAATCCAAAGCCGGCCAAGCTCCGGATGACTACCAGCGCAAGCAGACCATGGCGAATGCCGAACGCTTCATCACGCCCGAGCTCAAGGAGGTCGAAGGCAAGGTTCTCGGTGCCGACGACCGGGCCAAGTCACTGGAATACGACGAATTCATCACTCTCCGCGCCGGAGTCACCGACCACCTCGCCCCGCTCCAAAAGACCGCCGACGCCCTCGCCACTCTCGACGTCCTCATCTCTTTTGCCGAGACCGCGCAACTCTACCAACACACCCGCCCCGTCCTGGATGAGTCCCGACACCTTCAAATCGTCAACGGCCGACACCCCGTCCTTGAACAAACGCTCATCGAGGAAAAATTCGTCCCCAACGACACCCTCATCGAACCGACGGAGAGCCTCCTCCAAATCCTCACCGGCCCCAACATGGCGGGCAAGTCGACTTACATTCGCCAAATTGCCCTCATCACCCTGATGGCCCAGATCGGAGCCTACGTTCCCGCCGAACACGCGCACATTGGACTGACCGACCGCATCTTCTGCCGCGTCGGCGCTTCCGATGACCTTGCCAAAGGGCAATCGACCTTCATGGTCGAAATGAACGAGACCGCCCTCATCGTCAACAACGCCACCGAGAAATCCCTCGTCATTCTCGATGAGATCGGCCGCGGCACAGCCACCTTTGACGGCCTCTCCATCGCCTGGTCGGTGGCTGAGCATCTTCACGATGAAGTACGCTGCCGTACTTTATTCGCAACCCACTACCACGAACTCTGCGCCCTCTCCGATTCCAAGGAATCCGTTGCCAACTTCAACGTCGCCGTCCGCGAGTGGAACGATGACATCATTTTCCTGCGTAAGATTCTCCCCGGCCAAGCTGATAAGAGCTACGGAATCCAAGTCGCCCGACTCGCCGGCCTCCCAAAGAACATCCTCGATCGCGCCAAGGAAATCCTGAGCCACCTTGAAATGAGTTCCTCCAAACCCAGCAAGGAGAGGAAAGACTCGCCTAAAGCCAAGAATGCTCTCCCTGAGGTCAACTCACCGCAACTCGATCTTTTCGATTAGAGAAAGCCCATCCCAATTCATTGAACCGAACCATCAAAAATGCTTTTATAGGCAGCAATAATCAATTTCGACTTTTTCGACATTAAGTGAAAGATCGACATCTTTTTCGTGGCCGCAACGTTATTCATTTATTAGCTTCATCGTTGCTATGAAAACACACACTACCGGAAGAATCGCCCTTTTCATGGGAGCGGCAATTCTTTTTTCACCGACAGAGTCGCAAGCTCAGATTGAGGCCGGCCTGTTAAACTATTGGCCACTCGATGGAACTACCGAAGACGAAGCCTCGCTCACCCCGGGCACTTCGGGGACAAGCATCGACAATGGCCAGATCAACGGCTCCGTCGCATTCGTGAACGCTGAGACCGAAGGACTTGGAGCTGGCTTCGGCCAAGCTGGCAGCTTTCCGGGTGGAGCAGGAAACAACATCACCGTCCCGGACCCTGATGGTCTCACAAACGATATCGACCGCTCCGGGGCTGACCTCTCCATCTCAGTCTGGATCAAGGCCAACCAATGGACAACCGGTTGGCAGGGGATCATCGCCCACGGCGAAGGTTCCGACTACCGGCTCGCCCGCCGTGCTTCAGATGATCCGGTTCTTTTTTCCTATGCAGGCGGAACCGGCGATATCCAAACAATCAACAACTACGGCAGCGCCCCTGCCGGTGATGGATTATGGCATCACATCGTGGCAACCACCGGTAACGGAGGTGTGACACAACTCTATGTGAACGGAGTCCTGGAAGCAACCAGCACAGGAGTCCCAATAATCGCAGCCAGCGGAGGAAACAACAACGTTCTCTGCATCGGTTGCAATCCCGACAATGGCCGGGAATTCGATGGTCTCATCGATGACATCGCCATGTGGGACCGTGTTCTTACTGATGAGGAAGTGACATCCATCTATGCCGCAGGCACCGCGGGTGAAGACCTCTCCTCTCTTTTCCCCATCCCCGGAGATAACGATGGCGATGGCCTCCCAAACGTTTGGGAAGAAAGGTATGGCCTCGATCCGAATGATAGTAACGGAATCAATGGAGCCAGCGGCGACTTTGACGACGACAACGTCGACAACATCACTGAGTTCGACAATGGAACATTTCCAAATAATAAGGACTCCGACGATGACGGTCTCAACGATGATGTTGAAACCAACAACGGGGAAAACAGCTATGTCAGCGCAACTGACACCGGAACCAACCCTCTCAATCCCGACTCGGACGGTGACGGAATCAACGACAAAGCAGAAGACAATGGAGGATCCTATGTCAGCGAGTCCATGACCGGCTCGGACCCCACGGTAGCAGACACTGATGCCGACACCATGCCCGATGGCTACGAAGTTGATAACTCTCTGGACCCAACGAGCGACGATAGCACACTTGATCCCGACATCGACGACCTGGACAACGTGACTGAGTTTGGACTCGGAACCGACCCTCAGGAAGACGACTCCGACATGGACGGCCTGAAAGATGGACCAGAGGTCAATACCCATATGACGGACCCCTTGAATGCGGATTCCGATGGAGATACGCTCACTGATGGTGACGAAGTGACGATTCACATGACAAATCCCAATTCGATCGACTCCGATGGAGATTTGTTTACCGACGACGATGAGATTGCCCAGGGGACCGACCCCAACGACCCAAACAGCACTCCGGTTGTCCCGGAGCTTCCCCAGCCGCTCCTGTATTACCCCTTCAATGTTGAGAATGGCACGGAGGTTGAAAATCTGGGAAGTCTCGAAACTGCAGGTGTTCTCGAGGGTGGTGCGACATACGCGGACGGCATCGATGCTTCATTTGGCACCGCTTTTGTCGGTAACCGTGACGGCGATAATGATGGATTTGTTGCCACTGGGTTCACTGGTGACAATCTGGGATTTGGAGCAGGTTCGACCTATACCGCAATGGCTTGGATCAATTGGGCCGGAGCATCGGGAAATCTAGATCACATGGTTTTTGGTCAGGACGATGGTGATGGAAATCAAGCTCAACTTCACCATGGCATCCGCGACGATAGCGCACCACTCAATGTTCACTTTGGGGGATGGGGAGGAGCGCAGGACATTTCCGATGCGGGAGCTGTCCCAATCGGAGAATGGACCCACGTTGCCTGGCAGTATGATGGGACTGATAAGGTTGTCTATGTAAACGGTGCCGAGACCGCCCGTGCCGCCGGAAATAACATCACCAACTCTGCGTTGAATGTCATTATCGGTGCCCATGGGCGTGACTCCAATTTGAATCCTGCGCCAGGCAATAGTTTTAACGGATCCTTGGACGAAGTGAAGATCTATGGGAGCGCACTCACGGCAGCCCAGGTAAGAGAAGCGATGGTTCCTGGTTCAGGCCCCGGATCGGATGTTCTGGAAGTCAGATCCATCGAAATTGACCAAGAAACCAACATCGTGACTCTGATGTTCACCTCAAGACCGGGACGGAGCTACTCCTTGCTATGGTCTGAAACAATGCAGGATGGACCGGACTTTGATGAAATTGACGACGGGATCAATGCGGATGCAGATGGGAATATTACGACCTATAGTTTCCCCGCGCCGAGACCGGATGCTGACCCGGGTGGGCCGCCGGCCCTCAAAGCGTTTTTCTTTATTAAAGAGAACGAGTAGATTCAACAATGGCCGGGGAAGGAATTCTCCGGCCATTTTTTTGATTTGATGACAGGAGAATTTCGCGAAAAAATGGCTCGATCAGCCAGTCTTGATGAGTCGATCACTGCCTCAAACAGACTTCACAAAAGGCGAACCTCCGGACGGAGGAACCGGACACCATAACTAACTTCAACAAGCATCGGTCGCAAGGCCAGTGCTTTTCTATTGGGAGACTGGCGATTCAACGGTGACGTCCTTTTCCCAGTTTTCCAAAAGACCCAATAGCTGCCCCACCTTTGCGGGATTCTTTGAAGCAAGGTCCGCCCTCTCGTTTCGATCATCAGCCAGATGAAAGAGCATGATCTGCTTCTTCTTTTTGACCCCTGTCACGACCAGCTTCCAATCACCTTCCCTCGCGGCGGAGCTCGAACCGTGCTTCCAAAAAAGTGGCTTTCTCGAAATCCCGCTTCCTTTGAGAACATCCGTGACATCGATCCCATCAAGCTTCCTCTTTTCATCGATCTTTCCCCCTCCCAGTGAAACGAAAGTTGGGAGCAGATCCATGGTTAAAACCGGCGTTTGACAAACCTTCCCCTTCGGAAGATGACCCGGCCAATTAAAGATTCCAGGAACCCTGTGACCTCCTTCAAAAACCTGTCCTTTTCTACCTCGAAGTCCACCGGAGGAGCCATCGGGAGCCGGCCCGTTATCGGAGCAAAAAACGATCAAGGTATTCTCTCTGAGCTTTAGCTCTTGAAGCTTTTCAACAATCCGCCCCACTCCTTCGTCCATGATCTCGATCATTTTAGGATAGACCGCCTTACGATCCACTTGTTGCTTCGGCTGGTCCCGATTCCCTTTTCCCACCACCCGAAAGCCCGGAGTTTCCCGATCCTGTAGCGGGTAATGGGGAGCACCGTGATGAAGCACGAGAAAGAAGGGGTGATCCTTCTTCCGCTCGATAAACGAAAGAGCATCGTCTGTGATCAAATCGGTAATGTATCCCGGTTCATCCTTCTTTTGATCCTGCTTCCACCAATCAAAATATCCCTCCTGATCAATGTGGCGATGGTAATCGACGTTACCGGAAACAAAGCCCTCGAATTCATCAAACCCCTGCTTCACCGGATTAAAACGAGCCTCATAACCGAGATGCCATTTGCCATAAAGGGCCGTCGCATATCCAAGCTCTTTCATGGCTTCACCCAGCGTCCATTCGTCCAGCGAAAGCCCTGTCCCGCGATGGCTCTTGGCGGTGATCACGCCTCCAACTCCGCTTCTTTGTTGATAACGCCCGGTCATCAAAGCGGCGCGCGTTGGTGAACAAACCGCGCCGTTCGAGTGGAAGTCGGTGCACCTCACTCCGGTCGCGGCCAGGTTGTCCAAATGCGGCGTCTTGATCGTCTTGCTTCCGTAACAGGAAAGACCCTCGTAGCCGAGGTCATCAGCCATAATAAAGATGATGTTTGGTTTTTTTTCCTCCCCAAAAACCAGTGAAGGAAGCAGGGCGATGAGCCCGATGAAAGTTTGTCGTTTCATTTCGTTTTCTGTTTGTTGGGTTTTTTCTTCTTCACTCTTGCACCCGGAGCGCCGGGTCCCCATCTGGGTTCCAACATTTGCTTCTCCCAGGCATCCAGTTCTTTAAGCATGGCTTTAAGAACTTCCGGGTTTCCCGAAGATCGATCATTCGCTTCTCCGATGTCTTTCGACAGATCGAAAAGAGCAGGCCCCTGCCCGGACTTGCGATCGTGTAAAAGCTTCCACTTCCCCCGCCGCATCGCCCGTGGTCCGGAGCTTCCTCCCTGACGCCAAAACAACGATCTCGGAGCCTCGGTCACCGTCGTCGTCTTTGGAGTCCCATCGATAGAAGATAGAAAACTCCGACCATCGAGCTTCCACGCTGGATCAACTTTCCCACCCGCGGCTTCCACGAAAGTTGGAAGGAGATCGAGCGCAATCACCGGTTTCTCGATCACCGCTCCGGCAGGGATTTTTCCCTTCCAGCGCATCGCCCACGGCACCCGCACGCCCCCTTCCAACAACGTGCCTTTCTTTCCCTGAAGTGGCGCATTGTTCGCTCCTGTTAAAGTCTGACCACCATTGTCATTGGTGAAAATCACGATGGTATTTTCATCCAACCCCTCCGCTTTGAGACAAGCGAGGACCTTGCCGACATTGTCATCAAGGCTCACCACCAATCCGGCGTAATTGGCTCGCTTCTTCTCTTTGATATGAGCCGTCCGGGCCGCATCTTCAGGCTTCGGTTGCAAGGGCCCGTGAGGCGACGTAAACGAGACCAAAAGATAAAAGGGTTCCTCCTTCTTCGCCTTGATGAAGCGGCAAGCGGCATCGCCAAAACGATCCGTCACATAGCCGGACTCCTTTGTGACAACCCCGTTCTCCTGAATGACCCGATGGGCACTTGCTTTCTCCAAGGCAAAGTAAGGCCGTGATCCTTGAAGTAATCCGTAAAACCAATCAAAGCCCCGCTTGTTCGGGTGATACTCAGCCGGATACCCAAGATGCCATTTGCCGATCAAGCCCGTGGTATAGCCCAACTCCTTCAGTCGCTTCACCCCAAAGGTTTCCTTCAACTCCAAGCCGCTTTGAAAGCCCGGAGGGAGATTATTGTCATAGCCAAATCGCTGTTGGTAGCGCCCCGTCATCAAACCGGCCCGTGAGGGAGAACACACCGACCCCGCCATGTAGGCATTTGAAAAACGAGCCCCTTCCTTCGCAATCCGATCGATATTTGGAGTCAGCTCCTTCATATCCGCCGCACAATTCGGCTGGAACCCAAAGTCGGCATAGCCGGCATCATCCGAATAAAGGACGACAATATTGGGTTTCCCACACACAAGTGCCGGCAACACAACCAAACCAAAAACAATTTCCCGAAGCATGGGGAGGATCATGACAAAGAATCAACCGGCGACAACCTCCTAAAAGACCACCTCGTCTTCCCCAAGGATTCTGACCTCGGTTTCGAGATCAATGCCTCGCTCTTCTTTCGCCTTGGCCTTGATCTGATCGATCAGATCAATGACATCGGATGCGCTGGCTCCTCCACGGTTCACAATGAAGTTTCCATGCTCCAACGAGACTTCGGCTTTGCCAACTCCGGTTTCCTTAAGACCCATCTCATCAATGAGCCGACCAGCTCCACAAGCCTCCGGATTTTTAAAAGTGCAACCTGCGCTGGCTGCTTTCGGCTGGGTACTGTTCCGGTGATGGCGTGATTCAGCGAGCCTTTCCTGAATGGTATCCAGATCAGACGGAATCCCCGTGAAGGTCGCCTTAAGAGCGTAGTTGCGGCGCAACTCGGGAACATTGCGGTAGAAGGATTTGATCTCGCTTCGCGACCGCGTTCTGATCTCAGTATCCTCATCCAGGAAAGTGACCGAGACCACTTGATCAAAAGTCTCCACCCCCATCGCCCCGGCATTCATCCGCAGACCGCCGCCCACGTTCCCGGGAATGCCTTCCATCCATTCGAACCCACCGATCCGGTGCTCCCGGGCCACGCTGGCCACCTTCTTAAAACGAACGCCGGCTCCGGCCGTGATGGTATTCCCTTCTACTGAAACAGCGGTGAACGCTCCTCCTGCCGGATGGATCACCGCGCCCCGGATTCCACCATCGCGAACAAGGAGATTTGACCCCCGCCCGACGATTCGGACCGGGATACCCCGCGCCTTGCAGAAGGAAACCGACTCAGCGAACTGATGGAATTCCGAAGGTTCGATCCAAAACCTGTCTCTTATACACATCTGACGCTGCCGACGATCTACTCTGTGTAG
>OJIS01000687.1_pt1 | contig 10512 bp, 15 predicted proteins | sample 1595671 | NCBI WGS metagenome assembly OJIS01 (sample SAMN05416814, study PRJEB24817) | seawater metagenome | isolation source: Sea water | place: Canada:Atlantic | collected 2013-07 | reverse complement strand
TACGAGATCAGCCTCGGTCTCGTGGGCTCGGAGATGTGTATAAGAGACAGTACTTCCACAGGCCCTCCCGACACACGGAAGTGGAGCGATGATCCCTTTCCTTGAAGCGGGCCATTTGGTGATCGGAGAGAACTTCGCCAAAGATTCCGATGATGACTACAACGAGTCCGATACTTTCAAAAATTCCCCAAGGAGATGAATCACGTGCGACCAGGAAATAGGGAAGTGAGAGGAGGAGGACCGAAATGGCCTGAGCTTGGAAAAACCAAAAAAAGGCGGAAGAAACCCTGCCGTACCAGAGTTCGCGAAGTTTTTGGTAGCGCGAATCTTCCTCGGGGTGGTGCTTGCGAATACGCTTTTGGAGGTGGTAGGCGAGGCGGAATCCCCAGGTCGCGGCGATGGCTCCGGCGGCAACTCGCTTGGGGAAATCGCCTCCTCCCAAAATGCTGTAAATGAGGCCTGCCAAGCCGATCAGCCCGGCCCAGAGGGCATCGACAAGAGAGTAATTTTTGATCTTTCCGCCAAACCACCATCCGGCGGTAAAGTGGAGAATGATCAAGGCTGTCACGATTCCGAAAAGTGATAAGTCGTTCATGCTTGGACCTCCTTTCGTCTCTCAATGCGGGCCGCAGTCACTTTTAAGAGTGGGAGCGTAATGGCACGTACGATGAATACCAAAGGAACGGCAATGATGAACCAAGCCACGATGCCTTGGCACGCGGCAAGCCAGTAATCCTGGCAAAATTGCCAAGGGCTCACGAAAAATTCCTTTAGAAGAGTGGGGATCGACACGGTGATCGGAACGTCGCCATGGATCCATTGCCCAAGTTTGATAAACGGCAGGATCAGGGCCAGGTGGGCAGGCCAAAGGGTGTGACAGACCACTTGAATGACCGGTTGGTTCAGACGCCAGTAAGCAGCAGCAAGAAAGCACACCACCGAGGTGGTTCCCATCACGGGGAAGATCCCCAACACGCAACCGATGGAGATGGTCCAAGCCAATTTGTTGGCGCTGATCCCTTGTGTGAGTTGTTTGATGATTGGGTGAACGAACCACCTCTTCCACCAAGGATCTTTTCTGTCGATCACTTCGCTCACACCATTAGGGCCGGATTGTTGGGGCGGGTGTAAACGGCTTGCACCACGGAAATGTTTCGGGTGGCGAAGCCGGCTTCACAGTATTTAAGATAATAATTCCACGTCCGCATGAAGGGTTCGTCGAAGCCGAGTTTGAGAAGCGATTCCTTGGCGGCATTGAAGCGATCGTGCCAGTTCCCGAGAGTATTCACGTAGAATGCGCCGAAGTCCTCGAGATCGTGGAGGAAGAGATCGCTGGTTTTGCCAAGGACTTCGTTAACCCGACCCACGCTCATAAGGAGTGAGCCCGGGAAGATCGTTTTTTGAATCCAATCAACTCCTTTGGTGAGGCTCTTGTAGCGATTGTCCGGCACGGTGATCATCTGAAGGGCCATGATGCCATCGGGGGCCAGAACCTCGTGGCATTTTGAAAAGAAGGACTTGTGAAACTTGTCTCCGACCGCCTCGATCATCTCGATTGAGACGATCTTGTCAAACTGACCCTCGATGTGGCGGTAGTCCTGAATACGGACTTCGAATTGGTCCTCAACGCCTTCGCGTTTTACCCGTTCACGGGCAAACTTGGCTTGTTCCTCTGAGATCGTGACTCCGGTCACACGACAGCCGTATGTCTTGGCTGCGAAGGTTCCGAAGCCTCCCCAGCCACATCCGATTTCCAGGACGTGATCTGTGGCTTTGAGTTTTAGTTTTTGGCAAAGTGTTTCATACTTTGCATTCTGGGCGTCTTCAAACTCTTGATCGGGTTGTTCGAATTTTGCACAGGAATAGGTCATGGTGGCATCAAGCCAGAGGGCGTAGAATTCGTTGCCGAGATCGTAGTGTTCGGAAATGTTTCGGCGGCTGTTCCCCACGGTATTGGAACGACGGAGGTGGCGAAACCAGTTCACAACCTTGAGTAGTCCCACGCCGGGCAGCTTGTCGGATGAGGTGTCCGCTCCCTGCAAGGCCTGCATATTGGTGATGAACCAGCTGATGACGGCCCGAATGTCCGGAGTATCCCAGAGGCCGTCGGTATAGGCTTCGCCCATGCCAATGTTTCCATAGAAGGCGCACCGCTTGAAGAACTCGCGATCATCGATAATTTTTACCGAAGCGGAGACTTCAAGGTCGGGGTTTCCAAAATGTCGGACCGTGCCATCGGCATAGGTCATTTGAAGGCGGCCCTCGGGCATCTTGTCGAGGAGACCGATAACCATGCGTTCGGGAAATCCGTATTGAATCGGGATGGTGGAATTACTCATCAGTGGAAGTTAGTGAAGGGTGGGGTCGAAGGACGTCGCGCTGTGACTGTCGGTTCTTGTCTTTTGGGAAGAAAGGGACCTTTCGGAGCCATAGTTTAAGGGCCTGCCAATGAATCATGAAAATGACTTTCAGCGAAAGGAAAGGATACTTGAACCCAAACCAGAGGAGCCTTCCTGCGGTCAGGGGCGCCTTACTGCCTGTGATGGATGAGACGAGAGTGATACCCTCCTGATCGAGGTTGTTGATCTGAACGTTCCACTTCTCACCGGGTGGCCCGAGGCGGAAGTCGAAGAAGTCCCGCACATCTGAGAAGGGAGAAACATAGAAATTCTTTGCGAGCTTGCGCTGCCAGAAATCGTCTTTCCAGCCATCGATGAGGTAAAGTTTCATCTCGTGGTAGGTGTTGCAGACCTCGGCGATGGCGAAGAGGGGGCTGCCTTCGCTCGACGAGACGTAGTAGAAGGAGACCGGGTTGAAGGCGTAGCCGAGAACGCGGGGCAGGGTCACGAGGCGGATGCGGGCATCCTCCGGGCACTCGATTTCTTTTTCCTTCATCCATGCCAGAAGATTTCCACGAATGCCGCCGGGTTTTCCGAGATCGATGTGGTCGTGATCGTTTAGAGAAAAAAGACTGAAGCGGTTGAGTCCGAGGAGGCTGACCTTGGGCAAGTCATCCAGATCAACGCTGAGCATGAAGATGCGGTAGTTGAAGCGTTTCTGAACTGGTTTCAGTCTGCGGTGCATAACATCGCACTCGTAGAGGCAGGCGCTCATGACCACGGACTCCTTCCCATGATTGCTTCACAGAGTTGCACCGCTGACAGGAGGCCGTCCTCGTGAAACCCGTAGCGTTGCCAGGCTCCGCAGTAGTAGCGATTCGTCCCAGCGGCATGAAGCTCGGGGATCCTCTTCTGGGCCGCCAGGCTGGCGAGATCGAGAAGAGGATGCTCGTAGTCGAGTTCCTTGATGATGTGTTCCTCCGGGATCGAAGCCGAGGGGTTGATTGATACGAAAAAGTTTTTTGGTGCCTTTGCCCCCTGCAGACTGTTCATCCAGTAAATCGTGGAATGTTGGCCCCGATCGATGCGGTAGTTCCAGGAGGCCCAACAGCGTCTCGACTTGGGCATGAATTGCTCATCGGTATGAAGGACGGCCTTGTTGCGTTGGTAGGGGAAGGCTGTGAGGATCTCGCTCTCCAACGCCGTCGGTTGATCAAGCAACTTTAGGGCTTGGTCGCCGTGAGCGGCACTGATGACACGGTCGAATTTTTCACGCTTTCCCGATGCCAGGGTGACCTCGTTATCCGGGCTGATGGAGACAACCGGATCGCCCTGACGGATACGATCTTGGTAGGGAGCCGTGATCTTTTTGACATACTCCTTTGATCCACCCACGACGGTGCGCCAAGGGTGCTGGGTATCGAGGCCAAGGAAGCCGTGGTTGTGCCAAAAGCGCATCAGCGTGATGGCGGGAAACCGGGCGATTTTCTCGGGCGGGCTGGACCACACGGCCGCAGCCATGGGAGAGAGATACCAGCGCAGGAAGTCTTTTCCGTAGCCGCGGGCATCGACATATTCCTCAAGGGTGAGTTTGGTCTCCTCCGGTTTCTGAAGCTCGGCGATGGTCTCTTTGTTGAAGCGATTGATTTGGAGAAGCATCTTCCAAAACCGGGGCCGAAACAGATTTCTTCGCTGACCAAAGAGGAGGTTGAGGCTTCCTCCGTTAAACTCCAGTTTGTCCTCAACTTGCTGAACGCTAAACGACATGGTGGTCGACTTGGTCTCCACCTCCAGTTCTTTGAAGAGCCGGGTGAGGAGAGGATAGGTGACCTCATTGTATACCATGAAGCCGGTATCGATGGGATCATCTCCGGCCATCACCGTATTGGAGTGGCCTCCGATACGGTGGTCCTTCTCGAACAGGGTAATCTCAAAATGGGAGTGAAGGAAATGAGCGCAAGCCATTCCGGAAATACCCGAACCAATGACCGCAATTCTCTCCCGTCTTCCGTTCATTAGGGATTCTGTCCTTCCTCTTTGATTCGCTGGGGTACGGGCTTGAGATCCCAAATCAGGCCGAACCACGACATGATCTTAAGGCCGTAGTAGGTGATGTCGATTTCCCGCGCGCGAAACCCCTGGCGAACCGAGTGGGGATAGCGATGATGGTTGTTGTGCCAGCCTTCGCCGAGAGTAATGACGGAGAGGAGAAAGGAATTCCGGCTATCGTCCTTCGTTTCGTAGGTTCGTTTTCCCCACACATGAGCGAGAGAGTTGATGAAGAGCGTTCCGTGTAAGAGAACTGTCGTGCTTATGAAGAAAGTCCAAACGAAAAATTGCCACATCGTTACTCCAAGCGAGGGTGCAAAGTGTTCCAGCAATGCCCCAATCCCCAGCATGGTGAAGCCATAGATGAAGGGGACGACTTGATCGTAGCGATTTAGAAAAACAAGTTCCGGATATTTTCTGAGATCAGGGATGCTGTCGTAGTCGGTGGGGAAGTTTTTCATCGAGGTCAGCCATCCGATGTGCGACCACGCGAAGCCATGTTGAACGGGTGAGTGAACATCAGCCTCTTCGTCGGAATGCCGATGATGATGCCGATGGGTGGCGGCCCACCAGAGAGGTCCGCGTTGCATCGAACTATTACCGAGCACGGCGAAAAGAAACTGGCCAAAGCGTGACGTTTTGAAGGTTCGGTGTGAAAAGTAGCGATGGTAAAAGCCCGTGATCGCGAACATTCTGACGAAGTAAAGGAAGGCCGCTGCAATGACGACCGTCCAGTTGATTCCCACCCAGAAAACGGCAAGACAGCCCAATTGGAGGATAAGAAAAGGCATGGTCCGTCCCCAGTTGACCTTATCGGGAAGTTGCTGTGGGTCAGGAATATCTTCCCTTTGGAAGTCGGAATTTAGCCACTGGCGGATCGCTCTGACGGGGGTTGCGATAGGGCCTTTTTTAGGTTGGGTGGTCTCAGACATAGTGTGAAATTATTTCATTCGGCTGCGAATGACTCCGATCAATCCACCAACCACCGGGATTTGGCCATAAATATTTTTTCCGGAGTCCCAAAAATCTTGGTGGAAGGCGACCTTTCCTTCGGGGTTGAAACGAACCTGACTCAGGCCGACAGAGTGAATGGGCTCGCCGCTGCTGAGTTTTGGAGCCGCAAAAATCATTTCCCAACGGATGTAGTGGTCAGATCCCGAGCGGGCCGTATCAAGGATGTTAACCTTGAAGCTGGTCATTGTTTCCGCAGTCTGGATGAAATAGGCTTTAATTTCGTCCGGCCCGTAATGCGTGACGATGGTGTCGTCGAGATAAGCCCCCTCGGCGTAGGCTTTCGAGGTGTTTGCTTCAAGATACTCTTTGCTGCCGACATTTTTGAGAAAGTCGGTAAAACGCTCAATCGCCGCTGTTTCCTCAGTGGTTCCGGCCGCAGGCCCGGCCTCACCGGCCTTGTTCATTGCCGCTTGGTAGTCTTTGACGACTTGGGCCGTTTGATTGGACTCGCTCTTGGAATCCAGGATCAGCCCGACTGCAACCAAGGCGAAGAGGGCTCCCCCTACGAAGGTCGTGGCCGGATGGGTTAAAAATGAGATCATGTCGAAGGCAGTCATAAGTCGGGCGGAAACGTCAGGAAGCAAGTGGAAATGGTTGAGTAATGGCAGCCTGTCGTCTTGCAAAAGGGCTCATTCAGAGGAGTTTTTTGTGGGTGAGTCGGAAAACCAGTGCTCCGCAAACGGCACCCAGGGTGTCGGCGAGCCAGTCTCCGGGGTCATTACCGGTTCGATTTTCAAAGAAAGATTGGTGAAATTCGTCCCAAATCCCGATGAGGGAAAGCGTGATCGTGACAAAAACGATGAGTTTACGCCATCGAGGTTTCGCCGCGAAAAAGAAGGCGGCGGAAAGAAGTCCACTGCCGCCAAAGAAGTATCCAAAGTGGACGATTTTGTCGAAATGCGGGATATCGAAGACAAAATTTCCCGGAGGGTGGAACTTGTCGCCATGGGAAAGGAGATTCAGCAGGATAAACCAGAGAACGAAGCAAATGCTCCAGAATCGTGAACTTTGGCGAATGGGTTTGGCAGACATCTCAATGCTTCAGCACGAGTTGATCAATTCGGTGACCGGGACGATGACTCTAGGAGTCCTGATCTCCGCTCCGGCGCATTTCTTCTTCCATTCGCTCGGCGAGCCATTGCTTCATCATCGATTGGTAGTTCAGGAATCTGGAGCGCGCGATCCGCTTGATGCGGGAGAGCATACGAGGATCGAAGCGCAGGGTGATGGTGGTGGATTCCTTGGAATCGGGTGCATGGACCGAGGCGTTGATAAGACGGGGGTTGAGCGAGTGGATGCTCCAGAATGCGTGTTCTGCTTCGTCGGTATCGAAATCAGGAACTTCGTTCCAGTTTGAGATAATTTTCATGTGGTCCAGGGAGGGTTACTTCAATTCCGCAAACTTGCGCTCGTAATAGGTTTCTTCATCAGGAGCCAAATCCCGGGCTGATACGACTCTGGCCTTTTTTCCGTTGGACCAAAAAGCGAGGAAAAGTCCCCGGCTTCCGATCGTTTTACCAACCAGATAAAACCGCGCCTCTCCATCGGCCCGATCGTTGTCCGGAAGGAGGCGGATTGAAAAGGGGTCTTCGAAGACCTCTTCGATCTCGTGGGGCTTGATGGCCTTGGTATCGAAAGGGGTGTCGGTGAAATCGAGTTCCATGAGTGCGTGATTAAGAGAAACACAGGGCTGCCAATGAGGGAAGCCGCATTTGTTAGATCGTGATTTGTCCGTCGAAGACGAAATCCGCCGGGCCGCTGAGAGTGACCTTTGAAAAAGTCTGGTCCGGTCCGGGCTCGAAGCCGATCGAAAGGCTTTCTCCGCCCTGAACATCGATCTTGATGGGGGAGGATGCTCCGGTGAGCAGGTTGTGAACAAGAGCGCAGGCGGTGATGCCCGTCCCGCAGGCCAGAGTCTCGCCCTCGACGCCGCGTTCGTAGGTTCTGACGGCGAGATGATCGGGTGCGAGGATGCCAACGAAGTTCGCATTTGTTCCGCTGGGTCGGTAATGCTCGTGGTAACGAATGGCGGCGCCATTCTTCACGATGTCGCAGTTTTGGAGATCTTCGACAAAGACGACTGCGTGGGGAACCCCGGTATTGAGATTGTGGACCGCGCCGACTGATTCCACGGGCGAATTCATCTCAAGCCCGATCGGGTCGGACATATCGATGCGAACCTCGTGGCCGATCAATTCCGCCCTTAGAGTTCCGGCAATCGTCTCAAAAGTGATGTCGGTCCGGTCTCCTCCGATGAGACGGGCCGTGTAGCGGCCAAAGCAGCGGGCTCCGTTTCCGCACATTTCCGCTTCCCCTCCGTCGGCATTGTAATAGCGGAACTTTACGTCTGCGCCATTCTCAGCCGGCTCCACCGCCAAAAGGCCGTCAGCCCCGACGCCCCGATGCCGGTCGCAAAGGTGCGCGATTTGCGCCTTTGAGAGATTCTGGTCGAGAGCACGATTGTCGATCACGACGAAATCGTTACCGGCTCCGTTCATTTTGGTGAAATTCAGGGTCATGGATCTTAAACTGAGTGAGTGGCTTCGATCAGGGGTGTCACGAAGTCCTTGAGCTTTTGCGCGACATTTGGATCGCCCGCATTGTCTTGCACGGTGCGAACAATCGCTGATCCTACGATAACGCCATCGGCATGTTCTGCAACCTCGGCAGCTTGTTCCGGAGTGGTGATGCCAAACCCTACGCAAATCGGGGTTTCGGTGAGTTTGCGAATTTCCGCGACTTGAGCTCCAATCGTTTCCGAGGGAGCGGAATGCCCACCTGTGACGCCGGTGCGGGAGAGGGCGTAAATGAACCCCTGCGATGACTCGGCGAGAGATTTTCGGCGGTCAGGTGGAGTCGTCGGAGCAATCAGATGAATATGATGGAGGGCCTCGCCGTGGGCGAAGTCGGGACTCAGGGCTGCTTCCGAAGGTGGGAGGTCGAGGAGCAGGATGCCATCGGCTCCGGCAGCGGCAGCGTCGTTGTGGAAGGCCTCGAATCCATACGCGTAGACTGGATTCAGGTAGGTGAAGAGAACGATTGGGGTCTCATGGCTTTCGCGGAAGGCCTTGATCAGGTCAATGATGCGGTGGGCATTCATGCCTGATTTGAGGGCACGATCAGCGGCGAGTTGGTTTACGATCCCATCGGCCATGGGGTCGGAGAAGGGAACTCCCACCTCAATAATATCGGCACCGGCATCGGCAAGGGCATGGAGAATCTCCAGCGAGCGGTCGAAGTCGGGATCTCCTCCGGCGACGTAGGCGACGAAGGCTTTGCGGTTTTGCTCGCGTAGGCGGGCAAAAGTGGTGTCGATGCGATTGGCCATGAACTGCGCGTAACTTGACGATGGACGGCGGGTGAGACAAGCCTATCCTCACTCGCAAGACCGATCCCATGCGTGCCCGAATTATCAAGGACTTCCGTTTCGAAGCGGCCCACACTCTGCCCAGCTTACCTGAGGAGCATAAATGCCGTCAAATGCACGGCCACAGCTTCAAGATTGAGATCCACGTCGAAGGCGAGGTGAATCCGGAAATTGGTTGGGTTTACGACCACAAATGCATTTCGGAGGCCATGAAGCCTCTCCTCGAAATGATGGACCATAGCTACTTGAATGATATCGAGGGCCTAGAAAGCCCAACCATCGAGATCATGGCCGCGTGGTTTTGGCGGAAGCTTGAAAGTGACCTTCCGGGGCTTTGCGAAATCGTGATTTACGAGACTCCGACCGCCAGATGCTCTTTTCGTGGTGAGTTTTAGAATTCCCACTTATTGATACGAAGGGCGGAAAATGAGGGGGTGATCGCCAAAGGGGATGAAATCCCTCAGAATCTCTCTATGGAGAACGATTCACTCCGGGATTATCTCTACGATCACATCCCACTCACCCGCGCGATGAAGATCGAGATCGGAGACGTTTCTCTTTCGTCTTTGTCCCTATACGCGCCCATCGCACCCAACATCAATCACCGTGAGACGGTCTTTGGTGGGAGCGCTTCCGCTCTTTGTATTCTCTCGGCGTGGTCGTTTATCCACTGTCGATTGAAGCAACATCCGGAAATCGTTCCGCAAATTGTCATTCAGCGGAATTCAATGGAGTATCTCAAGCCTGTCTTGGGAGAGTTCAAAGCCACTTGCAGCCCCGCTTCAGAAAAGGACTGGGCCTTCCTCCTCAAATCCCTTGCCCGAAAAAAGATCGGCCGTATTCGCCTGTCCAGTCAGCTCACTTTCGAAGGAGAGCTCGCAGGGACATTCGAAGGGACCTTCGTCGTCTCGGATATGAGCGCAGAGTGATCGTGGCCCTACTCGATCGTGACCCGGGCTCCTTTTTTTGGGGCAATGAGGTAGCCGAGGAATTCACCTTCTTTGGTCTGCACGACCAAAGTGTGGCCGACCTTGGTCTGAATGAGGCGGTTGGAGGCTTTGGCAATTTTACCAAAGGGTTTCCGATTTCCCTGCGGGTCGATCCAATAAATGCTGAGGTGGTTATCGGAGGAGTTCTTGATCTGGAGTGAAACGCGGCCGGTGCCAGGTTTTGAAGGTGGAGGGGTTCCCTGGGTGATCAGTTGAATCAGCGGAGCGTTTTTGAGAGCTGCAGATGATACCGTTTTCTTTTTGGGAACACCATTTTGCGGGGCTTTTTTTCGGAAGGATGCGAGTGTTGAAGCGTGGGCTGGATCTTGGGCGAGGTTGGTATGCTCGTATGGATCGATGGAGATGTCGTAGAGTTCCTCATCGCCATTGGTATAGTGGATGTAGCGGAATCTCTTGCCGGAAAGGGCGTAGCTTTTGGGACCGCGAAGCTGCGTGAGAGCGAGGTGGGGCCAGGGCGCGTCGGTCTTTTTTAGAAGTGGCGTGAGGTCATGGCCCCCTACGTTTTCCCGCTCCGGAATTCCCGTGAGTGAGAGGAGAGTGCGGAAGATGTCGATGGTGGAAACGGGTTGATCACAAGTCCCCGGCGTGATTTCAGGTCCTCGAATCATGAAGGGAACCCGAGTACAGGCACGCCAACCGGTGAATTTCTGCCAGTGTTCTTTTTCGCCAAGATGCCAGCCGTGGTCTGTCTCTTATACACATCTCCGAGCCCACGAGACCGAGGCTGATCTCG
>OJIS01000684.1_pt1 | contig 10531 bp, 1 predicted proteins | sample 1595671 | NCBI WGS metagenome assembly OJIS01 (sample SAMN05416814, study PRJEB24817) | seawater metagenome | isolation source: Sea water | place: Canada:Atlantic | collected 2013-07 | reverse complement strand
ATCTACACAGAGTAGATCGTCGGCAGCGTCAGATGTGTATAAGAGACAGACTTCACCCTGGGCGGTGTCACCAACGTGGCCACGATTGATCTTGGCAATGCTGCGCTGGGCGGCACGTTTACGCTAGAGGTTCCAGGAGCGTACACGGATGGTACCAGCGTCACCGATCCGCTGCCGTACAACGCGTCGGCACATGAAGTAGCCGACGCGCTGCGCACGCTGGTTGGCAGCGTCGAAGTGTCGCGCTCGCCGTTGACCGAGGGCGTCGCTGGGTTCTCGTGGACGGTGACGTTCGTCAAGAATCGTGTGCAGGAACCGCAGGGCGACCGAGACCGCCAGCGCCGCCGGCGTTTGGACGGCACCGATGTGGATGCACTCGTGGTCGCCGAGCTGGTCGTCGACACGTCGCAGTTGAACGGCACGCAGCTCAAGTCGGAAGTGGACATTTTGCAGTACCCCGACTCCAACGAAGTGCAGTTCATCACGACGTCCGCCGCGTCCCCGATTGGGGGTTACTTTTCGCTGGTGTACCCGGTGGCCGGTGGTGGTGCAACGGGCAACCTCACGTATGATGTGAGTGCCGGTGACATGAAGTTTGCGATCGAGTCGGCCATGCCGGCACTGGGCCAGGTCAACGTCACGCGATACACCCTCGCCAACGGCCTTCGCAACGAGTTCCAGTGGGTGATATTCTTCGCGGAGCTCGCGGGTGACGTGGAGTTGCTCACGGCCATCACGGACTACCTGACCGGCGACCAGGCAGACGTGGTCATCCAACAGGCCGACGGGACGACTGATCCGCTGTCCGGCTCCTTCACGCTGAGTTACCAGAACTGCAGCGAGTTTGCCGCATACAACTGCACGACGTCGCCGATCCCTTACGACGCCACTGCCGCTCGATTGGCGGAGGCCCTCGAAGAGCTCTCGCTGATCCCCGGGCGGATGGACGTCGAGAAGACGGAAGCTAATTTCGACGGCAGCTCCTCGTGGCTGGTGACATTCATCGACAGTGGTGACGTGGACATGCTGGTGCCGGACGTGACATCGATGGAGGGTGCAGACCTGGACTTCAACGTCTCCGAAGTGCTGAAAGGCCGTGAGAACTCCGTCGGGTACTACCCCGTGGAAGTGTCAGGCAATGGTCAGGACTTTTCGACGTCCGGCGTACTCTTCCGCTACCACGGTGAGATCGGAGTGGAGCGCCTGGTGCCCAACCATGGCACGTTGTATGGCATGACGGAGGTACTGGTCGAGGGGTACGGTTTTGAAAACTCGTCAACCCTGTACTGTCGGTTTGGCACCGGGCATGAAAGCGTGGTGCCTGCAGTGGAGTACATTAGTTCCACCCAGATTGTGTGCATCGCACCGCCGTCGCTTCTCCAAGGTACTGTCGCTGTTCAGGTCAGCAACAACGGGTTTTCTGACTTGGCTACTTTTTCGGAAAGTTCAGCGCAGTACACGTACGACGAGGCGATTTTGCCCTTTGACGTGATCCCACCCCTCGGCCCCGTCTCGGGAAACACGAGTACGCGGATTGTCGGCAACGGCTTCCTCAACACGGACGGGCTGCAGTGCCGATTCGGCAGCCTCGTGGTGCAGGCTGTGTGGGTCGACCGCGAGGAAATCCGTTGCCAGACGCCCACGGGCACCGATGTGCCGGGGTACTACCCGATAGAAGTCAGCAACAACGGCCAGGACTTCACCCAATACGCGTTCCCGTTCTACTTCTACCCCGACGCGGCCCTCGAGCGCATCACGCCCGTGAGCGGGCCGGCGCTTGTCGCTGGCACGGAAGTCGTCGTGTACGGGCGCAACTTCGTGAACTCCACGTACCTGTCGTGCCGCTTCGACGCCTTGATGACGCCGGCGATTTACCTGTCGGACACCAAGATCATTTGCCCCACGCCTGTCATGCAGTACGGCATGGACTGGCTCGACCTCTCGCAGGTCAGCAACCGCGAGCCGAACCCCTACACCAAGAGCCGCAAGCTGTACCCGACTGCCCACCCCTTCCCGTTCTACTGGTCGAAGAACGTCCCCGTCGAGACGTCCAACAACGCCCAGGACTTTACGAACAGCGGCATCCACTTTCTGTATCAGGAGGATGCCGAGGTGACCGACGTGTACCCCAAGAATGGTCGCGACACGGCCACGACGCCGTTGTTCGTTCAGGGGACGGGCTTTGTGAACACCACGCAGTTGACCTGCCGCATCGGGCACAGCGTGGTGAGGGCCGTCTTCATTACGTCTGAGCTTGTGTTATGCTTCGCGCCCCCGCAGTCGACGAACGAGCCCAACCAAGGATCGCACAGAGGCCGTGGTTTGCGACGGCAGAGCTTCATGCACGCCGACGGGGTCTCCACGTACGGCGAAACGCCTTCCCAGGTGTTTGTCGAGGTTAGCAACAACCTGATTGACTGGACGGCAGACTGGCAGCAGTTTGAGTACCTCGAGCCGTGCCAGCCGGGCTTTTACTGTCCCAACCACCGCGCGGTGTTCGAGTGTCCGCGCGGCACGTTCTGTCCGGGGACTCAGAACTACAACTTCACGTTGTGCCCCCGCGGCACGTACCAGCCGCACTCGGGCCAGGCCAACTGCCTGCGCTGCCCTATTGGCTACCAGTGCCCGTACGAAGGCATGCCGGTGCCGCAAATTTGCCCCGCGGGCTTCGTGTGCGAGGTCACTGGCGTGGAAATTGCAGACCAGCCGTGCCCCGAAGGACACTACTGCCACGAGGGCACCGCCACCACGGCCACCACCTGTGGCAACCCGGAGGCGTCCAACTACCTGTTCCCGACCATGAGCCATGCCGAGCGGTCGTCGACCATTGAGCTCGGGCGCCAGCCGCTGGGCAATAACCTTGTGCTGGGCGCCAGAAACACCGCTTGCTGGAGCAACGCCACCGAAGACTTTGGTCTGCAGTCCTCACCGTACCCGCAGCGCTTCTGGATGGAGTTACACTTGCTGCCACTGTCGCCCGACGAGGCATTTGCGGCGACGCGCGGGCGGTACTGCCTCGACGATACTTGCATTCGGGCCAAGGACATGGACAACATCACCGTGTCTGACTACGCGTTCAAGTACGACGCGGCGGAGTTCGCGCTGCGGCGGCCCGTCCCCTGCCCGCAAGGCACGTACTGCGGGCCAGGTACGGCCGCCGGAGAGGTAATGATGTCCAACCTCACCACGGCCCAGATGTGCCAAGAGAATATGTACTGCCCGGAGGGCGCGCCCAACCCGCGTGGTCTCGGCGAATGCCCCGTTGGGTTCTACTGCCCCCTGAGTGTTCGCTTGCCTTGCCCCGTCGGCACTTACTGTCCTCGGGAGGGCCACGGCGAGCCGCTGCCGTGCCCGCCGGGCAAGTTCAACGGTATGGTTGCCATGGACGCGTGCACAAAGTGCCCGCGGGGGTACATCTGCCCCGGTTTTGGCCGCGCAGACCCCGCCATTTGCCCGGCCGGCTACGTGTGCTCCCGGGAATCCATGACGAGCCCAAACATCCGTTGCCCGAAGGGCTTCTACTGCCCCAACGGCACAATGACGTCTGACCCCTTCCGTAACGACACGACGTTGCGGCCGTACCCGTGTTCGCCTGGCAGTTTCTGCATGGGTGGCGTGGTGGCCGACACCATCCTGGAGGGCGACTACAGCTACCCGCAGCCGTGCGCGGAGGGATTCTACTGCGAGGCCGGCTCCACAAACGCCAAGGGCCAAGGGCCGTGCCCGAAGGGCTTTTCGTGCCCGCAAGGCACCGGCGTGCCGGTGCCCACCCCAGTTGGTTACTTCGCCGAACTGGAAGGCGTGATCGAGCCCGCGCAGTGCCGCCCCGGGTACTACACCCCGACCATCCAGTCCGTGCAGTGCTACGACTGCCCTCCAGGCACGCAGTGCCAAAACGACGGCGCGTCGGTCGCGACTGTCTGCCCCCCTGGCACGTACCGGTCGGAGCAGGACAAGGACGGGACCATGTGCACCGGGTGCCCGCAAGGTACCTTCAGCAAGAACTGGGAAATTCGGTCCACGCTCGAATGCACCTCTTGCCCGACGGGCGTCGTCTGCCCCATCGACGGAATGTCGTCGCCATGCTCGTTGCTCGACGTGCCGAAGCCGTGGACACCAACGGACGTGCCGTACTCATTGAGTCAGTGCCTGCAGTTGGGCGACGATTACAAGTACGGTCACCTGGACCCGACGCGTCCCTGGGCGATCGACAGTAAGGGGCGTGGCCCGTTCATGGTTGATGCTAACGACGGCCAGTGCTTTTTCAACGACCAGCCCAATGGAACCGTGGTGTACCAGCGCCTGCGCGACTACTTTGGGTCCATGTACCACCTGGAGCGAGGCCACGACCACCAAGGGTACGGCACAACCGAGTACCAGGGCGAGTTCGGCTTCGGCTCTCGGTATATCGACCTCCGCGAAGGCAAGGAGTTCGCGGCGCCGTTCATGTGCATCCCTGGTATGCGCCTGCTGAACTACTCCCGAGGTGGCAACCTCAAGGACCAGTGGTACCCGGGCACGTGCGAGGCGGATGTTATGTGCAACTTCGACACGCGGACTGAAATGACCCCCTGCACCGAAGGCTACTTGTGCTACGAGCGCACCACGTCTTTGTCGGCAGTCGATCACCAGTGCAAGGCGGGTTTCGTGTGCGACTTTGGCACCACGCCGGACGTGACGCTGAACGCGCCAATGAGCCAGTACAAGCAGCTGTGCCCGGCCGGCTACTACTGCCCAGCTGGCACTGGCGTTGGCCAGCAGTACCAGTACCCCTGCCCGGAGAACTTTTTCTGCCCGACAGGTACTGCGGACCCGTGGCTCGGACTGTCCGCCGACGATGCCTTCCACCGCCTTCTGAACCAGACCATGGCGGACGCGTTCTTGTACATGAACAACACGGGCGTCCCCGGGGGTTTGCCGGAGTTATTTGGCAACGGCATCGAGAACGCGGATCGACGTCGGCGTAGGCGGTTGAATCAGGACCAGTTCCTCGGCGGCACCGCGGTGTACCCCAACGTGTACATCGCAGACGACCCCTCGGTAGGCGTGTACGTCCAGCTGCCCGGAGAGCGCGTGGAACAGCTGGTTTCGTCGCATGATCAGCGCTGCTTCAACGGCATCAACGCGTCCAAGGTAGCGGCGCACGAGGAGCGCATCAACCTGACGATGGTCGACATCTACCCCAACCAAGGCTTCTACCGCCAAAACCTGGCCATCGAGAACGACGAAGTGTGCGCACGTGACCACAAATGGAAGTCCATCTACAACGCAGTGACGCGTGGCGTGTGCGACTGCCAGGCGCAGTTCCGAGTGGTGCTGCAGGTGTACGACTTTTGGCGTTGCACCCATCCGGACTCGGCCGATTCCTTGCAAGACTGCACGTTTCAGCTGGACTACGAGAGCAACGAAACCGGTCAGCTGGTCACTCAAACCTGTCAGTGGGACGGCGAGACGCAGAACATCACGGAGTGCGTGTCGGAAGAGTGCCTGTACATCACGGACTGCGAGGAAAACAAGGTGCGTGTGCGCATCGCGTGGCGCGAAATGGCGTATTTCCGCTCGTTTACGGACCTGATGGACTACGTGTCCACCGAGTTCTGGGACGAGTACGAGGAGAAGCGCTACGCGGACCGTGAGACCATCGACCCGTACATCTACGACTTGAATTACGCGACGGAGAAGGTCAACCTGCTGCGCGGCGCCATCCCAGACTGGTTCTACACCTACGATTGTTCGCCGGACGCGGAGCCAAGGCGAAAGTGGCAGTACAATTACCTGAACCCCTTCTACTACAAGCACACGTGTGCCATGCACGAGGGGGAGCCGGTTCGCCTCGACTTGTGCAGCTGCCAGGACAATTTGCGGTGCCCCAACGGGACGCTCTCCACGCTCGGCCAGAAAATAATCTACGATTGCCTGACGTATTCTGCCATCGAAGGCGGCGACGTGTACGACGACGTGCTCATGCGGAAGCCCGTGCTGGAGAGGCTGACCACGCAAGGACTCACCAACAGCTCGGGACACTACCCCAGCGAGTACGGTGTGACGGAGCTGTACTTAGACTCCGACTGGGATTGGCGGGACGAGAATCCGCTGACGGGCACCTTCGACGGCTTGGGAATCCTGAAGCTGAAGGGCTGGGACGTCGTGACGCTCACCATGGACATGCGGAAGATCCACGTGAACCTCACGTACGGGACGCACTTTCGGCTGGCCATCTACTCTGACTGCACTCCTTGTCCTATTCGGTACCTGTGTGACGGACCGGCCGTCAAGTGGGACGCAGAGCAAGCACAGACCGGCGCGGCCGACGCCCTGCCGTACGAAGACGACGACGGCAACTCGGAGAACGATTATTGCTCCCACCCGCCGCGAGTGGACCAGGCACAGCAGATTTACGACCCGCACTTGTACAACGCGAGCATCCGCGACTTGGGACCGGGCTGTCAGGCCCGAGCGGGCGTGAACGTCAGCGACAGGATATACGAGGGGTGCGGAGCCTTGCTGCTGGACGCCAGCGAGGCGCCGGAAGGCTGGCCTACGATGCCAGCGTCGCCGGACGGTATCGGCATTTATTGCGAAGACTGCTGTTCCTGCCAGCCGCACGCCATGCCGTACTTTTTCGAGGACATTTCGCACGACGACGAGTACTTCCCGCAGTTCGACAACAAACACGTCATGCTGCAAATATCCATCGGCACGATCAAAGACGTCAATGTCACGGTCGCGCTGGAACTGCTGCACGGCAATTTCCTTTCGGAGTTCGAGGCCATAACCTTCGACCAGTTCGACGCCACCTTTTTCTCGCCTTCGCGCTCCGACATGGTTCCAGAGTATCAGTGGCTGCAGAACTACGAGTTGGGCGCGTACAGCTCCTTCCTGGCGTACGTGACGAAGGATTTGTACGAGGACCGCATGTCCTTGCCGCTGAACTTCCCCGTGACCACCCATCCCGTGCTGGGTACCACCGTGATCGAAGACTCAATCTTTGTGGACCGCATTGCCGACATCCAAATCGGCGACCCGAGCTACGTGCTCCGTCAGCTGTGTCGCTACCAGAACAGCCCCTTTCGTGTTGTTAAGGAAGAGTGCGTGTCGGTGGAGGTGGACGAGTCGGCTTGTGCTTCGTTGGTGGACGTCCGCGGCCGGGAGTTCCAGTGGGACGAAGAGTACTACTACTGGCGAGGCGACTACTCGGGCAACGATATGGACCAAGTGCCGGGTTCTCCGTCGCTCGACTGGCAGTTCGAGTACCCCGAGTACCAGCAGCTGTACAGCATTTGCCAGAACCAGGCGGAGCGAAACCAAACCAACGGCTGCGAACATAACGACATTTGCGCGTACACTGACCGCGGCTGCGATGGCCCGTACGAGCCGAGCGTGGCTTGTCAGATCGGGGTTCCGCAGTTCTTCGAGAACCTCGAATTAGCGGCAAGCACGCACCCCGGAGATGGAAGCACGATTACGCTTGGTGCGTGGCTGGACGACGACCCGCTCATCACGGACGGTTCTGGGTACTACTACGATCGCGGGTATCTACTCACCGTCAACACGCCGCTGATCCAGTCCAAGCTCAACATCAACTGGTTCGAAGAGGGTGGCGAGTTTTCGTCGGAGGTGCAGTTCCTGACGCTGCCCTACTTCCCTTACTTCAGCAACTGTGAGGGTTACGGGCGCCACGTATACATCGCCAAGATGCTCGAGGAGCACCCGGAGTGTGCGCGACCGCGGTTGGAGGACACCCAGTATACGGACTACATCGATTTCATGCAGATGTTCGACCCAAAGGTACAGAACACCATTATGGACTACACCGATGCCTGCGGCGAGGCGGACCGCACAGTGTTCGACATTGGCGGGGAGTTCGAAGGTGAGGCCGACGCGGACGACTCGACATGGGAAGAGAACGCCAAGACGAGCTCGTACTACAAGGGCGTGGAGCTGAAGTGCCGCTACGAGGAGTCCCTGGTGAGCGTGGACCCCAACCCGCGGTGGTACGAGATGGCGAACGGCGAGGAGATCTTCTACCTGACGAAATACCCCGTGCCGTACCGCAAGATCCGCGATTCGACGTACCCGGACTACTCGCCGGGGCTAGGCGGTGTGCGATCCTACCGCTTCCCGCGCAACCCTGTCACCACGGAGGTCGACTACTCGATCGCCGTTCTGGATGAGGTCTCGGGCCTCACGCAGACACACGAAGCCACGCGCGGCAACGCGGCGTGGTGCTCGGATATCATGGATGCGGAAGGCGAGTGTGTGCAGATCCCGGACGACATGCAGTGCCTCTTCTGCGCCGAGGGCGCGCAGCTGTGGGGCCGCGCGGAAGAGCTGGAAGTGCTGAGCGAGCCGTCGAACATCGACAACCTCATCAAGATTCGCCCCGGCAGCGGCGACTTTGCGGGCTCCGCCGGCGACGAAGAGTCTCAAGTCACGTTCGTCCCGCGGCACATCACGTTGCAGCTGAACTACTACCAAGAAGCGCCGGGGTTGAAGCGGCTGGTGGACGGTTGGATCGAGTACGAGGAGCTGTGCACGTACTCCCCCAAGACGGATGAGGTGGAGAACGTGTTTATCCCGGAGTACGGGGTCTACCCGTGCAACGACACCGGAGACGACGAGGACCGCTACACGCTGGAGATCAAGTTCATCGCGATGAAGTACGGAGACCTCTTGAATGCCTTCGAGTTCCCCCTCGGCGTCTACCTCGTGTTGTTTGCGGTGGTGTCGTTCCTGACGATGGTCTTTGGCATGATTTTCTACTTCTTCCACCGCTTGATCACGCGCATTAAGAACCCGCCAAAATTCCGCTTCGGCTCGCTGCTCAAGGTGGTCACGCCCAGCCCCTTCATCGGCTGCTACGTGGCGTGCGTGCCGCACGTCATCGCCCTAGGCATTGTCTACTTCCAGTTCGGCACGTACCCGGAGGACTACGACCCGACCACCGAGCTGTCAGACTGGCAGCTGGACTTCACCGCCGGCGTGTACAGCGAGATCGAAGAATTCGAAACCGCGCCAACGATCGAAGCGATCCGCGGGTACCGCGAAGGGCGCGTGGGCTACGCGCACTTCGTGATCGGCGTCTACATGCTGGTATTTTGCGCGGTGGTGATGATCCCGAACTACTTCGACGAGAAGTGGCGAGACGACATTCGCCGGGCTGACCAGCTGGAGGCCGAGGGTGTTAAAGTGAGCACGGAGCGCATGGCCATGGACGAGGAAGAGGAGAAGAAGAAGCTTCAGAAGCAAAGCTTGTACTGGTCGCCGCTGCTCTGGAAGCGCTCTCACATCATCGTGTACTCCCTGCTGGTCACGATCGCCGTGCTCCCGCTGATCGAGTTCTCGTTTTCCGGCGCCTTCGAGGACAATGTCATCACCATAATCATCCTCCTGAAGTTGCTGATGGTTGGGGTGGACATCGGCCTCGAAAAAATCTTCCGCGAGCACCTGCTCATTGCGCCGTGCGTCATCCTTATTAATAGCACGCTCATGCTGGTGACGCTTGGTGCGTCCAACCTGGAAGACTTCATTTTTTCGTACACGGTGGAGCTGCTGATCGCGGTGGTGGAGCGGTTGTACTTGGCCCCGTGGATCAAGAAGATGGTCACCCGCCTGCCCCGCATCCGCTTGCAGTGCAGACGCAAGTTCCAGAAGCGCCGGCGACTCACGCGAACACAGCGGCAGGAGCAGGACGCGGAGTGGAAGGCGGTCAACGAAGACATCAAGCTGCAGGAAGAGGGTGTGGAGCCGATGTTGGAGTCGTATCTCATGTACGCCCTCGAGACGGCGTCGCTGTTCATTTGTCCGCTGCTGGTGGCGCACGTGGCCATCTTCTACGAGTTCACGGAGATGGGGCTCTCGTACGGCATCAAGAAAATCCACTTGATCTACTACATCTCGTTCCAGATCATCATCATTCCCGGTAGTCTGTTCATGGACATGTTCACGCTGAATGCCATAGAGCTCTTCCACAGCTGGAAGCTGTATGACTACATCCACTACCAGAACTACCGCTTCAGCGTGCGCGAGCACCGGTGGATCTTGCGGTCGCAGGTAGTGGACGAGTCGATCTCGCAGCCGCTGCAGTCCGTGGACCTGATGTGCTTCTCGCCGCAGTTCTACTTTGTCGTGACGCTGGCCGCCTTGGCGCTGATCGAAATCCTCCTTGGGCTGCAGACGCTGATCCGTAAGGAGTTCAACATGTTTGCCGACCCGATGTTCGTGGTGGTATGCGTGGAGACGGTGGTGCTCGGCATCATCGTGCGGTGGCTGTTGGTGGGCTTCGCGAACCTCATACGCATGTGGAAGCTGCGTACCACAGAAGGCACCGTGGACGACGACATCGCAGAGAAGCTGGCGATCGGCGAGAGCAACCAGGAAGATCTTGAGATGGCGCGGCTCGAGCTGCAGGCGCTGAACTCGGAGCGGTTCCGCCACCGCTTCCTGGAGCGGTCGCGACCGTGGATCCTGCAACACCTCGAGGCTGTCTCTTATACACATCTGACGCTGCCGACGATCTACTCTGTGTAGA